>Ga0153928_1001222_pt1 | contig 11711 bp, 10 predicted proteins | sample TSNJ012MetaG_FD_106656 | JGI IMG/M metagenome (GOLD analysis project Ga0153928, IMG submission 106656) | Attine ant fungus gardens microbial communities from New Jersey, USA - TSNJ012 MetaG | ecosystem: Host-associated > Fungi > Mycelium > Unclassified | place: USA: New Jersey, Wharton State... | reverse complement strand
GGGATTAATTTCATGGCTGATGATCTGCTTGATGTAGCGGCGGCAGGCATCATTTTCTTTCAGCATTAAATTCATATCGAATACGATACAGTCATAGACACACTCGGTAGGAGTTCCGGCATGCAAAAAGCCGGCGGGGATTAGAATCAGGTCGCCGGGGGAGGCCAGGAATTCAGTTCCTTCAAGCGTCATTCGAAAGGTGCCTGAAAGTACTCGGATGATTTCAAATTCAATATGCCAGTGGTAGGACATTGTATATTGAGGGTGAGTGCAGTCTACGTGGTAGAGTTCGATGGGGAAGTCTGATGTTCCTCTTTTTTTGCTTTCCCGGTAATTTATGTACTGCATAAGTCTCCTTTAGGTGAATATTGTTATATTTTTTACCACTATAACACAAGTATGAAAGGGCTGACAATGATAAAATAAAGGTAATTATTCAATGAAGAAAAGGAGTAAGAAAGGAGGATGACTATGGGCACAGGAAAACGTGTACTGGCATTTGACTTTGGGGCTTCCGGTGGGAGGGCTGTCCGGGGTGAGTTAGTGGACGGGAAGATTGTGAAGGAAGAAGTTCATCGGTTTTCTAATGATCCTGTTATGGTAGGAAATACCCTGTATTGGGATACCCTTAGACAGTTTTATGAGATTAAGCAAGGAATCGTGAAAGCTAATTTAAAGGGTGGTTTTGACAGTATTGGGATTGATACCTGGGGTGTGGATTTTGGACTGTTAGATGAGCATGGTGAGCTGCTGGAGAATGCGGTACATTATCGGGATGACAGAACAGTTGGAATGCAGGAAGAAGTTTCTCGGGTAATTGCTAAAGATGAATTATATCATATAACGGGAAATGAGTTTATGGATTTTAATACGATCTTCCAATTGTATGCTTTGAAGAAAAAGCGCCCATGGATGCTTGAGCGGGCGAAAAGCTTACTATTTACACCAGATCTTTTTAATTACTTCCTGAGCGGGGTGATGGCAGCAGAATATACGATGGCATCGACTACGCAGCTGTTGGATGCGAATGAAAAGGTTTGGTCAAAGCGGGTGCTGACGAGCCTGGGGATCGATGAGAAGCTGCTGCAGGAAGTTGTACCAAGCGGTGTGGTGGTAGGGTCGCTAACAGAGGAAATCTGTGATGAACTGACAGTGAATCCGGCGAAAGTGATTGCAGTGGCAAGCCATGACACCCAAAGTGCAGTAATAGCTGTTCCGGCACAGGAAGAAGATTTTCTGTTTATCAGCTGCGGTACCTGGAGTTTATTTGGAACAGAGTTGAATGAACCGCTGATTAATGAAAAATCGATGAAGCTGGATATTACCAATGAAGGTGGTTTTGGTGGAAAGATTACCTTTCTTAAAAATATTATTGGTCTATGGCTGATTCAGGAGAGCAGGCGTCAGTGGATGCGGGAAGGACGGGAGTTTTCCTTTTCAGATTTGGAGCAGCGGGCACTTTCGACAGAACCACTTCAGAACTTTATTGATCCGGGTGCTGCGGAATTTAATCCGGCGGGGAATATTCCCGGACGGGTTAGAGCATTTTGTGAACGGACAGGCCAGTCGGTGCCGCAAAGTGAAGGTGAGGTGGTATGTTGTATTAACCAGAGTCTGGCTTTTAAGTACCGAAATACACTTGAGCAGATTGAAGCTTGTACAGGTAAATGTTATCAGATAATCTATATGATCGGCGGCGGAATACAAAGTCAATTGTTGTGCCAGATGACGGCTAATGCAAGCGGACGCAAGGTGATCGCTGGTTCGGTGGAGGCGACAGCGCTTGGTAATATTGCGGTTCAGCTGATGACTCTTGGTGAGATTAAAGATGTATCGGAGGCCAGAGCGATCGTGGCAAACTCAGAACCGACCAAGGAGTACCATCCACAGGATCATGAGCGCTGGGAAAAGGCATACCATACATTTAAAACATTTCTGTAAAAGTAATATGATAAGTCCATATTGATGTAACATAAGTAAAATATAAGTTAATACCAGGAGGAATAGAGATGGCAAAGTCAAGATTAATTGGAGAGTACCCGGTAATTGGAATCAGAGCAACGATTGATGGCAGAAGAGGATATCTGGATGTACGTGGTTCATTAGAAGAACAGACGATGAACATGGCGAAAGCGGCAGCTGAGCTGTTTACTTCCAATCTGAAATATTCTAATGGCGAACCGGTGAAGGTTATTATTTCAGATACGACGATTGGCCGGGTGGCTGAGGCAGCGGCTTGTGAAGAGCAGTTCAAGAGAGCAGGGGTTGATATTACCCTGACGGTAACCCCTTGCTGGTGCTATGGGTCTGAGACGATGGATATGAATAAAAATACCATTAAAGGCGTGTGGGGATTCAATGGAACGGAGCGTCCGGGTGCAGTGTATCTGGCATCGGTGCTGGCAACTCATGCACAAAAGGGGCTTCCGGCATTTGGTATCTACGGGCATGATGTGCACAATGCAGAAGATACGTATATTCCGGCAGATGTTGAAGAGAAACTGCTGAGATTTGGCCGTGCGGCAGTTGCTGCGGCGACAATGCGTGGAAAGTCTTATCTGCAGATCGGGTCAATCTGCATGGGAATTGGCGGTTCGATTATTGATCCTGCCTTTATCGAAGAATATCTGGGGATGCGTGTAGAGTCAGTTGATGAGGTGGAAATTATCCGTCGTATGACCGAAGGTATCTATGATGAAGCAAAATTCCAGAAAGCGTTGGCCTGGACGAAGGAAAAATGCCCGGAGGGATTTGACAAGAATCCGCCGGAAGTCCAGAAATCAGCAGAAGATAAGGAAAAAGATTGGGAGTTCGTGGTGAAGATGATGTGTATCATTAAAGACCTGATGAACGGAAATGCCAACCTGCCAAAAGGCTGTGAAGAAGAGATGGTAGGTCATAATGCCATCGCAGCAGGATTCCAGGGACAGCGCCAGTGGACGGATTTCTATCCGAACTGTGATTATCCGGAAGCATTGCTGAATACTTCTTTTGACTGGACTGGGGCAAGAGAGCCTTATATCCTGGCGACCGAAAATGATGTGCTAAATGGTATCGGAATGCTTTTTGGCAAGCTCTTGACGAATACCGCACAGATATTTGCAGATGTGCGTACATATTGGAGTCCGGAGGCAGTTAAGCGTGCAACCGGCTATGATGTAGAGGGAAAGATTAAAGAAGCAGATGGGATGATTCATCTGATCAACTCTGGTGCGGCTTGCCTGGATGCCAATGGCCAGGCCAAAGATGTGGATGGTAATCATCTGATCAAGCCGTGGTATGAAGTGACCCAGGCTGACCAGGATGCAATACTGAAAGCGACTACGTGGAATGCTGCAGATAATGGCTATTTCCGTGGGGGAGGGTATTCTTCCAGATTTGTAACCGAAGCAGAAATGCCATGTACGATGATTCGCCTGAATCTGGTGAAAGGACTTGGACCGGTTATTCAGATTGCAGAAGGATGGACGGTAGCATTGCCGGAAGAAGTTACTGATGTACTGTGGAAGAGAACTGATTATACCTGGCCATGTACCTGGTTCGCGCCTCGTGTTACTGGTGAAGGAGCATACCGTACGGCTTATGATGTTATGAATAACTGGGGAGCGAATCATGGTGCGATCAGTTATGGTCATATCGGTGCAGATTTAATAACCATGTGTTCAATGTTGCGGATACCAGTTTGTATGCATAATGTGGCAGAAGAGAAAATCTTCCGGCCGTCAGCATGGAACGCTTTTGGTCAGGATAAAGAAGGCCAGGATTATCGGGCTTGCCAGACTTATGGACCACTTTATAAATAAAAAGGATGAATTTAATCTCAAGCGTTTAGCCGGTGGAAAAATACAGGCAGATATGGTATACTTTTCTTAGCGAAAGCAAAGGGAAAATACTCGTAAACCTGCGGAATAAATATAGCCTGCGTCGTGATCAGGGGGATTAGGCAGCATTTAACGGAAGTGTAAGATCGTTAATTACCGGATAGGTTAACGCAATCATTACCGCGATGGGCATGAAAACGCAGATGGATATGTCGCGGGTTATCTGAATGACGGCAGAATGGAGATTTAGGATGAAACTGACAATATTGGGGACAGGAAATGCAGGGGTAGTTGAGCGCTATAATACATGCTTTGTGCTATCGGATGAAAAAAGGCATTTTTTGGTGGATACAGGGGGAGGAAATCGGATTCTGAAAGTGTTAAGAGATGCAGGGGTTTCGCTGACAGATATCCATGATATTTTTATTACCCATGAGCATATTGATCATTTGCTTGGTCTTGTGTGGTTAATACGGATGATTGGGCAGAAGATGAATCAGGGTAAATATGAGGGTGAATTAAGTATTTACTGTCATAGTGGATTGATTTCCACGATTACAACGATTACAGATTTAACAATCCAGAAAAAAGTGACCAAACATATCGGAGGACGAATTCGACTGATTCCGCTTCAAAGTGGTGACTCAAAGAAGATTATGGACTGCGATGTTACTTTTTTTGATATTGGCTCCACCAAAGCAAAACAGTTTGGCTTTACGATGATAACACCGGAAGGAAAAAAGCTGACCTGCTGTGGTGATGAACCATATAATGTGTGTGAAGAGTCATATGTAACAGGAAGTGATTGGCTGATGCATGAGGCTTTCTGTCTGTATGGTGAAGCGGATAAATTCAAACCTTATGAAAAGCATCACAGTACCGTGAAAGAGGCCTGCCAGCTGGCGGAGGAACTGCATATACCTAATCTGATTTTGTATCATACGGAAGAAACCCATGGGGCAAATCGAAAAGCACTGTATACAGAAGAAGGAGGAGCATATTTCCATGGCAATTTGTTTGTTCCGGAGGATCTGGAAGTGTTTGAGATATGCAGAAAGTAAAATGCTCAGGAAAATTCAAAAACCTCCTGCAAATTATAAGTAATTTGCAGGAGGTTTTTGATAGCGATACCCATATGCCATTCGGCAAGAAACAGGAAATGCGAATATCCGCTTTGACTGTATGCTTATAAACTATCGCCAAAATCCTTACGGAATTTTGCTGCCAAATCATCCTGCCAACCAGAAGTTGGCTTCAATTTACCAAGGAAGAATCGTAATATAGCAGGTTCATCTGTAAATGTCAGCCCACCGATCAGCTTTCTGTTTTCATACAGCCACTGGATGCGGTCGATCGCATATTTTACCTGAGACAGTGTAAATACACGGCGCGGCATAGCCAGGCGCAGCAGCTCCATATTAGAAAGATGTTCACTGCCATCTGCGTTACGGTCTTCGGAAAGCGTTCCCCGTTCCATCCCCCGGACACCGCTGGCCAGATAGAGTGCCGAGCCAAGAGCGCCGGCAGGATATTCTTCCTGGGGAATGTGGTCTACGAATTCCATGGCATTTAAATGACAGCCAAGTCCTCCGGCAGGGGTTACTACGGGAACCCCGCGTCTGATTAATTCATCAGCCATGTACTGGATAAACTGTGGTCCCTGATTGATCATATTGAAATCCATGGTTTCTTCCAAACCAACAGCAATTGCTTCCATCTCACGAACCGACATACCGCCGTAAGTAAGGAATCCTTCATATAGCGGAACCAGTTCACGCATCAGATTATAGTATTTCGCGTCATTAGTACAAATTCCGCCACCGCGGGCATGCCCCAGCTTTCGGGCAGAAAAGTATACGATATCGGAATTAGCAGCCATCTCTCTGGTGATATCTAAGATACTGGCATCCTGATATGCAGCTTCTTTGATTTTAACAAAATATAAGTTATCCGCTAACAAGCTGGCATCCAGAACAAGCGGAATATCATTTGCCTGGCAGATTGCATAGACATCCTTTAGATTCTGCAGAGAAAAAGGTTGTCCTCCGATCAAGTTGGTTCCGGCTTCCATCCGGACAAAGGGAATTTTTTCACGCCCCAGTTTACTGATCAGCTCTTTTAATTTATCCGGATCCATATTACCCTTAAAAGGATCAGTACTGGTTACTTCCAGACCTTCATCATACAGGATTTCTTCTACATATCCACCATTCGCCATAATATGTGACTTGGTTGTTGTGAAGTGATAGTTCATCGGAATACAGCTGCCTTTAGTTACAAAAGTTTTAGCAATAATATTTTCACAGGCTCGTCCCTGATGCGCCGGTAAGAAGAATTCTTTTTCAAAAATATGACGCACTTTACTCTGCAGTTTGTTAAATGTCTCGCTTCCGGCATAACTATCGTCTGCCACCAGCATAGAACTTAACTGTACATCGCTCATAGCATTGACACCACTGTCTGTCAGCATATCCATAAAAACATCTTTGTTCTGCAGCAGGAAGGTATTATTACCAGCTTCAGTGATTGCTGCTTGACGTTGCTCGATATTTCTTAAATTCAGTTTTTGTACTACGCGGACTTTATGCATCTCTAATGGCACATCATCCCCATAAAAAAATTTAACTGTTTCCACCAATGATTCCTCCTGATTCTTCGTAATTGTTTCTATTCTAACATATTTCGCCAAACGCTGCAACACATAAAAGCGTTAATGCGAACAAGCATTGATGTGACAAAGTGAAAATAAAAAGAATACAAGTGTATAGAAAAAAGAATGTAACAGTTCAGCTGAAGGCTGAACTGTTGTTACTGTTCACTCCGTGACCAGCAACACGCTTCGTGATGCACAGAGGCATTGAACACTTAATGAGGCAACGCCGAATTTAGTGGGAAGGCTCACTGTAAGTGTTACAAAGTACGAATTTAGTGTGAAAGCCGTTCTTTACGCAAAGCGCAAAGAACTTCCTTTATTATGCACGGAAACACCTCGCGGAATAGTTGGGGGAGTGAACAGTAACGAACTGTTACAAAAGAATTTGAAACAATGTGGGATTGTCTTGATTTTTTCGGTTGCTAAAACTATAATAAAAGCAGACTTTATGATTAATGAGTAGAAGTGAGGTGAGTAGAATGGAGAAGAAAAAGATAGTAATTGCACTTGGACACAGAGCCTTGGGAGAAACATTACCACAGCAGAAAGAAACTACTAAAAAGACTGCCAAAGCAATTGCAGATTTAGTAGAAGCCGGAGCAGAGATTGTAATCTCCCACAGCAACGCTCCTCAGGTGGGAATGATTCACACGGCGATGAATGAGTTTGGGAAAGTACATCCGGAATATACTTATGCGCCAATGTCAGTATGCTCAGCGATGAGCCAGGGGTATATCGGATATGATCTGCAGAATTCCATTCGTGAAGAATTAATCTCCCGTGGTATCTATAAACCGGTTTGCACGGTGCTGACCCAGGTGAAAGTGGATCCATATGATGAGGCCTTTGCCAAACCGGTAAAGGTTATTGGCCGCTGTCTGACAGAAGCAGAGGCATCGCAGGAAGAGGATAAAGGAAATTATGTACTCAAAACAGATAAAGGCTATCGCCGAATTGTAGCAGCACCAAAGCCACAGGATATTGTGGAAATTGATTCGATCAAAGCATTGCTGGATGCAGGGAATGTGGTAATTGCCTGCGGTGGTGGTGGAATTCCGGTGCTGGAACAAGATATCCAGTTAAGAGGTGCCAGTGCAGTTATTGAAAAAGATTATGCTTGTGGGAAGATGGCTGAATTATTAAATGCAGATGAATTATTAATCCTGACCAGTGTTGAAAAAGTTGCCCTTGGATATGAGACAGATAATGAAAAATGGTTAGACAGCATGACCATTGAAGAGGCAAAGAAATATATGACCGCGGGTGAGTTTGCTGAAAACACCATGCTGCCGAAGGTGGAAGCCTCGGTAGAATTTGTGCAAAACGGAAAAGGTAGAAAAGCAGTGATCACTTCCATAGATACTGCCAAAGAGGGGTACCTGGGGAAAACGGGAACGGTGATCAGGTAATATTTGGTTTTTCACTCTGCTGCGTCATTTCCAAAAGCTTTGATGCTGCAGAGGATAATGGGACATGACTATCTGATATGATGCAAAACTGCCGTTTCGGCAAAGCGTCCGGGAGTTGCAGCGGGCATAACAGCCCCTGAGTAATATAATCTTTTGCAAATTCACTCATCACACAGCCAATTCCCAAATTTCGTACTGCAAATTGAACAATCATTGCACTGGTAGCTAATTCAAACTCCGGCTGCAGCACAATTCCTTTTTCATTTAACAGATTATCCAGGCTTTTACGAGTACTGGTGTTACGTTCTAAGCAGATAAAAGGCAATTTTATTATCTGCTCATAAGAAATCTTAGAACCCCATAAGTGTGAAAAAGCAGTTCCGACAACGAAAATGTCTTCAATTTCTTTTACAACACGCACTTGCAGGTATTCAGACGAATCAAAAGGAGTACTGACAATTCCAAAATCAATACGTCCATTTTGTAAGGCTTCCAAAGTCTCAGGTGTAGGTCCATTGGTAACACTTACTTTAATGTGCGGATATAGCTGATGAAACTGCTCCAGATAAGGAAGCAGATAAAACTGCAACGTCATGTCACTAGCCCCAATCCGAAGTTCACCGGCCTCCAGATTCAGCATTTGATTTACTTTACGTTCGCCCAATCGTATAGCTTCATAGCCAGTTTTTACATGTTGGTATAAAACTTCACCTTCATGAGTCAGATAAACTCCTTTGGGCGTTCGGGTAAAAAGAAGAGTACCGATCTGAGCCTCCAGATTCTTGATTGCCTGACTTACTGCCGGCTGAGACAGTGCAAGTTCCTCAGCAGCAGAGGTTATGCGTTTAGTTTTAGCAACATAGTAAAATATCTTATAATACTCCATATTAATATTCAAAACAGTAATCCTCCTCTTTTGTAAAACCGAGTGCTCAAAATCATACCAACAGTAATAAATATTGTTATTCTGATCAACTTTCCATATAAATTATATTTCCCTATATTTAGTATAACTTATATTACAATAAAAGGCAAAAACAATATAAGCAAAATTTATGAAGAGTATAATTAATATTGATTTTACTTATAGATGAAAATATAGTAAACTTAGATAGCAAAACATAGTTGCACAGATTGACAGGAGGAGAACAATGGTTAAAGCGGTAGTTGGAGCAAACTGGGGAGATGAAGGAAAAGGTAAAATTACAGATATGTTGGGACAGGAATCGGATATCATCGTAAGATTCCAGGGTGGAGCCAATGCAGGACATACAATTGTTAATAAGTATGGCAAATTTGCACTGCATACATTACCTTCAGGGGTATTCTACGATCATACCATAAGCGTGATCGGCAACGGTGTTGCCTTGAATGTACCGGCTTTATTTAAAGAAATAAGTGACATTGTAGAGCAGGGCGTTCCAATGCCAAAGATTAAAGTATCGGATCGTGCACAGATGGTGATGTCCTATCACATTTTATTTGATCAATATGAAGAAGAACGTCTGGGTGGAAAATCATTTGGCTCAACTAAATCTGGTATTGCACCGTTTTATTCCGATAAATATGCAAAAATCGGTTTTCAAGTCAGTGAACTTTTTAATACGGCGGCGCTGAAAGAAAAGATTGAAGGAATCTGTGAGACAAAGAACGTATTATTAGAACATCTGTATCACAAACCATTGATAAAACCTGAAGAAATTTATCAGGAATTGATGGAATATAAAGAAATGGTGACTCCATATATATGCGATGTATCCGCATTCCTGTGGGATGCTATCAGAGCAGGAAAAGAGATTCTGTTAGAGGGTCAGCTGGGTTCCTTAAAAGATCCCGACCATGGGATATACCCAATGGTGACCTCATCCTCCACTTTAGCTGCTTACGGCGCTATTGGAGCAGGAATTCCGCCATATGAGATTAAAAGAATCATCACTGTGTGCAAAGCGTATTCCAGTGCTGTCGGAGCAGGGGCGTTTGTATCGGAGATCTTTGGTGATGAAGCTGATGAACTGAGAAGGCGCGGCGGTGATGGCGGCGAGTATGGGGCAACTACCGGACGTCCAAGAAGAATGGGATGGTTTGACTGTGTTGCTTCCAAGTATGGCTGCAGAATTCAGGGGACTACTGATGTGGCATTTACCGTGTTAGATGTACTGGGATACCTGGATGAAATCCCGGTTTGCATCGGCTATGAGATAGACGGTAAAGTGACCACCGAATTTCCTACAACTGTGAAGATGGAGAAAGCAAAACCGGTCTTACAGGTTCTTCCGGGGTGGAAGAGCGATATCCGGGGAATTAGAACCTATGAAGAACTGCCGGAAAATTGCCGTAAGTACATTGAATTTGTCGAGCAGCAGATTGAATTTCCGATTACGATGATATCCAATGGTCCGGGAAGAGAGGATATTATCTATCATCCGTTTCCTCATGTTCATCCATATTGATGTGCTTGTTCCGATCCTTCAGATACTTATAAACTAACGAGTACCCATACAGCAGTACCGGAACGGTAATCGTACAATAGATAGCAGCCTTGAACATGCCGGTGGAGGCAGGACTTTTCATTAAAGCAAAGATAAAAGTGGCAGCATACAGACCTAAAAGCAGCACAATGCCCAAAATGGCTAATATTCGTTTCATTCATTAATCTCCTTTACGGGTGAAAAGCTAATATTACATCTCTATTATACATATTTCACCCGGAAAAACAACATAAGATAAAGTGCGGAACCGGGTTTATGGAAAAAGAGATAATGACGTAACTTATCGATAAATGTCGATAAGTGGTGAAAAGATACTGCAAAAATGGGTATTTTATATGAAAAAGTGGGGAATAATTAGTGAAATAAGACAAAAATAGTGTGATGTTATTGACTTTATGGATATGAAATTCTATAATTCATTATAGGAATCAAAGATTATCCAGATAAAGGAATTCACTATGAAGACGAAAAAGCATATCCGCAAAAGCTTATTGGTCAAAGTGATACAAAATGTATCCAGGAACCTTCGCCAATATTTGATGGCAGCTGGTGTAGTGGTTGTTATACTTGTATCCATTATTACCATCAAAAGCTTTTCCGGAGAAAAAGAAGTTCCTGTGCCTGAGGAAAAAAGCGCAGAAACTTTAGTGAAAAAGAAACAGGAAGTCAAGCCTGCGATACCCAATGGATATAAAGGCATTATTTCTGCTGTAATGGTCGCAGAGGCATCCAGCAGTCCTTATCATGCACTGGGGACAAACCTGGAAGCAGTCCTGGTAGGCCAAAGAACAAAAGAACGTGAGAATCCTTGTCTGGATGGCGTGGGAGTGGAAGTGGCTGAGTCAGTGAATGATATTGATGAACAGTCGTGGAAGTTAGTGAAACGTACGAAGATGTCTGACGGGGATTATGAAACACTGCTGTCGATAGTGGAAGCTGAATCTGGGGGTGAAGATATAAAAGGTCGGATTCTAGTGGCGAATGTTATCCTGAATCGGGTAGCCAGTGACGTATTTCCGGATAATGTAACCGATGTTGTATGGCAAGAGTCCGGTGGAAGCCCTCAGTTTACCCCAACAGTAGACGGGCGTATTCACACGGTAGAAGTTTCTGATACTACGCGGGAAGCGGTGAATCGGGCAATTGATGGTGAGGATTATTCACAGGAAGCGTTGTTCTTCCTGGAGAAGCAATATTCAGAGGACAAAAATGTAAGTTGGTTTGATTCCACTCTGCAGTTTTTATTCCAACATGGTGTACATAGTTTTTATAAATATTAAAGGGTGTTTTCGTTTATAATGCACAGAAATGCCTCGCGGAATAGTCTTTGTATGAACTG
>Ga0153928_1001221_pt1 | contig 11715 bp, 12 predicted proteins | sample TSNJ012MetaG_FD_106656 | JGI IMG/M metagenome (GOLD analysis project Ga0153928, IMG submission 106656) | Attine ant fungus gardens microbial communities from New Jersey, USA - TSNJ012 MetaG | ecosystem: Host-associated > Fungi > Mycelium > Unclassified | place: USA: New Jersey, Wharton State... | reverse complement strand
TACGTCTACCCTAGTGGAGATCCGCCCGGCTTCCCCGCGCGAGTCTATGCGGTGATCCCGGTGAACCCCGGTGATGAACTCTACGTTGACGTCGGCGGCTCCGGTGCACACGGCGGATTCAACGGCGGCGGCGCGGGTGGCAGTGGCGGAGCCTATCCGGGCAATCCGGGCGGCGGCGCGTCGGACGTTCGCGCGGGCGGCGACACGCTAGCCGATCGGATTATTGTTGCCGCGGGCGGGGGAGGCGCCGGCGTCGCAGTCTATGCGTACTCCTACGGTTACGGCGGCAAGGGCGGCGGCTCGGCCGGCAAGTCCGGGGGCAACGGGCCTGCGTATGGCGACGGCCAGGGTGGCGCGGGCGGCACGCAGAGTCAAGGCGGTACGGGGGGAGCGGGCGGTCAAGATTATCGCAGCTCTTACCTAGGCGGCAAGCCTGGCGCCAACGGAGCGTTAGGCATCGGCGGTGCCGGCGGAAGCGCATCGTCTTCTTACCGCTTTGCCGGAAACGGCGGCGGTGGTGGTGGTGGCTATTACGGCGGTGGCGGCGGTGGCGCCGGTGCCGGCAACTACTCTGACCGATACGATGGCGACGGCGGCGGCGGAGGCGGAGGGTCGTCGTTCGTCGAGCCCAGCGCCATCAAGTCTCGCATGTGGACTGGCTGGAAAAGAAAAGGCGACGGACTCGTCGTCTTCAGTTGGAACTAAAGAGTTGGAGGGGCTCGACGTGACGGCATTGACTCGCTATGCGATTTCGATTAGCGCCGCCGCAGTGTTGTTCGCGGGCTGCGGAGGGTCGCAGACGCCAATCGGTGCCGGCGCAGCGATACCGCAGAGCCGCATGCGTCATGCGTCGTCATCCTATACGGTGCTCTACCGTTTCGGTCGTTATCCCGACGGAGAAGAGCCGGTGGGCGGCTTGACGGATGTCGGGGGCGTTCTCTACGGCACGGCATCCAACGGCGGCAAAAGGGGTTGCCATCAGCGCGGCGGCTGCGGAACCTTTTTCAGCATCACGCCGAAGGGTGCAGAGAAATTGCTTTACACGTTCGAGCCGTGGGAACAGGGAGTACACCCACAATCTCGTTTAATCGACGTAAAGGGCACGCTGTACGGTACGACCTATCAGGGTGGGCCAAGCGCGAAAGGAACCGTCTACAGCATCAGTACGACCGGATCTGAATCGGTGCTTTATAACTTCCAAGGTAGATTGGATGGCGCCTATCCACGGGCAGGCGTGATCTACGTAAACGGTATGTTCTATGGGACGAACACGTACGGCGGCGGTGATGATCGCGACGAGGGAACCGCTTACAGCGTCAGCCCATCGGGCGTGCATACCGTGCTGCACAGCTTCAAAGGGAGATTAGACGGGCATAAACCTGTGGGCGGTCTGGTCAACGTGAATGGCACCTTGTACGGAACCACGATTTCCGGCGGCGGCACCGGATGCGAATGCGGAACCGTTTACAGCCTCACGACTTCCGGCAAGGAGACGCTGTTGTACCGTTTTGTCGGCGGCTCGGACGGGGAGAGCCCGGAGAGTGGCCTGCTCAACGTCAACGGCACACTCTACGGCACGACGTACGGCGGCGGAGGCACGGGATGCGGAAGCACCGGCTGCGGAACCGTTTACAGCGTGACGACGACCGGCAAAGAGAGGGTGATTTACCGGTTTGCAGGCAGCTCCGACGGCGCAAATCCAGTTGCGGGTGTAATCAACGTCAACGGCACGCTCTACGGCACCACGGTCTCCGACGGCTCAACACCGTGCTATTGCGGAACGGTCTACAGCATCAGCGCCACCGGCGCCGAGAGTACGCTATACGCCTTCACCGGCGGCACCGACGGCATGCGTCCGCAAGCGTTGACTGCGGTTAAGGGTACGCTCTACGGCGTGACCGCCGAAGGCGGCGATCCTGCGAAGGCGCAGTATTGCTGCGGGACGATCTTCGCGCTTAAGCCTTAGCTTAACACCCTGGGTAGCACGCCGGCAGTGGAGGTGGTGGATATGGTCCCGTCTGCGGCTGAGCTTCTGAAGAGTTCGGCTCGGGGTACTGCTGCTGATACTGCGATGGGTATTGTTGCGGATACTGCCCGCCAGAGCCGGACTGCGCGAATACGCGCACGTTCGATAACGGTGCGGCAGCGGCAATATCGTCCCTAAATTTGCCGAAAGCCGCCCGATCGGTCGTCAGAAGCGCAACGAGGTCGTTGAGCCGTTGATCGTCGCTCGGATGGTCTGTCGTCGCGGTCATTTGCTGCCCCATACCCCGGTGCATTCGCATGTTCCAGACCATGCCCCACGGATTGAAACCCGCCCTCGCGCAAGTGTACGCGCCCGACCGGTCCGCCCGCGTTTCGGCGGCACGCTCGTAAGCGATCGGCTGCGCTCCGCCGCGGGAAGACTCGTAGACGTTGTACATATCGTGGTGGATATCGTGATTGACCTCATGGCAAATCACGCCGGCGAGCTCGTCTCGGTTCCTTAAATACGACAGCATGCCCGTCGTTATGTAGACGTTGCCCCCCGGCATCGAAAACGCGTTGGGCTCAGGTTCGTTCAGCAGAATAAATCGAAACGGCGCATAATACGTGCGATCCGCGACGGCGGCGATGCTATGTGCTATAGGTTCGATGATTTCGTACAGCTGCGATTGTCGCGAAATGACTTCGCCTCGCTGCAGGTAGGAGGCGTACGTCTCTTGACCGACCTGAACTTCCCAAGCTCGCTCTTGAGACGAAACCTCGGGCGGCGACGCTGCGCCGCGGGCGAAAGTAGCCAGCCCAATCGCTACTGCCAACGCCAACGTCCGCGACGAGTGGAAGCGCGTTCGATTCATTTGATACTACGGATTCGGGGTTAGCCCGGAAGTTCGTCAATACGACGCTAAGAAAACGATGAGAATATGGATGGGATCTAAAAAGGGCGGCCGTGACTCTTCAACTTCCCAGGAGAGCGAGCTTACTGCTATTCGCTTGCTAACAGTTTGGCGGCCTTTCTTAGCTTTGTTCATCACAATCGCAACGGGGCGGGCGTTATCCCTGGCATCAACGGCAACGCGCCATCGCACCTTCTTGGGTGGAGAGGAGCAAATGTCAATGAAGATTTCGATCCCGGCCGCCTATGCGACAGTAGCATTAGCGGCCAGTTCAGTATTGTCGGGCTGCAGCGGCGATGCTTCGTCAGCAAGCTTCGCCCCTTCGGCAGCGACGCAGCAAAGCGTTACTTCCTCTGGGACGAACGTACGATCGAACTGGGACGATAGGTACTACGATCTCGTCACGCTCGACTCGCTTGGCGGAAGCGTTAGCTTCGCCATCAATATCAACGATAGCGGCCAAATCAGCGGCACCGGACTTCTATCCACAAACGCAATCTTGCACGCGCAAATCTGGCCCTATCGTAGCCGGCGCACACGCGACCTCGGCACGCTCGGCGGTCCGAACAGTGCGATCTTCCAATATAACCACGGCCGCCACGGTCAGTTCGTCGGCTGGTCCGAAACCGCCGGCTACGACCCTTATGCCGAAAACTTCTGTGGGTTCGGCACCTCACATGTTTGTCTCGGGTTTAGCTGGCAGCACGGTACGATGCGATCGCTCCCGACGCTTGGCGGAACTAATGACAACGCCAACGACGTAAACGAGCGCGGCCAGATCGCCGGCGCCGCCGAGACCAGTACCGTAGATCCAAGCTGCACCCCACCGCATGTTCTCGATTACCTCGGCGTCATTTGGCAGCCGGACGACACCATGACGACGCTGCCGCCGTACTCCGGCGATACGGTCTCGTATGCGTACACAATGACCCAATCCGGGCGGGACGCCGTCGGGAATTCGGGTTCGTGTGCGGCTCCGGCAACTCATGCGGTGCTGTGGCAAAACGCATCCTCACCGATCAACCTGGGCAGCCTCGGAGGCACCGTCAACATTGCGCTGGACATTAATAACCACGGTCAGGTGATTGGCAACTCCGATCTTTACGGAAACACGGTGACCCACACGTTCCTCTGGCAGAATAGCGCGATGAACGATCTTGGTACGCTGCCCGGCGACGTCAATAGCTTTGCCGGCGGGATCAACGACGAGGGGCAAGTTGTCGGTCAATCGTGCGATGCGAGCGGAAACTGCCGCGGCTATCTGTGGCAGAACGGATCGATCTACGATCTCAATACGCTCATCACGCCGCACAAGAACCTAAACGTGCTGTTCGGCGCAAACATTAACGATAGCGGGCAGATCGTCGGGGCGACCGTCAACGCGCAGGGCTTAGAGCGCGCGGTCGTGTTGATCCCTCGCGAAAGAGACAGCGTCCTACCCGCTGGTGCACCGGCGTATAAGATTGCCCAACTTCAAGGCCCGCGGATGCAAATGCGGAATCCCCGCGCTCGGTTCTGGGACCTTCGCGACAGAACTGCAATTCCGCGATAGTACCCAGCGACACATACTATAAACGAGTCCGCTTCGGCGGGCTCGTTTATAGTAAAGCGAGGAGGATCAACGCTGCAGCGAAATCACTGGGGTGTTCCACTGTTTTCACATGCAAAGGAGAGATTTTAATGCCTGTCGTGGGTATTGGCGGCGTCTTTTTCCGGGCGAACGATCCTGAGGCGCTCCAGGAGTGGTATCAAAAGCACCTAGGCTTGGTCACCGACGACGGGTACCAGTGGATGCAGCAGTCTGGCCCAACCGTCTTTATGCCATTCCCCTTAGATACGGACCACTTTCCCGCGTCGAAGCAGTGGATGATCAATTTTCGGGTTACGGATTTGGATCAGGTGATATCCACACTACGCGACGCCGAAATAGCGGTCACCACGAATCCTCAGTGGGATACTCCTGAAACCGGCAGGTTTGCTCGCATCAACGATCCGGAGGGCAACCCAGTGGAGTTGTGGGAGCCGCCGTCTTAGAGGAGCACGAGCTGAAGCCCGCGCTCGCGAGGTTGCCTCACGAGCGCGGCTTTCAGCGCCTGACTATTTCTTCGCTGCCGTTACGCCGAGTGGCTCCGGCAAACCGCTCCCCAGCACCGCAATAGCCGAACCTCCGGCCGGGTACTTGAAAACCTCCCCATCTCCGTTACCCGCATCTCCGCAATAGAGTAGGCCCTTGACGATCCACGTTTGCGCGCAATCGCTAACGCCGCTGAGAGTTACGGTGTTCTTCAACGTCGCCGTCGTTCCACTAACCGTGTATTGATACAGCTCATTCGTGAGCTGATCGAACACAGTGACATAGGTGCCATCCCACTGCACCGAGCCAGGGAACTCCGGAGAGTTGCTCGTTTTAATAGTAACGAAATTGCTAGTGCCTTTGGGCAGCTCGACAAGCTCGAAGTTATAGCTCGAGCCCAAACCGTCGGCAAAGAGATTGCCGCTGGCATCGTAGCCGTCGAAGTACTCTTTGGCCAAGGGCGTATTGTACACCTTACCCGTGCCGGTGGCGTTCTTGAAGATCACGACCTGACCGGCAGGACCGAAAGAATTACTTAATAGGATTCCGACTGCCAGATCGCCGCTCGTATTCATGGCGCAGCTGGATGTGTACGTGTAGTTAACAGGCAGCGTCTTGAGCAGCTTTTTTGGAACCCTGTACTCTTGAATTCCACCGATCGAAAGACGGCCGGGGTTCCAGATAATCTTCTTCCCATAGCCGTACAAGACGTTAGTGCAGCCTTGGCCGCCCGCGCCAGTAATCTGACCAATCATCGCGGTGCTTTTTGGATAATCGAAAATGCTGGCGTACGAGCCGTAGTAGTTGATGATGTACTCGTAGTCCTTTGACGCCGATTTATCCGGTACAAGCTCGGCGTAACGCGGCAGTGGACTCAGCCTCGCCGCCGTTATCGGCCTCCCATTCACGAATAGCGTCCTACCGACGTAGGTCGTATTGAGCGTAGACGCCGACGGCGCGACCGCCGACCCGCCCCCGCACGCCGAAACTACCGCGAGTGCAACGACAGCGCCGGCACACTTAAGTAAACCAGGGGTATTCATTAAAACTTGCTCCTTTGAAAGTAGATATCAGGCATCGCGCCTGGCTTCTTGCAATGGGGGGCTTAGTTATCAATCAGCACGGCGGATAGCAGCGCTGGGGTTCTTTGGGGTTCGACGGCATTGGGGCCGAGCCTCCGTGAGCCGTCCAGCGCCGCTGGGGCGCGAAATCGTGCGGCTATGCGGTTAGAGTTTCAGCTGCGATGCAAGAGTTGAAGGCTTCGTGCAGTGCGCTCGCATCAATGCTTCCGGTCGCGCCAATGGCAACGATCCGCGTACGCGGTTTGCGCTGCTCCCAGTTGCCTTGCGCTTCAACGTCCACCCGTCTGCCGACGGCGTGAAGCACTGCGCGATCTTTAGGCGCGTCCGAAGTGTAGATGATCCCTTTCAATCGATATATGCTCCCCGGCAGCTTACGAACGACCTCGCGCAGTTTTTCGAGCGCTATGGGCTGGTCGGTCTCATAGTTCCAGGTACTGAACGTCTGCGAATGGTTGCGAGAGTCGCCGCAGGCATGGTTGGCGCAGCTGCTGTCAACGGCGCTCGGCTCCGCCTCAGCGCGACCGAAACGTCCAATACTCAGCAGAATTTCGTAAGGAACGTCGCAGTAGTTGCTATCCAAGATGCGTAGACGATTGAAGTGTTCGTCGAGCCATGCCTTAACTTTAACCACTTGCTGAGCACCGGCAAGCTCGACCTTGTTTAGGACGAGCATGTCCGCAAATCCAACCTGCCGGAGTTTGAGGTCCATGAGCGGCGGGTACTCGGGGTGCGCGAAGACTTGGTCCGCGTCGACGACGCAGATTACGCCGTCCAGTCTGATACGGTCGCGTAGATTTGGGTCATTGAAAGTCATAAAGATGCCGGCCGGATCGGCAACCCCACTTGCTTCAAGCAAAATGTATTCGACGGCTTCCGGGCGTTCCAAGAGCGTAACGACCGACTCGACGAGATCGTCGCGAATCTGACAGCACACGCAGCCGTTGGCCAAGCTGATCGTATTGCCGTCGACGCCAACGACGAGTTCGGCGTCGATGTTTATCGCCCCAAAGTCGTTGACCAGGACCCCAACGCGCAGGCCGTGATCCCCGGTTAGAATGCGGTTGAGAAGCGTCGTCTTGCCGGCGCCGAGAAAGCCGGTGAGGATGGTTATCGGAACACCTCTGCCGGTGTGGTCCATTGCCATACGCGGCCCTTATTTCTTAACGAACTTACTCAAGTCGATACCCAAAGTCGCCGCCATTTGGCGAAGGTCGACGAGTTCCGGGTTCGAGAGCGTGGTTCTTGGCTCTCGATAGACGTCCGCCGGATAGTACTTCTTCGGGTCGATCTCGAGATCGCGGGTAGCCTGTTCCTGTTGCTGCTCGCGCGGCAGCCTCGGCTGGGGAACGACGCCCTGACCTGTCTGTACCGGCAGCGGGTCGCCGAAGAGTAGGGTTGGGGGCGGAAGCGATGCACCCGAGAATCCCGGAAGCGCCGCCATCCGGTGCCAGATCGCGTCCTTGGTCACGTTGACGACCGCGATATCGGGCGCACCGTACAGGAAAAGCCCATCCCAGTGCGTTCGCACGTCGGCGCTCGTTTCGTTGAGCGTATCGTTGTCAAATGCCATGTGCGTGGTCATGGCGCAACGCGGATTGACCTGCTTAATAAGATAGCCTGCGCCGTATGTCGGCGTGTGATGGATATCGACCGTATAGTTGTACAGAACCTCCGGCAACCCGTATTTGTAGAGGTTGAGCTTTGCCAAATCGGGTTGGCTCTCCGTAACGAAGACGTCTACGCCTTTCGCATACTTTGCGGTCAGTTCGTCCGGGCGGCCATCGCCGGTCCATACGAACGAAAGGCCATTCCAGTCGAGGCGATACGCCGACGCGCCATCCTTGGCGTGCGATCGGCGCCAGTGCCGAATCGTAACACCGTTCTTATCGTAGCAGATGCCGTTGTCGTCTCTCCAATCGAACTCGTTAACCTCCATCTCGTAGCCGTCGCCGATCGGGCACGCATCGAAAGCTTCTAGATGCCATCTCAGCATCTGCTTCATTCCGTCGACCATGGCTTTCGTGCCGAGTTCCGGCGTACGGCCGGAAGGCCCGGTAACACGCAGCGGCATCTTCCATCGGCCTCCCCAGGCCGAAAACGGTAAGAGATAAGACAGGTCGTGGTAGTGATCCACGTGCAAATGCGTTATGAAGATATCATTGATGGACGGCAGCGGGACGCCCATGGCAAGAATGTTCTTCGTGCAACCGGGGCCGAAATCGAAAAAGAATCGGTCGCCGTTCCCAAGCTCAACCATGATACACGTCCCGGCTTGATCGCGGCGAGGCGGGTAGGGGCAACTGCCGACGAAGGAAATCCGCATTTCATCCGGCCCGATCGATTCGCTCCCGGGGAAGTAGTTATTCCGGCTGCGGACGGACGGCGTCGGCTTGTAATATGGCGGGAACTGCAGGCCCGTGCTCGGTCCGCCGCCGTACGGACTTTTCGCGTTGGCGTCGTCAGCCATGGATGTACTCCCAAGTTTTTAAGCGATGACCAAGATAACGACCTTTCAGGTCGAGGTCAGGATAGCGGTCGACTTGGAAGGCATCGAGAAGAAATTGAGAAGACTTTTTCGCAGCGAATCTTCAACGTTTGCGACCGCAATTTCCGATGATCTTCGACCTCGGCAGCGATCCCAGCGAGAAGAACGCGCTTTTCGGCGACAAGATGGACTGCGGCTGGATGTTCGAGTTCCTTCTACCGTACATTGCCGAGTGGGAAAAGAGCGTCGCGGAGTATCCCAACATTAAGCCAGGCGAAGAGTTCGCGGGCTACCCACATCCGCAGGCTAAATAGCAGCTTTCCGACGTCGCGGCTTTAGTGCTAAGATAGGCTAAGCAAGCGGGTCAGAATATCTGGCCCGCGATTCGCTTACGTTCAATAGGAGCACGACACGTGAGAACTCTCGACCTTGACCACTGCGCGCTTGGCCTTTGCGCTACCGTTGCAATGCTCGCCGGCTGCGGCAACGCAGCCCAGTCGCCGTTAGCGCCGCCGGCCTCGTTCCAGCAGCGGAGCGTTGCGCCGTCGCGACTCGGTCAACTACCCGTTCAGGCGGACAGACGCATGAGCGGTGCTGCGAAGGCCGGCCTGATGGCTATGCACTTGCACCGCGGCCACTCGTGGATGGCCCCTGGCGTCACAAAGCAAGACCTCCTCTACGTCTCCAACATCAATGCGGGGTCTGTCGCTGTTTATTCGTATCCGGAGGGTAAGCTAGTCGGAACCCTGACGGGCTTTCATCAGCCCGATGGTCTCTGTTCCGACAAGAAGGGCGACGTCTGGATTGTAAATAGCGAGAACTCTCACAGTGGCGAAGACATCGTTGAGTATAAGCACGGCGGAAAGACACCGATCGCCACTCTGGATGATTACGGCCAGGATCTCGTTGGGTGCTCGGTCGATCCAACGACTGGAGATCTCGCCGTCACGAATATCGTGAGTTACTCTAATGCGCAGGGCAGCGTTGCGATCTACACGCACGCCAAAGGCACTCCGAAGCTCTATACGGATCCCCAAATGTTTGCGGTATATTTCTGTGGCTACGACGATAAAGGCAACCTCTATGTAGACGGCACTCAAGTCGTACAGTCCGGGGTATTTCAGTTCGCAGAACTTCCGAAGGGCAAAACGAAGTTCACGAACATCGCGCTGAAGGGCGCCACTATCCACTTCCCCGGCAATGTTCGGTGGGACGGTAAGTATATGGCAGTGGGCGATCAGGAGTACACGCAGCTGTCCTCGGGCAACGATGAATCGGCTATTTACCAGACCACGGGGGCAGGCGGAAAGATTGTGGGCAAAACGGTGCTCAAGGGTTCGGGAGATATCATTGGATTCTCGATTGAGGGCAAGACCGTCATCGGTCCGGACGTGCAATGGAAGGGCGAAGGCAACGCGTTCATCTGGAACTACCCGGCCGGTGGCAAGCCTATCAAGACGCTGAAAGGCTTCGACGGGCCGTACGGTTCAGCGGTCAGTCTCGCTCAGTAATCCGGAGACTGATCGGATCGTGATCGTCATTACTGCGCCCACGGGAAAAATCGGCCATCGGGTTCTCGCCGGCGTGCTCGAAACCGGCGTGCCCCTCCGCGTGATCGTGCGCGATGCCGGCAAACTACCAAAGAGCGTGCGCGATCTCGTCGAGGTGGTCGAGGGTTCGCACGTTGCGCATGTGCGCTTACCAGTGGCCCGCGCTTTGGCCGCCATCCACGTGCGAGATCTCACCGGTTACAAACCCGGCGCGTTCCAGGTACATTACTGCTGATACAACGTCGGCGATCTCACCCAAACGGTGGAGCGGCTCCGACGATTCGAGTCCCGCGTACGAATCTGCCGCTTGAGTTTTTATGATTCCCAGCGAAACCGCGTTCACGCGGATACCGCGTTGCGCGAATTCGATCGCCAGCGCTTTTGTCGCGGCGTTAAGGCCGCCTTTCGTCAGCGATGCCAAAAGGGCCGGCGAACCATTGATTGGCTGTTCCGCTGCAGTTGTTGTGATATTCACGATGTGTCCCCAGCCTTGACGTTCCATAACCCGCACCGCGCGCTGCGTCAAATAAAAAAAGCCGGCGATGTTCGTTGCAAGCATGACGTCGTAGTCCGCTTGCGTGTACTCCGTGAAGGGCTTCGAAATGAAGACCCCCGCATTGTTAACGAGCGTATCGAGGCGCCCGAATCTTCCGACGCCTTCCTGCATGATGCGATCGGCGGTATCCGGCTTGCCGATGTCGCCCGCAACGTTGACAATGCTCGGATCCGCGCTGGCGCCGATCGAGCGCGAATTCGCAACGACGTTGTAGCCGGCTTCGCTATACGCCGCTACGAGGTTCGCGCCTATACCGTGGGATGCACCCGTTATCACCGCAACCTTTTCTTTAGCCATACCTGAACTCGGGTTTGCTTTGCCCGACTTCGATGATGTAACCGTCAGGATCGCGGATGTAGCATCGTATCTCGCCGTACTTGTCTATGGGTTCGGTCAGAAAGGTCGCTCCGCGGCTTTTCCAGAGCTCGTAGCACGCTTGAATGTCCGCGACGCGGATATTCATGAAGCTGCTAATCTCATTGGGGTCGGGAGGGGGTCGGAGCGTTACGGTCGGTTTGTCCGGCGTGGGACCGCCCCCAACGTTGATGATGAGCCAGGTGTTGGCGATTCTAATGTACGGTGGAGCGTTTCCATCGCCCCGGCTGACGATCTCGCCACCGAAAACGGTTGCGTAAAAATTCATCGATCGCTCGATGTCGGAGACCGTGAGAAAGTGCGCGATGGTAAACCCCTCTACGGGCGGCATTTGAAAACTCGATTGCTCGACTCGTACTTCGTCCATTATCGACTCCTCAGAAAGCGAGTATCTATACGTCGGAGGTTGCTCAACGGCGCAGCGCTCATGGGGTAAGCAGCACCTTGCCGATACCACCCTTCGTGAACGCGGCCTGCGCCGCGCCGGCGTTTTTCAACTCTTCGCGCAAGCCAATCGGAATCGTCAGCTTGCCGCGGCTTACGGCATCGGCCATGACGGCGATGTCCGCTCGGTTTTGCTTTGAGCGAAACGGGACAACGCGCACCTTTGGGTACTTCTCGGCTCCGTCAGGTTCCCCGGTCACCGATGCGAACGTCCCGCCGTTCTTGACCTTCGCGAGTAGTTGCGTTGCGGATTTCCCGCGAAGCGTGTTC
>Ga0153928_1001218_pt1 | contig 11745 bp, 10 predicted proteins | sample TSNJ012MetaG_FD_106656 | JGI IMG/M metagenome (GOLD analysis project Ga0153928, IMG submission 106656) | Attine ant fungus gardens microbial communities from New Jersey, USA - TSNJ012 MetaG | ecosystem: Host-associated > Fungi > Mycelium > Unclassified | place: USA: New Jersey, Wharton State... | reverse complement strand
TTCTACTTCTCGCTTCAGGTGAAGCTCTAGTGACCGGGCACGATGAAACCGAGGCGATCGCGCTCGCCGTGCGGGGCGACCTCGCGCAGCTAGTGCCGCTCTTCGATGCCTACCGTACATTCTTCGCGGGGAGTTCCGATGCAGGCGAGTCCGAGAGTTTCCTCGAGGAACGCTTCGCCCTCGAGGACTCGGTGATCTTCGTCGCGCACAATGGCGAGACCATCGACGGCTTCATCCAGCTCTATCCCCTTTGGTCGTCGTGGTACTGCCGGCGGATCTGGTTCTTGAGCGACCTCTATGTCGTCGAGCGGAACCGTAACCGCGGAGTCGGACGCAGGCTCGTCGAGCGCGTCATCGCGCACGCGCGGGAAACGCGCGCTTCGAGCGTAATGGTCGAGCTGCCTCACCGCGAGCCGCACCTGCGCGAGTTCTATGCCAGGCTCGGCTTTCAAAAAGACGGGGTCTTCGATCTCGCTCGGTACCTCGTCCCAGGTACACCTGCGGAGGTTCGGTAGATGCGACTCTTTGCAGTCGTTACAATGGCGGTCGCGGCGCTGCCCGTACGGATACCCGACGTGCGCGCTGCCGGCGAAGCGGTTGATAGGATGGCAGAGTTTCGCCAGCTCGTCGGCGGCACGTGGAGCTGCGTCACGCAGGCTCCAATCTTGGGTGCCGCTCCCGTGCATCGAGAGCATAGCACGGCCGTCTTCGAGATGCTCTCGAGCATCTCGGGCGACGTCTTGCACGATCACATCGTCTCACAGGATTACTCGGGCGACTTTTACATCGGTTACAGCGATCGCTTGGGCGAATACTGGATGACCGGCGCCGATTCGCTCGGAACGGACATCTCGCTCACCTCGAAGGACGGATCGCATTACGACGGTACCTCGTCAATGGGAGGAATAACGATGAACGACAGCGCGACGTATCAGAACTTCGCGGATAGGACGGTTGGGCACGAAGTCTTTCGCCGGCCCGGGGTTCTAGCGATCTTCGATACGATCTGCACGCGTTAGCCATGGAACCGATCGACAGGCGGGAGTTCTTGGTCGCTAGCGCCGCAGCCGCGGCGGTCGCTGCCGCGACCTCCCCCGCGCGGGCTGCAGGCAATGGTGCGGTGCTGCTCTCGACTTGGGATTGGGGCATCGCGGCGAACGCAAAAGCCGCGGATGTGCTCGCTAACGGCGGTTCGCTGCTCGATGCCGTCGAGAAAGGCATCAACGTTGTCGAGGACGACCCGAAGGTCGACACCGTGGGTTATGGCGGCCTTCCCAACGCTCAGGGTGAGGTCGAGCTCGACGCCGGGATCATGGACGGGACGACGCATCGCGCCGGAGCCGTCTGCAACCTGCATAAGATCAAGAATCCAATCTCGGTCGCGCGTCTGGTGATGGAGCGGACTCGCCATACCACGATGGCCGGCGACGGCGCACTGGAGTTTGCAATCGAAATGGGCTTCCGGCCGATGCAGCTGCTGACGCCCCACAGCCTCGAAGCCTGGCTCAAGTGGAAGAATACGCCGGACCACCAGACATTTTGGACCGATGGCCGAACCCACGACACCGTCGGCATGGTTGGGAGCGACGGCAACGGTCACGTCGTCGCCGGATGCTCGACGAGCGGGCTGGCCTGGAAGATCCCCGGCCGCGTCGCGGATTCGCCGCTCGTAGGATGCGGCTACTATGCCGACGATTCCGCGGGCGCCGCTTCGGCGACGGGCAACGGCGACGTTATGCAGAACTATTGCACGTCGTTCTTCATCGTGCGGCGGATGGCGCAGGGCGCGCATCCGCAGGAGGCGTGCGAAGAGATCATGCGCTTGATGGCCAAAACGGCGCCGAACGTTCGCGACGACATGTATTGCGTCATCGCGATCAATCCGCGCGGTGAGACCGGCGCGATTTCGATGAATTCGAAGCAGCCGCTTCAGTACGCCCTCTGGCGCGACGGCGCCGGCGCGATGCACAACGCGTCTACATTCTTGACTTAGAGGAGGGTTTCGCTATGGTGCCTCCCGGTTTGCGGCATCTCGCAGCTGTTGCTGCCGCGTCATTGCTGGCTTCGTGCGGAGGGGCCGAAAAGAATGCCGGAATTCCGGTGGATCCGGGGGCGCCGGGAGGCTTTGCGAATGCCGCGCAGCGCGCCGCGCCGGGCGGGCGCTTCGTCCCGGATCGCATCGTCGTCATCGTCATGGAGAATCATAGTTTCGACGATATCATCGGCGCGACGGATCGCTCGGGAAACCGTCTGCTTACGCCGTTCATTACGCAGCTCGCACAACAGAACCGGATTTCGACCCTTCAATTCGGCGTCGCCCATCCGAGTCTGCCCAACTACCTGTCGCTGATCGCCGGCGACTATTTCGGCGTGCACGACGACAACGGGAGCTGCTATGCGCCGCACCGCCCGAAAGGTTGCCACAGCTTCGACAAAAAGAACTTGGTCGATTCTTTGGATGCGGCCGGCATCAGCTGGGCATCCTACAATGAATCTATGCCGCACGATGGGTATCTAGGGCAACAGTATCCCAAAAAAGGTGACGGACTCTACCGTCAAAAGCACGACCCGTTCGTCTACTTCAAGGATATCGCAACCTCGCCGAAGCGTCTTGCGAACGTCAAGACGTTCGTGGATCTCAAAAAGACGCTCAATAACGGCTACCTTCCGCAGTTCTCGTTCATCGTCCCCAACGAGTGTCACGACATGCACGGCGCCGTGGGATTCTGCAACTTCGGACCGGAGGAGCTCATCAAGGACGGCGACGCGGCGCTTCAAAAACTCGTTGCGCAGATCATCTCGTCGGGATCGTTCACTAATCGTTCGCTGATGTTCGTCTTGTGGGACGAGGGCGACAACAACCTAGGCTGCTGCGATGGGCCGCCCACCCAGTCGGGCGGCCACATTCCGCTGATCTTGGTGACGGGCGTTCCCGGTTTCGTCGCATCGTCGCAGCTCTACAATCACTATTCGGTGCTCGCGACGATCGAGGATCTATGGAACTTGCCGAAACTCGGCTTTACGAAGGATACCAAGAATGTAAAGCCGATGAGCGACTTGATTCCGTAGAAGGGGAAGCATGATCGGCATTCTAATGGCCGCGCTCGTCGCGGCTCCGCTCCACATCTGCATGGGCTGTAACTTCGCGGGGGCGCAGCGAACCGATACGGATTTCGGCGGCGTCGTCTACGTCGGGACCAACTTCGCCGGCGCCGTTCTGACGCGCGCCTCGTTTCGCAGGGCAAGCCTCATCGCGGCAAACTTCCAGGGGGCCGACCTTCGCGATGCGGCCTTTGACGGAGCCGAGTGCACGGCGTGCAACTTCCAGGACGCCAAGCTCGACGGGGCGACTTTCGCCGGAGCCCGCATGACGGCCGCAAACTTCGGGGCCTCCGGCGCGGCGGTCGATGATGAGCAGCTCCGCGAGTTGCTTGCAGGCTGCGTGGCCTGCAACTTCCGCGGCGCCAATTTGGCCGGGCGAAACTTAGCCGGCGCGGCTCTCGCGGGTTCCGACCTTTCGGCTTCGGATCTGCGCGGTGCGAACTTCAAAGGAGCTGCGCTCTGCACGTACGTGCTGAACGGGACGAATTTCGCCGCCAAATGCGCCACACTGAAAGGCGCTCGGGTAGACGGCGCCAACTTCACCGGCGTGCGTATTTGCGCCGACCCGTCCGACGCCGCGACGTGCAGCGCCGTAACGGCCGACGAGCTTCGTAACTGGTCGGGATCAGCCTTATCCGGCGCAACGCTGCCGTGAGTGCCGTGCGGCGACGCATCGTCGCTTCGATGCTCGCCGCCGGTCTCGCCGCCGCATCTCCGCGGCTCTCCGCGCAGACTCTCGACATTCCGGTCGAGTCGGGAATTCGTCCGATTCAAACCGAGACGCTCTTTCACGAACTCTTCGCGGACTTTTTCAAGGAGTCCGACGGAACCACGTACGTCCAGACCGGCGACATCCCGGCGATGTGGCTCCGGGACTCCGCCGCGCAGACGATCCCGTACATTCGTTTCGTGAGCGCGTATGCGGCGCTGCACCCAGCCTTTACCGGCGTCATCGAACGCGACGCGAAGAACATTCTCGTCGATCCGTACGCCGAAGCCTTCAGCGCCGATTATCACGTCTGGGAGCGTAAGTGGGAGATCGACTCGCTGGCGTGGCCGCTGCTGCTCGTTTTCGTCTATTACGCGAACACCCGCGACAGGAGTATCTTCACGCCAAACCTGCACCGCGCGATGCAGAGCATCGTGTCGACCCTGGAGTGCGAACAGCATCATGCGTCGTGCAGCCGCTACTCTTGGCCGCAACCCGTTCCGACGCACGACGCGTACAATCCGAACACCGGTATGATTTGGAGCGCCTTTCGCCCCTCCGACGATCCGGTGACCTATCGGTTCAACGTCCCGCAGAATGCGATGGCCGTCGTGGCGATGCGGCTGCTGGCGCGCTACGCCGTCGAGGCGTTCGCCGATCAGCAGCTCGCGCAGCGTGCAACTGCGCTCGGCGAGCAGATTCAAACCGGCGTTCTGCGCTACGGCAAGACCTTCAGTCCAAAGTACGGCTGGATGTACGTTTACGAGACCGACGGGTACGGCCATTTCAACTTCATGGACGACGCGAATATTCCCAACCTCACCGCAATGCCGTGGTACGGCTGGTGCTCGACGAGCAATCCGGTCTACCTCGACACCCGGCGCTTTACATTGAGCTTCGACGATCCGTACTACTTTACCGGGAAGTACGCGACCGGTCTGGGCAGCCCACATACGCCCAAAGGCTGGGTCTGGCCGCTCGGGCTGATCGGCGCGGCGCTGACGACGACACATCGCAGTGAGGTCGTCAACGCGATCGATATGCTGGACAGAAGCGATACGATCAACGGGCTGATGCACGAGTCGGTCGATCCGAACGACCCTTCGCAGTTTACGCGGCCGGAGTTCGGCTGGGCGAACGCCTTCTGGGCCGATCTGCTCTTCCGTACCGTCGCCGGTTATCCGGCGACGCCGCTCGGGCTTCTGACGACCATGACGCCCGGTGATCGGCAGAGCGAGATTCCGACGATTACTCCGCCGTGGGTGCAGGTGAACGATCGCGCCGAGATCGTGCGCACACTCGGCCGTTTGCTGAGCAACGCGCCGCGCACGTGGTGATGAAACCTAGAGCACGTCGCGCGTCCACCAGGTGCCGCCGGGGCGGTAGATCGCGGCGCCCTCGCCCCAGATGACGTAGTTGCCTCCGCGCGAGTCGACCGCGAGCCCGAGATAATCGCCGAACGGAAAGTCGTAACCGCCGGCGTGCTTATATGCGGCTCCGGCGCTGCGGTCGGAGAGCCGCTGCGGTTTGCTCCACGTTGCGCCGCCGTCGCGGCTTCGCGCGTACCACGTGTTCCAGGCGTTCGGGCCGTTGCGGTCGTCCTGCCATACCAGGCGGAAGTCGCCGCTTCCGGGCCCGGTTGCGAGCGCCGGACTCGTGCTGTTTCCCTGCTCGTTCACTGGCGATGGCGCGCTCCAGTGTATCCCATCGCTCGAGCGGCTCGCATAGAGTGCGTTGGGCCCGTGCTTTACCTTGTTCTGCGCAAAGACGAAGAGATGCACGCCCGTTGGGTCCACGGCGATCGCGTCCTGCGCGGTGTAGAAATCGGGATAGCAGCGCGGCGCGCGGCAGGTTGCGCCCTCGTGGCTCTTTGCGAACGCCAGCGTCGTCCAGGTCGCGCCGCCGTCGGATGACGTCACGAGCGCGACCCGTCCGTTACCGGTCTCATCTCGTCCCGACTCGCCGTCTACGGCGAACCAAACCGAACCGTCGCGAGCGGCGGCTCCGCTATACGAATAATACCAGCGACGATCGCGCGTTGCTTTCACCGGTCTCTGCCACGTCGATCCGCCGTCGTGCGATGCGGCGACGTAGAGCGCGTTATACGAGTTGAACGCGACGTAAATATCGCGGCCGCCCGCGGCGAGGACGAGCGTCGGCTTGTCGCTGTAGCGCAGCGAACCGTCGAGGCGCACGGAGCGCGTCCAGCTGCGACCGTGGTCGTGGGACTGGGCGATTGCGACGCCGGGGAGGAATCCGTTCAAGCAGACGGCGTCAATCGTGCCGTCGTTCGCAACCGCGATCTGCGGATCGTATTGGAATGGCACGCGCGTACCGCGGCGGCAGATGTGGCGCGCCGGCGACCAGGTCGCACCGCGATCGTTCGAGGCGCGAAAGAGAAGATAATCCGGCCGCTGTCCGGTCGTCATTTGATAGATCCACGGCGACGAGGGGTCGGCCGCAACGACCGGTTCCCAACGATTGTCGCTGCCGTTGCCCCAGCGGTGCTCGCTCTCGAAATGCGCCGATGGGGCGCTACGCGAAGCGCTGCTCGTAACGGCGGGCGAGTACGCGTTGTTCGAGATCGAACACGACGAAACCGCGAGAATCAAAGCACACGCCCAGAGCACTCGATTCAACGTCGCGACCTCCTTGGCGTGCGCCATTGGCGCCGTGGCAGGCTTCCCCTGCGCTCGCGCGAAGCTGGGTTGCGATGAATCGGCGCTTGGTCGTTGCAGTCGTTGCATTGTCGTTAACCGCTTGCTCCGGTGGGCAGGGAGGAGCGCTGCCGCAGAGCGCATCGCCGGCCGGCCTGGGCGCGACGGGCGCGAGCGATGCCGTTCCCGCTTCGGCAGGAAACGTCTTCGTCGCGAATTTCTACGGTAACTCAGTGAATGTCTACTCGCCCGACGGCAAATCGAAGGTGCGGACCATCACCAACGGCATCGCCTATCCCAACGCACTCGGGTTCAACAAATCGGGATCGCTCTTCGTCGGAAACTACGGCAGCCCGAGTGGAAGCTTCACGAGCAACGTCGCCGTCTATCCGCCGAGCGGCGGATCGCCGACGCGCACGATAGTGCAGGGCGTGCTCGGTCCCTACGCTTTCGCTTTCGATTCAAAATCCAACCTTTACGTCGCAAACTACGGCGGCGCGACGATCACGGTGTATAAAGCGGGTTCGAGCTCGCTGCTGCAGACCATCAACAGAGACGTGCGCTCTCCCGAGGCGCTGCTTTTCGATAAGAGCGGCAACCTGTACGTGGCGAACTGGGGAAACAACTCGGTGACGGTCTACGAGCCGCCGAAGCTGAAGTTAAAGACGTCCATCAAGACCGGCGTCTTTCGGCCCGATGCCTTGGCGATGGACGCAGCCCAGAACCTCTACGTCGCAAACCGCAGCGCGAACACGGTGACCGTCTACGCGCCCAATCATAAAAATGCGCCGCAGACGATCAGGAAAGGCGTGCGTCAGCCCGCAGCTCTGATCTCGACTGCTTCGAAGGAGCTCTTCGTACTGAACTACTCCAACGATACGGTCTCGGTCTACTCCGAAGCGACGCTCGCCCTCGAACGCACGATCGCCACCGGAATCGCTTGTCCGACGGCCATGGCGATGAGCAGTTCGGGCCTGCTCTTCGTAGCAAACTCGTGTCCGAGCAGCGTCTCCGTCTACTCCTCGACCGGCTCCAAGCCGTTGCGTTCGATAACGAAAGGGCTTGACGGCCCCGTAGCGATCGACATTCAGCCTTAAGAGAGGAACGCACCGATGAAGGGTGCCGGCCATTTCGCTCTCGCGCTGCTGCTCGCCGGCTGCATGCAGAGCGGTGCGGCCGGTACATCGCCGAGCGTGCTGCCGGCGAGCGGTGCGGCGTCTAAGATCCGCCACGTCGTCATCATCTTTCAAGAGAATCGTTCGTTCGACGATCTCTTCAACGGCTTCCCGGGAGCAGACACGGTCAAGAGCGGTCTCAACTCTCAAGGGAAACGCGTCCCCCTGCGCCCGGTCGGGCTCGCTGCACCGTACGATCTCAGCCACGAGCACGGTGCCTTCGAGACCGAGTACGCGAACGGAAAGCTGAACGGTTTCGATAAAGAGCCGTCGGGCTGCGTCGGCGGGATCCTCTGTCCGCCGAGGCAAGTCCGCGCCTACGGATTCGTGCCGCACACCGAAACGAAGCCGTACTTTACGATGGCTTCGGAGTATACGGTGGCCGATCGCATGTTTCAGACGAATCAAGGGCCGAGCTTCCCGGCGCACCAGTACATCGTCAGCGGAACGTCGAGCGTCGCTACCGGCGCCTCCCTCCGCGCGGCGGAGAATCCGATCCATCCCAATCCCGGCGGCTTCGGCGGCTGCGATTCGGTGCCGGGTACGCTCGTTGCGCTCATCAACTCGGCGGGGAACGAGAATTTGAAGTCCTATCCATGCTTCAAACGCATCTCGCTCATGCAGTTGCTCGACCAAAAAGGATTGAGTTGGCGCTACTATCAGGCGACGCCCGGCGCGGGTATCTGGAACGGGCCCGATGCGGTCGTGCAGATCCGATCGAACCCCGAGTATTCGACCGACGTAATCACGCCGCCATCACAGGTTCTTACCGACATCGCGAAGAGCGATCTCGCCGACGTCGTTTGGGTGACGCCGACCGCTCTCGCTTCGGACCATGCGCAGTCGAACGACGCCTCGGGTCCCTCGTGGGTCGCCGCAGTCGTCAATGCGATCGGCGGAAGCGCGTACTGGAAAGATACGGCGATCTTCGTTACGTGGGACGATTGGGGCGGCTGGTACGATCACGTACCGCCGCATCTCTACAACTCCTACGAGTTGAGTTTCCGGGTGCCGCTGGTCGTGATCTCGCCGTATGCGAAGACACACTACATTTCTCACGTGCAGCACGAATACGGCAGCATTCTAAAGTTCGCGGAGGAGACGTTCGGCCTCCCCTCGATGCACACGACGGACGCCCGCGCCGACGATCTCTCAGACTGCTTCGATTTCTCGCAGCCCCCGACGAAGTTCAAGCACATTCCGGCAAAATATCCGGCGAGCTACTTCTTTACCCAGCGCTCTTGGGAGCCCAACGATTAATCGAAACCCTGACACGTCGCTCGTCCTTGCGGCGATTTTAGCGTGTGCGGGATGCGCGCATCTCGCGCCGGCGCCGGCGTTGCCCTCGAGTGCCTCGCCGATGGCACCGGTCGGGCCTTATAAATCACTCTACAGTTTCGGCGAACGCGGGCGTGCCGGCGATGGAAGAACGCCGCTCGCGGGCCTCATCGCGGCCGGCGGGGAGTTCTACGGAACAACCGAAGCGGGCGGGACGACGAACGCGTATTGCAGCCTTGGATGCGGAACCGTGTTCAAGCTCAGCCGTTCGGGCACCGAAGAAGTCATTTATCGTTTCGGTGGCGCGTACGGCGGGGCGGCGCCGGCAGGCACGCTCGTCGAGCGCAACGGAGTTCTTTACGGGACGACGAGCGCCGGCGGCACCGGCAGCAACTGTCTTTTCGGATGCGGTACGGTCTTCAAACTCACTGCGGACGGCAAATCGGAGAGCGTGATCTATCGCTTCAAAGGTGGGAGTGACGGCGCCGTACCCGTCGCCGGCCTGGTCGTGGCCGGCGCAGCGTTCTACGGAACCACCGAGTACGGCGGCAAGACGACGGCGCTCTGTCCATCGGGCTGCGGAACGGTCTTCAAACTCGACGCGAGCGGAAAGGAGCAGATCGTCCATGCGTTCGCCGGCGGCCGCGACGGCCTCTTCCCGGTCGCCGGTCTGCTCGCGCTCAACGGCGCGCTCTACGGAACGACGCAGTACGGCGGGCGCACGACGGCGCTCTGCGCAACCGGCTGCGGTACGCTTTTTGCATTAAGCGCAAACGGCGCGAAGAAGACGCTGCATAACTTCGACTTCTCCACGGGCTCCGGCGACGGCGCCTATCCGGCGGCCGGACCGACGGCGGTAAACGGTAAGCTTTACGGCACCACGATGGGAGGAGGCAAAGGCGCCGACGGGACGGTTTATCGGGCCGACATTTCAAACGGCAGCGAGCGCGTCATCCATAGCTTCATCTGTTGCGCGACGCGAAGCGACGGAACGTTTCCGCTCGCGCGCTTGACCAACACCGGCGGCGAACTCTACGGCACGACGCGCGCCGGCGGAACCGGAAATGCCGGCACGGTCTTCATCATTACGCCGTCGGGCGCGGAGAGCATCCTCTACGATTTTGCCGGAAAACCCGACGGTGCGCACCCGCAGGCACGCGTTCTGCCCCTTGGCGGCAGCCTCTACGGAACGACCGCCGACGGCGGCTCGATTGGCGAAGGCTCAGTCTTTTCACTCAAGCTCTAAGCCGCGCCAAGCAAGGAGGCGGCAGACCGCCGACGAAGACGAGAAGCCCCCCTGTTTTACGAAAGGCAACCAATTATGAAACACTCGGTCTTATTGACGCTTGGCGCGGTAGCGTTCGTCGTGGCATTGGCGGCCGCGCCGGTCGTCTCGACGGCGCAGCCGGCGCCGGCGCCGACGATGGTGCCGATGGCCAAGCCCGACTTTTCGTCAATGACCTTCCTGACGGGCACGTGGAACTGCACGCAGATGCTGCGCGGAAAGATGCGCCCCGATACCAGTACGACGACAATCGGGATGGACGGGATGTGGATGGTGACGCAAGATACGGCGCCGCCCTTCGACCAGTATCGTACGGTTACGATCAACAGTACGGGCTACACCGGATACGATGCGACGACAAAGCAGTGGGTTCAGCTCGGCGTCGATAACTCCGGCGGTTACGGGATGGGCACGTCGCCCGGCTGGCAGGGCAACACGATTACGTGGACGGCCAAGAACCTCGACGGCAGCACGACGACCGACGTCATTACTAAGGCGAGCGACACCCAGACGTCCGATGCGCAGACGACGACCGACGCACAAGGCAAGTCGACCACGGTTACGATTACCTGTAAGAAGTCGAGCTAACACCGCTTTCAATCGCGAAAAGCTGCCTTGTCATCCTGAGCTTGTCGAAGGAGACAAGGCGGCATCGTTTTTCTGTCCGGGCGCGCGAGTGCTTCGTATAGCGCCCCGGCGGCGACGATGAGGATCATAATGAGCAGCGTTACCCAGCCGTAGTTAAAGACGGCGCGTCCGCTTGAGAGCGAACTCGGCCAGACGATGTCGAGCAGCATGAGCGCTAGATAGAGCGCGGCCCCGATGGTGACGGGAAGGCCCCAGCGCCCCAATGTGAAGACTCCGCTCGGTCTCCAACCCTTTAGCCGCGCCAGAAGCGCGCCAAAGACGGTGAGAAAGAAGGCGAGATAGATTCCCGATGTCGCAAACGACACGAGCGCGTAGAGCGCCGTGACGTGCGCCGGGTAATCGAACCAAAGGACGCGTACCGGTTTGCTCGGGTTGATCAAGACGAGCAGCAAGAATAGGAACGGTACGATCGTTCCGACGAGGATCGCATTGGCCGGGGTGTGATGCCGCGGCGAAACGGCGCGCAGCCGCGCCGAGAGCGGGAGCGCGCCGTCGCGCGCGAGCGCGAACGCCACGCGCGCGCCCGCGCCCTGCACCGCCGTACCGCAGCTAAAGAACGCGACGATCACCATGACGAGGAAGAAGTTCTGCAGCCAACCCGGCAGCTCGCCGAGAATGACGTTGATGCCGCCGTTGACGACACCGCCGATCCCGGATGGCGGCGTTGCCAGCAACAGCCCGAGCACCAAGACGAACGACGCGATTCCGCCGTAGAGCAGCGCGTTGCGCATGGCGCGCGGCACCTGGCGCTGCGCTTCCAGCGTCTCCTCCGAGATCGCGCCGGCCGACTCGAATCCGTAAAAGATGTAGACGTTTGCGAGCACCGCGACGAGCGCCGCGCCCGTCCACCAGTGCCCGCCGAAATCCAATCCGAGCGGGTTATGCTTTGCG
>Ga0153928_1001214_pt1 | contig 11758 bp, 5 predicted proteins | sample TSNJ012MetaG_FD_106656 | JGI IMG/M metagenome (GOLD analysis project Ga0153928, IMG submission 106656) | Attine ant fungus gardens microbial communities from New Jersey, USA - TSNJ012 MetaG | ecosystem: Host-associated > Fungi > Mycelium > Unclassified | place: USA: New Jersey, Wharton State... | reverse complement strand
TAGTCCATCACCTCGGAGCCATCTACCGGCGTAAGCCCCAAAAGCCCCGCCTCGCGGCCATCAGCCTCATAAACTCTAACCAGTTCGCCGCGAATGTTTTTGGCCAGCGCCTGCGAAAAATCGGCCCGGTAGGCGTCAAAACGGGCTAAAGCCTTTTGCGGCCCTTCTCCTCCCGCCCCGTTGTCCGCCCCATCCAGCATAATCAGGGGCACCACCAGTTGGGCCATCAGCCGTTCCCAGTTGCCGGCTCCAACCTCGGCCTGGCGTCTCAGTTCGGCCGCGTTATGGTAAAGCCCGGCCAGCACCACCCTGGCCGTAGTCAGTAAAGGGCCTCTTTCCACGGCCGCCAGACGTTTATCCATATACAAACGCCAGGCGTGGAGGAAGACATCAGGAGTCACCAGGCGCGCGTTCTCCACTTTACGCTCTGACCGCAAAGCGCCGCCCCCCAGAGAATCAAACCAAGCCAGCATCTCATCGGCCGGCGGCTCACCGCCGGAACTGGGCGGCAAAAAGGCCGGTTTGGGCATCAAAAGAAACCGGTTTTTCTCTAAAAAGGTCTTTTCTTCGGGGGTCAGCCAGCCGATGAAGGCCTGCACTTCTTTAATATTTTCAGCGTCTTTTAAAGGGAAATTCCTCTCTTTAAAGGCCGGCTTCAGGATTTTTGGTTTGCCCGGTGTCTGAAGATTGGAAAAATCATTGATGGCCGCTCGTTTCAGGGGAACCTGACGCGGCTCCGCCCAAGCCGGAACGGAAAGCCCCAGGCTTAAAACCAGGACAATCAATCCGCCGACCAAGTCAAAGCGGCGCATCCCGCGGCTCTTCAGCCGCCTGTTTTTTTCCTCTGCCCATAACATAAATGGAGTATAGCGAAAAAAGGCCGGGTAGTCGAGCGGCAGTTCTTATTTTGGCCTTCCACCTTTCCATAATTGGTCGCGGCTCTTTGGCAAAAAACGCGGTTGCCAAAGAGCCCGGAGTCTGGTCGGCCGCTAATACCAGCCGCTCCGCTCCGAGTGGCCGCCAAGGCCGCCAAGCCCCCCCTATCAGGCTGCCGCCATCACCACACTGGCCGACACGTACTTTTCCCTCCGGCGGCGTTTGGTTTGAGTAACCACAACCAGGCCGAAAAGCAGGAGGCCAGGGCTACTGAACAGCCACTTTTCGGGGCGGGGATTGGCCACCTCAACGCCCAGCACCTCGGTGGGATCATCCATATTAATTCCCAGTTTTTCCAGGCGGCTGTTAATTAAGACATCATCCATCATGAGTTTTCCGCCCTCCCAGGACAAAATCGCTCCACAGCTCTCCAGGCGATCTTCAGCGTTTTCACCCTGAAAAGGCAGCACCACCACCTGGTCTTTGACTGTGCCGTCTTCAAATTCGGTGAGGAGGCGCAGACGCAGTTCCTCGCCCGGCTCCAGCCCCCTGACGGTTTCCATCACCTGGGCTGGGGGCAGTTCCCGATATGGCGGGAAAAGATAGTCCTGGGGAAGGTCGGGCCGGAACAGGAAAACCGTGGCCACGGCCAGCAGAAGCATTTCCCACCAGCGTGTTTTAGTGAACATGTAGCGCTGGGTAAAACTGGCGAAAGCCATACAGGCCAGAGCGGCGGTGATGAAGAGCCATAAAAAATGGAAAACATTTTTAATGCCCAGAAGAATAATCTCCTGATTATAGATAAAGACGAAGGGCAATATGGCCGTTCGCAGTTCATAGAAAAAGGCCTGCACCCCGGTTTTAAAGGGATCACCCCCGGATATGCCTGAGGCGGCGAAGGCGGCCAGGGCCACCGGGGGAGTGGCGTCGGCCATGACCCCGAAATACAGGCAGAAAAGATGTACGGCCAGAAGAGGAATACCCAGACCATGAGCGGCGGAGATATTATATATGACTGGAGCCAAGAGGGTTGAGACGATGATGTAATTGGCCGTAGTCGGCAGCCCCATACCCAAAATGATGGCCAGTATGGCCGTCATAATCAGCACTGCCGGCAGATAGCCGCCGGAGACGGTCTCCACCACGGCGGCCAGCACCTGGCCGACTCCGGTCAGGCTGACCGCGCCCACAACAATTCCGGCGCTGGCTGTGGCCAGGCCAATGCCCACCATGTTGCGGCCGCCGCCCACCAGGCTGTCAAACAGACGGCCGACCGCCTCTTTGAAGACCGGGGACACTGATTTACCACGCGCCCAGGCCGCGAAGGGGCGCTGAGTCAAAATGATGAAGGCCAAACAAAGGCAGGCGTAATAGGCGGCCAGGCCCGGCGACATCTCCAGCACCATCAAACCCCAGACCAAAACGGCGATGGGCAGAAGAAAGTACAGGCCGGAAAACAAAATCGGGAGAGCCGCCGGCAGACGCATCAGGGCATCGGTGTCGCCTTCAGGGAGTTCGGGCACTTTCAGGGACAGAAACAGCATGCCAATATAGGCGGCGGCCAGAAGCAGAACGAAGACGAGCCAGGCATAACCGCCGAAGACCCGGGGAATCCAGGCCGTCAGATAATAAAGGCCACCCATCATAATCAAGAGGGAAGAGATGGTCAACCCCCAGCGGATAAAGCGGTAACTCCAAGGCCGGTGAGGCCTGGGCAGACCTTCCATGCCCATCTTGCAGGCCTCGATATGCACAATGTACAATAGAGAACTATAAGCCAAAATGGCCGGCACAAAGGCGTGCTTGATGAGCTGCGCATAGGGCATATTGATGTATTCAGCCATCAGAAAGGCGGCCGCCCCCATGACCGGAGGCATAATCTGACCGTTGGACCCGGCGGCCACCTCCACCGCGCCAGCCTTTTCAGACGAAAAGCCCACCTTTTTCATCAGCATGATAGTCACCGGGCCGCAGGTGAGCACATTGGCGATGGAAGAGCCGGAGATCAGGCCGTGCAGGCCCGAGGCCACCACCGCCGCTTTGGCCGGGCCGCCCCTTAAATGGCCCAAAAGAGAAAACGACAGGGCGGTCAGATAGTTGCCGGCCCCGGCCCGCTCCAGCATGGCGCCGAAAAGCACAAAGAGAAAGACGAAACTGGTGGAGACCCCCAAGGGAACCCCGAAAACCCCTTCCTGAGTCAGCCAGAACTGGGACGCGGCCCGGGACAGGCTGGCGCCCCGGTGGGCGATGATATCCGGGGCATGAGGACCGGCGAAGACGTAAACCAGAAAGATAATGGCCACGCAGGTCATCGGCAGACCCATAACCCGACGGGTGGCCTCCAATAGCAGCACCAAACCGACGCAGGCCACAATAACATCTTCCCGGGTGGGGATGCCCGGCCGCCGGGCCAGTTCATTTTGAAAGATATACAGGTAACAGGCGCAGAAAGCGGCCACCAGAGCCATCACCCAGTCATAGACCGGGATTCGGTTATAGGGGCTGCTTTTCTTTAGCATGGGAAAACCAAGATAGGCCAGAAATACGGCAAACCCGAGGTGGAGGGAACGCGAAGCGGTGTCGTTGAGAACGCCAAGGCCCACGGAGTAGGGGATGGGCGAGGTGATCCAAAGCTGAAAGAGAGACCAGATGACCGGGACAATGAGTAAAACCGCATATCCGAATCCCGTTGGTTTTCGTCGCCCGGTCTCCTCGTCGAGCATTTGCTCCATTATGTCGGGGTTGGCGACGTTTTTTGTGTCAAGCATGGTGTCTCCTTCGTTTATATTCCCGTACCGGCCTTCGGGGTCTGTAATCCTGATCAGCGTAAAAAGCGGCTTAAAGCCGCTTTTCTTTTTTTCCGCCGCCCCCCTTCAGCCGGGAAGCCAGGGGGTTGTTACGGCGCGACTTCAAGGGTTTATTTTATCAAGCCGGCTTCTTTGAAATACTTAAGGGCCCCGGGATGGTAGGGAACTGAATTGCCTTCCAGCATATTTTCCGGGGTCAGATCGGCCAGGGCCGGGTGAAGCTTTTTGAATTCGTCCAAATTGGAGAAAACGGCTTTAGTGATCTCATAGGCCACCTCCTCAGAGAGGGAGGCGCTGGTCAAAAGGGTAGCCCGGGGACCGAAAGTCCGGACGTCGCTGTCAGTGCCCTTGTACATGCCGGCGGGGATGACCGCTACCGGATAGAAGGGATATTTCTCCATAAAGGCCTCCACCTTGGGCCCGGACACCGGCACCACATGAGAGGAACAGGTGTTGGCCGCTTCCTGAATGGAGCCATTGGGATGGCCGACCACATAAACATAGGCGTCGATCTTGTTGTCGCAGAGCGCCCCGGCCATCTCAGCCGGTTTGAGGTCGGTGGCCAGCTTGAAGACAGTCGGAGCCCATTGGTATTCCTTCATCAACAGTTCCAGGGTGTTACGATTGCCGGAACCGGGGTCGCCGAGGTTCATGCGCTTACCGGGCAGGTCGTCAAAAGTCGCGATGCCGGCGTCATTCCGGGCCACCAGGGTGAAGGCTTCAGACTGCAGGGAAAACATGGCCCTGAGATCCTGATCCGGGCCGGCCGTTTCAAACTGCTCGGTGCCGGCGTAGGCATAGTATTGGGTGTCGGACTGGACAATGCCCATCGACAGGTCACCCGAGCGGATAGCGTTGACGTTGAACACCGAGGCTCCGGTGGATTCAACTGTGCAGCGGATGTTGTGCTCTTTGGCCCGGCGGCCCTTGTCCACCAGGCGGCAGATGGCCCCGCCCACCGGATAATAGACACCGGTAACTCCGCCGGTGCCCAGAGTGACGAATTCCTGCTGAGCCCGGGCCGGGCGCTGAGCCAGGGCCGGGCTTTCCAGACCCGGGCCGGCCAGAAGGGCCCCGAAAATAAAAAGAAACATAAACCGTTTCAGATTTAAGCCGTTAATCATCATCTTTGCTCCTGTGGTTGATCCAGCCGCTTTATCGGACAATCACTCCCGGCTCGGCTTGGGTAATTGATTTATGGGGAACCTCTAAAACTCTTTTTCGGCATTTAGATAACGCCATTTTAAAGGTTCCCGCGCTGAACGGTATAAAAATATCGCGTTACAATAGCAGAATAAGAACAAAATTCCAACCGGTAAGCGCCAAAAAAATAAATACTCTTCTCTCGGGAGCCAACTGGCTAATATTATAGTAAAAATATAAAAATGCCAGGCATTAAAAAGCCCAGTCTGGCCCGGGCTTTTTAATGCCTGGCAAGTGGCCAGGGGAAGAATTTTTGTATCTGTAAGCCGATTGAATATAAAAACGAACTACACGTATTAAAATCAGCAAGATACCACATGCCGTAACACGCCGGGCGAAGAATTTTTCCGCTGGGCTACATTGAAGGTCCTTCCAGATCAAGGGGATGGCCATAGGGTCTATCCCTTTGATCTGGAAGTCCTCCGCCTGGCCGCGCGGAAAAATTCCTAAGCGCCCCGTACTTACAGGCTGAATAGTTTCGAATTTTTATTTTCTGTATTTTGGGCCGATTTTGACCTCATCAACCATCCTGGGGACCATATGTTCCCATTCGATGAACATAAGATGCACGCCGGCAATACCGGGGAGAGTTCTCATTTCTTCAATCTGTTCAGCAGCGATTTTCATCCCTTCGTCAACCTGCTTGTCTTTGGGCACTCCCTTCATCCGCTCAATCATCTCGTCGGGCACGGTGATGCCGGGCACGTTGTTTTTCATATACTTGGCCATACCCAGGCCTTTAAGGGGGGTAATGCCGGCCATGAAATAGCACTTTTCATGCAAGCCCATATCCACGGCCCGCGACATGAATTTTTTGAACCGGACCATGTCGTAGATGCACTGGCTCTGAAGGAAATCCACCCCGGCCTCAACCTTTTTGGCCACCCGCAGAACCCGATAGTCCTCAGGATCGGCGAAAGGATTGAAGGCCCCACCGATGAAGATGCGCGGTTCCGTGCCTTCAGCCATTTCCTGCCCGGACAGAAGACGGCGGTCATCGCGCATCATTTTGACCGTTTTGATCAGATTGATCGAGTCGATGTCGAAGACATTCTTGGATTCAGGATGATCACCGAATTTCTGGTGGTCGCCGGAGAGCACCAGGAGGTTATTGATGCCCATGGCCGCCGCGCCCAGAATATCGGACTGCATGGCAATGCGGTTACGGTCGCGGCAGACCATCTGCATGTTGGCTTCCAGGCCGGTTTCCTGAAGAATCAAGGCGGCGGACAGGGAACACATACGGACCACCGCGGTCTGGTTGTCGGTAATGTTGACCGAATCAACATTACCAAGCAGGTGCTTGGCTTTTTCGGTCACTTCATCTCTGGCGGCGCTGCGGGGCGGGCCCAATTCCCCGGTCACGGCAAATTGGCCCGAGGCCAGAACTTTTTCCAGATTACTTTTGGTTCTAACTTCGCGGCTCATTTTACCAAATCCTCCCGAACGATTTTTCTAGGACCGCCGTCACGGCTGGTGGTCCAGTCTTTGAAAGGCTGAACGGGGGCGAAGGTGGTTTCCGCCTGACCCGTCTCCATCATTTTGGTGGCGATCAGGTGCCAGACGCAATCCACTTCCTTGGAGATTTCACAGACTCCCTCGGCGGAACCGCCGCAAGGCCCGTTCTGAATACTCTTGGCGCAACGGCTGACCGGGCACATGCCCCCGAAAAGGTGAATTATGCAATTGCCGCAGCCCTGGCAACGCTCGACCCAAATGCCATGCTGCAGAGCCCCGCCCATAAAACAGGTGTTCAAGGCCGGATAAACATCTTCCGCCGGGTAGCGGGCGGTAACGAACTGGGGCCCGACGCTACAGGCCATCGACAGGATGGCGTCGTAATTTTTCTCCACCAATTCCAGCAGTTCTTCGATATATTCCGGATCACACTGGCGTTCTAAAGTGTGTTCGTCTACTGTAAGTTCCCGGCCGTCTTTGGCCGCGTCCAGCCTAAGCTCCGAAGCCAGAATGCCGACTTCCTTGGTGCCGCCGGCGTTGCAAACTGTAACGCAACCGCGACAGCCGACTATCAGCACCTTTTTTTTATCGGCGATGAAGCTCTTTAGCTCATCAAATGGTTTTCGTTCTGCAATAATCATCTGTTTTAACCTCCCAAGTCCCGAATGGACAATACGCCGTCAAAATTGATTCGCGGCCTGATCTGTCTGTTTAGTCCGGAAAAAGGCTCCCCGCCTCTGACCGGAACTTCAGGCCGCCAGATTTTTCTTAAAAGGGCTGGGGCCCAATTCTCTGATCAGTTGAGTAAACTCTTCGGCTATCTCAACAAAACGGGGACCTTGGGAGGCGGACAAATTATACATTCTGATCCGGTCCTCTTCCACGCCCATAGCCTTCAGTTCGTTCCGCAGAAAATCAACGCGCTTTTTGGCCCGATAGTTACCTTCCAGGAAATGGCAGGTGCCTTCCAGGCAGCCGGCCACATAGACGCCATCGGCGCCGCTCTCGAAAGCTTTCAGAGCGTAAAGCATGTCAAAGCGCCCGGTACAGGGCATCAGAACGATCTCCACATTGGTCGGATACTGAAGTCTCATGGAGCCGGCCATATCCGCGGCGCTGTACGCGCAGTATTGACAGCAAAGAGCTATAATCCGCGGTTCAAAATCACTCATAGTCAACCTTCCCCCCATCCGGGCGATCCACTTTAGGGGCCGCCCGGTCTAGATTATGCGGCGCCTTAGGGGGGTCACCCCCTAAGGCGCTGTTATCTTTTTATTTTATGGCCGCCTGTTCCTGAGCGCCTTCGGCCAGAGCCGCAATCTTGGCCAACATCTGGTCATCGGTGTAGAACTGAAGCTGGATGGCTTTGCCCGGACATTCGGAGACGCAAACCCCGCAACCCTGGCAGATGGCCGGTTCCATGAAGGCGTTGCCCCGGGCCGAGGGGTCTTCCTGATTAGTCACGATCTTGGGCACGCTGACCGGGCAGGCCCGGACGCAGGTGCAACAAACCGCGCACTTCTTGGGATCGACCACGGCCACAACGCCGCCGACCATGATATGGCTTTTGGCCAAAATAGTCACCGCTCGGGCGGCCGCGGCCTTGGCCTGAGTAATGCTCTCATCCATCGGTTTGGGATAGTGGGCCAGGCCGGCCAGATACTGGCCGTCGGTAGCCAGATCCACCGGCCGCAGTTTCATGTGGGCTTCCAAGAGGAATCCTTCAGCGGTCAATTGGCCCTTGAAGATTTCCACCAGATCGCGCATGGGGGTCGGGTCAACGCCCGAAGCCAGAGTCACAAGATCGGCGTCGATCTGAAGCGGCCGCATCAGCACATGGTCTTTGACCGTCAGACGGACCTTGCCGTCCGGGGCCGTCTCCACCTGGGGTTTATCATCCACATCAAAGCGGATGAAGCGCACCCCGCGGGACCGGGCTTCGTGATACAACTCTTCCCGGAAACCATAGGTGCGGACATCGCGGTAGAGAATGTAGACCGTGGCCTCAGGGTTGCGGTCCAGAATCATCAACGCGTTTTCCACCGAATGGGTACAGCAGACTTTGGAACAATAAGGCCGATCCGGCTCGCGGGATTCCACGCACTGGATGAAGGCGAAAGTCTTGCGACCGCTGAGGGAAGCGTCGCCAGCGGCCAGCTTGGCGTCCATATCCAGCGACAGGATGACCTTGTTGTTTTCGCCGTAGAGATAGCTGTTGGGCTGATGGGCCTGGCCGCCCGCGCAGAGCACCGTGGTCCCGTGCTTGATGACCTTTTCCCCATCGGGCCCTTCAATAGTGGTTTCGAAGTTGCCCAGGAAACCCCCGGAATACTTGGGCGCGGTGTTGAGATAGAGAGTGATATTGTCGTGCGCTTCAACTTTTTTGATCAGGTCGGCCAAATAACCCCTGACGTCTTTGTTCCGCGGAAAGATCTTGTGGGCGTTGCCACCAAGCTTGTCGCTCTTTTCGATCAGGTGAACCGGAAAGCCGGCTTCGGCCATTGACAGGGCCGCGTTCAGACCGGCCGCGCCGCCGCCGACCACCAGAGCCTCCCTGGTCAGGCTCATCTGGGTCTGATACATGGGTTCCAACAGGGCGGCCTTGGCCACGGCCCCGCGAACCAGATCTTTGGCCTTTGTGGTAGCCTTGCCCGGTTCCTTCTGGTGGACCCAGGAATTGTGGTCGCGGATATTGGCCATTTCGAACAAATACTTGTTCAAACCGGCCTGAGCCAAAGTTTCCCGGAACATGGGCTCATGGGTGCGCGGCGAGCAGGAAGCCACCACCACCCGGTTGAGGCCGTTTTCGATGATAGCCTCCTTGATCTTGCCCTGGGTGTCCTGAGAACAGGTAAAGAGGTTGTGCTGGGTCACCTCAACGAACGGTAGGGTCGCGGCGTAGCGGGTGACCTCTTCCACATCGACAATGGAGGCGATGTTGATGCCGCAGTGGCAGATGAAGACACCGATTCGCGGCGCCTCCCCGCTGATGTCCCGTTCCTCGGGATAGGTCACGGTTTTGGTTCTGGTGAAGCGCGCTTCGGCGATTTCCCGACCGGCGGCATCGGCCGCGGCCGAGGCTTCCATGACCGTGAAGGGGATGTCCTTGGGTTCGTTATTGGCCCCGCAGGCGTGAATGCCCGGGCGGCTGGTGGAGACAGGACTAAAGAAGTCGGTTTTGACGAATCCATCGTCATTGAGGATGATGCCCATATCGGCGGCCAGTTGGGGCAGGGTGGCCCCGGGGGTCAGACCAACCGACAGCACCACCAGGTCGAAGAATTCCTTCTGGAGAGTGCCGTGGTCATCAATATATTCCAGAGCCACGTCCCCATTGATCTGGGGAGTCAGGGTATGAATGCGGCTACGGACGAAACGGACCCCGGCTTCCTGGGCCCGGTCGTAATACTTTTCAAAATCTTTGCCGTAAGTACGGATATCCATATAAAAAATGGAAGAGTCCAGCTTGCCGCCGGCGTGTTCCATGGCGATGACCGCCTCTTTCATGGCGTACATACAGCAGACCGCCGAACAGTAACGTTTGTCGCAACGGTTGATGTCGCGGGAGCCAACGCATTGGAGCCAGGCGATTTTGACCGGCTCCTTATGATCGCTGGGCCGGACCAGGTGACCCTGGAAGGGGCCGGAGGCCGACAGAATGCGCTCAAACTCCATGGAAGTGATCACATTAGGCCACTGGCTGTAGCGATAGGTCTCGCTGCTGGATGGGTCGAAGGGGTCGAAACCGGTGGCCACCACCACGGCCCCCACTTCCAGTTCGATGATTTCCTCTTTCTGGGCGTGGGTTTCCAGGGTCAGAGCCCCCGGCAGGCAGGCCTTGACGCAACGGTAGCACTGGCAGCAGGCCCCGCAGGAAATGCAGCGCGAGGCTTCGGCCATGCCCTCTTCAATGCTGAACCCCAGCTCAAATTCTTCCCAATCTTGACGCCGAATTTCCGGAGCCCGGGCCGGCATGATTGACCGAGGCTGTTTGGGGTCATTTAGGGGCACATCACGATAGACTTCCTTGCCGGTGAAAACCATCGGTTCCCGGTCGGCGGCCATATCCTGACCGTTGAGCAAACGCTCAATAGAAATGGCCACTTCTTTGCCGGCGGCCACAGCGTCAATGGCCAGCTTGGCCCCGGTGCTAACATCGCCGCCGGCAAAGACGCCGGGGCGGGAAGTCTGAAGGGTGACGGGGTCAGTGGTGATGGAATCGGCCCGACCGAATTCCAGCCCCTCGGACTTGGCCTTGTAGGCTTCAGTGGAAGGGAGTTGCCCCAGAGATCGGATAATGAGGTCAAATTCCTCGACCATCAGGTCGCCACTCGGGTCTTCAACGAAATTGCGAGGATCTTTATTGTCGACCATCAGGGCCAGTTTGGCCTTGATGCCGGTGGCGGTATCCTCAAAACCCTTGGGGGTTCGAAGGGTGACGATGCGCACGCCTTCTTCTTCGGCCTCTTCCACGTCCCAAGTCCAGGCCGGCATGATGGAGCGGCCTTCCCGGCAGGCGGCTGTGACTTCCCTGGCCCCGCAGCGCACGGCCGCGCGGGCCACATCCATGGCCACGTTGCCGCCACCGAGCACCAACACCCGTTTACCGGTCAGATCGGGTTTTTCGCCGACATTGACGTCATTTAGGAACTTGCCGCAGGGAACGATTTTGGCGGAATCTTCGCCGGAGAGGCCCAAGCTGAAGTCGCGGCCGGCCCCGGTGGCCAGAAAAACGGCCTTATAACCCTCTTGGAAGAGATCGTCGATGGTGAAATCCACCCCCAGGGTCTGGTTCAGCTTCAATTCGGCCCCGGAGAACTCTAAAATAAAATCAATTTCCTCCTGAAGCACCATGGGGGAAAGACGATAATCGGGTATGCCCAGACGAAGGGCCCCCCCGGGCACCTGGGCCCGGTCGAAAATGGTGGACATAATGCCCCGGCGGGCCAGGTGCCAGGCGGCGGTCAGGCCAGCCGGGCCGGCCCCGATGATGGCCACCTTTTCCGGCCTGGTTTCGGGCTTGACGAAGGTTTCGCCGGCGGTCTTCAGGTCGGCATTGTCGGCCACCAGACGCTTGATGTCGCGAATGGCCATGGGCGCTTCCATCTGCTTACGGCGGCACTCGGTCTCGCAGGGGTGGGCGCAGACCCGGCCCAGGGTGCCAGGTAACGGCAAGACGTCCAGAATTACTTCCAGGGCCTCCTGGAACCGGCCCTTGGCGGCCAGGGAAACGTAGCCATGGGCGTTGACGTGGGCCGGGCAGGTGATGACGCAGGGGCTGACGCCCTCTTTGGTCAAAGAATAAGAATTGGGAAAGGCTTGGGCATAAGATTTGAAAGTGACCGTGCGAGTGCCCAGCCCCTCGTTGAACTCACTGGGGAGATCAACCGGGCAGACCTTTTCGCAGTCGCCGC
>Ga0153928_1001212_pt1 | contig 11769 bp, 7 predicted proteins | sample TSNJ012MetaG_FD_106656 | JGI IMG/M metagenome (GOLD analysis project Ga0153928, IMG submission 106656) | Attine ant fungus gardens microbial communities from New Jersey, USA - TSNJ012 MetaG | ecosystem: Host-associated > Fungi > Mycelium > Unclassified | place: USA: New Jersey, Wharton State... | reverse complement strand
GAAATGCGTCTCAACGGCGAATATGACGCCATCACTATCAAATATTTTGAGTTCAATGTTTATTGACCTGTAATCAGAGGCTCGCAGATAAACAACCGCTACATCCTCTGGCGGCGTTCCATGGTGTTTTTGCCGCCGGCAATCCGGCCAAAAATCCCATAGGCGCCTGGCCAGGAAAATGTATCAGTCCTTAATCTACAGGCCCGAAGGTGCCCAGTGCCATCACCAACTAAAACAGAACGGGCTGTTGCCTCTCCAGCCACACCATGGTGGAGAGCCAGTATTTCCATCTTTTTCGCGCTTCTTTTTCTGACCCTGCTTCTGGTTGTGGGCCTGATCGGAGGTCAGGAAATAAACAACATAAAATCGGTCAGAGGCCTGACTTCCCAGATTCAGGAAAACCTTTTGCCGGAGTTTGTGGACAGCCAAAAAACTCTTTTAAACATAGAAAACATGCGGCGCCTGACTGAAATCGCCTATGTCTCCAATGACCGCCGCACCAGAAGAAACGCCCGCATCAATGCCCGGGCCCTGGTGGCTGAATCGGTTTTCATCACCGATGAAAATCGGCATGCTGACGCCCTGAAAGCCTCCCAGGATATCGACAACCTGGTGAAAGCCAGAGACGGCATAGACAATCTGCAAGACAGCCAGACCAATTCCATTCAGGAATATTTCGACACTCTGAGGTTTCTGGATACCTTCGTGACGGAGCCGGTAGACCGGCAGATACTGTTCGATTTTTTCTTCCAGCATCTTTTGACCGGCCGCGAAACCGTTTTGTTTTTAGAACGGCAAATAATAGAGGAACAGGCTGAAAAACATCTGACGCTCATAAAAGATATTTTTGACCATCGAATCAGCCAGGACCCCTCAGTCGACCAGGAGATCAAAACGGCCGTTGAAACCCTCGAAAAGGCCTTAACCGATTACCTCCGCCGGGCCGAAACCATCAAAACGCTAAACGCCCAGTCAGCGGCCTATTGGGCGGGCATTGATCTGGGGCTCAAAACCATGCGAGACCAAATCCGCCTGGGGTCGGAACATTCCATCAATCGGGCCCTGACCTCCATCAGAGAGGCCACTGAAAAGGCGACGGTGATCACCTATGCCATGTTCGGACTCATGGCTATATTCATCTTGATAGATTTCGGAGTCGTTAATATATACATCACCAGACCTCTCCACTGGACTTCGGAAAAACTCAAGGGAATTCAAGCCGGGAAGCTGGATTCACAGCCCCCGGCCATTAACATCGCCGAAATATCGACCATTGCCGCCCTCCTCGACCGGTTCAGCGACCGCTTGGCCATCCTCTATCAGCAAGCCAACCAGCTGGAGGAGGAAGCCGCCCGCAATAAAGATCTGGAAGAGATTATGCGGGCTGTTTTCAAGGCTTCCCTGGATGGGTATATCGTCTGGAACGGAGAACGAATTGAGCAGGCCAGCCCCGGGATACTAAAACTTCTGGGCGTGGAGGATGAAGATCATTTCATCGCCAATCCTGAAGATTACGGTATCAGCGCGGCTTATTTGCTGAACGTCTTCCCCAAAGCCGGGCAGGAAGGCAGCGTGCGTGAGGAATTGTTGTTGCGTACCAGCGCCGGCGAGCAGGTTGCCTGCGAATTAACCCATTTACCATTGATTTTTCATGAAAATACCAGCCTTTTGAGCTATATCCGGGACCTCAGGGAGCAGAAGAAGACCGAGGAAGCGCTCCTTATGGCCAAAGATCAGGCTGAAGTGGCCACAAGGGCCAAAAGTGAATTTCTGGCCAACATGAGCCATGAAATCAGAACACCCATGAACGCTATTTTGGGTTTGACCCATCTTCTGCATGACACCGCCCTGGATGAGCACCAGCGCGATTATTTGTTTCGTCTTGAGGATTCGGCTGATGGCCTTTTGAGGATCATTAACGATATTCTTGATTTTTCCAAAATTGAGGCGGGCCGGATGGATATGGAAAACACCGATTTCCAGCTGGAGGACATTATAAAATCGGTCATTAACTTCAGCTACCCGGCCGCGGAACATAAAAACCTGGATCTGATCATGACCATGTCGCCGGTCATGCATACCGATCTGCGGGGGGACCCGGTCAGACTCAAGCAGGTTTTGATTAACCTGGTCAGCAATGCCATCAAGTTCACTGACCAGGGTTTTGTCTCCATAGCGGTTTCCGAGCGACCCCCTCTTAAATCCCCGGCCGGCGTAGACCGCGTCTGCCTTGAATTCGCGGTTCATGACACCGGCATTGGTTTAGCCCAGGCCAAGATTGAGAAGTTGTTTTCGGCCTTTTCCCAGGCCGATGCCTCCACAACCAGAAAATATGGCGGAACCGGGCTGGGGCTGGCCATATCCAAACGCCTGGTGGAAATGATGAATGGCCGGATCTGGTGCGAAAGTATCCTGGGCCAGGGCAGCACCTTTTATTTCACGGCTGTTTTTGATCTGGCTGATCAAACCGGGGCGGCGGAGAACATTTTCTCCAGCTTTGCCAATTTCACCGCCCTGGTGATCGGGGGCAACGAAGTCAGCCTGAAGAATCTGGAAGAGCATCTCAGGAACCTGTCTTTCAAGGTCAAAGGTTTTCTTTCCCCCGAGCAAGCCCTGGCCTTTTTAAAACAGCGGCCGAAAGAGGTTGACATTCTTCTGGTTGACTGGTCTTCGGAAAATATTTCCGGAATCGATTTTCTAAAGTCGGTTCGAACATTGGCCGACAAAGACCGGTTGCCGGCCATTTTGCTGGCCCCGACCTCCTTCCGGCCTCAGGCGGCCGGTCCGCCCACGGATTTCAATGTGATTTTGGCCAAACCGGTTTCACCTTCCGACATGTTGAACGCTATAATGGTCGCCTTCGGGCGTAATGTGGCGCAGCGGGGAGAAAAATCCATCAAGACCGAAATGGCGGGTCTGACGGCCGGCCAGAAAGGCGCCAAAATACTTCTGGCTGAAGACAATGAGGTCAATCAACTGGTCGCGCGAAAAATTCTGGAGAAAGCCGGGCTGGAGGTCAAGATCGCCAATAACGGTCTGGAAACCCTGACCATGATTGAAGAAGAGCCCTTTGATCTGGTTTTGATGGATATCCAGATGCCGGAGATGGATGGTCTGGAGGCTGCCCGTCAACTGAGGGCCAACCCCAAACACGCTGATTTGCCTATCATAGCCATGACCGCGCACGCCATGAGCGGCGACCGGGAATTGAGTCTGGAGGCCGGGATGAATGATCATGTCACCAAACCCATAAACCTGGCGGAATTTTTCAGCACACTGGCTCGCTGGATTCCCGACCGCCAGAAGCAGACAGATTCACAGTAATAACTATTCGCCGGCAGGTGATTGTCAGGCAAAAACAGGGACAAGAGCAATGAATTATTTTCTGAAATTAACGGCCCTAATGGTGGCCCTCACCTTTTTGTCCGCCTGCCGTTTCCCTTATTCCGGCGAGAGTGGAGCCAATAGTCTGGAACGATACACCCTCGCGGTTGAATCCTGGCAGGGGGCGAACATTGATGAACTTCTGTCGGCCTGGCCCAGATCCTGGCTGAAAGGTCAAACCGCCCTGGCCGATGAATCGGTGATTTACGCGTTTATTTGGACAGAAGAAATTTACAGACAGGCCGAACAATACTATGATCACGCCAATAATGAATGGAGAGAAAAAACGCCGGCGGGTACTGAATTGATGATCTGCGAAACCAGCTTTACCGCCAACCCCCAGGGCCTGATCACCTCCGTTAGGCCGGGCGGCCATTACTGCGGCCAAATGGCCCCGCCACCCTCACGCGCACAAGCGGGCAATGGCTGAAAAAGAACGAAACATTACGGCCGCCTAAGCCGCGGCCTTTGACGCGGCTATGATTGAAACCCGGTTCCTTTGATTGGTTTTAAAAAGCAGTCAGGCCATTTTCAGCCCGCTCCCAGGTTTCTTTTGGTGAATTATCGTGCCTGTATTTCCCGCGACCATTCCCCCTTTCCATAACTGGAAAAAGAAAACCGTTTTATTTCTGATCAGCCAGAATGTTTCTCTTTTCGGCTCGGGCGTGGTCAGTTATGCCATCATCTGGCATATCACCCTGGAAACCACTTCCGGCCTCTGGATGATGCTGGCCACCCTCACTTTCTCCATTCCCTCGGTGATTATTTCCCTGTGGGCCGGGGTCTGGGCCGATCGTTACAACCGCAAACGCATCATCATGGCGGCCGATACCTTGGTGGCCCTGGCCTCTTTGGCCGTGGCCATTACCTTCTGGTGCGGTCTGAAAAATCTGGAACTCCTGCTCCTGGCCGCGACTTTTCGCTCTTTAGGCAGCGGGGTACAGACTCCGGCGGTCAACGCCATTTATCCGCAGTTGGTCCCGGCCGAAGAGCTGGCCCGAGTAGAGGGCTTAAACCAGTCCTTGACGTCTTTCCTGATGCTTCTGGCCCCGGTGGCCGGCGGGCTGATTCTGAGCCTGATGGGCCTGGAAACGGCCTTTCTGGCGGATGTGGTCACCGCAGTGGCGGCGGTTATTATTCTGGGGCTGACCAACATTCCCCAAACCGAGCCGGGGGCCACAAAATCGACGGTCAAAGAAATGAGTGAAGGCCTGAAATACGTCTGGGAACGCCGGCCGATCAAGCTGCTTATTTTATGCTCGGCGGTTTTCTTTTTCCTTTTGACTCCGGCCGCGGTGCTGACTCCGCTGATGATAGCCCGCTCCTTCGGCCCGGAGGTCTGGCGGCTGACCGCCAATGAGGCGGCCTGGTCGGGGGCTGCCCTCTTCGGCGGGCTCTATGTGGCCTGGCATGGAGATTTTAAGGATAAGCCGAGGGTCCTGGCCCTGTGCATGGCTGCCTTCGGTCTTCTGTGCAGTCTGATGGGCCTGGCCTGGACTTTTGTTCTGTATTTGAGCTTGATGGGCCTGGCCGGCTTTTTCATCCCTCTGTACATTACCGCTGAAACGGTTTTCATTCAACAAAAGGCTGACCCGGCCAAGCTGGGACGGGTCTTTTCCATCAAGCAGATTCTGGGCAACAGCGCCATGCCCGCGGCAATTTTGATTTTCGGGCCTTTGGCCGATATTGTGTCTGTGGAAAGCATTTTGATTGTTTCCGGCGTGATGATAATCGCGATGGGGAGCCTGTATTTCAAAGTCGGCCGCCCCTAACGCCGCTGAATATTAAGTTAACGGCTGTCACCCGGCCGCCGGCCAAAATGGCCTTCCGTTCCGGTCCATACATGCCTTCGGCCCGCGTTCCGGGCAGGATATAACACCCCGGGTTGACGGCCCGCATGGTGTATTGGTAAAATTGAACTCCGCCGGCGATCCAGGGCTCAATAATCACCAGCCGGTCCTCTCTTAATTCCAGCCGGCTGGAATACTGAACTTCATCATCGTCATCGCCCCCCGCCTGGTCTTCCGGCTGAATCAGCCGGAAGGAATATGGAAAAATTGTGGTGCAGATAAAACCGCGCCGCCGAAGCGGCTGGGCCCGGCGGCGGAAAAGACCCTCTAGGCGTTGGTTAAAAGTCATAATACATGGCGAATTCCATTGGCTGAGGATATTTGTTATATTCAGCCTCCTCCGTCCGCTTGGTTTCGATCCATTTATTAATCAGGGCCGATGTGAAAACGTCGCCAGCGGTCAGAAAGGCGTGGTCGCGCTCCAGAGCGTCCAGGGCTTCCGAAAGGGAGCGAGGCAGCGTCTTGAGCCGCTTTTGTTCCTCAGCGGTTAAGTCATAGAAATTGAAGTCAAATGGCCCATAGCCTTCCTTTTCCGGATCTATTTTTTTCTCCAAACCATCCAGCCCGGCCATCAGAATGGCCGCGTAGGCGTAGTAAGTATTACAGGAGGCATCGGGTGACCGGAATTCGATTCGTTTTTCCTCGGGCGCCCGGGCATAGGCCGGAATACGGATAACCCCGCTGCGGTTGGCCGTAGCATAGCCGATTGTCACCGGCGCGGCGAAACCGGGCACCAGACGCTTATAGGAATTGGTGCTGGGGTTGGTGATGGCGCACAAGGCCGCGGCGTGACTTAAAAGCCCGCCGATAAAATACAACGCGGCGCGGCTTAGCTGAGAATACCCGCCTTCATCGTAAAAGAGCGGGCGACCCTCTTTGAACAGATGCAGGTGCACATGAAGGCCATTGCCGGGTTCGCCATGAATCGGCTTGGGCATGAAGGTCAGAGTTTTGCCTTCGGCCAAGGCCGCGTTTTTCAACAGGTGCCTGGCCATCATGGTTTTATCAGCCATCTCCAACATCGGGCCGAATTCGAGTTCTATTTCCAGTTGGCTGGGGCCGCCGGCTTCATGGTGATGATATTTGACCGAAATACCCTGTTTTTCCATCATCAGGGTGGCCCGGGTTCGAAAGCCGCCGAGGGTGTCCAGCGGCGGAGCCATATGATAGCCGCCATTTTTGGCGATTTTATAACCCAGGTTGGGCCCTTCGGCCCCACTGTTCCATTCCCCCTGACAACTGTCGACCTGATGCATGGACCCATTGGCGTTTATGGAATAACTTACCCGGTCAAAGACATAAAACTCAAGTTCCGGGCTGAGGCGCATTTCATCGGCCACGCCCAGTTTTTTCATGTATTTCTGGGCCTTATAGGCCACCTGTCGCGGGTCATCTTCAAAACGGCGCTTTTCAGGCCCATCTGGAACATACACCTCGCCCAGCATGGTCAGAGTGGGAATTTCGGCAAAGTGGTCAATATAGGCGCTGGATAAATCGGGCACAAAGGCCAGGTCGCTTTTTTCCACCGGCGCGAAACCGTAATTCGACCCGTCAAAACCGAAACCGCTTTCCAGAGCGCGGGCCGTCAGCCTTTCCGCCGGAATGGTGAGATGCCGCCACCGCCCTTTAAAATCGGTTATCATAAAATCCAGCATCTTGATTCCGTTTTCACGGCAAAAGCTGGTCGTCTCCGGAAGATTCTGAAACATAAAACCCCTCCGCTATCTGTCAATACCACGCCAATTGAACCTTATAAATTAAGCTTTACCCTGGGCATACTCATCTGACGGTTCATTTTTATTATAGCCTATAGTAAAATAAATTCAATATGTTGTCAAACCTACCCAGCCGTTTTAATAATGAAGTGGAGAGCTATGGAGATGAAGTTTTTAAATACCGATAGCACAGAAAAAGAATGCTTTCTAATGAAAACCCTATCTACACCAGGGACCGCAGATGAAACAACAACTGATTTTACAGTTTAGCAAAGTCTTCAGTTTGACGTACACTAATTTCATCAGTCCGCCAGTATATAAATGGTAATGACAGACAACTCAATGAAGATCAACAGGCAGGAGTCAAAGGCTGGAGGCAGCGTAACAGGTTATTGTAACTTTTGAAAGCTCTTGTCAAATCTTGTGTCAACGCAAAGTAGAAAGGTCTGTAGAAGTTCAGACTTAATCTGACAACCACACTCAAAACGGAGACACTGTCAGATCAAGTCTGAACTTCCGCACATTATGTTATCTCCGCGCATCCGCCCCCTCTTCATTTTTTTGAAAGCTTCTTGTTAGCTGTTTCAAGTTGTTTGATGCTCTTTTCAGGAGTCGGTAAATTTTCCGGCATGGTACCGCCGATATCTTTGATGGCTTTGCGCACCTTCCGGCCCACCTCGCGGTGGGTTTGAGTGGCTGCCGCTTTACCGTGGATATTACCTTCTTGCAGTATTTCCGAAGTTTGGGTAGCCCTGAACAAATTGGCGGCCAATTCAGTCGAACCCATATGGTCCAGGATTTTTTGACTTTTCGTCAGTTCTTTGCGCGCGTGGAGCTCTTTTTGCCCCAAGCCGCCATAAAGACCTTTGTACCCTTCATCCTGAAAAAGGGCGTAATCAAAGGGGCCAGTAACGCCGGCGCCCTTGGCGGCGGAAAAAAGTTCTTTATTGTGGTGTTTGATATCGCTTCTTAATTTTAGACGCAGCGCGTCTTCATCACCTAAAGACGGCGATGAATGCTCACGCAATTCCTGGCGCCTGGTTTGGATGGCGAAATAGGTTTGACCATTCGCAATGACAGGCTTAGACGGATCACCATTTTGAACAATTAAATAACATGCATACCGTGTTAATTTAATGTCGGCGACTTCTCTTTCGGCTTCGCTGCCAATTTTTACCATTTTGCGGAAGTGCGCAAAATGGTCTAACCGGTTATGCCCGGTATTCTCAACCGCATTAACAGCCCGATTTATTACGCTGATAAAATTACGGAATTGAGAATAGCCCAGGATTGGGGCCAATTCTCTCGCCAGCCAGAATTCTTGCCCATCTTCATCCACGCGGCGGATGTCTTCAAACGTTTTATGATGTGACGCTACTATTTGCTCCTCAGTCATTTAAAACCTACTATGATGTTTTTGCCATTATTCCGGGACCCGGGCAGGGTGACCGGAAAAGGCCGCAACCCAAGACATGAGTCGCTTTCATTTGGTGTTTGGGCAACTACTACCCTTTATACACTTTTATTATCATGGATTACCAAAAATATAAACTGCCCCATGCTTCCAACCATCATAACCAACAGGAGCACCGGACACCAAAAAAAACAAACCCGCTTGCCACCATTCCCATCCCCAAACATTCATGGCTCCAACGCTCCCGCGAATTGAACCAGCCAAGCTGTGGCAGAAGCATTTCTGATAATGATTTCCTCACCCTGCTCAATAAACAGCAACTTGTCACCTGCTTTGAGTTGCAACTTCCTGCGGATTTCGACAGGGACTGTCACTTGTCCGTTGGCGGATACTTTTGCCAGATCAATATATTCACCTTCAAAAATTATTGAGATTGTTTGGATTATTGTAATTTAGCAAAAAAGTGGGCATCAGTCCAAAAAATGCGGTCTGGGTTGGTCTGCGACTGAGGGCATTTGTCGGGATGGAAGAACCATTCCTTGGCCCGTTCAACCGCCAAGGACAAAGGCTTACAGCAAAATTGCTGTAAGCCATTGAATTTATTGGCGCGCCCAGCAGGACTCGAACCTGCAACCTACGGCTTAGAAGGCCGTTGCTCTATCCGATTGAGCTATGGGCGCTATTGACAATATCTGCAAAAGCGCTGTTATTCCCCGACAGGACCCGAGCCGAAACCATGAAGATCAGATTGGTTAAAACAGACAAAAACGTTCAAACTGTAAAACAGATAAAGGTTGATTTCGCCACATAAAGCAATCAACCCGGCCTTTTATCGGGTAGCCGTCAGAACATCGCTTCAAAGGCTGGTTCAAAATAAGCCCCATAAATATTAATGATTATCCGCCGCTTATTGAGGCTATCAATCCGGTTTGGGATTAACGCGGCAAAGACGCTTCACTCTATATTGGCGAAACGCCATGAAGAGGAAGATAACACAAAAAAAGAAAAAAGTCGAATATGGCCAAAAGCCATAAATAGAATCTCCGGCAAGGCATGGTCAAGCAAAAGCATCAAGCTTGAAAGCCGCGCGACAATTGCGTTAAATCAGCCTTTCGGCCGGCAATAGCCCGTTCTCGGCCAACCCCGGCCTTTGTGCTGTTGTCTTTTTGGGTCAACATTGAAATTTTCTAGAGGAACACAGTTGACATCCCCGTAAAAAAGTGTATTATGAAAAATCACTGCGGGGTGGAGCAGCCAGGTAGCTCGTCGGGCTCATAACCCGAAGGCCTCAGGTTCGAATCCTGACCCCGCTACCAATTAAATCAATGGCTTACGAGGGACACCTCGTAAGCCATTGATGCATTTTCTAGCGTATTTCTAGCCAAAAGCGAAGCTGTCGCCCAATGTATGCTTTGCCCACATACCGTTATATCGTAGAATTGACGGAATATACAGAAAGCGTTTTCGTCGTGTTTTAAATTATGTTACAATACAACAATTCCAGTTATTACGTAGTAATTTCAGTGTATTATATTGATTTATGACAATGAATCCAAATCTATTGGGCGAGATTCATACTCTGGCAATAAAAAACTCATGCCGGCTACGCAGCTGATTCCTGATTGAACATGAATGATCGCTCCGCAATTTTTCAGAATGCAAAAGGGAGAGAAATATGACCGATTCTGATCAAAGTACAACGTCCCCAAAGGCCATGCGTGATGTGGTACTCAGCATGGCGGTTGAATCCTGGCGTTTTGGACGGGTGTTTGATCGTCTGCTGTTAAAGCTTGATGCCGGAGAACAACAGAGGTACGCAAGTCAGTTCCGCTGGTTTCTCAAAAAGGTCGAAGAAGCTTTGGAACAAGCGGATATGAGGATCGTTAATGTAGAAGGGCATCCATTTGACCCAGGGATGGCCGCCACTCCTCTGAATATTGAAGAATTCGAAGTAAATGAGGCTCTGGTGGTCGACCAGATGCTTGAGCCAATCATTATGGGAAAAGAAGGCTTGGTTAAAACTGGAATCGTCACTCTGAGAAAGGTAGAACTATGAAAAATTTCGTTGGCATTGACCTTGGTACAACAAATAGTGCTATTTGCTCTTATGACGGTTCCGAAACTCACATCTGGAAGAGTCCTGAGCAAAATGATGTAACGCCATCAGCAATCTATATTGACAGGCGCGGTAACAAGTATGTGGGCCAGCGGGCATATGATTCGGCTCCGCACAACCCTGATAACTCCGCACGGCTGTTTAAGCGCTTAATGGGCACGAGCACTCCAGTACATCTTTCTGCGGTAAACCTAACCAAGACCCCAGAAGAATGCTCCGCAGAAGTTCTTAAGGTTCTGTTTGGTTACTTGCCGGAAGAAATACGCAACGATCCCGATACTGGAACAGTCATCACTGTCCCTGCTGCATTCAACCAGATGCAGAAGGACGCCACTATGCAGGCCGCCGATATGGCAGGGCTTGGCAAGGTTGCGCTTATGCAGGAGCCGGTTGCGGCAGTTATGAGCATCATGCGTACTCGAAGCACCGACGGTATGTTCCTGATCTATGACCTTGGGGGTGGTACCTTGGATATCGCCATTGCTGAAAGTATTGGCGGACGAGTCAGTCTCTTGGCTCACGGCGGTATCGCCATGTGCGGCGGCCGTGATTTTGACCGCGTGCTCGTTGATAACGTTGTCCGCCCTTGGTTGTTGGAACACTTCGCCCTTCCGGAAGATTTCTCCATAAATCCGGACTTTAAATCGCTCATCCGGCTATCTACCTGGGCCACTGAACGCGCTAAGATTGAACTCTCGGCCCGCGATGATTCTGTAATCAGCCTGTCGGAAACTGAAGCACGGGTACAGGATCTAAATGGTACCGAAATCTATCTCGACATTCCCTTACAGCGTGACACCTACGACAGCCTGATCGCCCAACGCGTAGGCGAAACTATAGAGTCTGCGCGGGAGACGCTCAATAAGGGCGGTCTTTCCCCGCACGATCTGGAGCGCATTGTGTTCGTCGGTGGCCCGACAAACTATAAGCCTTTGCGTGACAAAGTCGCGTTTGAACTGGGCATTCCGGGCAATATTGACAAAAACCCCATGACGGCGGTGGTAGAAGGAGCAAGCCTCTTTGCAGAGTCAATTGATTGGAGCACCCAGAATCGGGCGCGTAAAAATACCCGTGGACAACTCGCTTCTGGAGCCGGACTTGCGCTGTCTTTTAATTACATTGCCCGTACACCAGATATGAAGGCCAAAATTGCGGTTCAATTAACTGGCCAAGCCCTGCCAGGTTCAGAATTTCAAGTTGACAGCATTGATACCGGCTGGACCTCCGGCCGCCTTCCCCTCAAGCATGGCGCAACTATAGATGTCGCTCTGACAAAAACCGGCGACAATT
>Ga0153928_1001209_pt1 | contig 11787 bp, 10 predicted proteins | sample TSNJ012MetaG_FD_106656 | JGI IMG/M metagenome (GOLD analysis project Ga0153928, IMG submission 106656) | Attine ant fungus gardens microbial communities from New Jersey, USA - TSNJ012 MetaG | ecosystem: Host-associated > Fungi > Mycelium > Unclassified | place: USA: New Jersey, Wharton State... | reverse complement strand
TGAAGATTTCCCAAACGCCGCTGGCGATGACGAATGCCCAGGTGCCGCGCAGCTGCGGAGGGCTGACCATGTAGCCCGCGACCATCGGTATTGCCGCGTTGGAGATGCTCGTCGCGATCGTCGCTTTAGCGGTGTATTGCAGCAGTGGAAAGTTGCCGTACGGGGGAAGCGCAGTATAGCTTGCGAGCGGAGCGTTCGGCGTGCCTCCAACGTTGCCGACGATTTCGCCGGCGTTGTTGATCGCTACGACCGCGTTGACCGTCTGGCTCGCGTCGTCGACCGTTAGATAGCTGAAGGGAATCGGCGTTGCACCGGGATTTGCGCGTTTGAGTGCCGAGGGGGCTGCAGCGTTCGGCAGCGCGCCCGGCGATCCGAACGATGCCGGTCCGCTGCATGCGGCTGCGAGTAATCCGGTCATGCCGGCTGCGATAAAAACACGATAAAAACGCCGCACTTGTAATGCTCCTGCTGAGTTGTTCCTCGTTATGATGACATCGTGAGCGGCGGCTTTCAAGGGAAACCAACCATCGCGCGTGCGACTCTAATGCAACGTCGTCACTTCGTTAACGCATTAACGGTCCGCATCACCTGAGTTGTCGGAGGGTTCTCACAGATCCCGCGCCACGCGAAACCCGATGATCCGATCGCGGAAATCCGATGCGTTGCGCTCGCGTGTGGTCGGCCGAAGAAACCAGAGCGGGTTAAGCCAGGAGCCGCCGCGGTCCACTCGGAGACAGGAATCACCCGTTTCAACTGCTCGTCCGTCCCCCGGCGCCCTGTCGTAGGTTGGAGCGTAGCAATCTTGCGTCCATTGCCAGACGTCGCCGGCAGTGTCGAAGAGGCCGAAGTCATTCGCCGGCTTACCGCCAACCGGTTGCGTTCGCGCGTTGGAGTTCTCGTCGTACCAGGCTCGGTCGGGGGCGAGTTTCGGGTCGTCACCCCACCAGAAGAGGGACGACGTCCCCGCTCGTGCGGCGTATTCCCACTCCGCTTCGGTCGGAAGCCGGAGCGGATGCGTCCCGGCCGGCAACTTCCCATTCAACCAGGCGACGTACGCCTGCGCATCGCGCCAGCTGACGCAAACCACCGGATCCAAATCGTCTTGTGGGAATCCCGGATTCTCCCAACTCAGGTCGGATTGCAAGCCCGTCCTGAAACTGTCCAGGGCGCATCCCCCAGCCATCGTATAGCCGCTCTCCTGAACGAACTGCGCGTACTGCGCGCGCGTCACGTCGTACTCGCCCATCGCGAAGGCGCGCAGCTTGACGCGATGCTGCGGAGCTTCGTCCGCCACGGATACGGGGGTGGCGCCGTGCGCGACGGCCCAGGCCTTCTGCGCTGTGGTCGAGCCAATCGTAAAGGTGCCTGCGGGGATAACGACGAGCTCGGGACAGCCCTCGCAATCCTCGAAGACCACGCCGGGCGCCCGTTCGGGCGACGTACTCGGCTCGGGCGTCTGCGCGGCAAGAACCGCGGCCAAGGCTAGGAGCGTGATGCGCACACTCGTTATCTTCCCGGTTGGGGGCTAGGAAAGCAAGCGGGCCTCGGTGTCCAAGTAGCAGTCGCTTGGCGCGTCGAAGCTCGGTGCGAGGACGGACAGGATAGATTGAAACGTTCGGGTCGTAGCGTTTGTTTGGGGGCTGTGATTGGCGCGCTACTGCTGAACGCTTGTGGTAGCGAGAGCGCCGTCACGGCGCCGGCATCCGCGCGCAAGGCCGGGGCTTCGCGCGCGAGTAATCCGAGCACGCCGATCAGCCACATCGTGGTCATCGTTCAAGAGAATCGCTCGGTGGACAACCTCTTTCAATTCTTGCCAGGCGCAAACACCGCACCCTACGGTCTCAACCTCTACGGTCAGCAAGTGCCGCTGAGAGCGATTGGAATAAAGGCTAAGTACGACATCGAGCACGCGCACGCGGATTGGCTATCGGCGTACGACGACGGCGGCATGAACGGCTGGAGCAGGGAGGTCTGTGTCGGCCGCTGCCCGCGCAACTTCGCATACGGGTACGTGCCGCAGGCAGAAGTCCAACCGTACTATCAAATGGCCGAGCGGTACACGTTCGGCGACGAAATGTTCCAAAGCAGTCAAGGCCCGAGCTTCCCGGCGCATCAGTACATCGTCAGCGGCACTTCCACCAACCGCGACAACTCGTACTGGCGCGTATCGGAGGATACCGGCAACAACGACGGCGGCTGCGATTCGCCGCCGGGAACGACGGCGAAGATGATCAACCCGGCGGGACGAGAGGGAAGGCCGGTATTTCCGTGCTTCGAGCGCAGCTCGATCTTCGATCTGCTCGACGGCGCCGGAGTCTCGTGGCACTACTATCAGGCAAACAGCGGACCCGGCCCGTGGAATGCTGTGGACGCATTGAAGCCGATCTGGCAGAATCAGCAAGAGTACTCATCGAACGTCACGACCCCGCCGTCCAGAGTTCTCAGCGACGTCGTCAGCCACAATCTCGCGAGCGTCGTCTTCGTCGTACCGACGGCTGCTGAATCGGATCACGCAGGCCACAACAAGGGAACCGGCCCATCATGGGTCGCCTCGATCGTCAACACGGTCGGCTCGAGCGCGTACTGGAAAAACACGGCGATCATCGTAATTTGGGACGATTGGGGCGGGTGGTACGATCACGTCACCCCGGCCATCCTCAACTCCTATGAGTTGGGCTTTCGCGTTCCGATGATCGTCATCTCACCTTACGCCAAGGCAGCCTACGTTTCGCACGTGCCGTACGAGTTCGGCAGCATCCTGAAGTTTATCGAGGAGACGTTCAATCTCGGCTCGCTAGGTACGACCGACGTCCGAGCCAATGACCTCTCGGATTGCTTCAACTTCGATTTACCCGCTCGCAATTTCAAGCGGATAGCCGCGCCGCACTCAGCAGAGTACTTCCTGCGCGAGCCGATCTCGCACGAACCTCCCGATTATTAGATTGCTAAGCTCATCGGACGGCGATACCCCACGGCACGCTAAGCTGCGTGTTCGTCCCGTTGAGGTTTCTTACGGGCGCCACGTTGTTGTTGCCCGGCGATAGGAGCGCGAAGCGGCGGTAAGCGGTGACGCTCGTACTGCCGCCGTCTACTACGAAAATTCGTCCGCCGGCCGCGACGCCGATTCCGATCGGCCGGTTCAACAGCGTCACGGAACCACTAAGACTCTTCATTGGGGCGACATTGCCGTTTGCGGTATTGTTGAAGATGCTGACCTCGCTGAGAGCGGACGTAACATAGATCTTGCCGTTATTGTGCCACGCCACGCCGTAGGCGCCGCCGTTGATTCCGGTGTTCGTCCCGCTGATAACCTGGCTGGGCGAAACGTTCCCGTTCGCGGTCAGAGGATAGACGGTCACCGCCGAGCTCCCGGCGTTTGCGACGTAGATCTTGTTGCTTCCGACTGCGATGCCGATCGGAGTCGAGAGTTGCGTGTTGGTTCCGGCGATCGTTTGAATCGGCGACGCATTGCCGTTAGCCGTTGGTGCGTATACGGTCACGCTCCCGGTGGCATTGGTCGCGAAGATGTCTCCGTTGCCTGGATTGACCGTTATGCCCGAGGTCCCCATCAGCCCGGTCAAGGTTCCAGAAATCGTCTGTACCGACGCGACGTTACCCGCAGCGCCGGCCGAGTAGATGGTGATGCTTCCGATCGAGCTCGCGCCTCCCTGATTGGCTACGTAAATCTTGTTGGCGGTATCTACGGCGACACCGGCGGGGTAGTTGAGACCCGTAATAGATCCGGTGATGACGTTGGAACCGGGGTTAAAGTTCCCGGTCGCGGTGGTCGGATAGATCGTGATGCTTCCGGCCGTCCCGGATATCGTTACCAAGTTAGAGACGTAGAGGCATGGACAAGCTGGAACGTAGGAACGCGAAACGTGATGATTCTGCGCGCTTGCCCCTCCGGATCCGTATCCGGGAGTTGCCGGCACGGAAGTCCCGCCTTGGCACCCAGCAAGGCCCAGCGCGGCGACAATAAGCGCCAACGGCGCTGCATGGCTCCTCGAAGAATCGTTCATCAGCGGCATCCTTTCGGCCGGATAGCAGAGGGGCGGCCCCTCGCTTAAGGGCTTCTTAATGTTCCCCCGGCGCGTTGGAAAGCCTCTCGCCTAGACGACCGCGCGCATTTTAGAATGCGCCGGGCTGCGAGAATCTAGAAGGGAAAGTCGCTTTTGGTCAGGCCGACGTTGATCTTTACGTCGCTGAGCGACTCGTCGACCACTATCTGCGGTCCGGAATACATGATCTGCCGAACCGGCCAATGCGTCGTTTTGGAGAAATAGGCGATCTGCTCGCTGATCCCGTGATTCGACGACGGATCAGCGACCTTGAGATCGAGCCGGACGGTTGGCACGCCTTTGATAACGCCGCCGTCACTCTGCGTCAATTCGCCCGGAATCGTCTCGTAGTCGTCAACGATCCCCGGCAGTAAGCCATCCGGAATGGTGACGCCGTGCAGTGAGACGGCGCGCGGATCGCGCAGACCGATCTTCACGTGGAGCCCGGAAAGAACGCCGCCCATGTGCCCGCTCACCTGGTCGCCGCCGATCCAGACCGCGCCGGAGCCCTGGCCGTCGCCGTTAACGATCAGTGTTTTGAGGTAGTGCGGTTTCATGAACGAATATTGGTAGACCCGATCCTGCACCTTCGCTCCGTTGGCCTCGTGCGAGGAGAGCACGCACGTATAATCGTTCACAGCGGCAAAGGTCCGATCGAACGCGGCAATCGCGGGCTCTTCCTTAGGGGGGCCCGCCGCGACGCAAATTAACCCCGCGCTAATAGCAAGGAGCGTTACTCGACATTTCAACTGCCAGTCGTTTTTTAAGCGCATGCGATCTCCACAACGGTACACCAGCGTCCACCACAGTCGTACCATGCTTTGCTTTGACCTTGGTGAGAATGTCGCGGTTCGCGCGCAAAGTTGATATCGGTCGCAGCCGAGCGACTTGCCGCTGCGATCTTTGCCGGAGCTAAAAGAGATCCCTACGCGGCCCGTACGGCCTCGGGAAGCGCGTACGCTTTCGTACGGGGTCTTCGCTACGTTAGGTCCTCAAAGCACAAAATTCCAAGGAGGATCCAGATGATTTCCCTACCCGTTGGCCGGCGTACGCTCCCGGCCATTGCGCTCGTCGGCCTTGCCGCATGCTCGGGAGCCCAGACCACGGCGGGGCTCGTTCCAAGCGCTGCGATGCCTGAGTCCCAAGCGCCGCCTGCTCAAGCCCCCGCAGTTCAAACCCCGGCAGCTGCTCAGCTGACCAGCCCGCTCATGTTCACCGCCAACCGCGACGGCAAGCCGAGTCACAGCGGCGGTCTGCTCGCGTTTCGCATCAGCGCCGACGGCAACGTCAAGCCGGCGGTCAGCATCGCCGGATCGAACACGACGCTCAGCAATCCCGACTCCCTCGCGATCGATAAGGCCGACAACATCTACGCTGCCGACGACGGTGGCACGCAAGTCGCCGTCTTCGCTTCGAATGCGCACGGAAACGCCGCACCGGCCCGCGTCATCGGCGGTCCGAGCTCGAATCTCGGCCCAACCGAAGGCCTCACCGTTAACGCATTCGGCGAACTCTTGGTAAGCAGCTATTCCAACAATGACATTACGGAATACGAGGCTCACGCCAACGGCAACGTCACGCCGATCAACACCATCGCCGGAAGCAACACGCAACTGAACGAGCCCTGCGGCATGGTACTCGACCGCAATGGCGACATGTTCGTTGCAAATGCTGCCGGCTCTTCGATCACGGTCTACGCCGGCAGCGCCAAGGGCGATGCAGCGCCGATCCGCGTGATCCAAGGCAGCTCCACCGGTCTGGCCAAACCGTTTGCGGTCGCGCTCGACCACAACGGCCGGCTTTTGGTAGCCGACGAGACGTCAGGGGTGCTCGTCTTTGCAAAAGGTGCAAACGGCAACGTCGCTCCGGTCCAGCAGATTACGAGCGTCAGTTACGCCGACGGCGTGATGGCCGACAGCAGCAACAACATCTACGTCGCCGATTGGGGCCATAAAGCCATCGAGGAGTTCGCGAGCAACGCCAACGGCGACGCCACGCCGATCCGTGCGATCGAAGGTTCGAAGACGGGGTTCAATGGCCCGAACTTCCTATCTTTGAAGTAACATCGTAGACGGTTCGGTTGCGCCGAGCTAGTCGAAGGAGCCCCGTGTCATCCTGTAGCCTGGTCACACTCCTGGGCGGAGTCGAAGGTGATGGAGACACGGGGCCGGTGTTGCGCCAAAGTAGTGCCCTCGTACGTCTAGGATTAAGCGCAGCTAACCTTAAGTAAGCTGTGATGACTAGGCGAGTTCCGATGTTAACATGCTCAAAACGCAGCCAAAGATAGGGGTTTGAGCCTGTGGCTAGATTTGTTTTTGCGATGATGCAGTCGCTCGACGGTTACGTCGCCGGCGCGGACGGAAGGCCGCTCGAGCCGCCCGGCGAGGAGCTTCATCGGCGCTTCAACGGTTATATGAGCGAACTAGCCGGCCTGTTATACGGGCGCCGCATGTATGAGGTCATGCGGTACTGGGACGAGGATCGCACTGAGTGGGAAGCTCACGAGCATGATTTCGCAGCAAAATGGCGGGCTCGGCCGAAATGGGTCGCGTCACGGACACTGAAATCGGTCGGCCCGAACGCGACGCTCGTCGAGGGCGGCCTCGAATCATTCGTCCTCGGTCTGCGCGAGCGAATCGACGGAGAGATCGATGTCGCCGGACCGGAACTTGCAGCCGACATTGCCGATCTGGGTTTGATCGACGAGTACCGGCTCTACATCCGGCCGTTCGTGCTCGGCGGCGGCAAGCCGTACTTCGCCCGTCCGCACCCTCGACTGCATCTCGCCGGTTTCGAGCGCATCGGTGAAGATGCGCTCGAGCTGACGTACCGTCCCGCGTGACGCTTGCTCTTCGTTTACGTCGGCGGTATGGGGATCAAGGGCGGGGGCGCCAAATACGGAGGCGGCGGATTTAACGGAGGCGGTTGGTTTCGCGGGCACGGCCGATATACTAACGCTCTCCTGCGAACAGTTATCATCGAGCAGGGGGACGTCACACTGCTCGGGGAGCGCCGGAACGTTCGAAGCATCCGGTAAGGCCAGCGGACCGTTGGCGGGAACGTCCAACGCTCGCGGCCGCAGACAGATCTCCGGATTTGCTGACTCGCAGGCGTCTGGAACTCCGTCGAGTGGCTGCTCCCCGTCTTGCAATAGCGCGCGGATCGCTCGAAAGTCTCCGGAATGGGATGGGCACTCTTATCGCGGCGCGACGTTCACTCAGGGTTTCGAATAGTTTTGTTGCTGATCGCGGCGCCGACCGGCGCGTCTACGCTGTTATTGTAGGTCGTACTCGATCCGCCGGCCGGATAGGGCCATCGATCGACCGCGCTCGCATACGTTCCGTACGCGCTACAACCGCCTACGGCGAACTTACTGAAGGGTCCAAGTGCGCCCTGAACGAGATCGCACGCCGTGCCGTCGAAACTAAGAAAGCTCGTTGTTCCGGTAGCCGTCGCGACTGAGCCCGAAACTTCCGTTGCGTACCAGCACGATGACTGCGTACGGCCGCACTGCTGGTCGCCAAGGATAAGTTCGCTATCGGCGCCATCCCAGTTTATGCCACCCGGGCTCGTGGAGAGCGTGGCACCGGAGACGTTGAGCGCCGGGCAGTTGCTGCTACCAGGCGCGCAACGCACAAGAAGGTACGAGAAACTGGAACTGAGGCCATCCGCATAGATGTTCCCACTTCCGTCGTACGCCGGGAAGTAGTACTCATACATGTAGGAGTTGGTCAGCGCGATGCCGCTGCCGGTGCCGCCTTTGAAGAGCTCGAGGTTGCCGGGCCCTCCGCTGGTGTTGACGATGTTCGACACGACGACGTCGCCGCTACTGCGATTCACCGCACAGCCCACCGGATATTCGCCCGGGTCCTCGATCGCGGCGAGCAGCGTACCGGTTCGGGAGTACTTGAAAACCTGCGATGTGTTTGTGTTGGCGATTCAGATGCTGCTGCCGTCGGTGCACTCGCCCTGCGGACCGTTGAAACCGGTGAGTACCCCTTTGAGCGCAAGCGTGGGGAGCGTGAAAACGTCGACGTCGCCGAGAGCATAATCAGTTACGAACAAGACTCGAGGCGCGCGCTTCACGTCCGGCGACACCCATGACTTCCGGCGATCGGGCTTCATGTGCGGAGTATAAACGCCGGTGAATCGCGGAAACTCGCGATTTAAGGGATTTTGCAGCGCGACGGCCTGCGAGCCGATAGGCGGCTGCATCTCATTCTGAGCTTGTGGCGGGGCTCCGCAGCCGGCAAGGAGCGCTGCGAACCCGATGCCAAGGATAAAGCGTACTAAGTTCCTCATATCTTTGCGAAGACGCGACCTCTTCCGTGTCAGGGACCCTAGGCGTTTAGACAGCTTATGCCGGAATTTGAAGACTCTTTATTTGTCCGGTGTTTTTCATTTGGTTACCTGCTCCGGAAATGCCTTAGCGCCCCTTGGGTTGGTCCATGACTCTTAAGGCTGGCTCACCAGGACGAGCAAGTTCCGGGGCCTAGTTCCCGCGTTATATCGCGACGATTCTCACGCAAATGCTTTGCCGGGCCGTTGCCGAAGTGTCCACTGTTATGTGCATATCGGTAAAGGGCGCGGGATTGTTCAGTGCGACGCTGATGCTTGCGGCGTGCTCAACGACGACACCCCCAGTGACGGCAATACCAGCCGCGCAGGCAACATCGAGCCGGCTTTCGCAAGCCGCCGGAGCGGCGACCACGTCAAACTACCTCTACGTTACCGACCCAAAGGTCAATCAACTCGAGGTCCTTGACCCCAGCTACGACCTCGTGAAAACGTATACTACCGGTTTGGCTACGCCGGTCGGCGACTTCGTAGATGGCAACGGCAACCTTTACGTTGCCAACGAAAATGATTGCGTACACGGAAACGTCGTCGAGTATGCGCACGGCGCCACGGCGCCGACGTTCACGTACACCGCGAGTCTGTCGTGTCCGGTTTACGTCGGCGCCGATAAGAAGGGCAACGTTTATGCGTTCGACGCCGGGGGCGGAAGTACGACGCTCTATCGGTTCAAGCAGCAGAAGAACAAGGCCGCAAAGTCTTGGAACACGTGCAACAAGACGCTCTACGTGTCGTGCAGCCCAGAGGGTCTCGCCATGGGAGCCAACGGCTGGGTGTACTTGACGATTTGGGGCTTGCTGCCTGGCGGCAAACCCTCTGGCTATTGGGTCGTCGATGAGGTCGTGCCCAAGCTGAACCAGCAGGGGTACGTGCCGGGATCGTTCGGCCCTGCCGGCGGTACAGCGATCGACAAGAAGAAGAATCTTCTTGCGGGCGCATACCCCGTTGGCGGCTGCGGAAAAAACGAGCCGACCGGCAACGAGACGATCGTTGACTTGCCGTATCCGTATCACGGCAGCGATTGGTGTCCGTTCGATCTCGGCTACATCGGCTTCACGGCAGTCACCGGGCTTGCGCTGTCGTCTGATCAGACGCTGCTGTACGTCGCGGACTACGGCGGCGCCACATTGACGGTCTTGAGCTATCCTAGCGGCACGTTCGTGACGTCGCTCGGCTCGGCAAACGGGCTCACGGACCCCGAAGGCGTCGCCATCGGTCCTGCACCGTAACGATAGGAAGCGATTTCCCGCTCAAACGGATCGTTTCGGTGCGCTCCTAACGCGATGCGGCCTCGCGGGCGCGTGAGAGTTCGTTAGACCGGTGGCCTAGCTCTTTTGTTGCACCGTTGGTGGTTTCCAACTGCCGTCTAAGAGTGTCGGGGGCGTTGGATCTGGCCAGTAGTTGCGCATCATTAGTAAAAACTTTCCCGGTGGCGCGGGTAGCCAGTTAGAAGCCGGGACTCCCGCGGGCCGCTTATTTGAGAAGTAGAGAACGATCGAACCGTCAGCGTTCTGCGCGAAATGCTGGCGTGGGCTGATGCTCTGTTTGTTAAGAGCGTTCTTCACAAAGAAGTAAGCTGGATCGTACATCGTGATTGACCAGAAGCCCTTAACCGGCGGAGTCATCCCCTTCGCGAATCGAATGAAGTACGTGTTTGACCCAACGAAAGATGCCTGCGTAACAGGGTAGATTGCATCTTGCGGCCGGTTAGCGCCCAGCCCAACCGCGGTGACGAATGCGCGATCTAGGTAATCCTGGCCATAGAGGCCGGTTTTCCTGAGAACCCCCCAGCCGTTCACCATTTCGAGGCCACCCTGCGTAGCAAATGCCTTGATGCGTTGCACTGCATTTGATTTCGCCGAGTTGAGCGCCGACTGAACCGATGGCCCGAGCGTGGTGGTATCCCAAGTTTCGCCCGGCGTCAGCCCTAGCTGTTTCATCTCATTGACGATCGCAGAATCTTGTGGCATCTCCGGCGGATTCGTCTTAAGCAGTTCACCGAGCATGCTGAAGTATCGAGCAGCTGAAAGCGCCTCTACCTGGCTGCGAACTCCACCTTTTTGATCGTAATCCGGATTTACAACTCCCGCAGGCGGTGTGTACGGCTTACCGTAGCTGCTCAGCGGTACGAGGGACAACTGCGCCTGCTCGGCGTGTACGGCCGCATAGTCTTGGCTGGTTCCGGTGCAGTAGATGCGGCCTAGAATCCACACGAGCCCAGTAGCCGATTTATAGTGCGTTACACCGGCTGGCACGGTTCCGTTCCATCCTGGCCCGCTGATGAGGTACTTTTGCGCTCCCGTCCCGGTTGTGCGCTTTCCCGGTACTTGAAACACGTTTGTGAAGCCGTCCAACATCGGCATAAGAAAGTAGCGGCCGTGCATGTCCGGGATGCTCAGGACGTAGGGCTCTTTGCTAACGTCCAGCCATGCGGTCGAGTACAGGGTGTCAGCGTTCGGCGCCGTTACGCGATGGTCATCAACGGCCGGATAGGATTGCATATTTGCAAATTGGCCCATCGGCGCATTGGTCGGCGATGCTGCGGCAACGTTTGTAAACGAGCGCCTGGTGAGTTCCATTGTGATTAGCGGGTATCCGTATACGTAGAGATCCGTGGCCATCTTCTCTTGTGGCGAAGGCGAGGCTGTCATCTGTGCGGAGACCGGGGGAGAAACGGAACCAAGACATACGAAAACGGTAGCCGATAGAGCGAGGGTAACGGCACGCTTAACAACGAGTACCTGCTTCAATCTTTACATCCTCACATGGTGTCGGTATTGTGATCAGCGGCGAGACTTGCAATCGTCCATTCGGGCGCTCGTCGGTGCTTGCTTGTCCCGTTGCGAATCACCTTCGTCCAGCGCGAGCAAGGCTTCCGAATACCGCGGATGCGGCGGTCCGCGTGACGTAGAGTCCGGATTAAGCGAGTTCGCTTGCGCCGGTTAGAAGCGTATAGTTAAGGAGTATGCAGTGCCGGGGCGAAGATTCTCAGCCGCCAAGCCACTTGGCTTCTTGGAGGCATCGCTCATGAGGACCTTCGCACTTAACCGCTTCGCGCTTACCATCAGCGCCGCAGCTGCATTGCTTACTGCGTGCGGCGGATCGCAGTCGCCGATCGGTCCGCCGGGGGCAATGTCGCAAAGCCGTTCGGTTGAAACGACGCAGACAGGATCGTGGATTCCCAGCGAAGCGCGGCATAATAAGATCGAGCATGTGGTCATCATTGTTCAAATAGGCCGTAGCCTTAACGATCTTTTCGAAGGATACGCGAAGACCGTAAAGTACGGCTACGATAGCAAGGGCCAAAAGATCAAGTTGAAGCCTATTTCGCTTGCGACGACGTGGAAGCTCGCAGCGAACGCCTCGGTGG
>Ga0153928_1001208_pt1 | contig 11802 bp, 10 predicted proteins | sample TSNJ012MetaG_FD_106656 | JGI IMG/M metagenome (GOLD analysis project Ga0153928, IMG submission 106656) | Attine ant fungus gardens microbial communities from New Jersey, USA - TSNJ012 MetaG | ecosystem: Host-associated > Fungi > Mycelium > Unclassified | place: USA: New Jersey, Wharton State... | reverse complement strand
TTCAAATTGCCGGAGATAACCGTTAATATTGATTTGCTGCGAATTGCACAACCATAGTTACCATGGACCTCCAGGCTGCCGGTTCCGTTGATGGTCAAATCACCTTTGGTAAAAATCGGTGCATTAGGTTCATCATCTGTGGCATTGGCAAATACATATTCCTTGCTGTCGCTAACCGTGTTGGCCGTCCCGGCTGCTAAGGTCAGAATCACCTTGGTCTTGCCGGAACTATAAATCGGAGCCGTTGTCTGATTGGACAATTCAACTCCATTTAATACCAGCTGAACTACCGCTTCCTTACCGGCATCAATCAGAATCTGGCCATCCGCCAGGGTTCCGGAGACGACATAGGTTCCGGCTTCGGTGATGGTCACGGTCTGCCCGGACACTGCTGCGCCGGTGCCATTTACCGTGATGCCGGAAGTATCAAAAGTAATGCCGGCGGCAGTGCTTTCATCCCAACTGTCAGCCAGGTCCGCCGCCAGATAGGTAATGGTCTTTTCGCCACCCTCTCCCAGCCTGGACGTAACCTGAATATCTTCCGATGCCGGTCCGGTTTTTTCCGTAGTCGTTGCTGCCGCAGTCGTCACCGCAGTCGTCACATCAGTACTCTCCCCGGCCGGTGTTTCCGCCGTCTTACCGCATCCGGTTACCTGTGCCGCCAGAAGGGTACCGGCAACACAAATCATCATAATTTTATTCCATTTCTTTCTCATTTTTTACCTCTCTCTTTCGGCTCTGTGCCTTTTCTTACAGTTCTTCCCGGCCGGTCGGAATACGTCCGCACACCAGGGTCAGATTGCCATTGCGGCAGCGGATCTGATCTAAAAATTCTTTTTCCTGCCGGTTATTCTTGATATGAATGTGGTACTGCAGTTCATATAAGCTGCCCATATTGACGGTCCGGACTTTGATCAGCTCTGCCCGGCTTGTGTATTTATCAAATAAATCATCGAAAATCCCCTGATAGTCCAGGTTCTCCGGAATCGTTACTTTTAATTCTTTTGTCTGATTTTGGCTGTCCTGACCTGGAAAGCGGAGCAGGATCATGCTGATGCAGCCCACAATCAGCAACAGTAAAAAAGCTACCCCCAGATATCCCATACCGGCTGCCAGGCCAACTACCATAGCCAGGAAAATGCTGACGATCTCCCGGGAATTTCCCGGCAAAGAACGGAACCGAACCAGGCTGAATGCGCCCATTACGGCAACGCCAGTACCCAGGTTGCCATTGACCAGCATAATAACGGTCTGTACAATGACCGGCAGAAGCGCCAAAGTCATGATGAAATTTCGGGAAACCTGATTCTTGTATGTGTGGATCCATGCCAGTATTCCGCCCATTGCAAGGGATGCGGCGGTACAAATTAAGTACTCCGACATGGAGATCGCTGATGATGTGGTACTTGCCAGAATACTGTTAAGCACAGACTTTTCCCCCTTTGTTAACATTCTGATTCATGATGTAATCTTGATAATAAGCGCCATACTTGGAATAAGATACCGGATAAATTGCCAGCTCCGAAAGGATATGACTCATCCAGGTCGGCATTGCTCCCGGAATTTTGATTTCCATCAGCATATGCCCTTTTTCCAGTAACGGAATTCCATAAGAACCTTTCTTCAAATCCAGGTTAAATTCTCTGGCCCGAATATTCATATCAAAGGTCACCCTAAGTTCCGGGTCTTCTTTTCCGTAGAAGGCAATTCGCTCGTAAGCCAGATATACCATCGGCTTTGGTTCATAACGGTTCACCGTATACTCAATCTCCCGCAAGATCTGGCTGCCTGTCTCCGGCTGGATTCCATAATATAAATACTTTCTGGCCTCCCGCAGCGTCATCGGAATCCGGCGCTTGTAGACCACGCCGTCGTATTTCTTCTTCAACTCGATGAATACCGTGTCATCTTCACTGGGAGTGCCGTAGCTGCGCAGGCGGATCTTCTCCTTATAAACCGGTTTTTCTAAAGAAGCGCGAATCAGACTGTAGTCCGGGGTATCAAAGTATATATTGGAAATGGTATGCTTGCCGTACTGGTCTGCGTTCAATTTGGTAATCATTTGACTGATCAATTCGTTGTACTGCGCTATGGTAACCATATATTTTTTTTCGTATCGTTTGAAAACTTCCTGTGCCATGTTGTCTTCCTCCTTGATGATTTCGTTTTTCAATCTTAAGATTCATCATAACGGGGAAATGTGTTGGGGTTTTGTTTAGTTTGTGAGTAATTTGTGAAAAATTGGAAAAAATGCAAAAAGGAGCCAATTCAGACGCTCGATACGTTCTGATTTGACTCCTTTTTTAATCTCTGTTCCCATTCTTTAACCTCAGCCACCCCATCCCGGCACACCCGGATCTCTTCGTTGTCAATCAGGGCAAAACAGTCTGTTTATCATTGATAGTTTTTTCCTTTTATGATAAAATGGGCAAATAACAGGTGGAAAGGAAGTGTTGCTATGCCGTTACCAAGAAACCAGCGTTACACCATCGATGATATTTACAATCTTCCGGACGGTACCCGTGCGGAACTGATTGACGGCCAGATTTATATGATGGCCCCGCCAAGCCGAATAGATCAAGAAATTTTAATGCAGCTTTCAACAACCATAAACAACCATATTAAGGCAAATGGCGGTTCGTGTAAGGTCTACTCTGCCCCTTTTGCTGTTTTCCTGAATGATGATGATACCACCTATGTTGAGCCAGATATAAGTGTCATCTGTGACCCTGATAAGCTGAATGATAAAGGTTGTACCGGCGCACCCGATTGGATTATAGAAATCACCTCCCCAAGCAACACCGGACATGATTATATCAAGAAACTTGGTCTATACGCCGATGCAGGTGTTCAGGAATATTGGATCGTAAATCCTCTAAAAAAATCAATCGTAGTTTACAATATGGGAAATGATTCAACCCCCACAATTTATACTTTTAACAACAAAGTAAAGGTCAATATCTTTCAATCACTCACCATTGATTTCAATGAGATTGCATAATTTCTCATAAAGTCTCTGCTCATGGAGCAGGGTCTTTTTCTTTAGCCATGAATTAATAATTTCTACCGCAGCAACGCTTGTATTTTTTACCGCTCCCGCATGGACACTGCTCATTCCTGCCGATTTTCACTTTGCGCACAGGCTCCCTTAAAATCTCTTCCATGATGAGCTTTGCACTGCTTGCAAAATTTCCGATTTCGGACAGCGGTATGCCAAAATCTCTATCTTCTATCACAATGGAAGAGGCTTCTTCATGCATTCCACATTTTTCATATGTTTCACGAAGACGGGATTTGATTTCTGGTTTTTCATCAACCCCATCTATTTTGAGAGCCTTCGATAATATCTCAATAACCTTTCCTGGATTCCTGTTTTTGGAAAAATCGCTGTATTCGTCCGCCCAGCCAATCCACCCCCACCCCCAGGTTGGGTTCTCACTGGTTAGTCTGATAAATTCTTTTTCTCCAACGTCCTCCATTCCCATTCGAAAATATGATTCGGCAATGGCGCGTCTCATGTTTAATGAATTAAGCTCATCCCGGTCAGGTACATATTTCAAATATTCCGTACAGAAATCAATTCTCGTTTTGGCAAAAGAAGCATCTTCTTGCACGGCGTTGCCCAGTTCCATCTCATAATCGGAGGCCCAATTAAATATGCATTGCATTCCACTAAAAACATCATCAAAATCATCAATATACTTATAATTGTTGGATTGCATAACGGAAACAACGGCACTCCAAACCTTTCCCCACTCGTTGCATGCGGCAACAGAATCGTACTCATTAACGCCAGCGTATGAATAACCTCTCTGCATATCAGCGTCAATCTGCTCCCAAATTTTTATTTCACTCATTCAACCACCTCACTTGTATTTTTAATTTTCAATAAATATTATGAATCTATTATGCCAGAAATTTTCATATTTCTCAAGCAATTTTTAACAAGCCATATAAACCTTGTTATACTATAAAAGAGGCAATTACTCGCCTCTTTCTTAGGTTCTCAGTCATTGACTACAATTCTATGGTCTCAGTCACCCCATCCCGGCACACCCGGATCGCAAACTCAAACGACCCGAGATCTGCCTCCAAAACTGCGCTCACACCATCATGTCTTCTTTCAATCCGCAGTCTTTCACCATCCGCCGCACAACAGCATTCTCCATCAAACGCTGCACATTGATTCCGGAATATCATCAGATTCCTTAGCTTTCTAACCACTTCCCGTTCCATCTGCCGGTCCACTTCCCCACTGGAATAATAATGCCGGTTAATATTTCTGCCCTCTTTTGTCGCTTCCAGCAGCTCCAGATCATTCTCTCCGGCCAGCATCCCCACATAATACACCTGCGGAATTCCCGGGGCAAAAAACTGGATCGCCCGGGCCAGCAGATATGCGTCATCCCGATTGCCAAGGGCCGAATAATAGGTGCAGTTGATCTGATAAATATCCAGATTATTGTATTCCTCGCTGCTATATTTCTTTTTTACATTAGCACCTTTTTGGTATAGTATTTCCTTTGTCTCTTCAATCTCCTCTGGCGACAGCAGATCCACCACATCCACCACTCCGATTCCGTCATGGGTATCCAGGGTGGTCATCTGCTTTCTGGGGCAGATATCCAGCCATGCTTTCAGCCGTTCGCCGGTGTGGGTATAGAGAGCATGAAGCACCAGCATTGGCAGGGCAAAATCATAAACCCAGAACCCCTCCTTGGCAATCTTCATCTGAATCGAATAATGCTCATGAATTTCCGGCAGAATCTCCACCCCGTAAGCATTGGTTATTCCTTCGATTTCCCGCAGCAGATTCCACATCTCCGGCTCTACAAAGAAACAGCTGGTGCCGGCTTTTTTCACCGCATAAGCAAAGGCATCCAACCGGATCATTGCGGCACCGTGCTCACACATATACTGCAGCGACTGCCGGATAAAATCCCGTGTTTTGGCTTTGTTCACATCCAGGTCAATCTGTTCTTCCCCGAACGTACACCAGATTTTTTCCGCCGTTCCGTCAGCAAATTCAAGTTCTGCATACGGTGCCTTTGGTTTTCTCTTATAGATCAGATCGACCTCTTCCGGCGAAGGCTCCCCCTGCTCCCAAAATTCCTGATAACGGATAAACATATCTTTATATTCCGACAGATCCTTCTTTTCCTTAAAATCCTGATAATACCGCGACTGGGCCGAAATATGATTGACCATAAAATCATACATCAGGCTGTAGCGCTTTCCCAGACGTTCCAAATCCGTAAAATCGCCAAATTTTTCATCCACCCGGTCATAACAAAGCGGGGCAAATCCCCGGTCGGCGGAGGAAGGAAAAAAAGGTAATATATGGATACTGCTGATTGCTTCCTGATAATGTTTTTCGAGAATTTCTTCCATCTCTCTTAAATTACCGCCCAGACTGTCGGGATAAGTAATCAGCATAACTTCATTTTTCATGTTCGGCTTCCTCTCTTTCCAAAGCCGGACGACACAGGACGACACATTAAACCGTGGTGCCTCGTTTCACCAGGTTTACCGGCAGAACCGTCTTAGTCGGTACCAGCTCGCCCTGATTGCTTCTGATCACCAGCTCGATTGCCGTTTTCGCCATCTCGGCCACCGGCTGGTGGATCGTCGTAATCGGCGGCGTAGTAAGGGATGAAATATTCACATCATCAAATCCTACCACCTGCATCTGATCCGGAACCTTGATTCCCAATTTGGCACACACCTGCAAAACCTGTGCCGCAATCAGATCACTGCTGGCAAAGATTCCATCCGTCTTTGGATTTTCTTTTAACACTTTCTCAATATATTCATGATACTCCATGGTATAGTATTCATTTTCCTCGCTTTTCCAGGAGGTACCGGTGACACCATGTTTTTTGCAGGTATCCAGAAACCCTGCCTCTCTGTCATCGGCCGGCATCTCGTTCTTCTCTACGCCGCCAAAATTGATGATGGACTTGCAGCCGCAGCGGATCAGCTCTTCTGCTGCCAGAATCCCGCCCTGGTAGTTGTCGCACTCCACGCTGGCCGTACCGCTGCCGGCGATTCGCTCAATGGTAATGACCGGAATCCCCAGAGCCGCCAAAGCTTCTGTTTTTACAGTTCCGCTGCACAGCACCAGACCGGCTACCCGGTTGCTCTTTAGCATATCCAGATATTCCAGTTCCCGCTCCCGCTCTTCCCGGGAATTGCACAGCAGAATTTTATACTGACAGTCGGAAGCGGCTTTTTCCAGATTACTGATCAGCTTGGCAAAATAAGGATGGACAATATGCGGAACAATCACCCCGATGGTATTGTTTTTCTGTTTGGACAACGACCTGGCAACTTCATTGGGCTGATAATTCAACTGCTTCATCACTTCATATACTTTGTCCCTGGTCGCCTGGCTGATATAGCCCCGGTTATTCAATACCCGGGATACGGTGCCGACCGTAAGTCCCGCTTCTCTTGCTACATCTTTAATAGTTGCCATAATCGTTCCCGCCTTATCTTATATTATCTTACATTGTCACAGTTAAGCCATGGCTAAACTATAATACCTGCGTATGACACAGCCGCCTGATCACCTTCATAGCGGATTTCTCCCAAAAGCTGATAATCGGAGCCATGAGCTTCTGCCCTGCCGGGAAATGCAGCCGGTGCCCCAAATCCATACCTACTTCACCGCACCAGCCACCACACCGCTGATAATCTGTTTCTGTAAAAACAAATACAAAATCAAAATCGGCGCCAGGGTTAACACAAGTGCTGCCATAATGGTGCCAAAATCAGCAGAATAGGTGCCATAAAATGCATAGGTAGAAAGCGGCAATGTATACAGTTCTTTTTTACCCAATACCAATGACGGCAACAGGTAATCATTCCAGAAGGCCAGCACATTTAAGATAATCAAGGTTGATGTTGTCGGTTTCAGCAAAGGAAACACCACCTTGGCAAAGGTCTGAAATTTACTGCAGCCATCCAGATACGCCGCTTCCTCCAGAGAAACCGGCACTCCGCTTTTAATAAAACCGGAAAACATAAACACCGACATACTCATGGCAAATCCCACGTGCATATATATCAGCATCCCCCGGTTATTCATCAGCTGAAGCTTGGCGCCATAGATGGAGACCAACGGAATCATCAATGACTGGAAGGGAATAATCATGGAAGCAATCATCAACGCATAGATCAGATTTGCCCCCTTGTTCTTCGCCCTTACAATATAGTAAGCACACATCGACGATAACATAATGACAATCAGCGTCGACATACCAGTAATCAAAAGAGAATTGCCAAACACCTTCACATAATTCATCTTTTCAAATGCTTTGGCATAGTTTTCCAGACTCATCCCCATTTCCGGATTTAAGGAAAAGGGATTTTTAATAATATCCCGCTTTTGTTTCAGGGAATTAATGACCACCATGACAAACGGCGTCAGATAGAATAAAAATACTACCGTCAGCCCGGTTCCAATCAGCAAGCCGCGTGTTTTTTTCTTTGTCATCAGGCCTCCACCTCCTTTTTCTTTCCCAGGTATACCTGAATTCCACTGATTGTCGCCACTACCAGAAACAGAAATACCGCTTCCGCCTGTCCCACACCATATTGTCTGGCGGTAAATGCTTTTTCATACACATGCATTGCCACCAGTCTGGTGCTGCCGTAAGGCTCGCCGCCGGTCAGCGTCAGGTTCACATCATATACCATAAAGGCTCTGGATAAGGTAAGAAACAGACAAATGACCACGGATGGCACCATCAGCGGCATCACAATCTGCCGAAGTCTCTGAAAACCGGTAGCCCCGTCAATGCTGGCTGCTTCCAGAACATCTTCACTCATTCCGGTAAACCCGGCCACATAGATCAGCATCATATACCCCGACAGCTGCCAGACAGTTACAATCACCAGCGACCAGAAGGCCTTATTGGGATCAGATAGCCACGAGGTGGAAAAAATGCCCCATCCCGTCGCTGATCCTACATTGACCAGCACTCGGGAAAATACAAATTGCCAGATAAAGCCAAGTACGACCCCGCCAATCAGATTGGGGGTAAAAAAACCGGCACGGTAAACGTTCTGCCCCTTTATTCCGCTGGAAAGCACATATGCCAGCATAAAAGCCACCAGATTGACTAAAACCACCGAAAAAAATACATATTTTAAGGTAAGAAGCATGGAAGACCAAAACGCACTGTCCTTAAATAATCCTACATAATTAGCAAATCCCACCAGATTCTTCTGATCAGTCACGCCATTCCAGTCGGTAAAGGTAAGATAAAAGCCATAAATAAACGGGATAATCACAACCGTAATAAATACGAAAATCGCCGGCAAAGCAAAAATACCGAAGTTCTTTACACGGTCCACCCTATTTTTCCCCATCGTTCCCACAGGCACCCTCTTTTCTTTCCGCCCTCTCACACGGTCAGATGTGAGAGGGCTTTCCGGCAATTATTTTTGACGCTGCCAATAAGCGTCCAGATTTTCCGCCAGCTGCTCTCTCGTCTGCTTGCCGGCAATGTACTTCTGTACTTCTGCTCCGACAGCACTCCAATGATCACCAGGCGCGATAAATGAGGAGCTAAACGTTTTTCCTGCGGTAATCTTTTGCTTTATGTCATTGCCTAACGGATCAAGCGGGTCATATGCATTGTTCTTGCAGGCCGGAATTACAGCTGCTACTTCAACCAGCATCCGTTGTCCTTCATCATCATTTACGATCCAGTCAAGAAATGCCTTGGCCGCTTCCTGCTCTTCTGCTGTTGCCTGCTTCTTGTCGATCATCACCTGTTTGGTGGCTGCTGCCTGTATGCCGGTATTGGCAAAGTCGGTGGTGTCATTGCCAAGAATCCATGGCAAGAAGCCATATTCTTCACTGGCCTCGGCACCGGCCTCCGCAAGATTGGGCCATGCCCAGCATCCGTTCAGCCAAAAGGCCGCATCGCCATCCGCCAGATAAATCGGGTCTTGCTCATATAAGGCACCTAATGGGTCTTTTCCGTTGATGTTATACTGTAACAGCACATCCATTGTATCCGCAAACTGATTGAACCGGTCATATTCAATCGCTTTTAGCGAGCCATCCGTCAATTTGCTGATGAGTTCTGCCGAGCCGGCAGTCGTACCGTCATATGTATCATAAATCATACCCAGCTGGTGCGCCCCCAGGGACCAGTCTTCCTTGGAAATCACAACCGGATTCTCCATACCTGCTGCCCGCAGCTCGGCCAGAAGAGCGGAGAGGGACTCCAGGGAATTGATGGTATCCGGATCAAACGCCTGCCCTAATGTGCTTTCAATCGCCTGCTTGTTGTAAATGATCCCTCTGCCTTCGATACAGAACGGGAAGCTGTAGACTTTACCGTTCACCTGGGTAATATTGCTCTCGCACTCGGCAATCCACGCTTGGTCTGATAAATCTATGGCATATTCCTCCGCCAGGGCCACAATATCGGTGGTATCCAGCATCGCCATGGTTGGTGCCGTTCCGGAATTATACATACTGGTAATCTTGGTATAAGGTACTTCACCGGCACCACAAGCCAGGATGTTTACCTTCACGCCGGTTTTCGCTTCAAATGCTGCTGCCATCTCTTCCAGGGCCGCCTGGATCTCGCCCTTGGAATTCAGGAAATCAATCTCCTTTGCCAGTCCTGACGATGCTGCGTCGGCGGCTGCTTCGGTGCCCGCCCCGGTTTCCTTGTTTGCTGCCGCGCCTCCGGCGGTGGTCTGACTGGTAGTGGAAGAACCTCCGCAGCCGGTAAGCATTCCTGTGGTCATCCCCAATACTGTTAGTACCGCTGCCGCTTTTCGTATTGCTTTTTTCATAAGATACTTCTCCTCTCTCACTTTAACTAATGAATTATACTATGACTGTTCTTGTGTTTTTACTATAACATCTTCTTTTCGATATGTCAACCGTTTGTTATATGAAAATGTTTGTTTTATTTTGCTTCTTTTGTCTGTTTTTTATTCATTTTATATAACTATTGAAAATTTTTATCCGTTTTATTATTCTTTACAAGCTATAGTGCACTATATTATATGTTAATCGCATAACATATTTAAAATGAAACAGTTAAGATATTGGGCACAAAAAAAGAAATGGTCTCGGGAAATTAATCCCGAAAACCATTTCTGGGTGCACTCACGCCTTCACTAACCCACTGGTAACCCCGCAACAATCCATTTCTGACAGAACACATACACGATCAAAATCGACAGCAATACGATATAATTCTTCTCCAATTACGCTAAAGTCTATGCTTGGATTCGCACTTGTGAATACCTCTTTCCACTGTTTATCAATAGAAGACAATCCTGACAATGCCCCTGACAGCATACCTGCAATGCATGCTATTGTATCTGTATCTCCGCCTAAATTGGCTCCATAGATTACGGTTTCTTTCGGATTTCCCTTTGTCGCTAAGAAAATTCCGATTGCCGCAGCCACGCTGCTTTGAATCGAACCGTCGTTTTTAATGGCAACAATAAGAGCCAGCTTTCTGGCGATTATGTCCCAAACTTCTGACGGATATGAAGGAACTGCTCACGGCGAAGGGAAACTGCGACCGGCATAAATCTCATCAGTTTAACAATTGTTTAACTTTCCATGTCGTACTGTTTATTTTTCCATGCAATACTGGAAGAGGAATTCTATTCTATCTATGCTTGAATATCCCTGAATGGTCAAGTATAATCAACATAAGCGAGGTGGCGCGCATGACAATAAAACGGCGTTTATTTATATCTAATATTCTGATGATCGTCATACCTATATTACTCAGCCTTGCGGTTACTGGAATCGTTATGTATGTATCGTTGCAGCTCTTGGGTGGAGGTGCAAAACAGCAATTCGATGGCGATGGAATCAGCAGCAGAGTTTTTTCCCAAGTCGAGACAATGGTAGGAAAGTGGAAAGATGGAATTACTACAGACCAGGTTATAACTGACATGGATACTTTCTATAATCAGCATGAAGATACTTCTTTATCCCTTTTGATATACGAAAATGGCAGCCCTCTATATGCGATTGGAAACAGCATTGACGATCCTCTGTTAGAGACCGCTTTAGCGGAATCAGGAACTCACAGTTATGTCAGGGACAATCTTTACATCCGATCATATGATACCGAACCGTATAGGGTTTTGCTGGTTGACTCTGCATACTATTTGAAAGAAGGAGTGGAATTCGAGCAATATCGTATGGCGATGTTCAATCTCAGTATTATTTTATTCTTGTTTGTGGTTGCCATCATTTTTATCACAAATAAATTGCTCACTCGTCACGTTTTCCGCAGCATCGTAATGCCATTAGAGACATTGGTCTATGGTGTCCATCAAATTCGAGACGGTAATCTGGATTATCGAATTGAGTACAACGGCAAGGATGAGTTTGCGCAAATAGTATCCGATTTCAATGAAATGGCCGGTCGGCTTCTGGATATGGTGAACGCCAGAAAGAAAGATGATGAAAACCGACGAGAACTGATTGCTGGAATTTCTCACGACCTGCGTACCCCATTGACATCAATCAAAGCCTATGTTGAGGGATTGGAAAAGGGGGTTGCAGCAAATCCGCAGATGGAGAAGATGTATTTAGATACCATCAAAAGCAAGACTGATGATTTGAATTATATTGTAACGCAGCTGTTCCAGTTTTCAAAGTTGGATATCGGTGAATTTCCATTCCACATGGAGCGGTTAGACATTGGCCGCACACTTGCTGATTATGTGGACGGTGTGCAGATAGAATACAGGGATAAAGGATTGTCGGTTCGTATTGCCAGGAATGTCACCGGTCTGTTC
>Ga0153928_1001207_pt1 | contig 11808 bp, 14 predicted proteins | sample TSNJ012MetaG_FD_106656 | JGI IMG/M metagenome (GOLD analysis project Ga0153928, IMG submission 106656) | Attine ant fungus gardens microbial communities from New Jersey, USA - TSNJ012 MetaG | ecosystem: Host-associated > Fungi > Mycelium > Unclassified | place: USA: New Jersey, Wharton State... | reverse complement strand
GCGTCCGATCGCCGTCATGCCGTCGCCGCCGGCGCTGTCGGCGGTATACGCGGTTGCGAGCATCTCGATCGCGTTGCGTGCCATGATCGCCATGTGCGAGATGCCGTGTGCTTCGAAGTTCGATAGCGCCGTCGAGCCGATGCCCTCGGCTACGACACGCGGTTTTGCTTCACGTAAAACGACTCGCGAAACGACGCTCTGACGAACGGGACCGCCGTCGCGCTGCGTGCAGCGGACGCGCACTTCGAGCAGACCTGGGCTACCCGACGAAATTACTTTGGAGCGATCCGGCGCGAGAGTACTTGTGAGACGGTGTAGCGTTTGGGGTGGAATCGTGCGACGCTCGAGACGCTCCCACGTCAAGACACCGTCGCGATGCCACGCCACGTGCGTCACGGCGGCACTGGAAGCGGCGACTGCGGGGCAGACTCCGATAGAAGCTACGGCCACGGCGGCGCTTAGGAGAAGTCCTCTCAACCCGGTTTTCCTTTCTTCTCTCGGCTCGCTTCACGGTCTCAAATGCACACCACGCAAATAAAGAGACGATGAACCACGAGACGTTTGCTGATGGAAGCGGCGCAGTCGGCCGCGGTTGATTGGATCCGACGGAAACGCCCGAGACTCGGTGCCTGCCTGCTCTCCGCCTCGGCAGGCCGGTCTGACCCGGGCACTATATCACATCCCTCGCAAGACGGGAATATGCTGAAAGTCACAAACAGGCAGGAGGCTCCTGCTGCGGGCGCCGGCTCGAGCGGAAGCGAATAGCCCATGCACGTGGAACCGCAGCGCCTCGCGTTTTTTACCGAAATTTACCACCCAGTCGTCAACGGGGTCGTGGCCTCCATCGATGCGCTCGCGCGCGGTCTGCGCGGCCGCGGGCACGACGTCTACTGCTTTGCGCCGCACATGCCGGGACATGAGGAAGCCGGCGAGTCCGTCTTGCGAATGCCCTCGCTGCCGCTGCCGACGCGCACCGAGTATCGCCTAACGCTTCCCCTGGTCAGTCGCCGCAACCGCAACGCGATCATCAAGCGTCTCTCGCTAATCCACGTGCACTCGCCGTTCGTGACGGGCTGGATGGGCCTGCGTTACGCGCGTCGTTACGGCAAACCGCTGGTCTACACGTATCACACGCAACTCGAAGCGTACGCGCACTACGTGCCATTTGAACCAAACGCGACGCGCTTTGCCGCCTCGCAGCTGACGCGCGCGTTCGCGAATCACGCCGATGCAGTCGTAGTTCCGACGCCTGCAATGGCCGTGCGCCTGCGCGAGCTGCACGTTACGGCGAGGATCGAAGTCGTGCCGAGCGGGATAGACGTCGCGCGCTTCGGCGTCGGTCGGCGCGATGAGAAGCTGCGCCGGGATCTCGGGACGCGCGAAGGCGACCGGATGCTCCTCTACGTCGGTCGTCTCGCGAGGGAAAAAAGCGTCGAGCTGCTCATTCGCGCGCTCGCGCAGGCCGCCGACGATTCGCTGCGGCTCGTAATCGCGGGTGACGGACCGCTCCGCGACGAGCTCGAGCGCTTCGCGCGAGAGTGCGGGGTTGCTGAAACGACGCGGTTCCTGGGCACGGTCGCCCGTGAGCGCCTGCCCGATCTGTACGCCAGCGCCGACGCCTTCGTCATGCCGAGCATGACCGAAACCCAGGGGCTGGTGCTAGCCGAAGCGCTAGCGGCGGGCGCGTTCGTGATTGCCTCCGACGCGCCGCAGAACCGCGAGGTCCTCGGCGGCGCGGGCCGGCTCGTCGCTCCGACTGCAGAGGCCTTCGCGGCCGCCTTTGCTGCTCTGGACGGTACCGCAGCCGATCCGGACGACGCGCGACGGGCCGCCCGCCGCTTCTCGATCGAAGCGCAGGTGGATCGAATGGAGGCGCTCTACGCCGGCTTAATCCACGCAGCTCGCATTGCTTGACTCGAACATACGTTCGCTATAAAATGGGTATGAGGTCAATGCGATGCAAAAGATGCGAAGCGCCGACCAGGTTGTCGAGGCGATTGTCGGCTATTCGGCCGATCGCCAAGGCAGGGGGATAGCCTACGCCCGAGTGGCGGGTGCGCGTGCCAGGCAGATCCTCCGAGTCGTCTTTCGTGTGAGCACGCCTCCACCGTTTCCCGATCGTGCCGTCGGCTATGCCGCGTTGACGGCCGTCACACGCGTGCTCGGCAAGCGCGGCGTGCGTGAAGTGCGCTTCACTCTCGGCGATGCCGATTTTGTCGAAGAGATTGCGACGGGACGCGGAATCGCCGACACGCTCGCGCTTCCATACGTTTACCTGCGCTGCGCGCTGAACGCGCTCGCGAAATTCGCAGTGCAGGCCGCACCGACCGACGATTTGACGCAAAGGGCACAAGCCGAAGTGGCGCTGAACGTTGCGGCGTGAACCTGACCCGGCTGCGGCCGGCGCACTTGCCGATCGAGACGCGCGCGCTAGCCCGGGCGTTGCTCGGCTGTGTTCTCGTACGTGGTAGCGACGAAGGCGTAACGGCCGGTCGCATCGTCGAAACCGAAGCTTACCTCGACGGCGACCCCGCCTGTCACGCGTATTGCGGGAGAACCGCGCGCAATGCAACGCTCTTCGGACCGCCGCACCGCGCCTACGTCTACCAGATTTACGGTACCTCGTATTGCTTCAACCTATCGAGTGAGGTGGAGGGCACAGGCGCCGGCGTGCTGGTGCGGGCGCTCGAGCCGGTCGAAGGCCTTCCGCTCATGCACTGCCGTCGCGCGACTGCGAGTGCGCGGGACCTCTGCCGGGGGCCCGGGCGGCTCTGCCAAGCGCTCGCGATCGACCGCTCATTAGACGGGATCGATCTCTTTTCGCATCCGCACCTTTGGCTCGGCACGGATGGTGCGCGCACGCCGCGCGTGCGCAGCAGCCGGCGCATCGGCGTCACGAAGGCGGCCGACCGGAGACTCCGCTTCTACGTCGCCGGAAGCCCCTACGTGAGCGGCACCGCTCGCTTGAACCCCGCTTGAATGCTCGCTGCGGCTGTGCTATAGTGTGGGCGTTGCGAAGCGGTCGTTAGTGACAGCCGTAACACTCTTTGACATCCCCACGCTCACGTCACCGATCTGATAGCGACGGCAGCCCCGCCTCGCCCTCGGTCATGCAAGCTCGGCGCGAGCGGCTCTAAGTGAGAGTAACTTTTCTGCAAACCGAACATCGCCCCAACGATATGCGCCCCCAACAGGGGGGCGGCGGACGTCGACGGCGCTCTCGTCGCCGCCACTTCAATCAACATCCCGCGATCTTTCACGATCAGCTTCCCCAGGTAGAGGTGCCGCCGATTCAGACGGCAGCCCAGCTTTCGGAGAAGACGAAGAGCGAGCTCATCGAGATCGCGAAAGAGCTCGAAGTCGAAATCGCGACGCCCGCAAAGCTAAAAAAAGAAGAGATCGTCAATATGCTCGTGCAGGCGCAGATTTCGCGCTCGGGCATCGAGATGGGCAGCGGCATTCTCGACATACTGCCGGAGGGCTACGGCTTCTTGCGGCGCGCGGGCTACTACATCGGCAACGATGACATCTATGTGAGCCAATCGCAGATACGCCGCTTCGAGCTGCGCCGCGGCGATATGGTCGAAGGGCAAGCCCGACGCCCGAAGGAGAGCGAAAAGTATTTCGGGCTGATACGGGTAGACAAGGTCAACGACTTAGATCCGGAGGCGATCAAGGGGCGTCCGGTCTTCGAAAAAGGAACGCCGATCTTCCCCGAGGAGCGTTTTCGGCTCGAAACCCGTCCCACGCAGCTCTCGACGCGCGTCATCGATCTCTTCTCCCCCATCGGCAAGGGCCAGCGCGCGCTGATCGTCTCGCCGCCGAAGGCCGGTAAGACGACGCTGCTCAAGAACATCGCGCAGGGCATCTCGCTCAATCACCCCGACGCTCACATCATCGCGCTGCTCGTCGACGAGCGTCCGGAAGAAGTCACCGATATGCAGCGCACGATCGACGGTGAAGTCGTCGCCTCGACTTTTGACGAGCATCCGGAGAACCATACGACCGTCGCCGAGCTAACGATGGAACGCGCGAAGCGTCTCGTCGAGCTCGGGAAAGACGTCGTGATCCTCCTCGACTCGATCACGCGCCTCGCGCGGGCGTACAACCAAGTCGTTGCAAGTTCCGGGCGTACGCTCTCGGGCGGCCTCGATACCGCCTCGCTGCACAAGCCCAAGCGCTTCTTCGGCGCGGCTCGCAAGATCGAGCATGGCGGATCGCTGACGATCATCGGGACCGCCTTGATCGAGACTGGCTCGAAGATGGACGACGTGATCTTCGAAGAGTTCAAAGGCACCGGAAACATGGAGCTCAATCTCACGCGGAAGCTCGCCGAGTCGCGCGTCTTCCCCGCGATCGACATCAAGCGCTCGGGTACGCGGCGCGAAGAGTTGCTGCTCTCGCCCGACGAGATGCGCAAGATCTGGATGCTACGCCGGGCCACGGCCGTGCTCAATACCGGCGACATCACCGAGATCATCCTCGACAAGATGGTGCAGACCCGCACGAACGAAGAGTTCCTGCAGTCGGTCACCAAAGAGGCGCTCTCGATGTCGCGCGGCTACGAGGATGGGAACGGGAAGTACTAGTTCTTCGGCACGGACATAGGTGATTCGAAGACGCCCGTCGCTCGCGTCCTGCTCGCTCCTGCTCCTCCACTTTTTCGGGCGAACGAAGTTTTGAAGCAGCCATCCATGGCTGGCCCGAAAAAGCTGGAGGCTTCTCATCACCCATGTCCGCGCCGATTCGCCTCAATCGATACTTAGCGTCGGCGGGCGTTGCCTCGAGGCGGCATGCCGATGAGCTTATCGCGGCCGGTGCGGTTCGCGTAAACGGACGAGTCGTCACGGTGCTGGGGACGATCGTCGGCGACGGCGATATCGTAGAAGTGAGCGGCAAGGTCGTGCGCCCGCCCGAAGCGCCAACCTATCTGCTGCTCAATAAACCGGTCGGCGTCGTCACGACGATGCACGATCCGCATGGCCGCCGAGCGGTGGCGGATCTGCTCCCCGCCGGCGCGCCGGTCGTGCCGGTCGGACGCCTCGATTACGCCACGAGCGGAGCGCTCTTGCTCACCAACGACGGCGAGCTCGCGCATCGCCTGCTTCACCGGCGCTTCGGCGTTGAGAAGACCTATCGCGCGGAGATCACCGGGCGGCTATCCCCCGAAGCGGTCCGCCGGCTGCAACGCGGGGTCGTGCTCGACGATTTTCGCGCCGCTGGGGCGAAGGTGCGCGTCGTGGCGGTTCGCCGGGATAGTTCGGTCGTGGACGTAACAATTCATGAGGGCCGGAACCGGCAAGTTCGCCGAATGTTCGAAGCACTGGGCCACCGGGTCTTTGCGTTGACCCGAACGCATTTTGGCCCCCTGCGTTTGGGCGCGTTGCCGGTCGGCCATGTCCGGCCGCTTACTTTAAAGGAGCGGGAAGCCTTGGAGCGTCATCGCAGGCCGCCGGACGAAGCGCCTCGTACCAAGCCGGACACACCATTACGCCACAGAGGTACGCCATGAACGCTCGTTTTCGCATCGTCGCACCGGCCGCTGCGGCACTCTTTGCGCTCGGCACGTTGCCCGCTCCGGCGCAGTATTCCAACGAGTTCACGCCGGCAAAGCTGATTTCGCAAGGTAAGACGACGCAGGCGATCGCGGGCAGCGGTACGGTTGTCGTGCAGGTGCAAGTCAACCCCGACGGCACGCACAAGGCCATTAAGGTCATCCACTCGACAAACGCCGCCGACAATCCCGCGGCGATGGATATCGCGCAGAACTCGAGTTACCGACCGGCGCACCGCGGCACGACGCCGGTCGTTTCGTTCTACGACTTCACGCTACGGTTCAATGGCAAGTCGGTCGCGGCCGCGAGCGATAGCGGAGGCGGGCTATCCAGCGGCGGTCAGAGTCAAGCGGCGGCCCAAGTTGCCGCGTTGATTCGTGAGGCCCAGTATCAGCAGGCGAGGTCGAAGGCCGAAGCGGAGCTGCTTTCATCTCCCGGCGACAACTCGCTTCGTGAGATGCTGGGTATCGCTTCGTATAAAAGCGGCGACTATACCGCGGCCGCCGCCGCCTTCAACAAGGTCCCGAATGTCGGGTCGCAGTTCAAGCCGATCGCCGCCGACGCGCTTGCCACGGCAGCGGTGAAAGCGGCCGCCGACAATCCCACCCAAGCGCTGGAATACGCGCAAAAGGCGGTCTCCCTGCAATCGGGCGCCGACACGAACTTCTCGCTGGGCGTCGCCCAACTCGCGAACAATCAGAACGCGGCAGCCGTAACTTCTCTAAAAACCGCTCGCGACCAGGCGATGGCGGATTCGAAAATTCCGGTCGCTTCGAAGGTAAACATCGACGCCGAGTTGCTTCAGGCATATCTGGCCACCAAAGATAACGCAGATGCTCAGGCGACGGCAGCGCAGATCAAGCAACTCGATCCAAATAGCACCGCCGGCGCACGCGCAATCGGCAACGGCATGCTCAAGGCCGGGCTCGCGGCGGCTCAGGCGAACGATACCGCGACGGCCTTGACCGACTTCGATCAAGCCGCTGCTTCGGGCGACTCTCAAGTCGCGGTCACAGCCAATACACAGGCTGCGTTAGCAATAGCACAGAGTGCTAAGCCTGACTACAAGCGGATGCAAGCTTATGCCGAAAAGGCTCTTGCGATCAACCCCAACGATGCAGCGGCAAACTTCGCCGAGGGCATCGCTTTGACCGCGCAATGGGCCTCCAGCCACGACGCCGGCACCAAGCAGAAGGCGACGGACGCGCTGAACAAGGCCGACCAACAAGCCAAGGCCGAGGGGAACGAGGCGCTCTCGCTCCAGATCGAAACGTTCGAGAAAAAGCAACTCAATGCGGGGGGTGGCGGCGGCTCGGGAGGCGGCGGCTAACGTTACCAGGACTTTAGAATAGGGTAGACTAATGGCTCGCCCTCACGGGGCGGGAGGTCGCCCGCGGAACTTCGTCTAGTGGAGGGTACTAGAACACCGTGTTTTCCGGATTTATGGGTCTTATGCAGCAGGGCGGCTGGGACATGTGGCTGCTCTTGCTCATCTCAATCGTCGGTCTGGCGGTCGTCATCGAGCGGCTGGTCTTCTTCCAGATGCAGCACGGTGACACGAAGGGTCTGCTGCGTCAGATCGGAACGAAGGTCGCGGCCAACGATCTCGATGGCGCCATCGAAATCTGCAAGAAGAACCGCGGCATGCTTCCGCGGATCCTCGAGTTTGGGCTTCGCCGAGGCGAGAAGAACCGAACGGATATCACCGACGCGCTCTCGATCGCGCTGATGGAGCACCTCAACTCGCTCGAGCGTAACTTGGCCATCATCGGCACCATCGCGGTCATCGCGCCGTTCGTCGGTCTCTTCGGAACGGTCTTGGGCATCATTCGCGCATTCCAAGACATCGCGCTGAAGGGCAACTCGACGCCGGCCGTCGTCGCGGCGGGCGTCTCCGAAGCGCTGATCACTACGGCCACCGGTCTGATCATCGCGGTCATCGCCGTGGTCTTCTTCAACTTCTTCAAGTCGCGCATCAAGAATTACAACCAAGAGATGATCGTCGCGGCCAATCAGCTCGCCGAGATGCTGCACTTCCACAATACCGGCGCGCCGATTCCGACGGAGCTGTATCAGCCGACGCGAGCGACCAAGTAAGCTCGCAAGGTACGACTCGTGAGCCTGCTATCGTCGCAGCAAGATCAGGAGGTAATGGCGGAGATCAACATCACGCCGTTTACCGACGTATTGCTGGTCCTGCTCATCATCTTCATGATTCTCGCCGCGCTCGTCGCGCCGCCCGGCTTCGAGAAAGAGCTGCCGAATAAGAATCCCAACACGGCGACTCAGAACAAGAATAAAAACGACATCGAAGTCGACGTCAACAACAAGGGCGTGATCTTCGTCGACGGTGTCAAGACCGACGAAACGAGCGTCTATCGCGTAATGTACGACGCATCGAAGAAGAAGCCCAAGCATCACGTCGCGATCGTCGCCGACGCAAAGGCTCCCTACGGCGTGATCATTCGCATTCTCGATGCCGCGAAAAACGCCGGTCTCGAAGACGTTGGCTTCGTAACATCGTAGGAGGATAAGAGGACGTGGCCGTTTCCACCGGTGGGGGTGAAGATGAGGTAATGTCGACGATCAACATTACGCCGTTTACGGACGTTTTGTTGGTTCTCCTCATCATCTTCATCATTTTGGCCTCGGTGACGAAAGAGCCGAAGCTTCCCGACGCCTACAATAAAGAGAAGGTCCAGCCGTCGCAGATCGTCGTCATCGTTGACGAGCACGATCACGTTCAGATCGGCTCGAACACCGTGACGATCGCGGACGCCAAGGCTGCGTTCTCACAACTTCAGGATGCTACCGATCATCGTTTCAAGAGCGTCATCATCAAGGCGGATCCAAAAGCCACCTACGGCATAATCCTGCAAGTGATGGATGCCGCGAAGTCGGAGGACCTTACCGACTTCGGCCTGGCCAACCACGTTCAGGGCGCGCCTGCAGGTGCGACGCCGTAACAAAATGGCAGCGCCTAGGTCCAGGTACCTCACCACCAACGAACGCATCCGCAACTATATCGGATGGGCGTTCGTCATTTCGATTATCGTGCACTTGGCGATCGGCTCGTTTTTGCCGAACTTCGCCAAGCATGCCGAGCAACAGGGTCCCGAGCAGGTAACGGTCCAGAAGCGCAAGATCATCGTTCACACGCCGCCACCGCCGACCCCGACTCCGCCGCCAACGCCGACGCCGCCACCGCAGGCGACCCCGCCGCCGAAGCAGCAACAGGTGCAGCAGCCGAAGCTCAAAGTGAACCTCGTGCATACGACGAGCAACTCGAAGAGCGGCTCGACCGAGGGTACCGTGGCGCAGCCGAAGAGCGGCAGCGAGAGCGGCGTGCCGCAGGGACAGGGGAACGGCACACCGGCGCCGGCGGCTCCGGCAGGCACGCCAAAACCAGCTTGCGCGAATCCCAATGTCGAAGCGACGGTGACGAATCCGGTGCAGCCGGATTACCCCGAATCGGCGAAGGATCTCGGGTTGGGTGCCGTGACGGTGGAGGTAGAAGTGACCGTCGCCCCAAGCGGCAACCTAATGGCGGCGAAGGTCTATAAGAGTTCGAGCAACATGGCGATCGATCAAGCGGCGTTGCGCGCAGCCCGCCAGTCGACCTATTCACCGAAGCTCGTCGACTGCCAACCGACGACCGGCGACTATCTCTTCCGCGCCGACTTCCAACCCGACTAGGAGGCTGGGCGACCAGCGTTATGAGCGATGAGGCGTCGCGCCCCACGTCTGCTCCTCGTCGCGCTCGCGCTCTCGCTCCTCGTGCACCTCATCGTCGCGCTGATACTCCATCCACCCGTGCCAACGCCGGAGAATCAGGCTGAAGTCGTTTCGATCGAACATCGCCCGGCGACGATTGCCGTAAAGCCCGTGCCCACGGTTCCCCCACCTCCGAAAGAGAGACCCGCGCCGCGAGTGGTCAGTTCGGCGCGCCCGGCACGCAACGGTCCCGAAGCGGCGGGAAATGCCGGGGGAAGCGCCGCGGCGCCGACACCGGCCCCGCCGACTCCGCGGCCGGCGGCGTCGGCAACGGCTGGTTGCGCTCAAACGAATACGACGGCCGCCGTGCTGGCAACGCCGGGGCCGCCGGATATCGCGCCGGACGTGCGCGCATCGGCGACCAACGGAACCGCGCTCGTGAGCGTTGCGCTCGACTCTAGCGGCGGAGTAACCGGCGCTAGCGTCTCGCAGAGCACCGGCAACTCGTCACTCGATTTAGTTGCCGTCACGATGGCTCGCGAGACGCGCTACTCGCCGGCGCTGCACGATTGCAAGCCGGTCGCAAGCGCCTATACCTTCAGCGTGAAATTCGTAGCGTGGTAATAATCTCGGCATGACCTTCGCGCAAGCGCTCGTTCTCGCGCTCTTGCAAGGCGTCAGCGAGCTTTTTCCGATCTCGAGCCTCGGGCACACGATCTTGATCCCGGCGGCGCTCCAGTGGCACAACATCAATCGTGCGAGCCCGTCGTTCCTTGCCTTCGTCGTCGTCCTCCATCTCGGCACCGCGGTCGCGCTGATTCTGTTCTATCGTGCCGAGTGGTACGCGATCGTGCGCGCGCTCTTCGCGAGCATCGTTCGCGGTCGGCTCGGCGACGACCCCGACGAACGCATCGGCTGGCGGCTCGTGGTCGGCACGATCCCGGTCGGGATTCTCGGGATCATCTTCGAAGTGCCGGTGCGCCGTCTCTTCGGCTCGCCGGCGCCCGCAGCCGCCTTTCTCATCATCAACGGACTCGTGATGTTCGCCGGTGAGGCGCTGCGCCGCCGCCAGCACCGGACGGCGGAGCGTAAGTCGAAGCCAATCGAAGAGCTGAGCTATCCCGCGAGCATTCTGGTTGGCGTCGCGCAGTCGTTCGCGCTCCTGCCGGGGATTTCGCGCTCTGGTATTTCGATGGTCGCGGGGCTGCTCTGCGACCTCGACCACGAGCATGCTGCGCGTTTTTCGTTTCTTCTTGCGACGCCGGTCATTCTCGCGGCCGGGCTGCTCGAGACGCCCAAACTCTTTGCGCCCGAGGCGCACCTCGTGCTGATCGAGGCGATCGTCGGCGGGATTGCGGCGGGTATCGCCGCATATTGTTCGGTCGCCTTTTTGACCCGCTACTTTCGCTCGAACGACTTGCGTCCGTTCGGCTGGTACTGCGTCGTCGTAGGCACAATCTTTTTCGCGCTCGCCCGTAGAGGAGTCATAACATGAGATTGATCGCCCTTCTGCTCGCCGCTTTCTTCTTCGTCGTGGGCATTCTCTACGGTCTCGGTAAGATTAGCTTCCTGACCGAATCGGGTGCAGGTCACGCGCACCATATCACGCACCTCGTCGTAGCCTGGGCGCTGGCCCTGCTCTGCTTGATCTGGGCGCGGTTCCAGAGCGCACCGCGGTGAAGCCGTCGCACGTCGCCCGCGACGGCAGCGTCGCGATGGTCGACGTCTCACGTAAGCGCAGCACCCTGCGAATCGCGCGCGCGGAGGCTCTGGTGAGGATGACTCCGCAGGCACAAGCGGCACTCAAGCGCGCGACTCTTGCCAAGGGCGACGCCTTTGTGACCGCGCAAGTTGCGGGCATCATGGCGGCGAAGCGAACCGCCGAGCTTATTCCGCTGACGCATACGCTGCCGCTGAGCCGCGTGGACGTGCATTTCGAATGGCAGAAGGATGGTGCGCTGCGCGTCGAGGCCGAGGCGCGAACGACCGCGCAGACCGGCGTCGAGATGGAGGCAATGGTCGCGGCTTCGGTCGCGGCGCTGACGATTTACGATATGTCGAAGTCGCTCGATAAAGGAATCACGATCGAAACGGTGCGTCTGCTGCGCAAGACGGGCGGCAAGTCAGGAGCGTGGTCCAGATGAGCTTCAAAGTCGCGCTCATCGTACTCTCCGACCGCGCGGCCTCCGGCGAGCGCCCCGACGAGTGCATCCCGGTCATGAAGGAACGGCTCGGCGGCGTCTACGCGATTGCGCGCGAGCGCGTCCTCGCCGACGATCCGGCGGCGCTCCAGGCCGAGCTCATCGAGATCGCCGACGCGCGCGCGGCCGACCTCATCTTGACGAGCGGAGGGACCGGCATCGCACCGCGGGATCGCACGCCTCAAGCTACCGCCGCCGTGCTCGACTACGAGGTGCCGGGAATTGCCGAAGCGATGCGCGCGGCGTCGATCGCGAAGGTTAAGAGCGCGATGCTCTCGCGCGCGGTCGCCGGCGTGCGCGATCGGACGCTCATCATCAATCTTCCCGGCAGTCCGCGC
>Ga0153928_1001206_pt1 | contig 11813 bp, 11 predicted proteins | sample TSNJ012MetaG_FD_106656 | JGI IMG/M metagenome (GOLD analysis project Ga0153928, IMG submission 106656) | Attine ant fungus gardens microbial communities from New Jersey, USA - TSNJ012 MetaG | ecosystem: Host-associated > Fungi > Mycelium > Unclassified | place: USA: New Jersey, Wharton State... | reverse complement strand
GGTGCGCGCCACATGCAGCGCGGCGGCGGCCGGCGTGCCGCCGGGCAGCACGAACGAACGCAGCGGGCTCAATTCGCCATTGAGCGCATCGATCTCCTGCTCCAGGCGCGTCACCTGGCTGTCGAGGATCGCGAGGCGCTCGCCGCCCGGCCCCTTGCCTTTGTCGGGCGAGCACAGATCGGCGCCGAGATCGAACAAATCGTTCTGGATGCGCGCGAGCATCGCGTCCACCCGCTCGCCGCTGCCGGTGTGAAGCCGAGCCATGCCGATCGCGGCGTTGACTTCATCGACGGTGCCATAAGCTGCGACCCGCAGATCGTACTTCACCCGCCGCTCGCCGGTGCCGAGCGCGGTGGTGCCGTCGTCGCCGGTGCGCGTGTAGATGCGGTTGAGCACGACCATGGCTGCCTCAGCGGTGCATGGCCCAGATCGCGATCATCACGATGATGATCGCGACGAACTGCAGCAACACGCGCAGGCGCATGAGCTTCTGCGAGCGCCAGGGCGAACCGCCGCGCATCATGTTGGTGAGCCCGAGCAGCAGCACCAGCGCGACGGCGCCGAGCGCGATCGGCACGATGAAATAGGCCAACGCATCGCTCATGGCGCTCTCATATCACCGGGCCACACCTCTGGCCATGTGTCGACAACGCCCACGGGCTCTGGTGTGATCCGAACTGGGAGCCCGTCATGAACGAATATCCCCGACCGGACCTGCAGCCGCGCACCTTGGCCGCCCAGGCGCTGGGCGCGATCGAGCCCGCTACCAAGGGCGTGGTGCCGCCAGTGCACGTCGCCACCACCTTCATCCGCGATCCGGACAATCAGTATCGCGCCGGCTTTAGCTACGGGCGGCCGGACAACGCCACCGTGCGCCAAGCCGAGGCGGTGATCGCGGCGCTGGAAGGCGCCGCCGACGCCAAGCTGTTCGGCGCCGGCATGGCCGCCGCCATCGCGGTCGTGCTCGCACTCAATCCGCCCGCCCACATCGTTGCGCCCACCGTGATGTACTGGGGCCTGCGCCGGTGGTTCGTCGACGAGGCGCCGCGCTTCGGCTACCGCGTCAGCCTGGTCGACACGACCGACCTCGCGGCGCTACGCGCCGCCGTCCGCCCGGGCGCCACCAAGCTGGTATGGATCGAGACCCCGGCCAATCCGCTGTGGAGCGTCACCGACGTCGCGGCCGCCGCCGAGATCGCCCATGCGGCGGGCGCGATCCTCGCCATCGACTCGACCGTCGCGACCGCGATCCTCACGCGGCCGATCGCGCTCGGCGCCGACATCGTCATGCATGCGGCGACCAAATATCTCAACGGCCATTCCGACGTGATCGCGGGAGCGCTGGCGACCGCGCGCAGCGACGCCCTGTGGGCGCGGATCGATACGGTGCGCACCGGGCACGGCGCCATTCTCGGCCCGTTCGAGGCATGGCTACTGCTGCGCGGGATGCGCACGCTCGACCTGCGCGTGCGCGCCCAGTCGCAGGCGGCGCTCGAACTCGCCACGAGGCTCGCGCAGCATCGCGAGGTCGACCAAGCGCTCTACCCCGGCCTGCCCCAACATCCCGGGTACGCCATCGCGGCGCGCCAGATGACGGGCGGCTTCGGCGGCATGCTGTCGATCCGCGTCAAAGGCGGCGAGCCCGCCGCGATCGCGGCGGGCTCGCGCGTGAATTTATGGAAGCGCGCGACGTCGCTCGGCGGGGTCGAAAGCCTGATCGAGCATCGCGCCTCGATCGAAGGGCCGACATCGCCCTGCCCGCCCGACCTCCTGCGCCTCTCGGTCGGCCTGGAAGACGTGGAAGACCTCTACGCCGACCTCGACCGCGCGCTGCGCGGAGCGAATGTTTGATGGCCGTCATTGCGAGGAGCGCGAAGCGGGACGAAGCAATCCAGTCGTCACGTTTGATCTGGGTTGCTTCGCTTCGCTCGCAATGACGAGAATCAATTCGCGCCGTCCAACAATCGCCGGGCAATCACCTGCGCCTGGATCTCCGCCGCGCCCTCGAAAATGCTCAGGATGCGCGCGTCGCATAACAGGCGGGACACCGGAAACTCGAGCGCGAAGCCGTTGCCGCCGTGGATCTGCACGGCGTTGTCGGCGGCCGCCCAGGCAACGCGCGCGGCGAGCAGCTTCGCCATGCCGGCCTCGAGATCGCAGCGCCGGCCGGAGTCCTTCTCGCGCGCGGCGTAATAGGTGATCTGGCGCGCGATCATGATCTCGGCCGCCATCATGGCGAGCTTGTCGGAGACGCGCGGGAAGGCGACGAGCGGCTCTCCGAACTGGACGCGCTCCTGGGCGTAGCGCAAGGCGAGGTCCATCGCCGACTGAGCGACGCCGACCGCGCGCGCGGCGGTTTGGATGCGCGCCGACTCGAAGGTCTGCATGAGCTGTTTGAAGCCCTGCCCTTCGACGCCGCCGAGCAAATTCTCAGCCTTGACCTCGAACCCGTCGAAGCCGATCTCGAACTCCTTCATGCCGCGATAGCCGATCACCTCGATCTCGCTCCCCGACATCCCGGGCGCCGGGAACGGATTGTCGTCGGTGCCGCGCGGCTTTTCCGCGAGCAGCATGGAAAGCCCGCGATAGCCCTTCTCGCGCGGGTTGGTGCGTACCAAGAGCGTCATCAGGTCGGCGCGCACGGGATGGGTGATCCAGGTCTTGCTGCCGTAGACGCGATAGGCGCCGCCGACGCGCTCGGCGCGGGTCTTGAGCGAAGCAAGATCGGAGCCGGTGTTGGGCTCGGTGAACACCGCGGTGGGCAGCACCTCGCCGGAGGCGATGCGCGGCAGCCATTTCTCCTTCTGCTCCTCGGTGCCGCTGCCGAGGATGAGTTCGGCGGCGATCTCCGAGCGCGTGCCGAGCGAGCCGACCCCGATGTAGCCGCGCGCGAGTTCCTCGGAGACCACGCACATGGACTCCTTGCCGAGCCCCATGCCGCCGTAGGCTTCCGGAATGGTGAGCCCGAATACGCCGAGTTCGGCCATGTGCTCGATGATGTCGAGCGGAATGTAGCTGTTGGTGAGATGCCACTGGTGCGCGTGCGGGCCGACCTCGCTTTCGGCGAACTTGCGCATCTCTTCGCGCACGGCATCGAGCGTGTCGTCGAGCCCGGGATCGCCCACGGTGACGCCCTGGTGCTCGCGCATCAGCGCGACGAGGCGCGCGCGGTCCTCCGCGTCGTTGCCCGCGATGAGCATCTCGACCGCCGGCGTGATCCGCGCCGCCACCTGATCGAGCGAAAGCCCAAGGTCGGCCGGGCGCACGATCTCACCCTGGCTCATGGGAATGCCGCCGATCATCTGCGCGAGGTATTCGCCGAGCCCGATGCGCACGACGAGTTCCTCGATCTCGCCGAGCCGTCCCGCTGCGCGCATGCGTTCGGCGTAGGCGGCAAGCTGGCGCACCGCCTGCGCGTAAGTCGCAAGCCAGGCGAGCCCGTGGGTCGCGCGCTGCTCGCGGTCGATGAGCCGCGCGGCCACCTTGCCGTCGCGGGTCACGCGCCGGCGCACCGCGAGCGTCGCGTCGGCGAGCAGCGCCTCGGCCGCGGCGGCGGCTTCGCGCGCGCCGTCGAGGAGGTCGCGGCCGGGAGCGGAGCGCGAAGCGGCGACAGGCATGGACGAAACGCTAGCGGGCGGGCGCCCGGTCGCGCACGGCCTCGACCACGTCATCGAAATTGCGCAGGCCGGTGCGCGGGGCGTTGACCAGCACGGCCATGTTGCCGGGCGGATGCTGGTTCTTCCACATCTTCACGTGCGCGAGCGGAATGCGCTCCCACGGGAACACTTCGCTCATGCACGGATCGATGCGGCGGTCGAGCACGAACTGATTGGCGGCGCTCGCCTGTTTCAAATGCGCGAAGTGCGAACCCTGGATGCGCTTCTGGCGCATCCAAACGTAACGCGCGTCGAAGGTGATGTTGTAGCCGGTGGTACCGGCGCAGAACACGACCATGCCGCCGCGCTTGACCACGAGCGTTGAGACCGGGAATGTCTGCTCGCCCGGATGCTCGAACACGGTGTCGACGTCGCGCTTGCCGGTAACGTCCCAGATCGCCTTGCCGAACTTGCGCGCTTCCTTCACCCACGCGTCGTATTCCGGCGTCCCCACCTTGGGCAGCGGGCCCCAGCAATTGAAGTCCTTGCGGTTGATCACGCCCTTGGCGCCGAGCTGCATCACGTAATCGCGTTTGGTGGCATCCGACACGATGCCGATCGCGTTCGCACCGGACGCGGCGGCGAGCTGCACGCCGAAGACGCCGAGCCCGCCGGAAGCGCCCCACACCAGCACATTGTCGCCGGGCTTGAGCGTGTGCGGCGGATGCCCGAACAGCATGCGGTAGGCGGTCGCCAGCGTGAGCGTGTAACAGGCGGACTCCTCCCAGGTGAGGTGCTTCGCCTTGGGCATGAGCTGGCGCGACTGCACCCGGCAGAATTGGGCAAACGAGCCGTCCGGGGTCTCGTAGCCCCAGATGCGCTGCGAGGGCGAGAGCAGCGGATCGCCGCCGTTGCACTCCTCATCGTCGCCGTCGTCCTGATTGCAGTGAACGATGACCTCGTCGCCGACCTTCCAGCGCCGCACCTTGCTGCCGATCGCCCATACGATGCCGGCGGCGTCGGAACCTGCCACGTGGAACGGATTCTTGTGGACATCGAGCGGCGAGATGGGCTGGCCGAGCCCGGCCCAGATGCCGTTGTAGTTGACGCCGCCGGCCATGACGAAAACCAGCACCTCGTCGTCGCTGATCGGCCACGTGGGCAAGACCTCGACCTGCATCGATGAATCGGGCGGACCGTGGCGCTCCTTGCGGATCGCCCAGGCGTACATGCGCGCCGGCACGTGGCCGAGCGGCGGGATCTCGCCGATTTCGTAGAGGTCCTTGGCGGAAGCCGCGGCCTGCGGCTTGAGCTGAGTAACGACCGACATGGGCGTCCTCCTGCTGACGCCGGCGGGGCCTGGGTGCCGGAGCATGATCTTTCGGGGATCGCGCTCTTGCCGTCGGAGGTCCGGCAGTCTGCCGCACCTGTTGCTGCAGTGCAACAGAAATGCGCGAAGAAGTGCCTTTGTTCCCGGCTGACACCGGCCCGGAGAGGCGGTATCGTCGTCGCGCTGCAACGCAAAACCGGGGCTGCCGGCCGGAGCCGGGTCCGCAAAAGGGAGGGATAACGACATGCCATTCGACGGGAGAGGTATCATCATAACGCTGGTTATCGGACTGATCGCCGGTTGGGGCGCATCGAAGATTGTCAGCGGTACCGGATTAGGCCTTATCGGCGATATTGTCGTCGGCATCGTCGGCGCCTTCATCGCCGCCTGGCTGTTCCCCTACCTGGGCATCGCGCTCGGTGTCGGAATCGTCCGCGAAATTATCGACGCGTTGATCGGCGCAATCATCCTCCTGGTCATTATCAGGTTGATCCGCAGCGCGGTGTAGCGATCCGGGCGCGGCAGCGAAGGAGACCCAATGGCCGACAAGCCGTGGATTTTTCGGACCTACGCGGGGCATTCGACCGCGCGCGAGTCGAACGCGCTCTATCGAAAGAACCTCGCCAAGGGCCAGACAGGCTTGTCGGTCGCCTTCGATCTGCCGACCCAGACCGGCTACGATTCCGATCATCCGTTGGCGAAGGGCGAGGTCGGCAAAGTCGGCGTGCCGATCTCGCATCTCGGCGACATGCGGGCGCTGTTCGACGGCATCCCGCTCGCCACCATGAACACCTCGATGACGATCAACGCGACGGCCGCATGGCTGCTCGCCCTCTACATCGCGGTGGCGGACGAGCAGGGCGCCCGACGCACGTCCCTGCAAGGCACCACCCAGAACGACATCATCAAGGAATATCTTTCGCGCGGCACCTATGTGTTCCCGCCCGGGCCGTCGATGCGGCTCACCAAGGACGTGATTCTGTTCACGACCAGGGAGCTGCCGAAATGGAACCCGATCAATGTTTGCTCCTATCACTTGCAGGAAGCCGGCGCGACGCCGGTGCAGGAACTCGCCTTCGCGCTCGCCACCGCGACCGCCGTGCTCGACATGGTGAAGGCGTCGGGCGAAGTGCCGGCGCAGGCGTTCGGCGAGGTGGTCGGCCGCATCTCGTTCTTCGTCAATGCCGGGCTGCGCTTTGTCACCGAGCTTTGCAAGATGCGGGCGTTCGCCGAGCTGTGGGACGAAATCACGGCACAGCGCTACGGCGTCACCGATTCCAAACAGCGGTTGTTCCGCTACGGCGTGCAGGTCAATTCGCTCGGGCTCACCGAGCAACAACCTGAGAACAACGTCTATCGTATTCTCATCGAGATGCTGGCGGTGACCCTGTCGAAGAACGCACGCGCGCGCGCCGTGCAGCTTCCCGCCTGGAACGAGGCGCTCGGGCTGCCGCGCCCGTGGGACCAGCAGTGGTCGCTGCGCATGCAGCAGATACTCGCCTACGAGACCGATCTGCTCGAGCACGGCGACATTTTCGATGGCTCGCGCGAGATCGCCGCCAAGGTCGAGGACCTCAAAGCCGCGGCGCGCGACGAGCTTGCCCACATCGACGCCATGGGCGGCTCGGTCACGGCGGTCGAGTCCGGCTACATGAAACAGCAGCTCGTCATCTCCAACACGGAGCGGCTCGAGGCGATCGAGCGCGGCGAGCGCGCGGTGATCGGCGTCAACCGCTACGTCGAGAGCGAACCCTCGCCCCTCTCCGGAGGCGAGGAAGCGGTCGTCACCGTCCCGGCGGCGGTCGAGGCGGACCAGGTCGCGCGGCTCGAAGCGTGGCGGCGCGATCGCGACGAGAAGGCAGCGACGGCCGCGCTCCAGGCATTGCGCCGTGTCGGCAAGGAGGGCGGCAACATCATGCCGGCCTCGATCGCGGCCGCGAAAGCCGGGGTCACCACCGGCGAATGGGGCGCGGCCTTGCGCGAGGTCTATGGCGAATACCGCGCGCCGACCGGCGTTGGCCGCGCCGCCCGCAACGCGGCGCAAGGGCTCGATGGCCTGCGCGCGGACGTCGACCGCGTGTCGCGGCGGCTCGGCCGGCGGCTCACCTTCGTGGTGGGCAAGCCCGGGCTCGACGGCCATTCCAACGGCGCCGAGCAGATTGCCGTGCGCGCGCGCGACGCCGGCATCGAGGTGGTGTACGACGGCATCCGGCTCACCCCCGCGGAAATCGTCGAGGCGGCGCGCAAGGCGCGCGCCCACGTGATCGGGCTCTCGATCCTCTCCGGCTCGCATCTACCGCTGGTGGGCGACGTGGTGGCACGCCTGCGCGCCGCCGGGCTCGAGGTGCCGGTCGTGGTCGGTGGCATCATTCCGCCCGAGGACGAAGCGGCGCTGCGGCAGGCCGGCGTCGCGGCGGTCTACACCCCGAAGGATTTCGAGCTCAACCGCATCATGGCCGACATCATCGCGATCGTCGATCGCACGGTCGAACAGGCGGCGTGATAGTCGTCATTGCGAGGCGCGAAGCGCCGAAGCAATCCAGAGCCACACCCGCGGTGCCGGTCGCCCTGGATTGCTTCGCTGCGCTCGCAATGACCAACAAATTACCGGAACGGTTTGCTGAGAAAACGCGAGCCGGCGAAACCGTAGCGCCACGGCTTTTCGGCAGCCTTGGTGATGCCGATGCGCGGGCCGATCGCGAGCGGGACGGCGCGGGGCCGCGCGATGAGCCGGAACGGCCGCCGGTCGAGGGCCATTCCGTCGTGCGCGCGGGTAACGCCCAGCGCCTCGCACAAACGCCCCGGGCCCGCGCACAGCAGCCGCAGGTCATCCATTCCGCGCCGCTTCTGCATGACCGGGATGCCGGCAGTCGGCTCGAGCGCCCTGATCAACACGGCATTTGCCACACCTTCCGGCTCGCACACGAAGTTGAGGCACCAGTACAGTCCGTAGATGAGATAGACGTAAGCGTGGCCGGCGGGCCCGAACATGGTGGCATTGCGCGCGGTGCGCCCGCCGAAGCCGTGCGCGGCGGGATCTTCGCGATCGTAGGCTTCGACTTCGACGATGATGCCGCCGACGCCGTCGACCAGCAGCGTGGCGCCGATCAGTTCGGGCGCGAGCACATGGACGCTGCGGTCGAAGAACGCGCGGGTGAGCCGAACGTGTTTGACCATCAGCGCGCGGTCGCGGCGATCACCTCGGCGAGCCGGCTCGGGCTCACCGGCTTCATCACATAGGCGTCCATGCCGGCGGCGCGCGCGGCGCCCTCGTCGCCGGGCGCGGCGCGGCCGGAAATGCCGATGACCGGCGTCCGCCCGGCGGCGTCACCGAGCGCACGGATGCGGCGCGTCGCTTCGATGCCGTCGAGGTCCGGCAGGATCACGTCCATGAGCACGAGATCGTAGCCGCCGCGCGCGACCGCTTCGACCGCGGCCGCGCCGCTGCCGGCGAAATCCACCTTGTGGCCGAGTTCCGTGAGGATGGTGTTGAGGATGACGCGGCCGTAGGGATTGTCCTCGGCGCAGAGGATGCGCAGCGCGCGCGTGCGGCTCGCGCGCATGTCGGCGGCCGATGCTCCCCCGGCGGCGGCCGGCGCAGCGGCGCGCTCGATCACCACGGCGAGACGAAACGTGCTGCCCGCCCCGGGCCTGCTCTCGATCGTCACGCGCCCGCGCATCGCCTGGGCGACGCGCTTGACGAACACGAGGCCGAGGCCGGCGCCGCCGAAGCGGTCGCCGACGCGCGCGTTCGCCTGCGCAAACGGCCGGAACAGCCGCGCGATCTCGGCGCGAGAGAGCCCTACTCCGCTGTCGCTCACCGTAAAGACGAGACGCATGCGATTGCGCGGCGCCGGCTCGGCCGCGATGCCCAACCCGATGCGCCCGCGCTCGGTGAATTTGACCGCATTGTCGATCAGGTTTTCGACCGCGGCGCGCAGCAGCACCGGATCGCCCACCGCCGCATCCGGGAGCGGGCCGACCTGCACCTCGGTCGCAAGCCCCTTGGTCTGTGCGCGCGCGGCAAGCGTCGCCGCCAAGGCCTCGGCAAGCGCCCGCGGCCGGATCGGTTCGCGCCGCAGCACGGGCGCGCGCGTCGCGGCCTTGGCGCCGCCCACCACCAGGGTCGTGAGCTGCGCGAGATGCTCCGCGGCGCTCTTGACCGCGGCGGCCCAGTCGCGTTCCCGCTCCGGCAGATCGGAGGCCGCAAGCAGCTCGCTCAGCGCCAGGATGCCGGTGAGGGGCGTGCGTACCTCATGAGCAAAAGCGGCGAGCGCCGCCTCGGTCGCATTGCCGGAGGGCGCCGATTTACGCGGCCGTGGCGCCGGCCGCCGGCCGCGCGTCCGCTTGCGCACGGCTTTGGTTGGTTTCGCCCGTCGCATCCCTTGCCACAATGACATGGGCGGCGCGCAAGAGCCATGCGGCGCCGGGCCTTATTTTCACGTTATCAAACAAGCCCAATTAACGTCCTGATATCCGCCGGGGTCGCGCCTTGCGCCCGCAGCTCGCGCAAGCCGGTGGCATTGGTCGATTTCGCGAGCTTGCGGCCGTCGCCGTCGCGAATGAGCTGGTGGTGATGATAAGTCGGCGCGGGCAAACCGAGCAGCGCCTGCAACAGGCGGTGCACGCCGGTCGACCAGAACAGGTCTTCGCCGCGCACCACGTGGGTGATGCCCTGCAGGGCATCGTCGATCACGACCGCGAGGTGATAACTCGTAGGCGTGTCCTTGCGGCCGAGCACGACATCGCCCCACTGCGCGGCGTTCGCGCCCACGCGGCCGGTTTCGCCGTCCGGGCCGCGGCCGGTTTCCGTCCACTCGAGATCGCCCGCGCGCGCCCGCGCCGCGGCGATATCGAGCCGCAGCGCATAGGGCTCGGCCGCCATGCGGACCCGCCGCTCGTCCGCGCTGAGCGCCTTCGCGGTGCCCGGGTAAAGCGGAGCGCCGTCGGGATCGCGCGGCCATGGCCCCGCCCGCTCGCGCGCCGCGACCAGGCGCGCGATTTCGGCGCGGCTCTCGAAGCTCGGGTAGACGAGCCCCATGGCGGCGATCCGGTCGAGCGCTTGCGCGTAGGCGGCGAAATGCTCCGACTGCCGGCGCACGGGTGTTTCCCACGTCAGCCCAAGCCACGCGAGGTCCTCATAGATCGCCGCCTCATACGCGGGCCGGCAACGGGTACGGTCGATGTCCTCGATGCGCAGCAGCAAACGTCCGCCCCCGGCACGCGCCATGTCGGCGTTGAGGAGCGCGCTGAGCGCGTGGCCGAGGTGCAGATGGCCGTTCGGGCTGGGCGCGAAACGGAATACTTGTTGGGACATCGGCGCGCGCATTTGGTCGGACGAGGCAATCCGTTGTAGATGCTTTCATGCTCCAGCAAAAACCGCCCATGTCCCACTTCATCCACACCGAGGCGGATCTCGAGGCGGCCACCGCGCAATTGATCGCGGTCGATCCACGGCTTGCGGCCGCCCATGCGCTCACCGGCCCGCTGCCGCTGCGCCGGCGCCCCGGCGGCTTTACCGGGCTCGCCTCGATCGTCGTCTCGCAACAGCTCTCGACCGCGAGCGCGGAGGCGATCTGGGGCCGCCTCGCGAAAGCGATCGATCCGCTCGATCACGCCGGCCTGTTGCAGGCACGCACGCCCAAGCTCCGGCGCGTCGGGCTTTCGGCCGGCAAGGTCCGCACCCTGCGGGCGATCGCTCGCGCCATCCGGGATGGCGTGCTCGACCCCGAGAAGCTGGTCGAGATGCCGGCCGACGACGCCCACCGCCTGCTCATGCAGGTGCACGGGATCGGGCCGTGGACCGCGGATATTTATCTGCTCACCTGCATCGGCCACGCCGACGCCTGGCCGGCCGGCGATCTCGCCTTGCAGGAGGCGGCGCGCCTGGCGCTCGCGCTCAAAGCGCGCCCTACCAGCAAGGAGATGGGCCCGCTCGCCGAACCGTGGCGGCCGTGGCGCGGGGTGGCGGCGCGCCTGCTGTGGACTTATTATCGCGCCGTCAAAGGGCGCAGCGGCGCGCCCGTCTACCCGACATGATCGGGAGAGCCTTCGCATGGCCGAGCTGAACGGTCCGCGGCTGGAGCCGCGTGCGGGCGGGCCTGCGCGCCAGCTGGTCGTGTTCCTGCACGGCTACGGGGCCGACGGCAACGACCTCATCGAGATCGGGCGCGCGTGGCAAGCGCTGATGCCGAACGCGGCGTTCGTCTCCCCGCATGCCCCCGAGGTGTGCGCCATGGCGGGCGCCGGCCGGCAATGGTTCGCCCTCACGTTCCGTGACCCGAAGGAGCGCTGGACGGGGGTGAATGCCGCCGCACCGATTCTCGAACACTTCCTCGATGCCGAACTTGGGCGGCGCAACCTTGCGCCCTCCGCCCTGGCGCTGGTCGGCTTTAGCCAGGGCACCATGATGGCGCTGCACGTCGGGCTGCGCCGCGCCGCCGCACCGGCCGCGATCGTCGGCTATTCCGGCATGCTGGTCATGCCGTCCGGGGCGACGCCCGAAACGGTTGCGGGCGAAATCCGCAGCCGGCCGCCGGTGCTGCTCGTGCACGGCGACCGCGACGACCTCATTCCGGCGCAGGCGCTGTTCCAGGCGGCGCAGGAGCTTGCGGCGCTCGGCGTGCCGGCCGAGTGGCACCTCTCGGCCGGCATCGGCCACGGCATCGACGGCGAGGGCTTGCGCCACGGCGGCGAGTTCCTGGCGCGCCGGCTCAGCACGGTCCGCTAAAGCGCCCGCGGCCCGGGGCGCAAGCGCTTGCCCGCGCTGTCCGTAGCGCGTGAAGGTGTCCGCGCTTTGTAGCACATCAAATGTCCGCTTCTGCTGTTGCTGCTGCGGCGCCTGTGGAGCTTGTGGGCAGGCACTTTGCCTGTCCACAAATCCACAG
>Ga0153928_1001205_pt1 | contig 11821 bp, 10 predicted proteins | sample TSNJ012MetaG_FD_106656 | JGI IMG/M metagenome (GOLD analysis project Ga0153928, IMG submission 106656) | Attine ant fungus gardens microbial communities from New Jersey, USA - TSNJ012 MetaG | ecosystem: Host-associated > Fungi > Mycelium > Unclassified | place: USA: New Jersey, Wharton State... | reverse complement strand
TGGTCGCCAGAGGCAATATGGTGAAAAGCCCGGGCTGGAAAGAGGTATATGAAAGTCAGGAGGAAACGGACGACGAGGAAGCGGTAAAAGAAGAGTTAAGAGAACAAACGCTGCCAGAACTGACCAAAGGCCAGAAGCTTACTGACTTTACCGTATCCATGACCGAAGGAAAGACCAAACCCCCGGCGCGATTTAATGAAGCCACCTTGCTGTCGGCAATGGAAAATCCAGTGGCCTATATGGAATCTAGTGACCGGGAGATGGCAAAGACCTTGGGTGAAACCGGCGGTCTGGGAACAGTGGCAACCCGTGCCGATATTATTGAAAAACTATTCTCCAGCTTTTTACTGGAAAAACAAGGCAAAGACATTTTGATTACCGATAAGACCAGGCAGCTGCTGAAACTGGTACCGGAGGACTTAAAGAAGCCGGAATTGACCGCCGACTGGGAGATGAAATTATCCCGGATATCGAAGGGGAAGCTGAAACGAGTGGCATTTATGACCGATATCCGGAATTACTCTGCCGAGCTGATTGAAGAAATCAAATCCGGTGAAGGAAATTACCGTCACAATAATCTGACCAATACCAAGTGTCCGGCCTGTGGAAAAAGAATGCTGGCAGTAAAGGGCAAGAACAGTGAAATGCTGGTCTGTCAGGACCGGGAATGCGGTCACCGGGAGGTGGTTGCCCGCACCAGCAACGCCAGATGTCCGGTCTGTCATAAGAAGTTGGAATTGCGCGGCAAAGGCGACGGCCAGATATTCGTATGTAAGTGCGGCTATAAGGAAAAATTGTCCTCCTTTAAAGACCGCCGGGAGAAAGAAGGAGCCGGAGTATCCAAGAAGGATGTGGCGAAGTATTTGAATAAACAGCAAAAAGAAGTACAAGAACCAATCAACTCCGCATTTGCCGATGCATTTGCCAAGTTAAATCTGGATGGTGATAAAAAATGATTGATGGTCATGCTCATTCCTGCGGGTCCCTGATGACAGCAGACGGGATCCGAACGTATCTGGAACGCAATCACATAGAAAGGATCATTCTGTGTGGTGGTGAGGCGGGCAGTAAGCACAATTATCGGTATCCGTTACTTTCCGATGTGATAAAAGAAGACCGGGTAGACCGGTTTGTCAATGGAATGATTGCAACGGCTATTCGGATTGCCGGCTTTGCCAATCATTTCGATGAAGAAAATGAACGGGTTTGGCAGCTGCGTCAGGAGCTGCCGGAGCAGGTATGGAATGCATACTGGGCGAATCCCCTGGAGGAAGATTGTCTGGATAAGATGGACCAGTTTTACCGTGAAAAAGGATTTGTGATGGTGAAGCTGCATCAGTGCTGGACAGATTTTGATATTGATTCAGAAGTGGCCGGGCGGATATTTGCCTGGGCGGGAAAGAAGAATCTGCCGGTGTTTATTCACTTGAAGAACTATAAGCAGGCGATGGCCTTTGCTAAGGCAGCGAATAAATATCGGTCGACAAAGTTTGTTGTTGCCCATTTACTTTGGTCTGGAGCGATGGCAGCAGTTCTGACGGAGAAGAATGTGTGGTTTGACTTATCCTCGCCCCAGCTATACTCTTTGAGTACCTTACAATTTGCGCTGGAACATTATGGCGTCGGGCGGTTGATCATGGGAAGCGATATGCCGTACGGAACGAGGAATACCCAGTTGATCTTGAAGCGAATGGATCAGCTGGAAATTTCTGTTGCCTGCCGGGAGCAGATTGTAAAAGGAAATATTTTGAATATTATTCCCTTACTATAATTTCAGGTAGTTATTGACAAACCAGTTAAAAGGGAGTAATATAAATATATAAATGAAGCGCTTCAAAAATAAAAAATGGAGGAGAAGATAAGTGGCCTCTTATAAAGATTTAGTTGAAATGACAGGTTTGTCCTTGGGAACGATATCGAATGTATTGCAAGGAAAAGAGAACGTAAAAGAGAAAAATAAAGAAAAAGTGTATGAGGCAATGAAAGTTTTGGGTTACCGTGTAGATTACCAGGCCCGGAGTCTTGCTTCAAACAAAACAAATCTGATTGGGCTGATAGTCAGCAATATTGAGAATATTGCTGAAACTCAAATATTAACACCGATGGAAAGTTTCGCCGAGTCTCACAACAGCAGAATTATTATGGCTACTTCCAGGAATGACAGTGGAAGGGAAAGAAAAAATTGCGAATCTTTGTTAAGCAGTAAAGTAGATGGACTTTTTATCTTTTTTGAATCCTTGGAAAATGAAGCATATTTTAGGAAATTGGCCGAAACTGAAGAAATACCAATTATTTTCCTGGCCAGGTATTTAGACAAATGTGATCTTCCTTATGCTGCTGTGGATAACCATTATGCAGCAAAATGTATGGTGGAGTTTGTAAGAGCACGCGGACATAAGAGCATTACATATTTGGACATAGCGGAGGACTCTATGCTGTCACCGAATCGGGAACGAAGCAAGGGTGTGGAGCGTGAATGTGAAAAAAATGGAATGGGATTTAAAAAAATAGAATATCAAAGCTTGAAGGATGACATCAGAGTAGGATACCTGGCAGCGGAAAATATGATCCTCAATCATGAAATGCCCCAGTTAGTATTTCCGAGAGATGACAGTTTTGCAGTGGGATTTTATAATGCATGTACAAGATATGGGATACGGGTTCCGGAAGATGTATCTATTATGGGATTTGGTAATTTTTATTCGGATCAGATTACCCCTAAAAAATTATCAACATATGAAAGAAATTTTGGCAAGGTAATTCAATGTGCAACAGAAATATATCTAAACATCCAGAAAAGCAAACAAACAGGAGGTAAGAATTATGAAATTGAAAAGAAGTTTGTAAGAGGAAGCATTGTAGAAGGAGAAACGGTATTGGATTTGAATTGATACAACCAGCAATAGGAGAAGGGGGCGGAACAGTGCTGCCTGAAAATGAAGCGCTTCAAAAAGGAGGAAATGAAGCATGAGAAAAAGAATATTAAGCTTAGTAATGGTGGCAGTAGTTATGACAGGCCTTATGGCATGTTCATCTGGTGAGAAGCAGCCCGAAGCGAAACAAAGTGAAGTGAGGGAAAAGCTTACGATTAGTATCCATCCTTCCGGTCATGGTTTTCCAGCTTATATTGCCGAGAAAAATGGATATTATGAAGAAGAAGGATTAGATGTAGAAACTTTGGTATATATCGGGGCGCCGCCACAGATGGAGGCATATCAGGCGGGGGCCTGGGATATTGGCACGACAGGATTTGGCGGAATTGTATTGGGAGTAGCTAAAAAAGATCTTAAAATCATTGGTCTTGCAATCGCTGACGGGGCACTCATGGGTCTTTGGGCCAGGGAGGATCATGAAATTGTGAAAGCCGGATACGATGAAGATACCGGCTGCTATGGCACGGCAGAAGAGTGGAAAGGCGCAGAAGTGTTATATACACAAGGAACCATCACAGATATTTTACTTATATCCACTTTAAATAAATTAGGATTATCGGTATCCGATGTGGTCAGGACAAACATGGATTCTTCTCCCGCCTTTACGGCCTTCAGAGCTGGCAACGGCGATATCGTACAGGCCAATGCATCCTTTTATCTGAATGCGGAAGCAGAGGGTTGGGTTCCAATCACAACAGGAGTAACCCAGGAAATATTTTTGCCATCCGTAATTACGGCCAGCGACAAGATTTTGAAAGAAAGACCGGAAGTGGCAGAAAAATGGCTGCGGGCATATATGAAGGCAGTCGCATGGATCAAGGAGAATCAAGAAGAAGGGGCAAAGATATTTGTGGAATTTTGTGAAGAGAATGGTGTGGCCACAAATGAAACCAATGCTCTGAAATTTATGGACCTGCAGATTACAAAGATACTGCCTCCAGAAGAACAAGTGGAGTACTTTAAACTGTCGGAGGATGGAAAACGGACCGTTCTTCAAAATTCCATTGCGGAAATAATGGATATCTATATCACAATGGGAAATTATACAGAAGACGATAAAGAAGCCTTAATGCAGGCAGATAATTATGACAGCCGGCTGATGGAAAAATTAAAGTAAAATAATTTGTAATTGCTGTAAAGCCTGGTTAAAAAGACTTTTAGCCATCTTGACAGCAATTACAGAGCAAGACCGGGTTTCAGACGTTTTTAAAGAAAGGAAAACATATGGGAAATCCAAACAAAATAGAAAATGAGGTTGCTGCACTAAGAGAGGAAAACAAGAAAAGAAAGATCCGAACCATTGTGCGCGGAATTATTAGTATCCTTACTTTTTTAATATTCTGGCAGTTGCTATGTACCTTTGGAATAGTCAATGATAAGGTGCTGGCTTCGCCAATCCAGGTAATCAATGCTATCTTTACTAAAATAGTTGATCCACGTCCTGATGGAAATATATTAATAGTGAATATTTTAGCAAGTTTTAAACTTGCTATGATTGGCTTTTTTCTGGCATTAATAGCAGGGCTGCCGTTAGGCTTGCTGATGGGGTGGTATAGACCGGTTGATAAGTTGCTTCGTCCCATTTTTGAAATGATCAGACCTCTTCCGCCAATCGCATGGATCCCCATTGTAATTGTGCTTTTAGGTATTGGAACGGTTGCAAAATCATTTATTATATTTTTTACGACATTTGTTCCCATTGTTATAAATTCCTATACTGGAATCAGGGAAACCAACCAGGTTTATATTAATTATGCAAAAACATGTGGATATTCTAATTGGAAAATCTTTTGTACGGTGGGGATCCCTTCTGCGATGCCGCTTGCTTTTGCAGGGATGGTTATTGCTTTGGGAAATGGCTGGGGCACCTTGATTGCAGCGGAGATGTTAGCCTCCAGCAGTGGTTTGGGATATATGATACTTATGGGGAGAAATTACGGAAGAATCGACACTATTATTGCCGGAATGCTGGTAATCGGACTGATTGGTTTGGGGTTGACAACAACCCTTCGAAAAGTGGAAAACCGGGTCTTGAAATGGAGGTTGAAGTAGAATGAATGCAATGATGAAAAACTCCAGGGTGTATAAAATTCTTTTAAATATATTACCTGTCATTTCGATTTTATTATTTGCTTCCCTGTGGCAGCTGGCATCCAAAAACGGCGGGATTATTCCAACACCACTGGATGTATATCGGCGGGCCGGACGTTTATTAGTAAAACCGGTTAATAATATTAGCCTGACAGGACATATATGGGCCAGCATGAAACGAGTATTATTGGGTCTCCTTGCAGGATGTGTAGTCGGCATTCCATTTGGTTTGTTAATAGGCTGGAATCAAAAATGCTGTGACTACTTAAAACCGCTTTTTGAATTGGTCAGGCCAATTCCGGCATTAGCATGGATTCCACTGATGACATTATGGTTTGGAATCGGAGAAACATCCAAAACCGCATTGATTTTTACGGGAACAGTGATGCCGGTGGTTATTAATACATACACAGGCGTCCGATTAATACCCCAGATAAATATTGATGTAGCATCTGTGTTTGGAGCCACTGAGTTTCAGACGATCAAAGAAGTAGTAATACCCTGTTCATTGAGTGCAATTATGGCCGGTGTAAAGACGGCCATGGGGACTGCGTGGATTATTGTACTCGCAGCAGAAATGATTTCTGCCAATTCCGGATTAGGATTTATGATAATCCGCGGCTCCGATGTTGCTGACTTGCCATTAGTGATTTTTGCAATGATAATAATTGGTGTTATAGGTGCAGTACTATCATGGATACTGACTTTTGCAGAAAGGAAATTATGCCCATGGAAGGTAGAAATAAATTAGAAATTAAGAAGCTGTCCAAGGTGTTTATAAATAATGATTCTTTCGAAGTGGCAATTGAAAATGTAAGCTTAGACGTAAAGGAAAATGAGTTCCTTGTGTTATTAGGCCCGGGAGCATGTGGAAAATCAGTATTGTTAAATATTGTGTCAGGATTATTAAAGCCGACATCCGGAGAAGTGTACATTGATGAAAAATTGTCTCAGGGAGTTAATTCACAAATTGGTTTTGTGTTTCAAAATTTAGGGGTCATGCCATGGTTATCAGTTCGGGATAATGTGGCATTTCCTGACAAACTTCATAAGGTTCCCAAAAAGAAAAGATATGAAAGGGCTCAAAAATATATTGATCTTGTAGGGTTAAATGGATTTGAAAAGCATTATCCAAGGCAGCTTTCCGGCGGAATGAAACAGCGGGTTGGAATTGCCAGGGCATATGCAAGTATTCCGGAGATATTATTGATGGATGAACCCTTTGGTCAATTAGATGCCCAGACAAGATATTCTATGCAAGATGAAATATTGAAAATTTGGAATCAAAATAAGAAAACAGTTATTTTTGTGACCAACAATATAGAGGAGGCAGTATATCTGGGCGACAGAATTATTTTGTTTAGTGCAAGACCAATGACTGTGAAAGGAGTTTATGATTTAAATGATTTGAAACGGCCGAGGGATTATACAGACAGCAGATTCTTGGATATTCGAAAAGAAATAAGTAATCATACAGATTTAGTAATCAAGTAGGGGGTGAGTTCGTGGCTAAAAAAGTAAAAGTTCTGGTAAACCATCTATGTAAATCATTTGGTGATTTGAAAGTGATTGAGGATTGTAATTTTCATATTAACGAAGGCGAGTTTGTTTGTGTTGTCGGTCCAACCGGGTGTGGAAAGACTACATTTCTGAATATGCTTTCCAATTTGCTGGAGCCTACCTCTGGAGAGGTATTGATAGACGGTCAAAAAGTTAATCCGAAGAAACATAATATATCCTTCATATTTCAGGAACCATCTTCTTTCCCATGGCTTACGGTAGAAAAGAATATTGAATATGGCTTGAAGGCAAAGCATAAGGACAAACAATATATTAGTGAGCAGACGGAGAAAATTCTGACATTGATGGACTTGACCAGGTACCGAAACACTTATCCTGCCGGGCTGTCAGCCAGTTCAGAACAAAAAATCGTTATCGGAAGAGCATTTGCAATGAATCCGGATTTGCTTTTAATGGATGAACCATATGGGCAGATGGATATTAAAACGAGATTCTATTTGGAAGATGAAGTGATAAGGATATGGAAGGAATTAAAAAAGACCATCGTATTTATTACTCATAACATAGAAGAAGCGGTATACCTGGCAGAAAGAGTGCTAATATTATCAAACAAGCCGGCAAAAGTGAAAGATGAGATAGTGATTGATTTACCTCATCCAAGAGATGTAAATGATCCCGAATTTATAAGAATCAGAAAATATATTACGGATCAGATTAAATGGTGGTGAGAAAGGACGATAATAAGAAAAATGGAAAAACCAAATATTTTATTTATTATGGCAGATCATCAAATATATAACAGACATGGATGGGATATTGGACCAAAAGTAAGAAGAGACAATTTTGAAGCATTTGCACGAACCGGAGTGGATTTCACAAGGGCATATTCATCTAATCCATTGTGTGGTCCGTCCAGAAGATGCATTTTGACCGGTCAATATTCACATCGTCATGGCGAAGTGTTAAACGATGTAAATGTTCCTTTTTCTGGCCGGACATATTTACAGATCTTAAAAGATGACGGATATAGAAATTACTATTACGGGAAATGGCATGCGGGTATGGGAACGGCATTCGATCACGGATGTGAGGGTTACTGCTATCCGTCATATGGAAATCCTTATATTACAGAAGAATACAAGGAGTATCTGAAAGAATATAATTTGCCAGGTCCTGAAATAAAAATTGAATGCACTATGGATCCATGGAGGCTGGATATTAAGCCTGGTGAAATATATATTCAGGATAAAGAGTGGTCGAATGAACAGGCTTCCGGAATTTTATTGACACCAAAGGAAACTCATGAAGCGTTCTTTTTAGCCAACATGGTATGCAGACAATTAGAAGAAATAAAGAATGAAGACAGCGACAAGCCATTTTCATTAAGGCTGGATTTCTGGGGGCCGCATGATCCTTATTTTGTGACGCAGGAATATGCGGATATGTATGATCCATCGGAAATCCCGGAATATCCTACGTTTGATTCGCCGCAGTTAGACAAGCCTTCCTGTTATCGGAAAGAGCATAACCTGGGCATTGCGGATGAAAATGAAAATCTGATCTATCCAAATCCAATCACCTGGGAACGATGGCAGCTGTTATTATCAAGGTGTTATGCACATGTAACAATGGTAGATGATGCGACCGGCATCGTACTTGATAAGCTGAAGGAATTAGGATTGGATGAAAATACATTGGTTATCTGGACGGTTGATCATGGCGATGCCATTGCCTGCCAAGGCGGAAAATTTGATAAAGCAAGTTACATGGCGGAGGAAGTGATGAGAATTCCAATGGCGATGAGTTACAAGGGCATTATAAAACCATTACAGGTAACGGATGCACTGGTTAGTAATTTAGATGTGCCGGTTACTATTTTAGCAGCGGCAGGCCTGGCCTTTGATGATACGCCGGATGGACAGAACTTATTGGAATTAGAGGCAAGCGGATTTAAGAAGCGGAGAGATTTCTTCGTAAGTGAAACTTATGGTCATTTACATAGAAATGTGGCAAAATCTTTAGTAACGTCAAGATACAAATATACGGAAAATAAAGAAGATATATCAGAATTATATGATTTGATCATAGATCCTTACGAAACAAAGAATTTAATATTCTCTGAAAAACATCTGGCATTAAAGAATGAATTGGGCGAAAAACTTAAGAAATGGATAAAAGACAAAGAAGATATCTTCTATGATGGGGATAGTGAATATATTTTGCAAACTCATTTTAGCAGGGCAACAAGTAGACCAAGAGATTATTAGAGGACAAAGAAAATGAGATATTTAATGGGAATAGATAATGGAGGAACATATTCCAAAGCAGCAATTTTTGATGAAAATGGTGTTCAGATTGCTGTCGCCAGTGTGCCGACTGTGACGATTACGCCAAAGCCCGGATATACAGAAAGAAATATGAATGAGCTGTGGGAGGTAAATGCACAGGCCATAAGCCAGTGTATCTTAAAAAGTAAAATAGCGCCGAAAGAGATAGCAGGCGTCTCTTTTTCGGGGCATGGGAAAGGCCTGTACATGATAAACTATGCGGGCAAACCAAGTTACAACGGTATTGTATCTACGGATACAAGGGCATGGGAATATGTGGAACGGTGGAATCAGGATGGAACTAAGAAAAAAATATTCCCCAAATCTTATCAGGAAATACTGGCATGTCAGCCAGTGAGCATCTTGGCCTGGTTTAGAGATCATAAGCCGGAAGTACTTGATAATACCAAATATATTTTTCATGTAAAGGATTACATTCGATATATGCTGACAGGTGAAGCATACGCGGAATACACCGATTCAACAGGTGGCAATTTAGTGAATCTTAATACAAAAGATTATGACCCAGAACTGTTAAAATGCTTTGGTCTGGAACAAATCAGGGATAAATTGCCGCCTTTGAGATATTCTGCAGATATTTGCGGATATATTACAAAGGAGGCAAGTGCGAAAACCGGACTTAAAGAAGGCACTCCGGCAGCGGCAGGTATGTTTGACGTGGATGCCTGCGGATTAGCCTCCGGACTCACAGATGAAGAAGCAATGTGTATGATCGCGGGGACGTGGAGTATTAATGCATTTTTAGCAAAGGCACCTGTCATTAATGGAACAGTAGCCTTAAACTCCATGTTTTGTATTCCGGGATATTTTCTGGTGGAGGAAAGCAGCCCTACTTCAGCAGGAAATATGGAGTGGTTCATTAGGAACCTGATGGATTATGAAAAGAAAGAGGCGGAGAAAAAGAGTGAATCTGTGTATGGTATTACAAACCAATGGGCTGCCTCTATAGAGCCGCAAGACAGTAATATTATTTTTCTGCCATTTCTAAATGGATCTAATGAAGATGCGTTGGCAAAGGGTACATTTATTGGATTAACTGCTTACCATAATAAAATGCACATGCTTCGTGCAGTATATGAAGGAATTGTATTTTCACATATGACGCATGTGAAAAAGTTGCTGTATAATCGAACCCCTCCTAAAAGTATCCGGTTATCTGGCGGTGCGGCCAATTCAGATGTCTGGGTGCAAATATTTGCGGATGCATTACAAATCCCTGTCGATGTAGTAGAAGACAAGGAAACAGGAGCACAAGGGGCGGCCATTGCGGCAGGAGTCGCAGTGGGAGTCTATTCAAATTATAAGGAAGCGGTGGAAAAAACTGTAATTATAACAAAAACGGTTCAGCCAAGAAGAGAATACAAAAACATTTATGAAGAAAAATACAACACTTACCGGAAGGTCATAGAATCACTTGGTGATACCTGGCAATGTTTCAAAAATTAAAGGAAGGTTGGATTATGACAAGTTGTCGCCGAAGGAAATAGCCTGATATATAGCGCAAATAATGCCTTACAATTGATTAAAGATTGATTGTAAGGCATTTTGGCATTGTAATAACAAAAAAAATTCTGTATAATTTGAAAAAATCGGGAACCGCCGACTTTTACGTGGACTCTTATATAATAGATGCATCAATAAAAGGAAGGAAATACTGGTTATGGATAAAGAACGCAAAGCTTTGGTAGAAAACATGATCGCCGGCGACGAAGCTGCATTTGATGTACTATACCATTTTTACTCCAAAAAGCTATACCGGATGGCTTATTTTATTACCGGTAACCAAAGCGACAGTGAAGATATCCTGCAGGAGACATTTATCAAATGTTTTCTTCACCGCAGCAAGCTTAGACAGCCGGAGCGATTTGAAAGCTGGATCTGTCAGATTCTGGTCCGAACGGCCTGGCGTATGGAAAAAAAGAAAAAGGGAAAAGCAGAAATTTCTTTTGATGGGCTGCTGGAGTCCGGGGAAAATACCGGTGCAGCCGAACGTATTCAGGAAGATACCGAGAATCCGGGTCCGATGGATCTGGTTTTACAGGAAGAAACCTTTCGCGAGTTGGGTAAAGCTGTAAACCACCTGGATATCCGATATCGTACCGTCGTTTTGTTATATTATTACAATGATATGAATACCAAAGAGATTGCCCGGGTTTGCGGAATTCTGGAAGGCACAGTGAAATCCCGCCTATATAGGGCCAGAGAGCAGCTGAAAGAGCAATTGAAGCACGACGGTGCCGAAACGACATTGAAAGGAGGTCGGCTGTGCAATGAATAAAAAGTGGGAATCCCAAATAAAACAAAGCATAAAGAAAGATATCGAGTTAATTGAATTTTCGCAGTTGGATCAAAACCGGATATTGACCCAAATTCATGATAATAAGGAAATGAGGAGACAGAATATGAGAGCAGGAAAGAAAAAATTCGCAGTAATTTTTGCCGCAGTATTGGTAGCCATGGGAACCATCACCGCTATTGGTGCCGGAAAAGTCACCAGTCTGATCAGCAGTGTCGGTGTTGAAGATGAGATTTATTCGGTGGCAGAATTCAAAGCCGAAGCAAAGAAACAGATGGGCGCAGACATCAAAGTGCCAGAGACATTAATGGGGGGAAACACTTTTGAACATGGAACCGTCATCAGTGTTGTGGCCATGGATGAACAAGGGAATAAAGTTGGCAGCTACCCCAATGCATCTGCTCACTATGAGGGCAGCGATGGAATCGTCCTGGGTGTAATGAGAGCAGCAGACCGCACATCGGAAAATGAATCATCCGATCAGGTACAGCAGGATTATCAGGGCATCACCCTGCGCGGAAAAGAAGACGCATATCTGTTCCTGCCGCCGGATGCACAGCCAAGCGAAGCAGATCTGCAGCTTCAGGAAGAGGGAAAACTGATGATCAGCTATGGCAGCGATACCGAACAGC
>Ga0153928_1001199_pt1 | contig 11855 bp, 8 predicted proteins | sample TSNJ012MetaG_FD_106656 | JGI IMG/M metagenome (GOLD analysis project Ga0153928, IMG submission 106656) | Attine ant fungus gardens microbial communities from New Jersey, USA - TSNJ012 MetaG | ecosystem: Host-associated > Fungi > Mycelium > Unclassified | place: USA: New Jersey, Wharton State... | reverse complement strand
TCTGATAGTCTGGGTGCGTATCCGGAATAAAGTCCAGTTCATTTAATACTGCGACCGGAACCCATCCGATGGAACGGCCCCAAAATTCGCCGGAGCAGCCGGTCAGGGGATTGGCCCACTCTGCTTTACCAGAATAGTCCCAGGCATGGTACCATAAGCCGGTCGTTTTGTCTTTTGTTTTTTCCTGCATCAACAGGGCCTGGTCAATGGCCAGATCCAGATATTCCGGTTTCCCAAACCGATATGCATACTCGGCGCAGACAGGGCCTGCCATATAAAGTCCGTCCAGCCACATCTGCTCCGCAAGCTCCTCCATATGCCAGAAACCGCCTGACCCATTCCGGGGAAATTCATCTATAATTGCGATCCGCTCATCCAGTGCATTTTTATACTTCACCTCCTTTGTCTGCTCCCAGAGCGGAAACAGCAAAATCCCCGGCTGAATATCATCCAGATGCCATCGGGCATAGTCGAGAATGGTTCCCTGTTCATCCATACAGGAATCCACCCAGTCTTTTATATAGTTAAAATACCGTTCCTCTTTGCAAAGCTGCCAGGTCTGATACATTCCCGACAAAAAAACTCCCTGGTGATAGTGGAAATGACCTTTGGGCGGCAAGTCCTCCGCCCGGTACCTGCGCATTACCGTCTCGCAGCAGCGTTTTGCATATTCTAACGGATCAAAAGAACTCATCTTTTTTCCTCCTTGCATATTCCGGCAGATATTCCCGGATAAATTCCAGACACATGATCACATTCAGGCACCATTGGGCTGTCACATTGGTGCTGATCCACGGAATTTCGCAAAGGATACTGTCGTCGGCACCCATACCGTAAGTGACAGGGACGAAGCCGTCAATACCTAAATCCGTTAAGGACCCGATTAAAATCCGCCAGGTTTTCAAAGCCAGTTCTTTATTCTGTGTCCGGCCGGCACTGTAACCGGCGATACCGGCCGCAAACATCGGCCAGGAAAACGGCCGCTCCACAATTCTCCCCGCCGTCAGGCGGGCCTTTTTCTCTTTGCTGTGATAATAAAACCGGCCCAGCCTGGCAATCAGCTCATTTAACCGGTCATCGCCAAGCATGTCCGCCGTTTCCCACCAGACCTGCGGGCCGCCCATGCAGATCTGGAGATGCTGGTTAGGCGTATCCTCCCGTTCCCCCCAATAAATGAGGTGGGCATTTTCCACATCATAACCGTAATCGGGTCCGGAAGCCAGCCCATAGGGGGCAGCTGCAATATCGTCGATGCCGGTTTCGATCTTCCGGCGGTATGTCTCATCCAACGTCCGCTCATAGCAGGTCATCCAGTTAGAGACAAAGGAGGACCAGTCGGGACCGCTTCGCACGCTGGCTTTTTTACACTCCTCCGGCTGCATATTTTGCGCGGGGGAGAAATTTACTGTCGCATGGTCGGCATCCTTTACAGCGTCCATCACATCACCCAGCCGACGGTCACCGATCAGATAATGGAGGAAACGAAAATGACCGGCCATGCCAATCCGCGGTTCTTTACAGGAACAGCCCCAGTGCCGGACGTTATGCCGGGAACCCAGTCCCTGATACGGTCCGAAATGATAGACATCCACCTCCGAGCAATGCCTGCTCATGGCCTCCGCCATGGTAAAAACATCCTCCCGCCCGGTCCGCAGAAAATACAGCCAGAGCCAGTAGGTCGGCACCAGTTCGGTGTTCTGCCAGGCAAAGCCGCCAACATCATATTTCCAGCAATGGCGCACCGAATCATAGGAATGCATCACATCGCCATAATCAAACAATCCATACCAGCTTCTGGCCTCAATCTCCTGCTGATAGAAAGCAAATGCCTGTTCCATCTGCGCCTCCAGCCAGACTTCCGTCTCATTCGCTTTCATGGGCAGACTCCAATGGCCAAAGGCATGTTTTTCGTGGTAATATTCCGGTGTTCCCACATATACCGGCGGGTTTTGCATCCGTTCCCCATATGCCAGCAGTCCTTCATCGGTTGGCGCCGCTTCTGCAAATACAACACTGCACTCGCTGCTGACGCCGATTCCAACCGCACTGGCACCGACATGCTCAAAGCCTTCATAGCAGGTATAGGGATAGCTTCTGGTATCATAATGCCGGAAGTCAAAGGCTTCCGCCTCCGGACAGTAAAACCACATCGTACATTCGCTCCGTTCCCGGCTTAGGCTGTTAACCTCAAGTCCGGCGGGATATTTCTGCCAGAAATCGCGGATTCCAAACCACACCGCTTCCTTTCTTCCACTGACAGCCATCGCCCCCAGGGCACGCTTTCCCTGCCGACAATTCAGGGTACAGCACTCCGCCCCCGTCTGCTTCTTGATGGAAAAGTGGCTGTCATAGTCCTGGCACATCACATAGCGGTTCCACACCGGCAGATTCCCCACCGCTTCCGTTACTGCATCGTCCGCTTCCGCTTCTGTGAAGCCACCCACCAGCTGCTGCCGCAAAACGTTCTGCGGCACCCGGGGAATCCGGCTCTCCAGCATTACCGCCGCCTCATGGAGTACGCGGTGGTCCGCCGCAAACCGGACATGGCGTTCATAAGCTTTCCCCGTCAGCAGCACCTCCGTGCGAATCCCCATGCCCTTTAGATAATCCCTGCTTTCCTGCCCGTCAAACAAAGCGGTATGTTCCAGCCTGACCTCGGCACTGTGAAGCCCCAGGTACATCCGAATCACAAAGGGAATGGATACCTCCTCCCCCCGCACATGACAGCCGCCAAAACAGAATACTGCCTGCAGCGGTCCGGCTTCCTCCAGCGAAACGGTGCTGATCAGCCCTTCATGCAGTGAGACGGTACGGCTGCGGCCGCTATCGGTTCTGCGCTCAAGCTGAAACACCGGATAGATCCGCGCCGCCACCGCTGTTTGATTCAGGCGGAGGTCTTTTGCCAGCATTTCCACCTGCTCATCACCGGTTTTTGGGATGGTGAGGGTTAATGGTCCTGTGCATACCGCAAAGGAATCCTCCGTTTCATGAATCAAAATTCCCTCTTCGTCCCCCATACTTCCGGATTCCGCAGCGGGCAGCAGCAGCGAACTGCTCCCCATTTTTACAGAATCCGCCGTGTGGGCAAGCCATTTCATACTTCCGTCCGGCCACCAGGCTGCCGCCCGTGACTGCACCGGAATCTGTTCACCCGATTCATTCTTTAAAATAAACTCCGTGTCCTTTTGCTCACCTGGCTTCCACACACTTCCAAATGTTGTGTATCCGCCGGTTTTACGATTAGAAAGCTTATGTAACAGCATGGTCTTATCCTTTCTGCCCTGATTGTTTTATTTTTGCAGGGAATCCCTGATGTTAGCTGCATTTTCAATATCGGCCATCCGCCAGTCCATGATACTTTGGGCACCAAGACCCTCACAATCTGACAGCATCTGCCCCCAGATCTTATTAAATTCCGTCCTGCTCTCAGCATATACCATCTTCCAGCTGGCATTTACCACCACCTCCCGAAGGGCATCAATGGTCAACTGCATCCTGTCATCCGGCTTGGAACAGAAGCTGCTGATATCAGCCAGCGGGCTGTTGGAATAATATGCCTGCTCCGATTCCAGCCACTCCTTCCAGGAGTCAAAACCAGTTGTTTTTTTCCAGCTGTCAAAGGTTTCATTGCTGGTGGTAATCTCCTGCGCTTCCTGCCATGCCTGCGTACGAAGGATGCGGTAATCTCCGTTTCCATCCTGATAAGATGTGTAAGCACCTGTATTTAAGCAGAAGCTGGTATTCCACAAGGAAGCATCTTCACCGGTCGCATATTTTCTGTCACCGGTACCAGGTCCATTGACACGCAGATGCTCCAGCGTTTCGTCAGTTAAATAGGCATTTTCACCATCCGAATACCAAAAATCCCCATCAGGACCGTTAATAATCCTTAAGTAAGCATCGGGATCACACCACATATCCAGCAGTTTTAAGCAGGCATCCAGGTTCTCCGTATTGGCATTGATGGCAATCACCTTATTAGAGTCCCCATACTTACTGGTGTAATCGAAGTAAATATTGCTGCCGGGAATGTAGTATTCATAATACCTGGTTACCCATCCCGGCAGACAACCGGCGGGAACCATCGCATAGCCGGAGTCAACCTTGGCTTTCTGAGTTGCCCGGTCATTATTGATGCTGTCCGGATCCATCAGACCTCTGCGGTAAACTTCGTTATACCATTGCAAGCCCTTATAATAGAGACTGTCTTCGGACAAGATTGATTCAAAAGTACCGTTTACCATGTCCGCCTCCAACAGATAGGGAAGCTGTTCTTCCAGATAGCCGTGCCATCTGTAAAACATCACCATGCATGCCCAGTAGGAAGTATCCGAACCGCTGTTCAGAACAGTTCCATAGCATGGCGCACTGTCTGCGTCCGTCGGATGAGCCGCCAACATCTGCTCCATCACATCGATCAGCTCCCAGATATCCTTAATTTCCGGTGCGCCGATCTCTTCATAAATATCCCATCGCAGCTTTACGGCATTACGCTCCGTGGAATCAGCAATCGCTTCTTTGGTCTGATTATCTCCTACTGTCAAAGGCAGCGCATACAATTCTCCGGTTCCCGCGCTTCTGAACTCCCGCACATAGTGAAGGGCCACTTCCATTGGTTCATAAGCCAGGACGTGAGGCATCTGATCCAGATGTTCCTCCAGATTCAGAAGCATACCGGCCTCAATCATAACGTCCAGATTGTCCTTTGACACATATATGATGTCAGGCAGATCGCCGCTGGCCAGAATCGCATTGGTCTTTTCGTCAGAATAGGCCCATACCTCCAGTTCAAATCCGTTATCGGCAAAATACACACCTTTATGTCCTCCGACAACGCCGCTGGAGATATTCGCGTCAGCCGGATACATCGTAATAGTAACCACCTCATCCGATATCGCCGACGACAAGCTCTTTTGGGCCGTGTCTCCCGATGCCGGCGTTCCCTCACTGCCGCAGCCGGCCAATCCGGCTGACAGCGCTGCCGACAAGAACAACACACACCCTCTCATTTCCCTTCTTTTTCTCATGATTTTTACCTCCTTTTCTGTCGTAATCAGCCTTTTACCGCTCCGACCATCACGCCTTTCACATAGTATTTCTGGACAAACGGATACACCAGCATAATGGGAATTACCACAACTGCCGTCAGGGTCAGACGGATTCCCAGCGGGGTAATTGCGGCATAGGGATCTTCTGCATTGATCTGCTCGGAGGCGGATGTCACCTGGTTCAGCAGCTCATAAAGCTGGAACTGCAGCGTGTAGAGCTTCGGTCTGTTGATATAAAGCTTTGTCGTAAAGAAATCATTCCAATGATTGACTGCCTGAAATAATGCCACGGTAGCCAGAATTGGTTTCTGCAGCGGCAATACCAGCCTGATAAATCTGATAACATATCCGGCCCCGTCCAGATATGCGGACTCCTCCAACTCAGCCGGCATCGCCTCGATTGACGTTTTGATTAAGATCATGTTGTAGACACTTAACATATTGGGGACAATGTAAATCCAAAAGGAATTTGTAAGTCCCAGCATTCTGTTATTTAAGTAAATCGGAATCATGCCGGCAGAAAAGTACATTGTGACTACCACCAGCCGATGCCAGAACCTACGTCCCCACATTTCTTCTTTCGTAAAGAAATAAGCCATATAAGATGTGACCGATAAACAGGCTGCGGTTCCAATCACAGTCCGTAAAAAAGATATTGTAAAGGAGTTTCCCAGATTCTGTAGCTTAAGAATCTTGAAATAGTTATCAAAATGAATCCCCTTCGGGAGTATGTATATCCGGCCTAAGTTTACCAGCTGATTATCACTGATGGTGGCAATCAGCAGATAGTAAAAGGGATACAGACATAACAATGTGATCAGGCCAAATCCCAAGCATGCGAAGATGTAAAAAATAATATCGGTTTTAGCTTTCATTCCTGCCACTCCCCTCCTCCTAAAATACACTGGTTCCTCTGATTTTTTTCGAAGCTGTATTCGCCGTCGCAAACAAGATGACTGCAACCAGTGATTTCATAATCCCGGCGGCAACACTGTAAGAGATCTGGCCACTGCCGATACCAAGATGATAGACATACAAATCCAGTACTTCGATAAACTCTTTGTTCAGTGAATTGCCAAAAGCCAGATACTGGTCCACACCGGTATTTAAAAAGTTTCCGATACTCATAATCAGAAGCACAAAGTAGGTGGGAATCAACTGCGGAACCGTTATAAAGCGGATTCGGGCCCACCGGCCGGCGCCATCAACCATTGCCGCTTCATAAAGCTCCTGGTCCAGCCCGGCAATTGCCGCAAAGTAGATAATTGCACTCCAGCCCAGGCCTTTCCACTGCTGAAGAAGGACTTGTGTCAGCCAGACATGTTTATCGGAGTTTAAAAAATTGATCCGAACATCCACCCCCATCTCCTTAAAGCCTGTGTTCAGCAGGCCATTGGCGCCAAAAAGACTGACTGCCAGCGAAAACATGATCACCCAACTGATAAAGTTCGGCAATGTTGTGATCGTCTGCACCACCTTTTGGAATTTCTTGCTGCGGATCTCGCTTAACAGGACGGCAAACATCATCGGAAATGGCGAAAACAAATATCCCAGAAAATGGATTCCAAATGTATTTTTCAATACCCGGAAAAGGTTCTTACGCATAATCACATTTCCGAACAATTCCTTAAAGTTCTGCAGCCCGACAAAGTTACACTCAAGCAGTGCTTTGCCTGGTTTGTATTGAAAAAAAGCAAACGACCACCCCCAGAGCGGCAAGTAGCAAAAAAGAATGATCATTACCAATCCCGGCACGATATGCAAAAACAACTTTATGCCTTGTATTTTCTTCTTGTTTTTCATCAACATCTCCATATCACCGACTCCCTCCTGTCTTTTATAATACTTTGATTATAGCTTCTTGCCGTCGGTAACGTATATATGAAAAATCACAGATTACTTCAATAATCACTGTTTCATATTAAATAGAAACGTCAGACTTTGTTAATTATTACAAGTTTTTTCCATTTTTTCCCAACCAACCTCCCATTACTTTGACATCTCCCCCTTTATGAGGTACAATACACAATGACAGCGATGGTATTTACTGGAAAGAAGAGGATGATCATGTTTACCGTACTATTAGTGGATGATGAGCTTCCGATCGTGGAAGCATTAGAAACACAGATCCCCTGGCAGCAGTTCGGCATCAATACCCTGCTGAAAGCTTACGACGGCGTTCAAGCCTGGAATCAGATTGAAAAACAGCGGGTCGATCTCCTGATCACCGATATCCGGATGCCCCAGATGGATGGTCTGGAGCTTTTACAGAAGGTCCGTGTTTCCTGTCCGGAAACCCACTGCATTCTGCTTAGCGCCTATGGGGAATTTGAGTATGCCAGAACAGCGATTCAATATGGGGTTGAGAATTATCTGATGAAGCCTTTTCGGAAAGACGAATTGGAGGAAACCATAGAAAAAGCGCTGGACAATATCTATTCAAGCCGCCAGAACAGCGACCGGCTCTTTTTTAATAACATTATGGTCCGTTGGGCCGGAGGCAGCATCAGTTCGGAAGAATTAAGCGAGCGTTCCAGCCTTCTGGGCATAAATATTTATATGCCATATTATTGTGCGGTCTGTGTGAAAATGTTAAAGAAAAATCATTCCGTTTCTGCTCTTTATACTGCCTGCCAAAAAATATTCGCACCAGATTATGAATGCTATCACTTTGTTGATAACAACAACCGAAATATATTTTTAGCCGGCGGTGCCGATTTATCACAGGAGGTGCTTATCAGCAGACTAAAAGCTGTTTTGGCGGAGCAGGACATGGCGTCTTCTTTTGCCTTTGCCATCGGGATCATCGTCCGAAGCAGTGATGCCGTGTTCCAAAGCTATCAGTCCGCATGTGGGCTAAGTGATACCGCTGATTTAGCCCAATCCCCACCGCACTTTACTGCTGCCGGCGAGAATCTCCCGCTCAATACCATACTGTTGGACGAACTGCTGGCGCTTTTTTGTCTGGAATCAGAGGAGCTGCGGACCGAAGGATATCAAAAAATCGCCCACCGGATCAGTTCTCATCCCCAGGACGAATGGACCGCTCTTCTTTCCCTGCTGACCAAAAGCCTTTTTCAGCTTTTTTCGCAGGAATTTCCGAACAAACGCGAGAGCCAGAAGCAGCTTCAAAGCAGAAACATGCTATTTACGGTGGCTGTTTCAAATGAAGACCTGGTTTCTGCGATTGTTGCCATGCTGGAATACAGCTTCCTCTTATACCGCTATTATTTTGATCAGTTAAGCCCGGTTACGCAGCATGCCATCGACTATGTCCGCAGGTATTATGCAAAAGGTCTGTCCCTGAAGGAAATCTGCGCCAAAAACAAGATGAACCCCAACTATCTGGGCTTCCTCTTCAAAAAAGAGACCGGAATGTTTTTCAACAACTACCTGTCCCAGTACCGGATCTGCTGCTCCTTTCAGCTTTTGCGGGATACCGGTAAGAAAGTCAGTGACATCGCCCGGCAGGTCGGATTTTCTTCCACCAGCTACTACATCTCCTGCTTTAAAAAGCAAACCGGTCTGTCTCCGGTCAAATACCGGACATTGCTGACCACCCACCAAAAGGAGAGCCGGCTATGAAGAAAAAATACATTACCGGCAACCGCATCTTTATGCTGCTGGCAATTGCTTATACCTGTGTACTTTTTATTCTCGGCTGTATTGCATGCTTTTTCTCTTATCACCAAAAAAAAGACGAGGCGCTCTCCGAAATCAATTTAACCTTCCAGCTGATGATCCAGGAGTACACCGATATCCTTGATAATTTCTGGCAGATCTATATGCCGATTTTTGAAACAGGCGGAAATGACTTTGTCCGCACCACTCTGACGGATTATTTTATCCCTAGGTCAAATACCGCCCTGAAACCGCTGGAAAAACGCGCCCTTACCACTGCACTCGCCCAGATGATGATGCGTGATGATAAAATCCAATGGATCGCGCTGTATTCCAATGACCGCGCGGTCAATTATATCCTGTATCAGGACGGCAGCAATCTTAGCGAAATCAGACCTGATTTCCCCTATCTGGCGCAGTTGGCCAACAACCCCAAAACCATGTCGGTATGGGGAACAAAACCGGTCTCCGATACGGCCGTCACGGCCAATACCTTTGCCATCTGCGGCGGGATTCCCTATTATATGGGCAGCGGAAATATCCTTGTCGGCTACAGCGTGTCCCCACTGGAGCAGATTTGCAAAAATAAGATTGCGGCGCTTCCGTCTCTGAACTACCGGCTGACTTCCAATCAACAGCTCTTATTTGATTCCAGCGGCTCTTATGAAGAATCAGGCGGCTGCTTTCCGACGGAAACGATTCAGGGGCTGGTGCACACCCATGAAAACCAGCGGCTCTATGTCCGCTCGCGGGTCTGCGGCAACAATACCTCGGTCGTCAGCTATACCGTATCCTGGCGGGAACTGTTTTTCTACGCCCACAGTTCTACCCCCCTGATCCTGCTGATTGTTCTGTTCTTCTATGTCATCTCCATCATCCTTTACAGTACGATGATGAAGATGATCACCAGGGAAGTAAACATTATCCGCACCGGCCTGGTTGCGATTGGCGAAAACCATCTGGATTACCGGATCCCGATGGATTTTAAGCAGAGCGGGCTGCCCCAGATAGCCGAATCGATCAACCTGATGACCGTCCGTTTAAAGGAACATATCAACCGTGCTTACTATTATGAGCTCCGCCAGAAGGAGGCCGAACTTTCGGAGCTTCAGGCCAAATTCAATCCTCATTTTCTCTATAACTCGTTGGAGATGCTTTGCACCCGCTGTTATCAGTACGGCGACGAAGAAACCGCCGACCTGATCACCCAGCTGGCTGCTATCTTCCGCGGTTTTATTGGCTCGCAGACATTTATTCCGTTTCAGGAGGAGCTGACCTACAGCAAGCGTTATCTGACCCTGTTTGGTGCCAGATATGGAGAAAAGGCGAACATTTATTTTGATATTGAGACCGAACTTCTTCAATATGGTGTGATTCGCAACATCTTTCAGCCGTTGATCGAAAACTATTTTGTCCACGGTTTTGATTCACAGAAGGAAGACAACTATATTCTGCTCCGCGCTAAATCGCTGGATGAGCAAACCATGCTGCTAACCGTTGAGGACAACGGTTATGGCATGAGTGATGCGGAAATAGAGGCCTTGAATGCCAGATTTACCGAGCCCGTCCAACTGGATACCGAAAGCTACGGCCTGAAAAACCTGCATCAGCGCCTGTCTCTGTTCTATGGCGGAAACTGCGGCTTAAAAGTCGTACGGCATGCCGAAAAAGGGATCTGCATTGAAATGACGTTGTTGAAAATGACCTGCGCGGAATATCAGAAGGGGAAGGGAGAGGTTTCAGCAATGCTGTGAAAAATCGCCCTGCTGGTTTTTTAACAATCTGACTGCATAAAGGCATCTGAAACACCCAATAAACGGTAAAGCGGCGGGATAGTATTTGACGATCCCGCCGCCTTGTTTTGTGACTTTTTTGTTCGCTATAAAATCATTAATTGCTCAAGGCGATTATTACCTTCAGGATATGCTTTTTTAATCGCACTGATAAGCCAGTCTATCCTTTCTTCTGACAGAAAAGGCAGAGTGGTCTCAAAGTCAATATTGCTTTTTTCTCTATGGTAATCAGATTCCATATATGCTGGATTTGAAATAATAAACAGTATCACTTCCGGAGCTAAGTACGGTATATTTTCCCAGTATAGTATTGCTTTATCAATATCCCTTGTTATATCTTTGGTTGTAATTAGCAAATGTTCATGGTAAAATAATGCAATCAGGGCATTCAAGGCAGCCTCTTTATTATATTAAGTCAAGATATCATTTTTCTTCATATTTCAAAATCCCAATGTTTTTTTCAAGCATTACTTTTCCGTTATATCCATATTTCAATTTTAAAATCCATCACTAATATCATCATCATAGAATTCATTTTTCTGTTGCCCGGCTTAGCATTTTCCTATATAATAAAGACAGGCTCCTATTGAATTCATTCATAGGAGGAACATGAAAAAAGACACAAAAAAAGACACAAAAAGAGCAAAAGAAAGTCCCAACTTTCTGACAAATGCGCATGAGGAGGCTTCCACCCACACAGAACCCAATAGCAAGTATCTGCATTATGAGGATTTGGCCATGAAAACTGCGATGCAGTATTTTGGGGAGGAGATCCTTCCATTCCTTGGCATTGAAGGCAACATTTCGATGGCGGTTCCCACCGAGAGTGTCCATCTGGAGATGAAGCAGATGTTCGAGGACTATAACTATATCATGGAAGGTCCTACGCTGGCGCATTTCGAATTCCAAAGCCGGGATGAGGGAGTTCCGGGGCTGAAGCGGTTCCGGGTATACGAAGCCTATACCAGTATACAGTTTAATATGGAGGTCGTTACATATGTGGTCTATTCCGGCAATGTAGTTAATCCGACCACATCCATTACGGAGGGCATCAACACCTACCGGATTATCCCCATCCTCTTGAATAACAAAAATGCAGACAGGATCATTGCCCAATCCCTTGCTAAGTCAGATGCCGGCCGTGGTTTATCGAAGGAAGAGTTAGTGTCCTTATCACTGACCCCGCTCATGGGAGGAACGCTGACACAAATGGAGCGGATCGAATCCTCTTTCCAGATTTTCCAGAAGCAAAGGGAAGTTCCCGGCATTATGCATAGTGAGATGCATAAGCTCCAGGCCATATTATGAGAACAAAAAGCATGTTCTCATAATCAGATTTACGGCGGAAAAGCATCCGCCTTTTAGCAGAAGTTAAAAAGCAACTTCTGCTAAG
>Ga0153928_1001196_pt1 | contig 11885 bp, 13 predicted proteins | sample TSNJ012MetaG_FD_106656 | JGI IMG/M metagenome (GOLD analysis project Ga0153928, IMG submission 106656) | Attine ant fungus gardens microbial communities from New Jersey, USA - TSNJ012 MetaG | ecosystem: Host-associated > Fungi > Mycelium > Unclassified | place: USA: New Jersey, Wharton State... | reverse complement strand
GTCACCAGAAGCGCCTCGCTGCAAAAGAAGATCAGGGAGATTATCAGGCTTCCCAAAGACAAAAAGCTTTTTCCAGCAAAGGGCGCGTACCGCGCGTTTCCCATGAGTACCTACATCAAAAAACACATGCGCGGAAAAGTAGACGGATTTATAGCCGATGAACTCCACCAGTACGCGCAGGACAGCGGACAGGGAGACGCCATGGGAGAGGTCGCGGCCGCCGCCGGCAAGGTGGTGGGGATGACCGCAACGCTCATCAACGGCTACTCCTCGGGAATCTTCCATTTGTTGTGGCGGCTGTTTTCCCGGTTTATGGTTCTGGACTTCCAGAAACATGCCGATCCCCAGAGGTTCAACAAGGAGTACGGCGTAACCGAAGTCACCTATCAGCTAAATGATGCGGAGGATTACAACGCCAGCCGCCGCACCAGTAAGCGAAAGACCAAAGAGCGGCTTTTGCCGGGGGTTTCGCCTCTGGTGTATTCCCGGTATCTGCTGGAGAACGCGGTTTTCCTTTCCCTGATGGATATGGGAAAAGCGCTCCCGGAGTACGAGGAATTTCCCGTCCCCTTGTATATGGAATCCGGAGTGCGTAAGGAGTACGAGCGGCTTCAGAAAGAAATCCGGGATATTATGACCGGCGATAGAAAAATCGCCCGGAAGGTCTTATCTGCCACCATGAACCTGCTCACCGTCTATCCGGATCAGCCCTACGGCCAAAAGCCTGTCATGCATCCGCTGGAAGAGGGCAGGGTTCTTCTGACGTCAGAGGATACCGCCTGCTTTGACGATGTAAGCCCCAAGGATCACAAGGTATTGGAGATCGTGAAGCGGAAAATTGAAAACGGTGGACGCGTGCTCATCTATACAAGCTGGGTACGCATCGACACCCAGGACAAGCTGAAAAAACTGCTGGGCGAAGCGGGATACCGAGTGGCAGTGCTTCCCAATACCGTGGTTCCGCAAAAACGGGAGAGCTGGGTGGAAAGCAAGGTTTCCGAGGGCATCCAGGTACTCATCACAAACCCGTCCCTTGTGGAAACGGGCCTGGATCTCAATGATTTCACAACCCTCATCTACTATAACCTGGGATACAACCTGTTCACGCTCCGCCAAAGCTCCCGCCGAAGCTGGCGCATCAACCAGACCGCTCCCCGGATCGAGGTGTATTTCCTGTATTATAAGCACACGATTCAAGAACGGGCGTTGAATTTGATGGCCTCCAAGCTGGCGGTGGCCGGTCTGCTGGAAGGACAGGTGACCGATGAGGGCCTTGCTGCCATGAGCGATTGTAAGGATCTTACCAGCGAGCTTGCCAGGGAACTGACAAAGGGCATCCGCGCCGAAGTGGAAGATGTTTCCGAGGTATTTAAGAAGATGGCTTTTCTGAAAACAGACGCGGAAAAACAGGAATTTGCCCAGAGTAAAACGGCGCTGCCCGTAAAGAAAAAAAGCCCTGCTCCCCATGTATGGCAGTGGCAGGGCGTCCGGCCCAGGTGCTTGATATGCGCGCGCAGGGTTATACGAGCCGGGAAATCGGTAAAGTGTATTACCTTACGCCTGGTGCTATCTCAGGACGGATGTGCAGGCTTAGAAAAACGGCAACACGGCTTGCCGCATAAGGGGGAGAACCCGATGAAAATACCTACCGTATGCGAATACTGCGGTGGAAAGGTGATTTTGACGGATTCTGCTGTTCTTTACGGCAGGAGCTACGGAAAGATCTACCTTTGTACCAACTGCAACGCCAGTGTCGGGGTTCACAAGGGCACCACAAAGCCTTTGGGCACTCTGGCCAACACGGTACTCAGGCTAAAACGTAAGGAAGCCCACCGGGTTTTCGACGCGATTTGGAAAACGCAGGGGATGACACGTTCAGAGTCCTACCAATGGCTGTCCGGTCAAATGGGCTTGCCCAAGCACCGAACACACATCGCTTACTTTAATGTGGAGCAGTGCGATAAGGTGATTCAGATATGCTGGGAGCATGACAATGAAAGGGAGGCAACGTGATGTTGCAGCGACCAAATCATCAACGTCCCATGAGAGAAAATGATTTAGACAAAGCCCTTGTACGCATTATCCTTCAATGCATGAATTTGGAAACGTGTTCGGAGTTTGCCCTCTGTATCACAGATAATTATGCGCCGGATATACAGATAAAGATATATGACTTTGTTAAGGCGCTGATTTGTTCATGGGCTGGAGAGGAAAATCTGTCCTGTGAAGACGCGGCGGTCATTGAGGATTGTCGGAAAATCCGTGACATGATGGGATGGCCGGTATAATGCAGGGCGGTATTGGATATGAGTGTTGTTCCTGTCCTTTATGTGGGGAGTTAATGTGGAATGGTCGTTGTGAAAACATTGATTGTCATTACCATTGGCATCCCTATGATGAGGAAAGCATCGATACCGGAGAACACAGACCGGACCGCTGCCCATCCTGTGGGGAACGGATGCGCCATGGCGAGTGTGAAAACATGGACTGCCATTTTCATTGGCATCCATTATGATGAATACAAAAAATTACTTGAAAGGCGGATATTATGTTAAATGTAAAAATGATTAAGGTCATGGGTGAGATCAAAAACGAGGTAGCCGAGCGCGGCGATCTCATTGATAAGATGGCGATAGCGCTTCTTACTGGGAAAAATCTGTTTATCTTGGGCGACACCGGGCAGGCGAAATCCTACGCTGTCAACCTGTTCCGCAAGCGGATTACCGGGACGAAGCAGTTTGAACGGCTTTTGTCCAAGCAAACGGACGAGGAGCAGTTGTTCGGGCGGCTGGATTTAGGCAGTCTGATTCCGGGAAATGTAGCGAAAGCAGTCCTGGAAAAAGACGATACATACCAATACCTTTTGGAAAAGCTGGAGCAGGCGCGGGCCGACTACGCCGCTGACCCGGAGGAATTCGGGAAATGGCGCGGTGTGGAGGAATCTGCCGAAAAAATCGCGGCTCACCGCAAAACCCTGGCGGAACTGCACGGCAGCGACCCGCAGGTTATCACTACCGGTAAGATTCCGGAAAGCCATATCGTTTTTCTGGATGAGATTTTCAAAGCGAACGATGGCATTCTCAATGCGTTGCTGACCGCGCTCAATGAGCACAAGTACACCAATGAGGGCTATACCGCGGACATTCCGGTGATTTCCTTTTTCGCGGCGTCCAATGAGATTCCCAATTTCTCCGATCCCGCCGAAAGTATCTTGCGGCCGCTGTACGACCGATTTGAACTGAAAGTCGTTACTCAGTATGTGCAGGATAAACAGGCGCGGCTTGATGTGCTTTCCAAAAAGCAGCAGCCTTCCCAGGCGAGCGGCGCCAGCATTACGCTGGAGGAGCTGTACGCCATGCAGGAGGAAGTGCGCGGCGTCGCCGTTCCGGACTCCATTAATGAGCTGATGGACAACATCCTGTGCGAGCTTCGGCGGAAGGGCGTTCATGTATCCGACCGCAAATACTTTAACTTCACCCCACTGGTGCAGGCCAGAGCATGGCTTTCCAGCCGGGATGAAGTGATACCTGCGGATATTAGGATTCTGCGTGCCTACTTCTGGAACACTCCGGATGAAATTGAAAAAGTAGAGGCGGTTATCAAGGAGATATGCGAAAATCCCTTGGGCGACCGTATCCGGGAAATTCATGGCATGGCGTCCGAGGTTCTGGAATACTTCGAGGGTGATGCTGTAGGGAACAGCAGCCGGGCCATGGTCAAGTTCCGCAGCGAATTTGTTGCGCTCTACGGTCAAATACAGGCGCTTACCCGGGATGCCCAGAGTGACCGGGACAAGGACGCCGTACAGGAATTGCTTGACCAACTGGAGGATATGAGCCGTCAGGCCCATAGCGCGGGCAAGTTTACCTACACCACCCTCTCCGAGCTGGCGGCGTTGCAATAATAATTTTTAGAAAGAAGGGTCTTTATGGGAAGGAAAAGTCTTATCAATCGTAGGGCAGCGAAAGCGGCGGACAGCATGTGGCGCAGAAAAGGCATGTTTTCGTCGGGCAATACCCGGCTTGAAATGCGAATGCCACAGGCGCACACAGAGCAGTCGATGCAAACGGAAAACAAGGATACCGGCGATTGTCCTGATTTTATTCCTGAAAAGGGAAACTGCTATCCGCTGTGCGACAATCCGGCTTGTGCCCGTAAATATGAGTGCTGTAAATCCGCTCATATGATTGAGCAAGCATACGACGGCAGGTAGCAAATAAAGGAGGTACAAATATTATGGCAAACCGAGTAGTGATTACCGGCAGGATGACCGCCGACCCGGAAATGCGGTGTACCCCGGACAATACCCCGGTCATTACCTTTTCCATTGCGGTTCCCCGCAAGTATAAGAAGGACGTTACCGATTTTCTGGATGTTGTCGCGTGGCGCAAGGAAGCGGAATTCGTTGGCCAGTATTTTTCCAAGGGAAAATGGATTGAGGTTGACGGTTCCATTCAAACGCGTACATATACCGATAAGAGTGGAAACAAACGGAAGGCAATCGAAATTGTGGCGGACAACGTGAGCTTTGTGGGGGATAAGCCCAAGGATGAAGGCGATGCGGCAAGCGATGGTGCGGGGTACGTACCATCTCAGCCGCAATCCCCTCCTCCTCCGGCTGCCCCTCCGGGGTTTGACCCGTTTAGGAATGCGGCGCCTCCGGCAGCTCCGCCACCTGTAGATCCTGGGCAATTCCCGGGAGCGCCTTCCTTTTATGGGGGATATCAGTCCGACGAAGTGGATGAAGACGGCGACCTGCGGTTTTAAGAAAGTTCTGTAATAAAAGCGGTGTGCGGGGGCAAAAGTCCCCGCGTTCCCTTACATTGGAGGAAAGCGATATGAAGGATTTATTCAAATTTGCTGTTTTACAGCTCATCTCCGCCGTAGTGGTGTATCTTCTCCTGTTTCTCATGCGCGGAATGCCGGCGTTTTTCGGATGGCTCATTATTCTCGCCGCAATTGCCTTTACCCTGAAGCTGAAACGGAAAATCCGTTATCCGTGGTGGTTGGAGAAAGTGAAAACAAAGCTGTGGAGTATCCTGCCAGAATTTGATGGGAGGTAGCTGCCCCGAAATGATGAAAAAGGAAGGAAGTATAGTATGCGAGACATATTTGCGTCTTTGAGCGCCTTTGAAAATTCGGACTTTTCCCGGGATTTTCCAAAACAATCGCCTGAACGTACTGAACGTGTGCTAAAATCTATGCGGATCGAGGATGCAATCTATAAGGATGCGAGGGCGCCGGTGGAGGATATCCTCTCCGGTATCGAACAGGCGGGGATGGATAAGCTGCCATCTATAGAATCGCTGACGAGGGATGTTTTTCAGAGTTTTTACAGCTTGAACCCGCGTTACACACCGGAGGAAACGCTTTCACCCTATGCCCGTAAAATCAACCGGCAAATTCTCGGCGAAGTGAAGCGTTCGGACGATTACGCCGTGCTCAAGTCGATCTGCGAAGGCAAGGCGTTTCCCGCGATGGAGGCTACCATAGAATTCATGGAACATATCGCTAACCGGCTGGACGAGCTGATGGACAGCGCCAATGGCGACAAAAACACCCTTGCTACGTTGGATAAGCAGGAAAAAATGCAGGATCAACGTATAAACGACTTAAACAGCCTGCAAAATCAGAGGCAGAATGCCCCTTCGCCCGATCCGGTATTGGACAAAAAGCTGCTGCAAACAGCGAACCGCGCTGTGGGCAAGATACAGCAGCTTGCGGCGATCAGTCAAATGGTGGACGATAATCTCCATAAAAACAAGGAGACGGTCGCCGCGATCCTGTCTGACGCCACGCGGGCCGCCATGGAACGTGCCGATGAAACACAAAGCATTCTCCTGTCCTGGGGAACCGGCGCCGGGGAATTGGAACATATGCCGGAAAACCGGGAGCTCGTAAAACGGGTACGGAAAAATGATATACTGAGGGATATCGCCCGGTATTTGGGCCGCTTGAAGGAAATGCTGCGGCAATTGCGTAAAAATGCCTTTGCCTTTGGGCGGGGCGAAAAGTACAGCCTGGAGCTTGGAAATAATCTGAGATCGGTCATTTCCTCCGAATTCTCCATGCTGGCGTCACCGGAAACCATTCCGCTGTTTTTGAGAAAACACAGTAGAAAGATTCTTAAGCAGTACCGCCGCCGGGAACGGATTTACAAGGGCAGCGGCGATATCATCGTCTGTCTGGATGAATCACTTTCTACACGCGGCGACAATGCCGCCTGGGGTAAGGCTGTGGCTCTTGCGCTACAGGACGTTGCGCAGACAGACCGGCGCAGCTTTGCCCTGGTACACTTTGCAAGCAGCCATGAGCTTCGGACAGATTTATTCCTTCCCGGTAAATACACAGCGGAAAATCTGATGGAAGCGGCCACGCATTTTTTTGATGGAGGGACAGATTTTAAAACGCCCATGCGGGAGGCTATACGGCTGATAGTACAGGAAGGTTTTCAGAACGCCGATATTGTGTTCATTACCGACGGCGAGTGCGAAATGCCGGAGGAATTCGTTAAGGCCCTCAAACAGAAGCAGGCTGATCTTTCCTTTACGATCACCGGCGTTCTCATGGATCAAGGCAGCCCGGGGATGGCATTCAGCCTGACGCCGTTCTGTAACGAGGTCTACCGGATCAGCGAACTGGGCGGAGACAAAATAGCCGACGTACTTTTATCGAACAGGATTTAATGGGAGGAAGAAAAATAGAAAAATATCTTGTGGACATTTTTGACCGGGTAAGAGTCGAACAGAAAGAGAAATTCTCCCCAATCTGCCCAAGGTGCGGCAGCTTCAATATGCGTTCCATACTGGTACGAAACTGCTTAACCCGCGATAATCGCATAAAAGTCTATATCTGCGTTTCTTGTGGTATTGATGAAGCGGCAAGGGATATGAAGCCGGATAATCAGAGGTGTGGCAATCAAAATTCTGCGCGGCTCACCGGAAACAGCGATGGAAATGCTTGATAATATGATCGAGGGTTTTAGCGAGGGTGCCAGTTCTCAGAAATCATACCCTCAAGCTATCGGACTGAGAGAAAGGATATTATCTTTTTCGCAGGGCAGGACTGCCGAAAAAACCGTCATAAGCTATAAATCATGGTAATTAAAGCAACCACCTCTACCGCTTTAAGCTGTAGAGGTGGTTGCTTCATGTAAAACAGCCGCTGGATTGATGCCTTTAGTCAATATACCTTGACATGCTCTCCAAAATAAACTATCCTATAGGACAGTTTAAGCGGAGCGGTTTGTCTCACCCCTGAAGAAAGGGGGTGATGCCGATGTGGAAGTACATATTAAAATGTATCTTTACGGTCATCGTTTTTCTATTGACGATGTGCTGTTTAATCATAAAAGCGTACTAACCGCCCCCCTAGCCCGGTGAAGCGGTTAGCAATCTAATCATCTTTATCGGACAAGCCGCTTTGCGGCTACTGTCCTCTTTTTTATTTTACGCCAAATTCAGATCGTTGTCAAGCAATTTGAATACTCGCTTCTTTGCCTTAATCCACCGCATTGATAGAAAAAGTCACCCCATTTGTACAAGCAAATGGGGTGATCTGACGTTTTAGCTCCCAAGGAGCGGAATGTGTTCATTATTTGATATCATTATTTGCTTTTCTATATTCATCTGCAATAACTTGCATTGCAGATATTTGGGATTCCGTTAGCCCCTCAGTAACAACAGACATTTCTTTTTCATTTCCACAAAGGTAATCTAAAGAAACATTATAAAAATTTGCAAGAAGTAATAGCGTTTCAACGGTTGGGGTAACATCGCCAGTTTCATACGATGACATTGAAGTCCGACTTATATTTAATTTTTCAGCAACATCTTTTTGCTGTAAGCGTTTCATGTCTCTTGTAACCCTTAATTTTACATCTAAATCTTTTATCATCGTTCACTGCACCCCCCTTAATCCTACTTTATGATAAATATATTCTAAACTAATTTTCATCCTTGCAAAACATATTAAAATTCGTGTATAATGGATTTAATTAACCATAATATAATTATAAATCAGAAATACTGGTTTGCGCGAGGTATTACCATGAACGAAGCCATAACCATAGACGGTATTACAAATCCGTTTCTCAAATGGTGTGCGCTGAAAGCCGTTGATCCAATCCAAACAAGGGCGCATATGTCCCGGGGCTTCAGCTTTGAGGAAGCGTGCAGGATATATGACCCAAGCCGAAAAATCTATGCGGTTTTTGACGGACAACATAGGCTGCTTAAAACATTGTGCAAGCAAATGAAGCTGCCTTATGCAATTTGCGAACACTGCATAAACGAGCTGGGAATGACCATAGACGAAGTGTTCACCGATGGGAAAGAGAATTTTGCCGGTTTAGATATTTTTGCGGAGAAAGAACCGGCTCCCAGACAAGATATGCAGGGATCGAGGCCGAAAGGTAGACGCGAGGGAAGAAAATATTCTATTGGTGATGGCGCTGAGTACACGGTAAAGGAACTGAGCGAAGCTTTTCAGATTGGCATTCGAACGCTCTATGTGCGTCTCAGGAAAGGAGAAACCATCCGGCAGGCGGTAGATATCGATGAATCTGAGCGAACGCGCAGAGCGCGGGATCATCCCGGCAACATTTGCGGTTCAGCCGCTGAGTCCGGCGCAACATCCGGGCAGGCGCCGACCCGGCAAAAGCGCCCCCGTAAAGGGCCGGATACGCTAAAATTAAGGGCAAACCAGCTCTGTGCGGAATATGAGATCGACCGGGATTGGATCATGTCGCTGATAAAAGGCGGTCGGACGCTGGATGAAGCGGTCAACTATGTCCTGGGCTATGGAATTGATGAAAACAACTCCTTTCTGCTGGAGGGCGGCAGGATTGCCGCGATGCGGGAAAACAGGGATATCTCCGAGGAAGATCTTGCAATGAAGGCGAACAGGGTCGAGGGCTGCGCCTTCAGCCGGGCGACCATCCATGCCATTGAGACAAACCGCCGCCGCGTTACTCCCCGGGAGCTGTTGTCACTGAGCGAAACGCTTTCCGCAGATCCCGGCCAGCTCATAGATTTGCGCGAGGTGCTGGAGCAACTGATGAGATAGCACGGCACATCCGTCACCATCGGATGTGCCGTGCCTCAAATAGGATTCCTACCGTACTTCAGGGTTTAACAGGACCTTGGGGACCGGAACCTCGTGCAGCCATGCCCGGCAGAAGATACCGGCTGTTTTTACCGCCGACCTTTCCGCCCCTTTCAGTGCCACGTTGCTCACCTTACGGATCACTTGACTGTGCTCCATATGCTTCTCCCTCCTTTCCTCTGACGTTGGGGATCACCAGCGTCACCGCGGCCGCGAAGCTCCCGCCTGCCGCCGACAACCAGAAGCAGGAAAGACCTGGAAAAAGTGGTATCGCCAAAACTATGAGAACCGCGTGGGTCGCGGCAACGCGCAGACATACAGACCGGCTCCGGGCAATTTCCCCGGCCGTCTTGGGATGATGGGGATGTACAGCCGGTGCATACCGCCATACCAGGAAAGAAGCGGTGCAGACCCCGCAGAACGCAAGCCCCGACGATAAGCAGCCAAGCGGCAAAGACTTTGCGAGCCTTGCGGCTCCCACAGCCGCCACGGTGTAGCCGCCGATGCAGCTCCAGTGACTGCCTGCATGGTATCCTCCTATGTTTCGCTTGAGGGATGTAAAGAACAGGGAAAAAAGCGCGGTTTCCCCGGCGCAACCGCAAGTAATACCCGTGACCGCCAGCGCCAGGAGCTGTAGGACCCCGGCCAGAAAGCACTCCAGACCGTAGGCATAGATTTCGGCGTCTTTGTCCTGGCAATCGCTGCGCACCATCAGCGCGGCGACGATCCGGAAAGACAATTTGTGCAGCATATCGGCACCTCCCTTGCCAATAAGGTAGCACAAACCGGCGAAAAATAGGTGGGGGTATGTCAGAATCTGTTGTTTTGATGTAATAATCTGCAAGGTGAGGGGCGTTATGATAAATATTGCGATCTGCGACGACGATGGAACCATCCGCGCACAGCTCCGAAATTTAATTGAATATGAATATCCGGTGGGTTTCAGCATCAAGGAATATACAAATGGCCGGGCGCTTGTTCATGATGTGGAAAGCGGCATTGAATGCTACGACCTGATTTTATTGGACATCAAGATGCCCTGGATGGGCGGCATCCAGGCTGCGGCGCGCTTGCGCGAGTTGCGTCTGCCGGTGGTGATCGTCCTGCTTACACAGTATCCCGAGTATGTGTACGACGGCTATGAGGTTCAGGCGTTTCACTATATTTTGAAACCCCTCAGAAGCTGCGACTTTCTCCCGGTGCTGGAGCGTGCCGTCAAGGCTGCGGAAAACAACCGGGGCAAAGCGTATCTTCCCATACGGACGCAGGATGAAGTATGGTACATACCACTGGGCGACATCGCCTACATTGAAAGCAGCCTGAGAAAAGTTTCTGTTGTCACGGTGTCCGGCGGTACACATGAATGCTATGGGCGAATCTCCGGGATGGCGGAGTTTCTGAAGCCCGCCGGTTTCTTTCGCGTCCATAAATCCTACCTGATTAATCCGCGCAACCTAACCTACGTGGACATAGACGAACCGGCCGCCTGCTTCGACTCCCAGAGAGTGCCAATAGCCAGGGGAAAAGTGACGCCGCTGCTCGCAATGATGTTTGACAGATGCAAGGAGGCTACACGAAATCCAACCCACTGACGCATTGAGTATTTTTGAAACCTTTATCCTGATTCATTATGCTGACATGTTCCTGCCCCGGAAAAAGTATGCCGGTATCCTCTGTGTCATTATGGTCGCTGCCGTCTTCTGGCTCATTCAGTGGGGCGTCAGCGTATTGAACGTTGGCAACTTAAAAATCGCTATTTCGCTCACGCTGGACCTCCTCCTGGTATTCCTGCTTTACGGGTCCGGATTCTACCGAAAGCTGTTTGTGCTTGCCGTTTTCTATGTTTTTTACCTGATGGGACAAGCCCTCCCCATCCTGTCGGTGTGGCTGTTCTTCCGGGTAAATCCTCGTATGTTGCTGAACGACGAAACCATGTCTCTACACGCCTATACCATAGCCCTGCTGCTTGTAATCCTCTTCGTATTCCTGATAGAACCTTTTCGCAAAACACTCAGCGTACCGTTGACGGATTTGCAATGGACCTCGCTTCTGATGGTTCCCGCCGCCAGCATAATCGCGGTCATGCTCTTTATCCCGTTCGACCGTCTGGCCGGAGGGGAAGACCTGCTTTTCGCGCTGACCGGGCTTTCGGTGACGCTGCTCTTCTTTAATGTATTTGCCTTTTCCTTTTACCGCAGCATTGCCGCGTCGGCAAACCAGAGATATTTGCTCCAAATGATGCTTTTACAAAACACGCAACAAAAGGGATACTATGAGCATCTTCTCGAATCTCAGCACAAACAGCGTCATATTATCCACGATATACTGACGGTTCTTGATACCATCAGCACATTAATTTCGGCAAGGCAGCTTTCTTCGGCGCAGGAACAGATACGCGGGCTGACCGGACAAATTCTCTCCACTCGCCCAAGGCGCTACACCGGCCACCACGAGATTGACGCTTTATTGGACGCGAAGCTGCGGCATATGGAAAAAGAAGGGGTGAAGTATACCGTCGCCGGGGGATTGCCGCCCGTGCTGCCTTTTGATTCCCTGGACCTTTGTCGGCTTCTCGGCAACGCGCTGGACAACGCGGCGGAGGCTTGCCGGGCACTGACGAATACCGGGAAGTCCGTGGATATCCACATCGCGTATACCGGGCACTGGTTTGTGGCGGAAATCGCCAATCCTGTTCCGGTGGAAATGGCAAAAAAGGGCAAAAACAGGGCGCAGGGACTGCCGAGGGGAAACGGTATGTATATCATGAGGGACATTTGCGG
>Ga0153928_1001195_pt1 | contig 11891 bp, 8 predicted proteins | sample TSNJ012MetaG_FD_106656 | JGI IMG/M metagenome (GOLD analysis project Ga0153928, IMG submission 106656) | Attine ant fungus gardens microbial communities from New Jersey, USA - TSNJ012 MetaG | ecosystem: Host-associated > Fungi > Mycelium > Unclassified | place: USA: New Jersey, Wharton State... | reverse complement strand
AGTAACACGCTTCGCGATGCACAGAAATTATGCATTCTGCATAATTTCGCGCTGGCAATCCTCGGATTTTCTGTGACTTCCGCTTTGCTTCACTCACAAAAAATACCTCGCGGGATAGTGGCATTGAATAGTAACGCAGAAATGCCTTGATGATTTGCTTTAAAAAAGGTTTTAAAGAGGGCTTTAATGAAAAAAAGAGATATTACGGTATTCGGCATAATACTTTTCTTTTTCTGTATGATAATGTGTTTTCACATTGAAGTACACGCAGAAGAAAAGAAAGACGAGGCCGAAAAAACAAATGAGGCTGAAGGAACAGATACGGCTGAAAAAACACAAACAATAAAAAAAGGCGTATTCTTAGACAGTATTGATGTGTCTGATATGACGAAAGAACAAGCTATAGCAGAAGTCGAAAAATACCTGAAAGTGATTCAGGGATACAATATTCAATTGTGTGCAGGCGATAATGTTACTAATGCAACGGCAGGTGAACTGGGACTTTGTTGGCAGGATGACAGGGCAGTAGAGCGGGCACTTGCTTTTGGGCAAAAAGGGAATGTCATTAAGCGCTATAAAGCCGGGGAAGACCTGCAGCAGGAGCCAGTCAGACTGGAACTGCAATATGATGTAGACACCGGCAAGACTGAGAAAGTATTGACCGAACGCTGCCTGCCATTTAACTGTGAGCCGACAAATGCAACGATGTATAAAGAAGATGGCGAGTTTGTTATCGTAAAAGAGCAGATTGGAATCACCCTGAATCTGGATGAATCAGTTGCCCTGGTAAAAGAGTATCTGACCAGGCTTTGGCATGAGGGTGTCGGTGAAGTCGAACTTACCGCAGAATACAAAGAAGCAGAGCACAATGCAACAGGATTATACCAGATTCAGGATGTGCTGGGTAAATCTACTACTGATTATTCGTCAAGCAGTCAGAACCGCGCTCAGAATATCCAGAATGGAGCGGCTAAATTAGATGGAATCGTGTTGTTCCCCGGCGAAGAATATTCCGTATGTGATGCAATGGTACCTTTCAGTGAAGAAAATGGATACGCTCTGGGTGCATCATATGCCAACGGAACGGTAGTAGAATCATTTGGCGGTGGAATCTGTCAGGTTTCCACTACACTTTATCTGGCGTTGCTGCGGTCGGAACTTGACGTGACAGAACGCGCGAATCATTCGATGATTGTTAAGTATGTAAAGCCATCGATGGATGCCGCTATCTCGGAGGGGGCCAAAGATCTTAAGTTTAAGAACAACCTGGAGTATCCGATTTATATTGAAGCATATACAGACGGAGGCGAAGTTGGTTTCGTGGTTTATGGAAAAGAATACCGCCCAGAGGGACGGGAAGTAGTATATGAAAGTGAAACGGTGGAAACCACCCCGCCCACGGTGGAACTGATAGCTTCGGACCAGCCTTTCGGCAGCATTGAACAAACAGATGCACCTTACACCGGATATGTAGCCAAACTTTGGAAAGTCGTCACTGAAAACGGTGAAGAAACAAGAACCCAGGTCAATGACAGCACTTATCAAATGCAGCCAACGAAATATGCAGTCGGAACCGTTACCGACAGCAGCGAGGCAAAGAGTGCCATCTATGACGCAATTGAAAAGAATGATTTGGATGCAGCCTATTCAGCTATCAATAATTACGGCTAAATATCAACGTGTCAGTGCACTGGGAGCTTGAGACAAGACATCAGTGTACAGTATGGCTGAAAAGAAAGATTCTGCTTTGAGAGTGGCAAAGGAATGGAGATAAATGAAAATAGGTAAATTATCGGAGAGTGTATTGATGCGCTCCGTATTAAAGCAAATTAACCATAGAAGGGATGAAGTTCTGATAGGTCCTGCCCTGGGGCAGGACTGTGCTGTGTTAGGTCTGGAAGAAGGCGAAGTTTTCACCTTATCTTCCGACCCAATTACAGGAACCGTTAAAGATTTAGGCCGTCACTGCATCCACATTACTGCTAATGACCTGGCAGCATCAGGAGCAGAGCCGATTGGAGTAATGCTGACAATAATGCTGCCGGACACTGCTCCGGAAGAAGAACTGCGCCGGATCATGAAAGATGCGGAAGATACCTGCGCCAGTCTGCATATGGAAATCCTGGGCGGCCACACGGAGATTACCAATGTAGTGAAGCAGCCATTGATATCAGTGACGGGTGTAGGGAAAATCAAAAAAGAAGAATTACTCACAACCATGCAGATGAAAGCCGGGCAGGATATAGTGGTCAGTAAATGGATCGGTTTAGAGGCCACCGCGATTTTAGCAAAGGAAAAAGAGGATGAATTGGGAAGCGTTTTTTCGGTCGATTTTATCCAGACGGCAAAAGCATTTGGAGAGTATCTATCAGTCGTTCCGGATGCAAGAGCAGCAAAGAAGTTTGGCGTATCGGCAATGCACGATATTACCGAAGGCGGTGTCTTTGGTGCTTTGTGGGAGATGGCAGCAGGAGCTAATGTCGGTCTTGATGTGGATATTCGCAAGATTCCAATCCGTCAGGAAACTGTGGAAATCTGTGAATTTTTTAATTTAAATCCTTATCTCATTATGTCCAGTGGATCAATGATGATTGCCGTAGATGACGGTGCCGGTTTAGTGCGTGGGATGAAAGCGGCCGGAATTGAAGCAACAGTAATCGGTAAAGCGACGTCTGGAAATGACCGTATTTTACGCAATGGCGGGGATGTCCGATATCTGGATAAACCACAGACAGACGAGCTTTACAAAGTGATGGGATAGTTGTAAGGAGATGTTATGAAAAAGTTAAATATTGTGTTGTTTGAGCCGGAGATTCCGGCTAATACCGGAAATATCGGGCGAACCTGCGCAGCTGCCGGAACCAGGCTGCATTTAATTGAACCATTGGGATTTCGCTTGAATGAGAAGGAAATTAAGCGTGCGGGGATGGATTACTGGGAGCATCTGGATGTAACCAGGTACATAGACTTTGCTGATTTCCTTGACAAAAACCCAGGTGCCAAAATTTATATGGCAACAACTAAAGCGAAGCAAGTTTATACGGATGTGGAATATGAAGACGATTGCTTTATTATGTTTGGAAAAGAGAGCGCTGGAATTCCGGAGGATATCTTAGTGCGGCATCCGGATACGGTGATTCGGATTCCGATGTTGGATGAGATACGGTCTTTGAACTTGGGGAATTCGGTGGCGATTGTACTTTATGAAGCATTGCGGCAGCGAGAGTTTGAGGGAATGAAGAGTGAGGGACAGTTGACGAAGTATCAATGGGGGAGTAGGCAACCGGGACAAGAGAGGAACCTTACTGGGCAGCGTCTGGCAGCAGAGCAAGGTTCCTCTCACGGCGACGCGTCCGTTTAGGAAAAGTACTGCTAGAGATCATACTAACGTTTGGCTTTCTCCAGTGAAAATGTAAACTCCGAGCCCACACCTTCCGTACTGATCACATTAATATTTTGCCCATGAGCATTAACGATCTCCTTAACAATGGCAAGTCCCAGCCCCGTTCCTTTACGGTCCTTCCCCCGAGAGTAGTCAGACTTGTAGAAACGCTCCCAGATTTTGTTGAGACTGGCTTTTGGGATACCGGCGCCCCTGTCCTTAACGGAGATAAATACTTTGCCGGGCCGTTCTCGGGTTTCGATGCTTATTGCTGAATGATCAGAGCTGAATTTGATGGCATTGTCGATGAGATTGTAAAGGACCTGTTGGATTTTGCCAATATCAGCACTGACATTTAATTTCTCAGCAGTCAGGTGAAGTTCAATAGTGATATTCTTTTTTAAGCAGGTACCGCCAAAAGAGGCGGCAGTATCTTTGATAATCTTGTTAATATCAAAGGTGGTGACATCCAGCATCGATTCGTGGATATTGAAATTGTCGAGGATGAGTAAGCTTTGGGTTAGTTTGTTGAGGCGCTCGGTTTCATTGAGTACGATGCCCAGGTATTTCTCCTGCATCTCAGGAGGAATGGTTCCATCCAGGATTGCTTCGATATATCCTTTGATGGAGGTCAGCGGAGAGCGGAAGTCATGAGATACATTGGAGACGAACTGGCGTTGATATTCGCCGAAATGATCCAGTTCATCGGACATATAGTTCAGCGTGGCAGCCAGATAACCCATTTCGTCGTCGGACTGGACCAAGATGTTGTGTTTCAGGTTTCCGCCGGCATATTCATTGGTACCATAGGTAATTTTTTTCAATGGGTAATAGACCACGAAGGTAAAAATGGCAAGGATTAATAAGGAGAGCAGGAAGAAAATCAGGAACAAGACGTATACGTTTTGCAGAAGTTGTTCTCTCTCCAGATAAATCGTATTGAGGGGGCGGTGGATGGAGATATAGCCTTTGATGTTCATGTTGAGGGTAATGGGTACCATGACGCTTAAGGTGTCTTTGGAAAAGTAGCCATAAAATCCATCGGTGGTATAATAACTTTTGCCAAAGGCAACGGGGTCAAAATCTTCCAGTACTTCAGGGTGTTCGGTATCCAGAGGGGCATCGGTATTGACCAGAATCTTCCCGGCTGGACTGATCAGGCAGATGGTAGACTCCTGATAGACTGCAAGGGCTGTCAGGTTGGAGTACATGTCGTCGATAGAGGAGTACTGTCTGAAGTATGAAGCGGCTTCGTTGGAAGCGATAGATGTCGCCTCTTTATAAAGCGCATTGGCATCCTGGCGGATGGCAGTGCGCTCCAGTAAAGACGAACCCAAAGTGGAGATAATGAAAAAGCCCAGGATGCCCAGAAGAACATAGCCGGCTATAAATTTTATATATACAGTATGTTTCATCAGGACTTAACCTCGAATTTGTAACCGATTCCCCATACAGTGGTGATGCTCCAGTTATCACGGTCTTTTACTTTTTCCCGCAAGCGTTTGATATGTACGTCTACGGTGCGGGTATCACCGATGTATTCATAGCCCCAGATGTGATCCAGGAGCTGCTCTCTGGTGAATACCTGATTAGGAGAAGCGGCCAGAAAGTATAAAAGTTCCAGTTCCTTTGGCGGCATATCAATTGTTTGTCCACAGTATACCACTGAATAATTGGTCAGGTTAATGGTCAGGTTGGGGTATTCTACGATTTTTCCGGTGGTGGGGGCGGGAGCTGGTTTTGGTGGTTCAAAGCGGCGCAGTACAGCCTTTACCCGAGCGACCAGTTCTTTAGAGTCGAAGGGTTTGATCATATAGTCGTCGGCACCTAATTCCAGTCCCAGAACCTTATCAAAGATTTCACCTTTTGCTGAAAGCATAATAATAGGGACACTGGATTTGTGACGGATTTCCCGACATACCTGATAGCCGTCCATACCCGGAAGCATCAGATCCAGCAGGATCAGGTCAGGAGAGAATTCGTCAAAGGCAGTTAAAGCCTCCTCTCCGTCATTGACAATCTTACTGTCGAAACATTCTTTGGTTAGATAAAGTGCGATTAGTTCTGCGATGTTATTGTCATCATCGACAATTAGAATTTTCTGTTTTGCTACCATGTGCAGATCCTCCTTATATCGTAGCTTTTATTTGCAGCGTTGCTGTGAATAGTAACTATTTGAATGTTACTATTGTAACACCGGAATCTCCTTCACCGAATTCGCCAAGCTGATAAGAGGAGACGTATTTTAGCCGTTTCAGATAATTGTGTATGCCTTTTCTGAGCGCACCGGTACCTTTTCCGTGAACAACGCGGACACTGGGTAGATGAGCCAGGTATGCGTCGTCAAGATATTTATCCAGTTCAGCAATTGCTTCATCGACGGTTTTGCCAAGCAGGTTGATTTCACTGCTAATGGTGGCTGATTTTTGCATTTTTACTGCGCCGGAGCCGGTTCGTTGCATTATGGGCGAATTGATGACCGGGTCATCAATCAGTACCAAATCGGAAATATTAGTTTTCGTGCGGATGATGCCGGCTTGTATGAACAGAAAGCCTTTGGCATCCGGCAGGGTGCTGACCGTGCCTTTTAAGTTCATGCTGATGATTTTGACCAGATCACCAAGGTGAAGGTCACCGGGCGTTAAGCCGGCGGTACGGGGTTGGATTTTCATTGACATCTTCTTTTCGGTGTCGGAAAGTTTACTCCGCAGTTTTTGGCGAGCTTGCTCCATTTCTTTGATTGAACCATTTGTTTTTCCCAGTTTGTTAATCCGGCGAATGGTTTCATCGGCTTCTTCTTTGGCCTGGCGCAAGATGGTATGGGCCTCTTCATGGGCTTCCTGTAAAAGCCGCTCTCTTTGCCGGCTCAACTGGTCGTGTTTTCCTTCCAGTTTTTGCTTCAGTTCTTTTATTTCTTGCTGATGTTTTTCAATTTCCAGTTTTTCTTTTTCAATTGTTTTGCGATTGGATTCCAGATTAGAAATGACATCTTCGAAAGATTCATCTTCTTCGCTGATGTGTTTTTTGGCATCGTTTATAATGAAATCAGGAAGGCCAAGTTTGCTTGAAATGGCAAATGCATTACTTTTGCCCGGGATACCGATTAAAAGGCGGTAGGTCGGGCGTAAGGTCTCTACATCGAATTCACAGCAGGCATTTTCTACGCCGGGAGTGGAAAGGGCATAGACTTTCAGTTCACTGTAATGGGTCGTTGCAATGGTACGGACACCTCGGTCATGCAGGTAGGACAGAATTGATATGGCAAGTGCCGCACCTTCCGTAGGGTCAGTTCCGGCACCTAATTCATCGAATAATACGAGGGATTTTCCATCTGCTTCGGCGATAAACTGTACCACATTACTCATATGTGAAGAGAAGGTACTTAAGGACTGCTCGATGCTCTGTTCATCTCCGATATCAGCATAAACTTCGGTAAATACTGATAATTCCGAACGGTCTAAGGTTGGAATGTGAAGTCCGGCCTGCCCCATTAAGGTCAGGAGACCGGCTGTTTTTAAGGAAACGGTTTTACCGCCGGTATTCGGCCCGGTTACGATTAAAAGGTCAAAATCTATTCCCAGTTGGATGTTGATCGGTACTACCATGTTCTTGGCGATTAAAGGATGACGTGCCTGCCGCAGGTTGATGCGGCCTTCAGTATTAAATACCGGTTCGGTGGCATTGTGTTCCATCGCCAGGGAACCTCGGGCGAAGATGAAATCAAGGTTCCGCATAATCTCCAGATTGTATTGCAAGATGTCTCGGTTCTCCGCCGCCTGTTCACTTAAGTTAGCCAGGATTACTTCGATTTCAGCAGCTTCTTTTAATTCCAGCTCGCGGATATCATTATTCAGTTTGACGATGGCCATAGGTTCAATGAAGAAAGTGGAGCCGCTGGATGACTGGTCGTGTACCATGCCGGGGACACGGGCTTTATGCTCTGCTTTGACCGGAATACAGTAGCGGCCATTGCGCATTGTGATTACCGCATCCTGCAGATAGGTCCGGGAGTCTCCGTTAACAATGCTGTTCAGCTGAGTGTGAATCCGATCATTGGCAACCCGTATTGATCTGCGGATTTGCTTTAGTGCGGGAGAAGCATCGTCGCTGATTTCTTCTTCTGATACAATGCATCGCCTGATTTCAGCAGAAAGGTTGGTAAGCGGTTCAAGTGCCGTGAACAGATGGTCAAGGGAATCCGGCTGTACCTCCTGGTCCCGGCGTCCATAGGCTTTTACCCGGGCGCAGTTTTCCAGCAATCCACAGATTAGCAAGAGCTCACCAATCCCCAGAGAGCTGCCAATCTCCAGACGCTTTAATGAAGCCCGGATATCTTTGGCGCCGTGAAAAGAAATATTTCCTTTTTGAAAAAGACGGGTCAGTGCATCTTTAGTCTGGGACTGCAGAGTCTTTATTTCACCCAGGTCACAGGAGGGCAGTAAATTCTTGCAAAGGTCCTTGCCCAGGAGAGAAGATGCATACTCGGTAAGTTTTTCAATGATTTTTGTATATTCTAAAGTGACTAGTGCTTTTTGATTCATTTTTTGATTCCTTTTGTTATGCCGGTAAGATTATTCTGATTACAACTCAGCCTTCGATATCCTGCGAGGTGTTTTCAGGCATTTATGCACAGACCCGGCATCTAACCTCAGTATACAAGAACAGTCACCGCTGCGCAAGGGTAAAGAATGACAAGTGTACTGCCTGATTGACATTTAGGAAAGAAATTGGTTGATTTCAAAACTAATTCATAAAATGTTCATATGTCTCTGGTAAAATGTTTCTATTATATTTTTTGAGTATTTTTGGGTGAGGTAAGTGATCTGTGCCCTGAGAAGACGGGAGACTGGAATATGAGTGATTATAGCTTTATTAAGGAGGTTATAAAAGAAAAGCCACTGAATAAAAAGAAGCTTTTTACCATGTTTGGTGTTCTGACAATTGCGGCAGTTCTGTTCGGTGGAATTGCGGCATTTACGTTTGCGTATGTTTTGCCTTATGCTCAGGAACGCATTGAAGCAGGAAGAAAGCCGGGAAAAGTAGAGATCATTACGGATGATGAAGAGTTGTCCGAAGCCGCAACACCTACACCCACAGCCCAGGAGCAGGAGGTAACACCGGAAGTTGTGGAAGTGCCTGCGGAGGTGGGACTAGCTGATTATAAGCACATCTATGAAGAGATGAAGACGGTGTCACAAGAGGCTCAGGCATCGATTGTGACGGTGATTGGCATTAAGAATGAAGTGGATTATTTTAATACTTCCTATGATAACAAAGGACAGCTTTCCGGTGTGATCATTGCCAATAACAAAAAGGAATTGCTGATTCTGACCGAATATCGGGTTGTGGAAGGTGTGGACCGGATACAGGTTACTTTCGCCAATGATAAGACGGTGGATGCCCAGTTTCAAAAGCGTGACCGCAATACCGGCTTGACCATCCTGAAGATCCCGCTGGAAACTGTGGATCAGGATACGATGAATGCCATTTTGGAAGCGCCGCTTGGGAACTCTTACGGATTGAATCAGGGTGAGCCGGTAATTGCGCTGGGAAGCCCGATGGGGTATAGTGATTCTATTGCTTTTGGCGCAGTTACATCGGTGACTAATACTATATCCACGCTGGATACAGAGTATTCCCTGATTACAACTGATATCCTGGGAAGTGAAGATGGAAGCGGAATTCTGGTTAATCTGGATGGTGAAATTGTGGGAATGATCGTTCAGGATTTCAGTATCCAGAATAATACTGTGACTGCGCTGTCTATTTCCAAGATCAAAAAGCTGATCCAAACGCTGTCAAATAATGGGGAATTGCCTTACGTAGGAATTAAGGGTCAGGATGTGACTGAAGCGATCATGAAGAGCTTGGGAACGCCTCAGGGGGTCTATATTGAGAATATGGAGCCAGAGTCTCCGGCGGTACAAGCTGGGATGATGAGTGGGGATGTCATCGTCAAAGTAGGAGAAGCAGAAGTAACTACCATTGCTGAATATTACAGCCAGCTGGAATCCTGCAAAATCGGTGAATCAGTCCAGATTACAGTAATGCGTGAAGGTGTTGAAGGTTATGGAGAGATTGTATTTGACGTAATTGTCCAGGCATTATAAAATAGAATATGGTGGAAAACTTTAAGTTGGCTTTTTCGACCTGCGAAAGAGCCGACTTTTGTGTTTTTGCAAAAGGTTTTTATTAAGGAGAGCCTTATTCAATTTATGATAGGAAGGTAATGACTATGAAATTTATTAAAGATATGCGCGAGGGCGACCGAATTGGTGCGATTTATCTGTGTAAGCATAAGCAGGCAGCGATGACGAAAAATGGGAAGCCATATGAAAACGTAATACTACAGGATAAGACGGGAGTGATCGCTGGGAAGATATGGGATCCTAATTCTCAGGGAATCGATGAATTTGAGTCCCTGGATTATATTGAACTCATGGGCGATGTGACCAGCTTTGCAGGTGCATTGCAGCTTAATATTAAACGGGCAAGAAAAGCCGGCGAAGGTGAGTATGAACCGGCAGATTATCTGCCGGTCAGTCGGCGGAACCGTGAAGAGATGTATCAGGAGTTGTTATCCTATATCAATAGTGTGCAGAATCCATGGCTTAATAAATTACTGAATCATTTTTATGTGGAAGATCAGGAATTTATTAAAGCATTTACCTTTAGTTCGGCGGCGAAAAGTGTCCATCACAGTTTTGTGGGAGGGCTTATGGAACATACGCTGAGTGTGGTAAGGTTATGTCAGCATTATGTGGATACATACCCTTATTTAAATCGGGATCTGCTGATTGCTTCAGGGATTTTTCATGATATGGGAAAAACAAGAGAGATTTCTTTATTTCCGATGAATGACTATACCGATGACGGACAGTTACTGGGTCATATTATGATAGGAGCTGAGATGCTTCATGATGGAATCAGGGCGATTCCGGGCTTTCCGATGAAGTTGGAAAGTGAGCTGAAGCACTGTATGCTGGCCCATCATGGTGAATTGGAATACGGTTCGCCAAAGAAACCGGCGCTGGCGGAAGCTGTTGCTCTTAATCTGGCAGATAATACAGATGCTAAGCTGCAGACGCTGCGGGAAGTCTTCGAAGCGGCAGGGGATAATCCGGAATGGCTGGGGTATAACCGGCTCTTTGAATCAAATATAAGGAAAACGAGTGAGCATGGAGTTTAAGAAAAATAGTACAGTTACTGTTGCGATTGAAGATATGGGACATGATGGTGAAGGGATTGGCAAAGTTGATGGTTATACCCTTTTTATTAAAGATGCAGTGATCGGGGAGGTGGTCGAAGCTAAGATTATGAAGGCGAAAAAGAATTATGCCTATGCACGGCTGATGAAGATTGTTACCCCTTCGCCTAAGCGGGTTGAACCGAGATGTTCCTATGCACGGCAATGCGGAGGATGTCAGATTCAGAGTCTTGATTACGATGAACAGTTAGCTTATAAGGAGCGAAAGATATGTAATGACCTGCAGCGGATTGGTGGTTTCGCTGAAGTGCCAATGGAACCAATTGTGGGGATGAGGGAGCCTTATTTTTACCGCAATAAAGCACAGTTTCCAGTGGGTGTGGATAACGACGGACATGTGATCACTGGATTCTATGCCGGGCGCACCCATGATATTATCAATAACCGCAAGTGTTACCTGGGAGTTGACCAGAATGAGGAAATCCTGGAACGTGTGATCAGACATATGGAGTCTTATGGGGTTTCTGCTTATAATGAGAAGATTGGTAAGGGTCTGGTTCGGCATATATTGATTCGGTATGGATTTGCGACAAAGGAGATTATGGTCTGTCTTGTTGTGAATGGGGATAGGATACCAAAGAGCGAGGAACTGATTGAGAGCTTGCTAAAAGTGGACGGGATGACCAGTATTTGCTTGAATGTGAATAAAGAAAGAAGCAATGTGATTCTGGGGAAGGAAGTTAAGGTGCTCTGGGGGCAGGGTTATATTACGGATCAAATCAGGGGGATTTCTTATCAGATATCACCACTTTCCTTTTATCAGGTTAACCCGGTGCAGACTGAAAAGCTGTATGGGTTGGTACTTGAGTATGCAGGGCTTACCGGGGCAGAAACCGTTTGGGATATGTACTGCGGCATTGGAACAATTTCGCTTTTCCTGGCGCAGAAGGCTAAACAGGTGTATGGTGTGGAGATTGTGCCGGAGGCAATAGCGGATGCCCGGCGCAATGCCCAGATTAATAGGATAGAGAATGCTGCGTTTTTTGTCGGTAAGGCGGAGGAGGTGCTGCCTGAAAAGTATGAAGCAGAAGGTATCTATGCAGATGTGATCGTGGTGGATCCACCTAGAAAAGGATGCGATGAGACCCTGCTCGAGACGATGACCCAAATGAATCCCAAGCGAATTGTGTATGTAAGCTGTGATAGTGCTACTTTGGCCAGGGATTTGAAGTATTTGTGTGGGCATGGGTATGAGCTTAGACGGGTCCGAGGGGTTGACCAGTTTTGTCATACCGTACATGT
>Ga0153928_1001193_pt1 | contig 11899 bp, 8 predicted proteins | sample TSNJ012MetaG_FD_106656 | JGI IMG/M metagenome (GOLD analysis project Ga0153928, IMG submission 106656) | Attine ant fungus gardens microbial communities from New Jersey, USA - TSNJ012 MetaG | ecosystem: Host-associated > Fungi > Mycelium > Unclassified | place: USA: New Jersey, Wharton State... | reverse complement strand
GTGAAGTTGTTAAGGTATAAAACAGAATTCAGTTCTGCATATTATAAGGGGGCTGGAATTCTGGAATTTAGTTTTTCATTTAAGTAGAGAATATCAATAATAATCAGTATCGGGAATTGAGGTGATATTATATTTCCGTATTCCAAGTTTTTCCTTATGGGTACCAATACCTCTTCGTCAAAGGACTCGCTTGCGGCATTATCTTTTTTAGATGTAATCAATATTGTAGTTGCTGCGTTTTCTTTTGCCTTTTTCATAGCCTCCAGCACTTCTTTTGTTGATCTGCTAATCGTAATTCCAATAACAATGCAACCCTCGTTAACTCGTACCGCATTTACTGCCAATAGGTGAGCATCTGTTATTGACTCAACATCTACGCCTAAGCGCATAAACCGCATTTTAAACTCTTTCGCGGCAAAACCCGAACTTCCCATTCCGTACACATATATTCTTTTCTTCTTAGAAAAAAGCTTTACAATCCGTCTTATCTGCTCACCGTCTATTAGATTGTAACTTTTATTCAGCAGCTCCTCATATGTATTAAGTGCTTCTTTAATATAATCTTCTACTACATTCTTATTATTCTTCGTAAAGGTTTCTTTGTACTGAAAAATAAACTCTCTATATCCCGGGAATCCCATCTTTTGAGCAAATCTTGATAACGCTGCCTCGGAAACATATAGCAGCGAGGCTATATTCTTTATGGAAAAGTCTAGTTCTTCCTTATTATTAATGAAAAATTGAGCAATCTTTTTTTCTAAACTCGTAAAATTGTCTATATGCGATTCAATAATCGGAATCACACTACTCTCAAATCCCCTCATCCATATCACCCTCTTTCTATATAGTCTTTGGATGCTTGTATACAACTCTTGTTATCTCTGCCTCATGGAAAAATTATAATAGGCTCCTAACATACCGGCCTTGTTTCCGTTTTTTGCAAATAAAAGCTGTGTTTTTTCTCTTATTTTTTCTATCAGGTACATTCCCAGCTTAGCGTTTATGATATCTAAGAGATACTCACCTTGTGCCGCTATTCCTCCACCCAGAACAACTAAATCAGGATTGATAATATAACAAATATTTGCGATTCCACGTGCTAAGTAATCACACATTTCATTAATAGCTTCAATACAAACCTCATCATCAGCCCGTGCAAGTTCAAAGACCTTGATACCGTCAATTCTTTCCTCATTTCCTTTTCTTTCAAACACCTTATCAAGCATTGCTTTCGTAGAAGCCACTTTTTCAAAGTGTTCTCCAGATATATCCATGTATCCAACTTCACCGGCAAAATTTCCGGCTCCATGAAACACCTCATCACCAACTATCAAACTCCCACCGATGCCTGTTCCTATTGTCAGACACACTGTCACTTGGCTCTTTTGGGCAACTCCGGCGAATCTTTCTGCTAGTCCAGCACATGCAACATCATTCTCAACCTCACAAGGGAGATTAACATTGCTTTCAACAATTTGCTTAATATTTAAACCCGTATAGTTTGGAATATTATCATTTGCATATATGATAAGCCCTTGATTCGGATCTACAACACCTGCTGTAGATATGCAGATCCCTTTAATCGCTTCACTCACTTTATATTCATTAACAATCTGTATTACCTGATTAATTACATGTGCGCCACCTTGTTTTGCCTCACTTGGCACTTCACAATATGTTATGATATTCCCGTCACCATCTATGATTCCATATTTTAAAGTTGTTCCGCCTATATCAAATACCGCATATTTTTTCATCGTTTTTCCTCTACCCCAGTGTTCGAATCGCTGCCGCATACTTCTCGGTGATTAGCTGTGGTCGTGTTATCGCGCCACCAACAACCACACTGTAGCAACCTAATTCAACAACCCGTTTCGCCTTTTCCGGTGTATCAATGTTTCCTTCCGCAATCACTCTGCCTTTTACATTTTTAATAATACTTTTTAATATTTCAAAATCATTTTCTTCTATCTTGTCGTTTTCGCTTTCTGCTGTGTATCCCACTAGTGTAGAGCTTATAAAGTCAAATCCTAACTTATCAGCATAAATAGCTTCTTGCACCGTTGAACAATCCGCAAGCAATAGCTGTTCCGGATACTTTTCGCGAATCTTTTCATAAAATTCCTTCAACGACATATTATCCGGTCTTTTTCTATCTGTTGCATCAATCGCTATGATATCTAACTTTATGGCTGATAATTGATCAACTTCCTTCATCGTTGGCGTTATAAACACTTCGCTGCAATCATAAGTTCTTTTAATAATGCCAATTAACGGAAGGTCAACATTTTTTTTAATCTCCTGTATGTCTTCAACCGAATTGGCCCTTATCCCACAGGCTCCACCTTCTTTTGCTGCTCTGGCCATCCTTCCCATAATAAAAGAAGAATGCAATGGCTCAGTCTCAAGTGCTTGACAGGAAACAATTAGCTTTCCTTTCATATCGAGAATTCTTTTATCCATAATCTCCTCCGGTAAATCAATATGTATATTTGCTTTCTATCCATACTATACACTCGATTGCAAATAATTTCAATATTATTTACTATTCTGTAATTAATTTCATTCTTTTAGTTATTTTATATGTTTTATTTTATATTCCAAATTCAATTTTATGCATTTTGAATAATTTTTCAAGAAAATAGTTTCAGGATGAGACGTATAGCACATCATCAATGAAAACGATTCTTCCGGAATTGACACCACGGAAATATTATGATAATATAAATTTAATTTTATATTATCATAAAACATGAGGTGCCATATGAGATACATTAACAGAAGTCTAGAACGGAAATTTATCCGGATGAGTGAATTTTTTAAGGCTGTCCTTGTAACGGGAGCAAGGCAAGTGGGGAAGACAACTATGCTCAGACACCTGGCCGAAGGCGAAAACAGAACCTATATCACTCTTGATAATATGATGGCAAGGAATCTTGCCAAGACAGATCCAGTGCTATTTTTTCAAACCTATAAGCCTCCTATCATTATTGACGAGGTGCAATATGCCCCCGAATTATTTTCCCAGATTAAGGTTATTTGTGACGAAAATGATGAGCCCGGACTGTTCTGGCTGACGGGTTCACAGAAGTTTGCCATGATGAAGAATGTTCGTGAAACACTGGCTGGAAGAATCGGCATTTTAGAACTATACAGCCTTTCAAAGAATGAACAAGACGGTATTTCGTTTGAAACTGATTTGGATTTTTCACTGTCCTGTTTACTGGAAAGACAGAAAAAAGTTCCTAAAAACGATGTCGTCCACATCTTTGAACACATCTGGCGCGGTGGAATGCCACAGGTGTTTCGTGCAGATGCCGAACAGCGGCAGGAATACTATAATGCTTATGTCAACACCTATCTCATGCGCGATGTTACCGAGCTTGGTGGTGTAACGGACAGCCTGCGTTTTGGAAAATTTCTGATGGCTTGTGCATCGCTTGTATCAGAACAAATCAACTACAAAACACTTGCGGATACGGCTGAGATTACACAACCGACTGCAAAGGAATGGCTGAGGCTTTTAGAGGGGCTAGGGATTATTTATCTTTTGCAGCCTTATGCCAACAATGCCTTGAAGCGCCTGACCAAAACGCCAAAGCTGTATTTCTTCGATACGGGTTTATGTGCCCACCTTTCCATGTGGCTCACGCCTGAAACGCTGATGAACGGAGCTGCCAGCGGACATTACTTTGAGAACTTTGTCGTAATTGAAATGTTCAAAGGCTATGCCTATTCCAAAACGAAAGTAAATATGAGCTATTTTAGGGATTCTAACGCAAAAGAAATTGATATTTTCGTAGAGGCAAACGGTTTGGTCCATCCGTTGGAGATTAAGAAATCGGCAAATCCCGATAGTCGGGAAGTAAAAAAATTCAGCGTTTTGGACAAGGCGAGCGTCAAGCGTGGCTGTGGCGGGATTATATGTATGTGTGAACAAGTCATACCGATTGATGAGAAAAATCACTTTATTCCCTGTAATCTTTTATAAATGTGCCAGTGCGCTTAAGAATATAACGATTCCAAGGTACACTGACCTTATGATATCGATTCAGAGTTCGCTGGAGAATAATAAAAGAAGATGCCTGGTTGTTTACTTGGCATCTTCTTTTATTTATGTTGATAAAATTTTATTTAACCCTTTCATTGTATAAACCACGTTCTACATAATGGGTATGGAGCAAGTGGTGTGCTAAGTGTCCATTGGCTTCCCCTAAGAATTCTTTATAGAGTTGCTGCAGCGCCGGATTTTCATGGGATTTACGTAAGGGTTTTTCTTCGTCCTCCCTGTAGAGTTCAGCCGCTCTTTTTATTTTATAGTCCTCACAGGTAGATCTTGGCTGACCGCCACCGTTAATGCAGCCTCCGGGACAACCCATGACCTCAATAAAGTGGTAAGGTGACGAACCATCAGCGATTTCCTTCATCAAAATATCGGAACCGGCCAAGCCGCTGGTTACGGCTATTTTGACTTCGACACCTTCTAGATGACTGAATTCAGGCAGGGTGCCCTCAATCTTCAAAGTCGCTGTTTTGACCTGATCTAAGCCCATAATTGGGGTGACATGAAGCCCATCAAAGGGCAGCTCCCTTCCGGTAACCAGCTCATACACGGTTCGTAATGCCGCTTCCATAACACCGCCGGTAACCCCGAATATATCTGCCGCACCGGTAGATAATCCAAGTGGTTTATCAAAATTGCCTTCCGGCAATGAATCAAAATCAATGCCTGCCTGCTTAATCATACGTGACAGTTCTCTCGTTGTCAGAACAGCATCAACATCCGGATGTCCGTCAACCCCCATCTCAGGCCTCTGGATTTCATATTTTTTGGCGGTACAGGGCATAACTGATACAACAAACATATCCTCCGGTTTTTGATTAACCTTTTCGGCATAAAATGATTTTACCACGGCTCCCATCATTGTATGCGGTGATTTACAGCTGGACAAATGATCTAATTCTCCGGGGAAAGCATGTTCAATATGTTTAATCCATCCGGGAGAACAGCTGGTAATCATCGGGAGTACCGCCTCTCCTCCTTTTAAAGCTTTATCAAGGCGGCCTAACAGCTCGGTACCTTCTTCAATAATTGTTAAATCCGCCGCGAAGTCCGTATCAAATATATCGTCAAATCCAAGTTCGTGAAGGGCGCTGGCCATTTTACCGGTCACGAGGGTTCCTGTTTCCATACCAAACTCTTCTCCTAATGCCGCACGCACTGCCGGAGCTACCTGAATGACTGTCCGCTTCGTTGGATCTGCCAGTGCCTTCCATACCGGTGTCAGACCGTCAGTCTCCTGCAGTGCTCCTGTAGGACAGACAACCGTACACTGACCGCACATCGCACATGCCGTGCTATTTAAGGGCAGCTCCATCGAAGGACTGATAACCGTCTCAAAACCACGGTTCTGAGCATTAATGGCGCCTACCTCCTGGATATCATTACAGGCAGTAACACACCTGCGGCATAAAATACATTTACTTGTATCTCTTGTGATTGACGGGGAGATATCCATACTACATGATGAACGTTCACCGGAGAAACGAGACTCCCCAACACCTAATGTGTAGCCTAAAGCCTGCAGCTCACAGCTTTGATTCCGGTTGCAGCTTAAACAGTCTTTTGAATGGTCTGATAACATTAATTCATATAAGACATTTCGCGATTGACGTACTTTCGCTGAGTTCGTTTTTATGTTCATGCCCTCTCTGGCTTTGACAATACATGAGGCCTGTAAGTTTTTCATTCCCTCCACTTCTACGACACAGATACGGCAAGAGCCATATTGATGTACATTCTTGAGATGACATAAACTAGGAATCTTGATATTATGCCGGGATGCAGCTTCCATAATTGTCAAACCATCTTCTACATTTAATGATTTTCCATTGATTGTAATATTCACTTTTTTTTACCTCCTATCACAGTGTAAACAGCGAAGCGATTCAGCCATCGCATCAAGCTTATGAAATCCAAGTTCAACTTCATCGAAATTATCCTGGCATTGTTCCACTTTAAGCCTTCTGGTTTTAAAACGATCATGAGCTTCTGTAACTTCTACATCCTCGATGACCGGAATTTCTATTTCCTCACCCTTATTGAGTTCGCCACTGCCGCCTAAGTATTTATCGATGCTTGAAGCCGCACGCTTTCCATCAGCAATTGCACCGATGACAATATTAGTGCCCCACGGAGATGCATCACCACCGGCGAACACGCCTTCGTTAGATGTTTTGGCGGTAAATTTATCGATAACCGGTTTTCCCGCATTTGCAGAAAATTCAGTATCAACATCCTGATTGATGGCGGCAATAACCCCATCACACTCAATCACAAACTGACTTCCAGGGATTGCTTCTGATTTTTTCCTGCCATCTCTGCCAAAGTCGGTTAATTCACGACGGGTACATTCAATTGCACAAACATGCCCTTCTTTTCCCAAGACTTTCAACGCTGATACTAATGTCATAATCTCGATGCCTTCAGCCATCGCATCTTCTACCTCTTCACGGCTGGCCGGCATCTGATTTTCGGTGCGTCGGTAAATAACTGTAATTTTTTTAGATCCCAGACGTAAAGCGGTTCTTGCCACATCCATTGCGGTACTTCCCCCACCGACAACGACAAGTTTCTCAGGGACACTGCGGTCAACATCCAGACCAACCCGGCGTAAAAATGCAAGTCCACTTTCAACACCATCTAACTCTTCTCCCGGAATCTCCATCAAACGTGATTTTTGTGTACCTACCGCAACATAGACAGCATCATTATCTTTCTGTAAGTCTTCAAACTTAATCGTATCACCTATTCTAACGCCTAAATGAATATTAACACCTGAGGCCTCTATTGCAAAGACTTCCTTTGCCAATTCCTTTTTCGGAAGGCGGAATTCAGGAATACCCCAATATAATACACCTCCGGCAACTTTTTCCGACTCATATACATTGACTTCGTGACCAAGATGTGCCAAATAATACGCACAAGACAGTCCCGATGGTCCCGCGCCAATAATTGCCACCCGCTTCCCTGTAGACGGACGTGATTCTACCAACGGAATATTATATTTATCCCTCAGGGCATAATCCCCAATAAATCTTTTGATATCGCAGATTGCCACGGCTTCATCCACTTGAGAACGCCGACAGTGACTTTCACAAGGATGGGTACATACCCGGCCGCATACTGCCGGAAATGGATTTTCCTGGCGAATCAACTGATAGGCTTCATTGATACGGCCTGCTGCCACAAGGGATAAATATCCCGGAACATATACATTCGCCGGACAGGCATTTCGACACGGAGATGTCTGCAATTCGGCACAAACACCGGCAACGCAGTGCTTATCATAAATATGTGTTTCATACTCATCTCTAAAGTATTTAATTGTACTTAATACCGGATTAGGTGCTGTCTGACCTAAACCACACATCGCTGTCTGCTTTAATGTTTCTGCCAGCTCTTCCAATCGCTCTATATCACCAACTTGTCCACTACCTTCAGTAATTCGTTCCAAAATTTCCAGCATCCGTTTTGTACCGACACGGCAAGGCAGGCACTTTCCACAGGATTCATCCCGGATAAAATCCATAAAATATCTGGCCGTATCAACCATACAGGTATCCTCATTCATGACAACAAGCCCACCGGAACCCATGATTGCGCCCAATGCTGCCAGTGATTCATAATCTACCGGGGTATTCAAATGTGCCTTTGTTAAACAGCCGCCTGATGGTCCGCCTGATTGGATCGCCTTAAACTTTTTGCCGCCGCTGATACCGCCGCCGATTTTATAAATAATATCTCCCAATGGTATTCCCATGGGAACTTCAATAATTCCGGTATTGACAATATCTCCGGCCAATGCGAACACCTTTGTTCCGGCACTCTTTTCAGTTCCAAACTGACGATACCATTCGGCACCATGAAGGACAATTGGCGCCACATTCGCCAGTGTTTCCACGTTATTTATAATGGTTGGCTTTTCAAATAATCCGCTCTCAAATGGAAATGGCGGTTTTTGTCTTGGTTCCCCACGGTGTCCCTCAATAGATGAAAGCAAGGATGTTTCTTCGCCACAGACAAAGGCACCGGCACCGATTCTGATTTCCAAATCAAATGAAAATCCGCTTTCAAAGATATTCTCTCCCAATATGCCAAGCTTCCTCGCCTGATCAATGGCCTTAGATAATCGTTCAATGGCTATGGGATATTCTGCACGTACATAAACATAGCCCTTATTTGCCCCAATCGCATAACCACCCAACATCATACCTTCAATAATGCCATGAGGATCGCCTTCTAATAAACTCCGGTCCATAAACGCACCCGGATCGCCTTCGTCGGCATTACAGACCATATATTTTTGCTCACTTTTAGCATTAAGACCGGCCTGCCATTTAACCCCAAGAGGGAAGCCGGCACCACCGCGGCCGCGAAGTCCTGAATCCTTCATCGTCTCAACAACATCACTCTGGCTCATTGATGTCAAAGCTTTTACAATGGCATAGTAACCATCTCTGGCTATGTAAGCTTCAATGGAGGAATACTCCATCTGTCCACAATTGCGAAGCGCTATCCTGACCTGATCTTCAAAAAAACTTATTTGCGATAACCTGGGGATACGCTTTCCTTTTGCTGTGTCATAGAAAGTATATGCTTCAATAATCTGATCATTCACTAAATGCTTTTCGACAATTTCTTCTATCTTTCCAGGTGTTAATTCTGTATAAAAAATCTCTCCCGGATTAACAAGTATAACCGGTCCCGCAGCACAGGTTCCCATACAGCCGGTAACCATCACATGGACACTATCTGAAAGATTATGCTTTTCCAGTGAGTCAGTAAGCGCTTCCCTGATTTCAGCACAATTTGATGATACACAACCGGCACCACCACAGACAAGAATTTCTTTTTCCCAACCTTTTTGTGACTTTATATACGATTCCTTGATTTCATCAAGGCAGGCAATATTTTTTACTAATTTATCCATCGCATTCAACCTCCTTAGACCGATATCGGTTTAAGATCATTTCCAGACGATCCGGATTAACTTGCTTATAAACTTCATCATCAATCGACATCGCCGGCGCCAGTCCACACGCACCAATACAGCGGGCCACTTCCAGTGTAAATAATTGATCCTCCGTTGTTTCTCCCACTTTTACATCAAGTATATCGCCTAAACGATCTACGATTTTCTTCCCACCCCTTACATAGCAGGCGGTGCCAAGACAGACACGAATTGTGTGTTTCCCTCTTGGCTGTGTCGAGAAAAATGAATAGAAACTGACAACACCGGAAACCTCCGACAATGGGATTTCCAACGTATCTGCAATAACCTTCTGCACTTCTAACGGCAGATAACCATAAATACCTTGTGCCATATGCAATGCCTGGATAAGTTTCCCTTCACCTGTATAGTCTTTGGCCAGTTGACCTACCCTTGCTAACAATTGCTTTTCATCCACTTCCTGGCAGCAACAGCTACTTTGTCCGTTCATTTGTATTCCTCCTTCCAAATGTCAACAAAACATTATCATTTATCCTATAGAAAACAGAAATATTTTTCTATACTTATGTAGGGTATCATCGCCAAAGAGCACTGTCAATAATTGATATTTTCTTATCATTTATCATTGTTTTTTTATCACATTCTCACAACTGATTCTTTTAGTACTTTAGCCTATTATATCATCTTCAGCTTTGTACACTTTTTCTCATTTTACCGTCATAATAGATGTACCATAAGATATTTCCTAACTATTTATGATTAGGCTAATTCAAATAAAAAATAACCAATTTAAAAATCGCCATTGGTTTAGCAAAACTTTGATATAATATAAACATAATCTTTTTTAGGTATAAATATATTGTACAAAGGAGGCTTCGATGAAACGAGTTTATTATCTTTTTCTATGCATCATTTTGCTACTGATATATATGCCTTTTCCCACTGTCTATGCTAGTTCTGATGAAGAGCTTAGCCCACAGCTGTTGGACACAGACAATGTTTCCTCCAGTGAAATCTTATTATATTCCCAAGCCTGCGTCGTCATGGACATTGAAACCGGTACTATCATCTACTATAAAAATATGGATGACGTCCACTATCCGGCGAGTACGACCAAAATACTGACAACCCTTTTAGCCCTGGAAAACGGAAATCTATCCGATACCATTACTTTTTCGGAAAATGCCATCAACAGCATCACTTCCGATAGTACCCATATCGGTTTATCTGCCGGAGAGCAGCTGACACTGGAGCAAACCCTGTATGCTGTTATGCTGGAATCTGCCAATGAAGCTGCAAATGGCGCAGCCGAATATGTGTCCGGCTCTGTCACTGCTTTTGCTGAGAAAATGAATGCTTATGCCGCCGATATCGGCTGCAAAAACACTCATTTTACCAATGCTAACGGACTCCATGATGATAATCATTACACAACAGCCTATGACTTAGCGCTCATTGCCTCTAAAGCCGCAAAAAATCCTATCTTTTTGACGATTACCGGCACAAGCGAATATGTGATTCCCGGTACAAACCTCCGTTCCGGCCAGGAAATCAAATTGTCTCACCATCACAAAATGCTTAACGGCACCATTCCTTATGAAGGCGTATATAGCGGTAAAACAGGCTATACAAAAGCGGCCGGCATTACACTGGTTACCTATGCCAACCGGGATTATAAAAATCTTGTATGTGTTATATTAAGCAGTCCGGGCAGCAAGTATGCCTATCAGGACACACAAACAGCCCTGGATTATAGCTTTAATATTTATGACAGTTTAAATATAGAAGCTATCAACACCGCTGCCGCAGTCGCCGAAACCACAATTGCGTCAGAAAGCATGATTATTGAAGAAACAGAAGCACTCTTGTCTGAAACCCGTGAAACCTCTGATTCTTCTTTGGTTTTAAGTAAATCAGAGGTTCTTTCCTCTATTATGCTAACCCTTTCTATTATGGCCTTTCTGGCTGCAGGCAAAACCTTACTCCGTATCCTGCGCAATCATAAAGCCCCTAAATAAAGGGGCTTAGCAAATTCATTATGGTACAATAATTTTGACTGCTTTCGGATATGCCTTTAATACAATCGGAAGCTTTTGGTATTGCTCCCCATCGCAGTCAATCGGAACATCCTGTCTGGCAAGTCCGTGAATTTTCAGTTTTTTTGTTTGAAAGTATTTAACCTTAGAATGGCTTAAATGCTCTCCCTGGAGAAATTTAATTAAAAGCATTGAAAGTTCACCAATGTCCATCTTTTCAAAGATGGCAATATCCAACAGGCTATCATCTAATCTGGCATCAGGCACAAAATCTTTCATACCGGCAATATTACCGGTGTTCGCTGCAACAAATAAAAGGACATCATCTTCACCGTTATATTCCTCACATTCAAATGCCAGCCTGAATGACGTAAAGGCCTTTTTAGGAAGCTCTTTGGCACCTTCAATAAGGTAAGCCATCCTCCCAAGAACAAGCTTACTTTCTTTGTCTACCCGATATCCTACATCAGCCAAAAGACCACCGGCCAGCATATTGATAAAGTAATCCCCGTTAGCCCTTCCCACATCGATATCTTTTGTTTTAAAATTTAAAATCATTTCACAAAATGCTTCTTTATGATCTGTCGGTATCCCGATGGTGGCAGCAAAGCTGTTGGTAAGACCGGCTGGGAGAATCGCTATGGGAACTTCACTGTGTCCCTTAATCACGCCATTGATTACATCACCCAACGTTCCGTCGCCACCGACGGCCATAAGAAAATCATATTCACCCTGCTTAATCTTCTCAGCTTCTATTCTGGCATCATGCTCTTGTTTCGTATAAACGACATCAATTTGATTAACAATTTGATTTAGAATCAGGCAGCCGGCAATCTCTTCAGTCTGTTT
>Ga0153928_1001190_pt1 | contig 11918 bp, 9 predicted proteins | sample TSNJ012MetaG_FD_106656 | JGI IMG/M metagenome (GOLD analysis project Ga0153928, IMG submission 106656) | Attine ant fungus gardens microbial communities from New Jersey, USA - TSNJ012 MetaG | ecosystem: Host-associated > Fungi > Mycelium > Unclassified | place: USA: New Jersey, Wharton State... | reverse complement strand
TATTGATAATTTTGTATACATATGTCAGTTCCCTATGGAGCGAAAGATTCTCCCCTTGAATTTAAACGGCATTCATCTCATGACTAAAGTCACGAGTTTTTTGCCGAGCTACGCTGATAAAAAGTGCTTCATGATAACAAATTTCATTATCATGAAGCATTTCTTTATTCTATTGTCTCTCCTAACCCACTCTCGATTGCCCCCACGAGGGTATTCAGCGCTTCCTCTTCATCGGCTCCTTCACAGATTACCTCTATCTCATCACCAGCTCTGACGCAAGCACCTAATACACTTAACACACTCTTGGCATTGGCTGTCCCGCCGTCATGACTAAAGGTGATCAACGATTTAAACCTCATCGCTGTGTTGCATAAGTATCCTGCCGGTCTCAGATGCAATCCTGTGGGGTTGATCACTGTAACTTTTTGACTGATCATAACTTCGCTCCCATTTACTTCAATGATACAGCACACTAGTGTACTCTTTTCTACTCCAGTTCCATTATCTGCACAGAAACTGTTACATCCTCAAGGAGTTCACACCCCTCCGGCAATGTAACTTGTACTGGAAGCACATATGTGCCTGGCTCTTTTCCCTGGAAATCAATTACTGGCTTTACTGTATTTTCATTTACTTTTGTAAGCGACTCCGAATCCCCCTTGACCCGAATTTCTAGTTTATCCGTTTCATAGACTGCCTTATAGCGCTCATTATCCAGATTCACTCCAGTAATATTTTTGGTAGGTATAGTAAACTCTTTGCTTCCTATCGGCATAATTTTCACCTGAACAATTGCTGATTTGGTATCATTGGCTAAAATGATATCTTCCGGCAGGTATTTCGCCAAATCAATCGTTTTCTCAAGATTCTGTGTTTCTCCTGCCAGTTCCACTTCTTCAGCTGCTATTTCAATGGTATTATTATTCTCGCTCAGCTGTTCTAATGCTTCATCAGTTCCTGCCACGTTAATGTTCGCCGGTGTAACTGAAATGTCAATAACCTCATAACCGTCACCCGGAGAGCCACTGTAATTCACTTTAAGTGCAACATCCGAACGGACTTTCCATAGATTGACTTGTACTTCTATCGTCGTTTCAGCCATGTCCTTAAATTTCAGATAATCCATCTGATTTTCCAACAATTCTGTCCCATTTTTATCATAAACTTTCAGATCGCTTGTCTTCACGGTATCTCCTTTCAGTCCCGCGACATCCACTGTAGCAACAACCGTATCAAGTACCTGAATCAATGATGCCGGTCCCATAATGGTTACTTTCGTCGGATTAGCTTCCAGTGACCCGGTGCCAATCCGATAAGCAGAATCAGGAGTTCCCGTTGAAGTCACACCAACAGCAAATTCTTTGCTCTCCATCTCTTCGATCACTACCTTCATATTGCGGGGAATAACGGTAATGTTCTCCGGCAAAATTCCCTCACAAGTAACCGTAATCGGAACCATAACATAAGGCTTTGAATTCATATCTACAATCTGCGTCAAGTCTGCAACAGCCTGAATATCATTGGCACGCTTTTCAACCAAAGAACTGTGTCCCCGTAAAATAACTGTTGCTGTCTGCTCTGTATCCTCTACCCGGTATGTTTTGCCGATACTTTCAATGTAGGCACTATTCTGTATCGTTACCGGTACAGAGTATGTTTTTGTTACTATTGGGTCGTTGATATTGGCAATCATCAACCAGACCAGAATTGCAATCATCACAGAAATAATCTTCAGGAACAGGTTATTAGTGAGTCTTCTCTTCATTCTTCACCCTTCCTTTCCATCTGCGATATGTTTTTTGCTCCTCCTTAATGGCTTTCTTTTTCTGAAATGCATACAACTGTTCCCGCAAATCATTGGTGGAGACAGCAGTTTCAAGTTTACCTCCCATGGCATAAGATACCTTTCCGGTTTCTTCTGAAACAATAATGGTCATGGAATCACTGACTTCACTGATCCCCACACCGGCACGATGCCTGGTTCCCAGATTCTTGTTCAATGAAAGGCTGTCAGACAGCGGCAAATAACACGTCGCCGCCACAATTCGATTATTCCTAACTAAAATCGCTCCATCATGCAGCGGTGTATTATGCTCAAAAATATTAACCAGAAGCTGACTGGATAAGGCCGCATCAATGGAAATTCCGGTTTTTTCATACTCCTTGAGAATGACATTTTGTTCCAGAACGATCAGAGCTCCCGTTTTGACTTCACTCATTTCAAAAACTCCACGTGTCAATTCGGCAATCGATCGATCGCTCAGGCGTCCTTCTCCTTCTTTTGAACTGGCAAAACTTAACCAAGTGGTAATATTATTCTTTTCCCCAAGCTGCTCAAGCGCCCTTCTAAGTTCCGGCTGAAAGATAACAAACAGTCCCGTAATTGCTACAAAACCAATATTCTTAAAAATCCACAGAATAGTATCCATGCGAAGGATATAGGCCAGAAGCAGTAACAGAAAAACAGTCAAAAGTCCTTTCAGCAGGGTATATGCTCTTGTACTCTTTACCCACAGCATCACGTAATATATAAAAAAAGCAATTAAAAAAACCTGAATAATATCGATAATATGAATATTTCTAGGCAAAGAAATACCCGTAAAATAATCTTTAATAACTTCTATCAAGCTATCCATCTTAATCACTTCCTTCCCTTTTCTCTGTTATCATAAGATAAAGCTGTCACAAATCTTTTAATGATTTCATCAGCTTTTCTTCCAGGCTTTCTTCCAATGGTATTTCATCTGACTTCTGCTGTTGCGGAGGCATGATTGATTTCTCCGGTCGTCTTTTTTCCGGTTCTGGAGATGCTTTTTCCGGTGGCTGTCCTCTTCGCGGTACTTCCGGTTCTTCCCCGATCGTTTTCACAAAACGTTTTTTCTGGGTAATAGTCATCTTCGGAACTGCTTTTACATAATAATAGTAGTCATCATCCTCATATTGCAGATATTCCGTTCTTGAGTAATCGACATTAAAGACAAAGAATTTTAACACAAACATCAATAGGCAGGAGACAATTACCTGAATGATCACCAGTACTGTCGAACCATCCACATCAAAGAAAAATCCACCGCCGATCATAATCAAAAGATAGACAACGCCACCTGCCGTGATGGCACTCTGCCACGCATAATTAACTGACATCCGCCGAATACAGTACACCAGAATCACCACTGCTGCGAATGTTATGACCGTCAGCCACATGGTTTGATTCTGCACTATCCCATCCAGTAAAATCTGCATTTTCTTTGACAGCTCACTGGCCTCCATGCCTTGCAGCAAAGCCGCTTTTTCCTGCACCAGGCGCATGAAGTAATAGAACACAACCCCGCAGGCGGCTGCCAAAGCCGAAACCGGGTTGCTCATTAGTCCAAAACCAATGGGGATTGCACATGGTATATTAAAGGCAAATGCAAGCGGGGAGAGCAGAATGCCCATTGCCTCCCGCGATGCAAAGCGAAAATAAAAAATCAACATTATAAAAAATAATATCAATGCAAATGCCGCAACTTCCAGACCTACTGCATAGCAGTGTCCCACCACCATCATACAGCCGATAACGATCATTGCATTAAAAGGCATCAGCGCACATATCAGCGCCAGTACCAAAACCACAAAAATGTTATTTAACTGCTGCATAAATCCCAGCATTGAATTGATGTTTGCAAAAAAAGCGAACGCCAATACAAACTTCAGAACCGGAATCAGGTAAGCGCTGTTATGGGCATAGAAGATTTTGATTTTTTCTTTTAGTTCTAACAAAAATGTCATCTATGATTCCCTCCCAAAAGTTTTTTTTCCTTCTTCTTTTGGTCTTCTTTTCCATATGTCTTTGACAGTTCTTCCAGATCTGCATAATAGGTTTGGACGTTTGTCTTGCCCTTCATATAACGCGCAGAACGTTTCACATAAGTAATTATCGAATAAAATATCAGCACTACAATATATCCCAGTACAAATTCAAAAATCACCACCGGAATATTCATCTTTGTCAGATTCCCCATAATATAATCCAGGTTGTAAGCTACAACCAAAACCCACAAAAGAAAATAACCCAGCATTGTCAAAATGAAATTCTTAAAAAGTCCCATTCCGATATAATCACTGCGGTAGTACTTGCTGATTTTTAAGTCTTCTTTTCCTTCCCCGTCTTCATACCGGGCCAGATTAGTCATTAAACGAATCTTATTTTCATTTAACATAACGACTCCTTATTGCTTCATTTCCCAAGTATATACATCGTCCATTGTAACATATATCATTTCCAATTAAAAGTTCTTTTTAAAAACCGCTGCCAATGCAAACAGTAATAAAAAACACCTGATCTACACCATTTTTTTTTAATTCTCTGGCAATTGCATCGACAGTACTTCCAGTAGTGTAAATATCATCTACCAGCAGTACGCTGTTGTACTCTCCCACTTTTGGGGCAGCCCGAAAAGCGTTCTTTAAGTTCTTTCGCCGCTCTTTACTGCTCAATTCTTTCTGTGCTTCGGTAGATCTTATGCGTTCTATCAGATCTGTCTGAATCGGTATAGAAAACCGTTGACTCAGAACGCGCCCTATGACTTCGGCCTGATTATAACCCCGATTTCTTTGCTTCTTTTTGTAAAGAGGTACTGGTATCAGTACTTCCGGCTGCCAGCGTTTGATCACGCCAGCAACTGTATGGCCTAATACTTCAGCATAAAAGTTACCATATTCTTTCCTGCCACGGAACTTAAAATACATCATTGACTGCTGCATTTTCCGGTTGTATGAAAATGGTGCAAATCCTTCGGTAAAATAGTGCTTTGTGTGTGCACAGTCAAAACAGTATTCCGCCTCAAAGGTATCTATCGCTTTGCTGCACTTCTTGCATCTTGGTTCTTTCAGCACTTTCATGTCTTTTTTGCATGTACTGCACAATAGCGCCCCCCTGGGACGAATAATATCGTGGCAAAGGGGACACCTTGCCGGATAAATACACTCTAACAATAGCTGCAATAACTTCAAAACATATCCTTTCTCCCCCGGTAATGCTCCTTATTGCTCTTTTTTTAGCTCTGCAATCCGAATATCCAAAGTTGTATAGCGTTTCTGTTCCGACACATTGTGAATCATTTCCCTAAACGTCTGCTCATTCCCCACCACCGTAACACACTTACGCGCTCTGGTAACAGCTGTATAAAGAAGATTTCTGGTCATCAGCATCTTTGGTCCGCTTAAAATCGGCAGAATTACTGCCGGATACTCACTTCCCTGGGATTTGTGTATGGTAACGGCATATGCCAGTTCTAATTCATCCAGTTCTTTAAAGGTATATTCAGCAAAACGACCCTCTTCAAATTCCACGGTCAGCGTTTCTGCAAAGGTATTAATCTCTTTCACAATACCCATGTCACCATTAAAAACACCTATGCCTTTTTCCACAGCGGTTCCATACTGTCCCCGGATTTCCCAATCCAGCTGGTAGTTATTTTTAATCTGCATGACCTTATCACCTTCGCGCAGCAGACCATTTCCATGCTCCCTTTCGCGCTTTGACGGCTCCGGCGGATTCAAATAACGCTGCAGGATTTCATTGAGACGTTCCACCCCCAGCATCCCTTTTCGCATCGGCGTCAGCACCTGTATGTCCAGCGGCTTTGCCTGCACATATCCCGGCAGCTTCTCCTGAATCAGTGCGATCACCACCCGAATGATAATGTCCGCTTCATAACGCTTCAAGAAGAAAAAGTCCTGACTGTCATTATTAAGCAGCACATCCTGGCCGGCATTGATCTTATGAGCATTCACCACGATATCGCTTTCCGATGCCTGGCGAAAGATTTTATCAAGTTCCACCACGCAAAATGCCTGAGAACGAATAATATCCTTCAACACACTTCCTGGTCCTACGCTGGGCAGCTGATTCATATCGCCAACCAGGATCAGCCTTGTTCCAACCGCTATTGCTGACAGCAAGGCATGCATCAGCTGGATGTCCACCATGGACATTTCGTCAATAATCACCACATCTGCTTCCAAAGGATTCTGTTCATTTCTTTCAAAATGAATATTCGCTGACGACTCATCCATAATACCTGAAAGTTCCAAAAGCCTGTGGATGGTAGATGCTTCATAGCCCGTCGCTTCGGTCATTCGTTTTGCTGCCCGGCCGGTAGGTGCCGCCAGATAGATATCCAGACCTTCCGCTTCAAAGTACTGGATGATCGCATTAATGGTGGTTGTCTTTCCGGTTCCCGGTCCTCCGGTCAGCACCAGGAGACCGTGATTTACCGCTTCAACCACTGCCTGCCGCTGCCGCCCTTCCAACGTAAAGGTTCCTGCTGCCGGGGTTTGGGAAAGCTTTTTTAAAATCTGTTCGTTATCATCACATAACACAACATCCAAATCATGAAGCATCCTTGCGATGTTCAATTCTAAATAATAATATGTATTGGCATATACTGCCGTTACCGATTCCAATTCACCAGTCAACGGATGGATTTTGCCGGTCAGTTCTTTTAGCACCACTTTGCGCTCCATGACCAGGTCCATGATGTGTTTGTCCATATATGCTGTATCCACACCCAACAGCTCACTGGCTCTTGAAAGCAATGTCTCCTTCGGCAGATAGCAGTGTCCCTCTGCGGTAGCCTGACTCAAAACATAAAGAAGTCCGCTGCCGATCCGGTAATCCGAATCCATCTGGATACCAATCCGGGAGGCAATCTCATCGGCAATTTTAAAACCGATTCCCTGAACATCTTCTGCCAACCGGTAGGGATTTTCTTTCAAAACCCCATAGACTTTCAAGCCATAATGTTGATAAATTTTAGCACATAAAGAAATAGAGATGCCATACTGTTGAAGAAACATCATGGCCTTCCTCATGTCGGCCTTTTCCTCGACCTGTGCAGCAATCTCTCTGGCTTTTTTCTCACTGATTCCTTTTACTTCCGCAAGACGCTCCGGTTCCTCATCGATGATTCGCAGCGTATCCTCACCAAAGCGCCGAACAACACGGGCTGCCAGTGCTGCTCCTATGCCTTTGATGGCACCGGAACCCAGATAGCGTTCCATCGCAGCTGCATCTTCCGGAATCTTCGTCTCATATGATGCCACCTTAAACTGCTGTCCATAGACAGCATGGTCGGTATAGCTTCCTGTTGCTTCGATGGTTTCTCCCTCGCTGACGTACTGAAAGCTCCCTACACAGGTCACATCCTTTCCATCAACGATCAGATTCATCACGGTGTATCCATTGTCCTCATTTCGAAATATGATATGTTCTACATATCCTTCCAGCGTATTTTCCATAGGTTCTTATTATTTTCCTAATTTCTCCATTACTTCAGTATAAAGGCCGGTACCTGTCGCTACTGCACACGTCGGTTCCTCTGCCGTCATCGTGTTAATTCCCGTTGCTTCTTCAATCAGTTCTTCCAGTCCGTCCATCAGGGCACCGCCACCAGTCAGTACAATACCCCGTTCGGAAATATCAGCAGCCAACTCCGGCGGTGTCTTTTCCAGCACACCATGAACTGCTTCCACGATCTGATTGGTTGCATCCTGCAAAGCCGTCCGCACTTCCTCCGATGTCAATGTCACCGTCTTGGGAAGTCCGGTGATAACATTTCTGCCCTTTACATCCATCGTCGTAGTCTGCGGGCGCGGGTAGGCACTTCCAATCTGGATCTTTACTGCTTCAGCAGTTTGTTCACCGATAAATAGATTATGACTCTTCCTGACATAACGAATGATCGCCTGATCAAAATCATTCCCGGCAACCTTAATCGAGGAGGCCACCACCGTATCACCTAAAGAAATCACGGCAATGTCGGTTGTTCCACCACCAATATCAATGATCATATTACCAAAGGGTCTGGTAATGTCGATACCTGCACCGATAGCTGCGGCAACCGGTTCTTCGATAATGAACACTTCCCGTGCCCCGGCTTGATAGGTAGCCTCTTCTACCGCTTTTCTTTCCACGGCGGTAACACCGCTTGGAACACAAATATTAATCCTTGGCTTTCGAAAAGATTTTCTCCCCATTGCTTTCTGAATAAAATATCTCAGCATCTTTTCTGTAATCAGATAATCTGAAATCACACCCTGCCTAAGCGGACGGATTGCAGTAATATTCCCTGGTGTCCTGCCGATCATCTGACGTGCCTCTTCGCCAATAGCTTTCACCCTATCAGCATCTTTATCATATGCTACTACGGATGGCTCTTTCAGTACAATTCCCTTTCCCTTCGCAAATACGAGAATACTGGTTGTCCCCAGATCAATTCCAATATCCATAGCTGCCATAATAATCCCCTTTCTATCTTCCCTGTAGTTCCCTGTACCCAGACAGCGGGCATTCTTTGTTACAGTTCACACCCTCACCGGCAGTAAACTGCAACACGCTTCGCGGAATACTTCCTGTGAACAGTAACTGTTCTTTTAATATAAGCACCCTGCTGCCAGAATACCACTGCTGTCATACGTATCATTATATACAATCACTTGAAAAATGGAAAGCGTTTTCTAGAGATATTTTTCGACATATTGACCAGTATAGGAAATCGGGTTCTTCGCTACTTCCTCCGGGGTCCCCTGAGCAATTACTGTTCCGCCTTTGTCTCCGCCTTCCGGCCCGATATCAATCAGATAATCCGCTGTCTTAATAACATCCAGATTATGTTCTATGACTACAACCGTATTGCCACCCTCCGTCAGCCGCTGTAAAATATCCACCAGCTTATGCACATCCGCAAAGTGAAGCCCCGTCGTGGGTTCATCGAGAATATAAATCGTCTTTCCGGTATTGCGCTTGCTCAGTTCAGTTGCCAGCTTAATACGCTGTGCCTCACCGCCTGACAAGGTAGTTGACGGTTGTCCCAAACGGATATAAGACAATCCCACATCATGCATAGTTTCAATCTTCCTGCGGATAGACGGCAGATGTTCAAAGAACTTCACCGCTTCTTCCACGGTCATATCCAGAACATCATAGATACTCTTTCCTTTGTATTGTACCTCAAGTGTCTCTCGGTTATACCTCTTTCCATGACATACTTCACAAGGAACATATACATCCGGCAGAAAATGCATCTCAATTTTGATGATCCCATCGCCACTGCAGGCCTCGCAGCGTCCGCCTTTGACATTAAAACTGAACCTCCCTTTCTTATAACCCTTTGCTTTTGCATCAGCAGTCGCAGCAAATAAATCCCTGATCTGATCAAACACACCGGTATATGTGGCCGGATTAGAACGAGGTGTCCTGCCAATTGGCGACTGATCAATGTTAATTACCTTATCTAACTGCTCGTAACCTTCCAGTGCCTTATGCTTTCCGGGAATCAGCCTGGCCCGGTTTAATTCCTTCGCCAACCGTTTATAAAGAATCTCATTCACCAGGGAACTTTTTCCGGAACCGGAAACTCCGGTTACACAAGTAATTATACCCAAAGGGATTTCCACATCAATATTTTTCAGGTTATTCTGTGCTGCTCCCCGAACAATCATTTTCCCGGTTGGCTTTTTGCGGATTTTGGGGACCGGAATTTTCTGTTTACCGCTTAAATAAGCACCGGTAATTGAGTTTTTATTCTTCATCAGTTCCTCGACCCGGCCGATGGCTACCAACTCCCCGCCATGCTCTCCTGCACCCGGTCCGATATCCACCACACAATCCGCCGCCCGCATAGTATCTTCATCATGTTCCACCACAATCAGAGTATTTCCCAAGTCCCGCAGATGGCAAAGAGTTTGCATCAATTTATCATTGTCCCGCTGATGCAGTCCAATACTGGGTTCATCCAGTATATAAGCCACACCCACCAGACCTGAACCAATCTGAGTCGCCAGACGGATCCTTTGTGCTTCGCCACCGGAAAGGGTTGCGGTAGCCCGTGCCAAGGTCAGATACTCCAGTCCTACATTCATCAGGAAACCAACTCTGGCACGAATTTCCTTCAAAACCTGATCACCAATTATTTCCTGGGTCCTGGTCAAATTCATATTATGCAAAAACTTGCTCAGCTTCGCCACCGACAACGATGTAACCTCATAGATATTCTTACCACCCACTGTCACCGCCAACGAAGTAGCCTTCAGACGCTGACCATGACATTCGTTACATGGTGTGATCTGCATAAATGTTTCATATTCTGCTTTTTGGCTTTCGGAACCGGTTTCACGATAACGGCGCTCTACATTACGGATAATTCCCTCAAAACTGATATCATAAGTGCCTTCACCTCGTTGCCCCTTGTAATAAACCTTCACTTCCTTCCCATTCGTCCCATGCAGCAGGATATCCTGAATTTTCTCGGGATATTTTTCAAATGGCATATCCAATTCAAACTTATATTCTGCTGCCAGCGCTTCCAGGATCGCTCTGGTAAAGCTTCCCTGGGCAGTACAGGACTGCCACCCCATAACTGTAATCGCACCTTCGTCAATACTTAAGGATGTATCCGGAATCATCAGTTGGGCATCAAACTCCATCTTATAGCCCAAACCAAGACAATGGGGGCACGCACCAAAAGGATTATTAAAAGAAAAGCTGCGGGGTTCAATCTCTTCGATGCTGATCTCACAATCCGGGCAGGAGAAACTCTGGCTGAAATTCAGCGCATTGCCATCCATAGTATCCACAACCAGCAGACCTTCCGCCAGTGCCAACACACTCTCAATGGAATCGGTCAGCCTTTTGTGGATTCCGTCTTTAACTACCAGACGGTCTACTACAATTTCAATGTTGTGTTTAATATTTTTATCAAGTGTGATCTCTTCCGTCAGTTCATATAAATTTCCATCCGCCATTACTCGGACATAGCCGCTTTTTCTGGCCTTTTCAAACAGCTTTTCATGACGTCCTTTACGTCCCCGCACTACCGGTGCCAAAAGTTGTATCTTTGTTCCTTGGGGCAGTTCCATAATATGGTCTACCATCTGATCGACAGTTTGCTTTTCAATCACTTTACCGCATTCGGGACAATGGGGAATTCCGATTCGGGCATAAAGCAATCGAAAATAATCATAAATCTCGGTCACGGTTCCAACCGTCGACCGGGGGTTACGGTTCGTCGACTTCTGATCAATGGAAATTGCGGGGGAAAGTCCTTCAATGCTCTCTACATTGGGTTTCTCCATCTGTCCCAGAAACTGTCTGGCATAAGAGGACAAGCTTTCCATATAGCGGCGCTGCCCTTCTGCATAAATTGTATCAAATGCCAAAGAACTCTTTCCCGATCCACTAAGCCCGGTCAGTACGACAAATTCATTACGCGGGATATCCACATCCAGATTCTTCAGATTATTCTCATTGGCTCCTCGTATTTTGATAAACTGTTTTTTCTGTTCAGCCATTCTTTCTTTACCTCTTTCATACTCAAAGCAAAAGCTCATCATCTGCTTTGCTGCTTACTTACAGGCTTCTGCTGCTTTAATAGGTTTGTGCAGAAGATTTATTTCCGGTCATCTTTTGTTTTTCATTTTAGTGTTGTTTATATGCTAAGGGGATTTTAACATACTTCTAATGTTTTTGCAAACATTTGTTCGTTTTGGGTACATATTGTAAAAGTGCATTGATTACTATTCAGCCGTGCTATTTAAGATGGGATGAACGTGAGTAAGATTGGGCTGGCGGACGCGGTCAAAGGGCATCCCTTCCATAGCAGGGTTGCCTCGTACTCAGTGTACCATCTCTTCAACCTTTGGTAGAATTCACCTTATGTCAAATGACTACTCACACAAAACTTACAACCTACCAACACCCAGCCGCTGTGTAAAACGAGGTGCTGCGTTATTTGCAAAATCACAGCGCGAGCTGCTAAAGATACTTACCCTAATGGGCTGGGAATTTGCGGGCAAAAGCCTGCTTTCCAAAGCGGGCTTTTGTATCCACCTGAAATGCGTTTTCTTCAGAAAACGGATTGAATGTGGATAGTCCC
>Ga0153928_1001189_pt1 | contig 11928 bp, 13 predicted proteins | sample TSNJ012MetaG_FD_106656 | JGI IMG/M metagenome (GOLD analysis project Ga0153928, IMG submission 106656) | Attine ant fungus gardens microbial communities from New Jersey, USA - TSNJ012 MetaG | ecosystem: Host-associated > Fungi > Mycelium > Unclassified | place: USA: New Jersey, Wharton State... | reverse complement strand
TGTTTGCAAGAATTTATTTAACTTTATGAGCGTTGTATACAATCATAATATTGTACAAAAAATTAAAACCGTCGCTCCTTACTCATGACTGAAGTCGCAAGAATGCGGAGCGACTTAATTCAATGATTTTAATAAATTTTCTCTGTTTTTTTCGCGCAAACGTGCCAGTTCAATAAACGGAGAATCTTTGCCGTAAAATTTAACATCGGGACGAATATTGCCATAATAAAGTTCTTCTAAAATTTTCATGAATTTTTTCCTTTCAATATTGTTTGAGTTCTTCATTGAGCCTGTGCATTAGCTTGTAAGCGCATGGTTTAGATACATCAAGCTCTTTTGCAATTTCTTCAACTCTGATAAAACTACTGTTGTTTGACATTTAATAATCCTGCTTTCTATAATATCTTCTCGGAATCTTCAGCCCTTATTTCATAAGGGCACTGAAAAAGTCCGATTTCCACTGAAAATCTGGACTTTTTCAGTGCCCTTTGATAATGTGGGTTTCTAGCTTTTCCGTTCTTATTCCCACTCAATTGTAGCCATTGGTTTAGGACTCATATCGTAACACACGCGGTTTACATTCTTAACTTCTTTCAAGATACGGTCGGTAATCTTTAACAATACCGGCCAATCTACCTGCTCAATCGTTGCTGTCATCGCATCGATTGTATTCACTGCCCGGAGAATTACCGGGTATTCAAATGATCTTGCATTATCCCGAACACCTACTGATTTAAAATCCGGAACTACAGTAAAGTACTGCCATACCTTTTTATCCAATCCCGCTAAAGCAAACTCTTCCCGCAGAATTGCATCTGCTTCTCTCACTGCTTCCAGGCGCTCTTTCGTGATTGCACCCAGACAACGAACGCCAAGTCCCGGTCCCGGGAATGGCTGACGGTAAACCATATCATCAGGCAGTCCCAGTTCTACACCGCATGCGCGTACTTCGTCTTTGAACAACTGGCGCAGCGGTTCTACTAATTCAAACTGTAAGTCTTCCGGCAGTCCACCTACATTATGATGGGATTTCACTACCTTCGCAGTCTTTGTTCCGCTTTCTACAATATCCGGATAGATGGTTCCCTGAGCCAGGAAGTCAATTCCGGAGAGCTTACGTGCCTCTTCTTCAAAGATACGAATAAATTCCGCACCAATGATTTTACGTTTTTCCTCCGGGTCGGCAACCCCGGTCAATTTTCCAAGGAAACGCTCTGCTGCATCTACATAAACCAAATTAGCATCCATCTGGTCTTTAAAGACTTCAACTACACTTTCAGACTCACCTTTTCGCATCAATCCATGATTGACATGAACGCAAACTAATTGTTTGCCAATTGCTTTAATTAAAAGTGCAGCTACTACCGAACTGTCAACACCACCCGATAATGCCAGCAATACCTTGCGATCGCCCACCTGGCGGCGTATCAGTTCTACCTGATCATCGATAAAATTCTTCATACTCCAATTAGCCGCAGCCTTACAGTTTTCAAAAATAAAGGCAGACAACTTATCTTTCATCGCAGCTTCTTCCATCGGCCATGCTTCTAGAATCACATCGCCCTTCAACGGCGCATGTGCTACTGACAGCACCGGGTATCCTGCTTCGTAAATACCAGGGCAAACATCAATCTTCTCACCGTCAACAACGTTATTTTCACCGCCATTGATAATGATTCCCTTTACATTCGGCAGCTTCTGAAGCTCGTCTACCGTAATGTCGTGGGGATAAATCTCACTGTATACCCCCAAATCACGAATTGCTCTGGCAATTCCTGTATTATCCGTACTTCCCAGATCTAATATAATAATCATATCCTGCTGCATCTTAAAATTCCTCCCAATCTGACAAAAATATGTAACGTTAGTTTATCATAATACGCTGATAGTGACAACATTACTTAATATTTTCATTGCACTCTCTAATGAATCAGACGTTACTGTTCACGGAGTGAACAGTAACAATCAGACTTGCTCAAAAGCACCCATCGGACAAAACTCCATGCACTTCTTGCATAAGATGCATGAATTTTCATCGATTTCCGGCAACGAATGAATGTCCTTTTGCGTTATTGCCCCTTTCGGGCAAACGGGAATCGCCGGACAAGAATGGTTTTGGGGACATTTATCTTTGTTGACAATTAATTTCATCTGCAAATCCTCCATTTCAGTTTTACTAAGATATTCTTCCTCCCTAACCATAATTCTATCTTTATCTGTAATTGGTCGAAGCACACAGCATGGATTTCCGACTGCCATAACATGAGCCGGGACATCTTTTGTAACAACACTTTTAGCTCCGATCACACAACCCTCACCGATTGTCACTCCCGGAAGAATAGTGACTTCTGCTCCGATCCAGACATTGTCTCCGATGGTAATTGCCTTAGCTTTTTCTAATCCACGGTTTCTTTCCTCTGCATCCACAGGATGGGTAGCTGTATAAACTCCGCAATTAGGTCCAATAAAGCAATGTGAACCAATCTTGACAGGCGCTCCATCCATCAAATAAGCATTGTGATTGATAAAGGTCTCATCACCAATAAAACAGTTGTACCCATAGTCTGTATAAAAGGGGGAGAGGATTGTTGTGTTTGTTCCTCTGTGTGGTAAAAGTTGTTTCAAAATTTCTTCTTTTTTACTAATTTCTTTCGGACGAGTGTTATTAAAATCAAAGCATAATTCTTCCGCTTCAGCTCTTTGCTCCAACAACTCGTTATCATTGTTAGCGTCGTACCAAAGCCCCATTTCCAATTTCTCACGTTCTGTCATTTTATAGCTCCTTTCAAGTCAAGCGCTTCTTGATACATTCCTTCGAGATAGAAATCATCAAGCTTATCCTGATAAATCAAATTCGTCATATATTCTTCGGTCATATTCATTAATTCTGCCTGAACTACTTTTCGAATTGATTATAGCATCTATCCGTAAATTTTTCTATTTACTTTCAGTTCAATAGGTGCATTGTCATTTTCTTTAATAATAATGAGAAATAAAAAAATAGCAAGCAACCCCTTCACAGAACTACTCGCTACTCTCTTTATACTCCTTGTCGTATGCAACCCACTCCTCGGTAATGATAATCCTCCATCTATATTGGACATTAATATGTCAATGTATATATATGACGTCCGCCTGGCTCATTCGGACCTTTTATCACTGCTTCGATATCTTCTTTCTTTCTCTGAGTCATCATATCGATTGGAGGAAGTGTTCCAGCCGGATATTTTTCCAGAATATCATTGACCAGTTTCTCCAGATAATCCAGAGTTCTTTCTATACCTTCCCGCGCTTTTTCGGCATCTGCTAAAGAAGCATCACCGATAACACCTTCCGGCTGGCAGATACATTCCATTCCACAGGAGCCAAATGCGTTATACCATTTGATCGGTCCCGTCCCGCGCTCTGCAGAGTTGTTAATGTGTCCCGATGGAAGCAATGGAGCAGAACTTGTCCTCACTGCATCTTCTTGTTTGCAAAATTCCGGGAAAAGTGCAAGTGACCATGACTGTTCTACTTCATCCGCATGAATAAATGGTGTACTGTATGGCCCGCCGCTTTCAACTGTATCCAACTGTTCTTTTGCAGCATTCCAGAAGTGTGTATATAATATAATTCCCGGTACCTGAAACTTCTTTCCGAATTTATGGATTGCAAGCGGGATTACATAATCCTGTCCGTGTCCATTTACAACGATAATCTTACGGAACCCTGTATTCCAGAAACCTGCAAACACATAACAGAGATAATCTGCCAGTATTTCTTCCGGAATCATGATGGTTCCTTTTTGCCCTAAATGATGATATGGATGGGAACCATACCAGATGGGTTGTGCTACAGTACAGCCGGTAGCTTTTGCAACTTGCTCACAAAGGCGTGTGTCAAGGTAGGTATCTTCTCCAAATGGTGCGCTGGGTCCGTGATTTTCTGTAGAACCTACCGGCAAAAGAAGAACATCATTCTTTTCCAGGCGCTCTTGCACCTCTTTGTTGGTCATATTTTGATAATAGATTCCATTTGCAGCTTCCATGTTACCGCCAGTTGCAGGGATTTGCCATTTTGACATGTTTGTTTTCCTCCTTAATTGTTAATTTAATTGTCATATACAATCCCAGTAATAATATATTACATATTATTACTGGGATTAATATCTTGTCAAATGTTTTATACACTGATATCTAATCACCGATGTACCAGTAATATTCCATATGAAATTACATTATTAGTGAGTTGCATTTTACTTGCTTTTATGTTATCTTAAAGATGTAATATATTAATAGCTTCAAAGTTACAACAACATATTGATGTATTTTAAGTTACGATTAAAAAGAAAGGGAAGTAGATGTATTAGTTTCTAAATACATCATACAAGATTTTATTCATGGCTATGTCATACCCACCAAAACCACGATACCTTAATGAATGGGCATATCAGTCCATAAAAGAGCAAATACTGGATAATCAAATAAAAACCGGAAGTCAGCTGAATATTGAAGAGTTAGCAAAAGAAATGAATATCAGCAGGACGCCAATCCGGGAGGCATTGCTGCGTTTGAAGCAAAACGGCCTCGTAGTTTCCGCTGCTAACGTTGGTTTTTTCGTGTGCGGCATTACAAAACGTGATTTTAATGATATTTTTGAGCTTCGGCAATTAATCGAATCATATGCCGTTGTAAAATATGTCGAAAAGAGTACTGGAGATGATACTCAGGCGCTGATTAATCTGCACGAACAGTGCAAGTTAGAGGCGGAGGCCGGGAACGCCAAGGTATTTAACAGTTATGATGTCCAACTGCATGATACAATCATTAATAGTGTCGGCAACAGAAAGATGTTGGCTATTTACAGCGATGTGGCTGATCTGCTCTACAGACTGCGCGTTTACGCCGCAAAGTCTTCTGAAAACATCAGGCAATCACTGAATGAGCACGAAAAGATTATATGTGCCATAAAAGTTAAGGATCCCACCCTGGCTCGCCTGGTCATGGAAGAACATATTCTCAATATTCGTGCCCGGCTTGAGAAGATCGTCGAATTTGAGGATGAAGCATGAAAACATCCGATAAGTATTGATTGTTATTATTACTTAATGTATTTCATCCGGGTGCCGTTTGGGCACCCGGTAATTTACTCGTTTTTTGATATCTTTTTCTTTTTCTGTAATCTCTTCATATACTTTTCTGTAATTTGCGTAATAAACATCACCAGAAGAAGCATAATACCCCACATGAATTTTTTTGTAAAGGTCGTGAACTGCCACAGATTAAACGCGTTTTGCAGCAGATAGATTGCAAAAATCGCAAGCAGCGTTCCTTCCAGCTTGCCTTTCCCTCCAGAAGGGCTGACTCCTCCCAAGACAGCTACAAGAACTGACTGCAGCAGATAAGTTTCACCATAACCCACTTTAGCTGAATTGGAGCGGGCGATGATCACGATAGAAGCAATCCCCGACAATAATCCTGCTATCGTATAAGTGATACAGATGTTTTTTTCGTTATTGATTCCTGAAAAGCGGGACGCCGCACAGTTCTCTCCCATTAAATACAGTTTCTGACCATATCCGGTTCTGTTAAAACAAAAGGCCATGATCATAAAAGCAATCAGCATGATAAGAAATACAAGCGGGATGCCGGCAACCTTTTGAGTGCCCAGCATTAAAAACTCTTTTGGGAAATTTGCTACTGCCTTCCCTTTGGACAACGCAGTGGTAATACCATTGTACAATGTCATCGTGCCAAGTGTTGCAATCATCGGCACAGCAGAAAACCGGCTGATTATAAGACCGTTTATCAGTCCTCCGAGAGCGGCGATCAACAGCACAAGCAGAATGGTACCCATCACCAACATATATATGTTCACTTTACTGATATCAAAAAAAGCTCCGCTTAAAATCATGGCACCTATCATCCCGGACATATTGGCATTTGCTACAAGAGACAAATCTATCCCGCCCATAATGATCACCATCGTCATTGCAATAGATATTAACGCAAACTCTGGTATCGAATAAGCCATTCCCAAAAATACTGCCCCACTATAGAGCCGACCTCCAAGAGCAATTGCCATAAAAATGCAGATAGCCAGCGTGGCGATCATCAGCACGGAAAAAGATAAGTCTAATTTTATAATCTGTTTCAGTTTTTTTCTCTTCATCATCTTCACCTTTTTTGCTCGTTATTCAGTAAATATAAAATTCTTACGGTTCTTGACTCTCTGCTGATAAGACGTCGCGCAGATACTAATCAGCAAGACAACACCAGTAAACAACAGCTTCCAGGAAGAAGACAACCCAATCAGAACCAGCGTAGAATCGAAAATTGCCATGACCAAGATTCCTAAAAAGGCTCCAAAGATCTTTCCTCTTCCTCCACTAGGCAATGTACCGCCGATAACAACTGCAGCTATAATGGTAAGTTCATCCCCAATGAGACTGATTGGTGTCAGCTGATTGACTTTCCATGTACTGACCATTCCCATAACCCCTGCCAGGGCTCCGGCATAGACATATACCATAACTTTGAGAAAGAAGGTATTATACCCTACTCTTTTCGCCGCCTCCTCAGAACATCCCATGGCAAAAATACCACGCCCTACGGTTGTCCGTCTCAGGAAAAACCAGGTTATTAAAACCACAATAAGTACAATCACCACAAATTTTGTCAGTTTGACTTGTGTTCCATCTGTCATAGTGACAGTTAGCAGCGGATCACTTCCAAAGGCTGCGAACTTCTTGCCAATAGCCGCACCTGGTATTTGAATGGCGCCGAGAAGCATCGTTGAGAGTCCAAAAAAAACATTACCTGTTCCCAATGTAATAATAAAGGGTTCGACTTTCAGCAGCTGTACCAGACAGGCGTTAATAAGACCCATAACACCTCCGAAAAATACCACCATAATAATCGTCACCAGTACATTGTCAATATTCCACGCAATGATCAGGCGGACTGTAATATGCGCACTTACAATCGCCACAGCGGTAGATGATACATCAATTCCCCCCGAGATCATAACCACCAGCGTACCAATAGCTATGATAAACATCCCTGACCAGGAACGGCAGATATCGAACAATGTTTCCAACGAAAGGAAAGACGGATTTATGGCCGATACAACCAATGAATAGAACAGAATGATCACAATTAGATATTTCTCTGTATTTGGAATGTTTTTTATTCTTTTTTTCAATTTTTCCATCTGTTATCAAGCCCTTTCCATATTCCGTGATTGGACATAACTTTCCTCAATAACCGCAGCAATGTCTTTCTGTATTGAATCTGCCGCCAGCTCTTCACTCTGGTACTCTCTTACGATCTCTCCATTCGACATAACTGCGACTCGATTGCAGTTAGTAACAATTTCTTCAATTTCATCAGATATTATAATAACTGCTATTCCACTTTTAGCAAGTTCCTGGATATAATGATATATTTCTGATTTGGATCCAATATCAATTCCAACGGTAGGCGAATCCAGAATCAGTATTTTAGGATTGGTTGCAATCCATTTGCCCAGGGATACTTTTTGCTGATTGCCTCCGGACAAGGTTTCCACCAGGTTCATCACCGATGGTGTCTTAATATTAACCATTTTTCTCATCTTCTCTGCCAACAGTTCCTGTTTTTTAATATCTATGGATCCGATTTTTGTCTTTTGGGCATCCATAACAGGTACAGAGACGTTTTTTAAAATGCTGTTTTTCAAAAACAAACCCTGGACTGCCCGATCTTCCGGAACCAGTCCAATCCCAAGATTAATCGCTTGCTTCGGCGAATTTATCTGCACCGGCACTCCCTCAAAAAAGATCTCTCCTGCATCCGGTTGATTTAAGCCAAACATAGACAGTGCCAGTTCCGTGCGGCCAGACCCCAGTAATCCGATAATACCAAAGATATCTGACTTGTTGACTTTCAGATTGATATGGTGATAATATGCTTTACGGGACAGATCTTTCAACTCTATCACCGCCGGCGAGGTACTCTTCTTTGTCTTTTCATATTTATTATAAATCACCTCACTGCCGGTCATATAATAAGACAGCTTCCTCTGATCCAGCTCCTTTGGATTGAAATCTCCCACCTTAACACCATCTCTGATAACCATAATACTATCGGCTACCGCAAATACTTCATCCAGCTTATGACTGACAAAGACAACCGACATCTGCTTGGCCTTTAATCCCCGTACAACCTCCAATAACCTGGAAACTTCATTTTTTGTCAATGCGGTTGTGGGTTCATCCATAAAAATCACCTTTGCATCCTGGGTCAGCGCACGGCAGATAGCGACCATTTGCCGATTTGCTATGGATAACTCCTCAATTTCTGTATCTAACGGCAGCGAAACTCCAATCTTGTTGATAACATTCACTGCAATAGTCCGCATTTCTTTAGGATCAATGAATGTTTTATTGTTTGCTATCAAATAACTCATAACAATATTTTCTTCTACAGTCATATGATCAAAGAGCGAAAGATCTTGATAGATAACCTGAATTCCTGTTTTTAAAGCCTGTTTGAAATCATAATGCTCTCCAACTGTATGTCCATCGATCGTGAGATTTCCGGAGTCGAATTTCTCGACTCCGGTGATCATTTTAATCAGCGTTGACTTGCCACAGCCATTTTCCCCCACCAGGCATTTTATCTCTCCTTTTTTTATCAAGAAATCCACCTGATCAAGTGCCTGCACACCGACATAACGTTTGCTTATCTTTCTGGCATCAATCAAAAAATCAGCTTTTTTTTCGTCCATGCTTTCCCTCCATCTGTCCTGTCAGTACTACCAGGGCAGGGATGCTACATTATCTTTGGTCACTTCCAACAGCGCATCGGCCCGAATGATTCCATTCTCTACCGTAACAGTTTCATATCCCTCATATGGGAAAGAAGTGGCGGAATCAATGGTTTCTCCATTTAAAAGTTTCAGCGCAATATCACCGCTGACATAAGCCGCACCAAAAGGATCCCAGGTATAAGCCGCGTAATACCATCCGGTCTCAATGTATTCCTTGGATGCAGAAGGGGCAATGCCGGAAATCAACATAATATCATCTCGGTTTTTTTCCTGCAGTGCCCGTGCCACTCCGGTACTTGAAGCAGTAGCACTGCAGATAACCTTTAAATCAGGATGGGCTTTTAATAATTCAATGGTTCTGTCATAGGCCGTTGCATCATCATTATTGTCTTCTATCGGCTCTGTAACTACCTCTTCTAATCCCGGATATTCTCCAATCTGTTCTTTGATACTATCGTAGTATTCCATATGGGCTGTGGTTCCTAAAGTTTGAACCATCATGGCCCATTTCCCTTCACCACCTGTAGCTTCTACCATATTATTCAGCATCCAGGTACCAATATCATAATTGGCAAAGGACTCCATATCAAAATCAACATATTCTGCAATATCCGGTGCTTCATGGGTAACAACAGTGATTCCTGCCGCTCTTGCTTTTTCAATAACCGGAATCATGGACTTTGTATCATTAGGAATGATGCAAATAGCATCCACCTTCTGTGCGATCAACTCTTCACAAAGCTGCACCTGAGCTGCTACATCTCCATTTTCCGGTGCAATCTGGTAAGTATTTACACCATTATCTTTACCGAAAGCTTCGATACCGGAACGTGTAGCATCAAACCATGCAAACCCTTCGGTTTTTGCCACAAGAACAATGGTCCGTTCCTCTTGGCTGCTCTCCTGAGACTTCGCTTCATTATCCTCTTGAGCATCCTCTTCCTTCACATTATCTTGTGACTCTACATCATCAGCAGCTGTGTTTGAATTGTTTAAAGCACTCGAACAACCCATAAGAGATAACCCTAATAAAACCGTTAATAAAATCGCTAAATACCTTTTCATGAATGAATCCCTCCCATAAATTTTTTTTGTAATTATTTCCTTTACTTGAATTATTCACGATGTTTCATAGATGGTGCTCCGCACCGCACAGTTACTTGTTTTTATATTTGCTCCTGATAAAAGTATCGATTATAGTATATGTTTGTCCATCGCATTACCTCCTTAATATTATTAGCGCAATTTATGTTATCTTAAATAAGTCCACATAGACTGCTGTTAATAGTGACACAGGGTGTTATTACACGAGTAATATATTACATATTATACCTTGGTTTCTTGGCTTGTCAAGTATATACTGAATTTTGTTATATTTTACCTGGATACTATAATATAATCTAATCCGAATAAAAATTTCAATATAGTTCAAATCCACAGAAGCAGCATGTTTATTGAGGAAAATAGCTATTTCTTACTCCTGCTTTCGTAATAAACTAATTACTAAGTTTTAGATAAATATTAATTTTTTTATTGCATTATATTTGGTTTTATGTTATTTTGAAAATACAAAACAGGATGTGTAATATATTAATGGTGTTTGAACGTAGTTTTGACCTACGTGATTTGATTATATTATTCCACCGGATATCTCATTTGATACATCTTTTCTATTAATTAGAGCTCAGGGTAAGGCTGCTGCAAATGGTTGAATTACATAATAAGGCAAATTATCATTAAGAATTCCTGTTTTTTGACATTAAAGTATGGTGTATTTATTTCACGAGTAATATATTACACATTACATACTAATTGAACATTCTTAATCAAGGAGGATTATTATGGTTGTCGATAAGGTAAAATCTGTTGTAATGACTGGACCTGGTAAGGTTGAGATTCAGGAATTTCCTTTTCCCAAAGATTTGGAACCCGGCTCTATAATCGCAAAAGTAGAAATGGCTGGAATTTGCGGAACTGATAAACATGCTTTCGATGGAGATACCCTGCTTTACGGTGGCACTGAGGCGGAACAGAATATGGTATACCCTCATGTCCCAGGTCATGAAAACTCTGCTATCGTAGTGGAAATGTACGGTAAAGGAACAGATATTGAATATTCGGGCAAGGAATTGCGTGTTGGTGATCGTATAACATATTGTCCCAATGTGATTTGCGGTCGATGCTGGTATTGCAGGACTATTCATGCATTTCCATTCTGCGCCGAACATCAAGGTATTGGCATGACATATTCCAGCGACATATACCCACATATCATCGGTGGCTGGTCCGAATATATGGTTTTACCTCCCAAGACATGGGTTTATAAAGTCCACGAGGAGTTAACCATTGAGGAAAACGTGCTGTCCGAGATATTCGTGGTATCGGCCTTACTGGACCGGGCAAAGATGTATAGCTCAATTGACTCGAGAGGAGGCTTCAAATTCGGTGACACAGTGGTTGTGCAAGGGCTGGGAGCTATTGGGATGACGATGATTGCCAAGGCAAGACTTCTGGGCGCGGGAAAAATCATTGGGCTGGACAGTAAAGAACCAAACCGTGTACTGGCTAAGGAATTCGGCGCGGATATCTGCCTGGATGTTTCCCAATACACCGACGACGAACTGGTGGATGAAATCCGCGGGTTTACCGAAGGTCGCGGTGCCGATGTTGTGGTCGAATGCGTAGGGACTCCCCAGGTTGTAGATGTGGGTCTGCGTATGCTCAGGCGCGGCGGCACTTATTGCGAAACGGGGAACTTTGCCGACACTGGATCCGTTAACCTCAATATCCACCGCCATTTCGCCGCTAAGAATGTCCTCTTCATCGGTAATAGCAACCATCCTCATGACCAGTATTACACTCATCATGACATGATGATACGCCACCGCCACCAATTTCCATGGCATAAACTGATTACTCATCGATTTGACCTCGACCAGTGCGAGGATGCACTAAAGGCAGCTAATTCGCCCGACGCGCTAAAAGTAGAATTCGTCCCTGGCATGAACAAGAAATAAATTGATATGGCTAGATTTAGATATTATTCCTCTTGACTATGCCTTGATATATCAGTCAGTGGGCTTGTCAAGGACTTCAGCCGAACAAGCAATGCGTCAGTATCTTGACAAGGCACTG
>Ga0153928_1001186_pt1 | contig 11937 bp, 11 predicted proteins | sample TSNJ012MetaG_FD_106656 | JGI IMG/M metagenome (GOLD analysis project Ga0153928, IMG submission 106656) | Attine ant fungus gardens microbial communities from New Jersey, USA - TSNJ012 MetaG | ecosystem: Host-associated > Fungi > Mycelium > Unclassified | place: USA: New Jersey, Wharton State... | reverse complement strand
GGCGACCCCTGCCCGCGCTGCGGCCGGCCGCTGGAGGTCAAGCGGGGCATTGAGGTGGGGCATGTTTTTAGACTGGGCACCAAGTATTCCGAAGCCATGAACGCCACCTATGACCGGCCCGATGGTCAATCGGCGCCTTTGGTCATGGGTTGCTACGGCATCGGCATCGGCCGGACCGTGGCCGCGGCCATTGAACAGAATCACGACCGTGATGGTATTGTCTGGCCTATGCCTCTGGCACCTTATGAAGCGGTGCTGCTGCCTCTTCAGGTTCAGGTCCCTGAAGTCATGGGCCCGGCTGAAAAACTTTTTCAGGAACTTATAGATCTGGGGGTTGAAACCGTTCTGGATGACCGCGACGAGCGGCCGGGCCTGAAATTTAAAGACGCCGACCTTATTGGCTATCCCCTGAGGGTGACTATTTCCGAAAAGTCACTGGCCAACGGTCAGGTGGAATTGAAGCGGCGGGACACCAGAGAGGTGACCATGCTGAATTTGGCTGACGCGGCCAGCGTCATCCGCCGGCTGCGCGATGAGGGGCTGGCCGGAGGAGCCGCTTGAGCCCGAAGGCGTCATCGGAGTAGAAATGGTTCGAGAAGAATATATCCCTCTGGAAGACGCGCCCGTTTACGGCGATCAGCCGGTGCGTGTTGAAGGCATTCTGGACGCGTTGCAGAAAAACCATCCCGAGGCCGATGTAACCGTAGTGCGGCGGGCCTACATCTTCGCCGCCAGCGCTCACCAGGGCATGACCCGCCGCTCGGGCGAACCGTATCTCAATCACCCTTTGGCCGTGGCTGGCATCCTCTGCGACATGAAGCTTGATGTGGCCAGCGTGGTAGCCGGACTTCTGCACGACACCATTGAGGACACACCGACCACGGTTGAAGACATCACCGCCAAATTCGGCCGGGATGTGGCCACCATTGTCGACGGGGTGACCAAGATAGGGCGGATGAATTTCAGTTCGGCCACTGAACGCAAGGCCGGCAATATGCGCAAGATGATTCTGGCCATGCTGACCGACCTTCGGGTCATCTTGGTCAAACTGGCTGACCGGCTCAACAACATGCGGACCCTAGGTTTCATGCCCGAGCACAAACAGGCGGCCATCGCCTCTGAAACCCTGGAAATTTTCGCGCCTCTGGCCTCCCGGCTGGGTATTCACAAGATCCAGACTGAATTGGAAGACCTCTGCCTCTATTACCTGGAATCGGACGCCTATTCCGAGATTCGCCTGAACCTCTCGGCCGGTCGCAGCGACCGGCAGGAGTATGTGCGGGAAGTCATCGACTATCTGACCCGGCGGACTGAAGAGTTTCATATCAAGGCTCAGATTGAGGGCCGGCCCAAGCACATCTACAGTATCTGGAAGAAAATGCGGGACCAAAATCTGAACTTTGATCAACTCTATGATCTGACCGCTTTTCGCGTTATCGTTGATACCGTGCAGGACTGCTATGCTGTCCTGGGAGTCATTCATTCTATTTTCAAGGCCATTCCCGGCCGCTTTAAGGATTATATTAACCTGCCGAAGGCCAATGGCTACCAGTCGCTGCACACGGCGGTGGTGGGCCCGCGCAACACTCGAATGGAAATACAGATCCGCACCCATGAAATGCATAACTACGCGGAAAACGGGGTGGCCGCCCACTGGCGTTACAAAGAGGACAGCGGCGCGGTCAGCAACGAGGAAGATAAGCGCATCAAAGCCCTGCGTTCCATCCTCAGTTGGCAGGACAATCTGGAAAATCCCGACGCCTTTTTAAACTCGGTCAAGGAAAGTCTGGCTGACCGCGAATCTATCTATGTCTTTACTCCCCGCGGTGATGTCAAGGAACTTCTGGCCGGGGCCTGTCCGGTGGATTTCGCCTATTCCATCCACACCATGGTCGGGCACAACTGCGTTGGGGCCAAAGTCAATGGGGCCATTGTCCCCTTACGCTACCAGCTCCATAACGGCGACACCGTGGAGGTCATGACCAGCCGTAACGGCACCCCTTCCCGTGATTGGCTCAACTTTGTGGCCAGCCCCCGGGCCAAGGCCAAGATACGCCAGTGGTTCGCGGCTGAGGAACGGGCCAAGGCCGTGGATTTCGGCCAGGATCTGGTGGAAAGGGAAATGCGCAAGGCCGGCATACCCAAGGCTCGTCTGGCCAACCCCGAGGCGCTGAAAAATCTTGGCTTCAGCCATATTGACGAGCTTAACGCGGCGGTTGCTTTCGGCAAAGTTAATTTTAGACGCCTTCTGCATACTCTGGCCCCTGAAAAATTCACGGCCGACCCTGCGCCAGAGCCCAAAACCCCAACCAAAGACCCGGAAGCCGGGATTGATTATACCAAAAGCATTCTGGTCTCAGATCAGAGTGACATCTTTATCCATCTGGCCAAATGCTGCTCACCGATTCCCGGGGAACCGATTGTCGGCTACATCACTCAGGGTCACGGCATTTCCATTCACTCGGCCACCTGCTCCTCACTGGCCGGGCTTGACCCCGACCGGTTATTAAGGGCCAACTGGAGCGACCACGAGGAAAGCCTGTATGAAGTCTATATCCGGGTTTTCACCGATAATGCTCCCGGCACTCTGATGAAGGTTCTGGATACGATCAGCCCCCGGGTGGAAAATATTCTGGAGGCCCACGCCTCCGATGACGTGGGCGGCGGTGAGATGCGTTTTACTTTGGCCGTGCGCAATCAGTCCCAGTTTCAGAACATGATGAAAGCGATCAAAGCCCTGCCGGCGGTCAAGCGGGCCGACCGTCTTTTCCCGGAAAAGGCTTGAGGGTTATTTTTCTGATGACTGAACCGCGTCCCAATCTTCTGGATCTGAGCCCGGCCGAAATGACCAACCTGTGCCTTGAACTGGGGGAAAAGCCCTACCGGGGCAAACAGTTGGCTGCCTGGGTTTTCCGAAGGGGGGCCTACGATTTTGACCAGATGACCGACATCTCCACAAGCGCCCGGCGGAAACTGGCCGGGGCCATCGATCTTTATCATCTCAAGCCGCTGGAAATAGTTGAGGATGAAGGAACCCGCAAAATATTGTGGGAACTAGCCGATGGCCTGAACGTGGAAAGCGTGCTGATCAGGGAGCGGGACCATCTAACCCTGTGTTTGTCTTCCCAGGTGGGTTGCGCCCTGGGTTGTCGCTTCTGTCGTACCGGCACCCTGGGTTTCACCCGCAACCTGACTCAGGGCGAAATTCTGGGGCAGATTCTCGGCGCGCAAAAATTGGTTGGAGAAGAGGGGCAACTGGCCAACCTGGTTTTCATGGGCATGGGGGAGCCGCTTCTGAATCGCGAAAATGTCATGCGGAGCCTGGCCGTGATAACCGATCCAGACCTCATGGCCATGGGTAAAAAACACATCTCCCTGTCCACGGTGGGCATAGTGCCCGAACTGCCTTTTCTGGCCCGGGGCCCGAAGATCGGCCTGACCATATCCTTGTCGGCCGCGGACGATGGGTTGCGCGACCGGTTGATGCCGGTCAATAAAAAGTATCCTCTGGCTGAGCTAAAAAAGGCCTTGGCCGCCTGGCCCCTGAGCCATGGACGGCGCCTTACTATCGCTTATGTGCTCTTAGACGGGGTCAACGACCGGCCGGAAGAGGCCACTCTTCTCAGCCGCTGGCTGACTGGCCTGAAAGTCAAAATTAATCTTATCCCCTTCAATCCCTGGCCGGGGGCACCTTTCAGAGCGCCGGCCGCGGAAACAGTGGAACGCTTTCGAAAGGTGCTGGCGGATAAAAATCACACCGTGATTGTCCGGTGGTCCAAGGGCGGGGGCGTTTCAGCCGCCTGCGGCCAGTTGGCCGGCCGCCGGATTTGCGAATCTCAATAAATTTAGGCGGTGCCGCCCCCCTGGGTAGGAACTGCCCAATCGGGTTGACGGCCATAGACAGGGCGCAAGGTTATTGTCAATGGTTGTGTATCAGCTTAAATGAGTAGGCGCCGGCAATTAAAGTCTCTCGCAAGGCGCTATTCTAAATTACCTTGACACCCCCCGCCGGCCAAGCTAGAATCAGCTCTCTGACCGGCCGCGACCTAATCTGAGCCGCGGCCATTTTCACTTATTAATCATTAATAATCAAGGAATTTATATTTATGGCGCAAGCTTTCGGCATATTTTCTGGAGGCCTTGACAGCGTTTTGTCGGCCCGTTTGATCATGAATCAGGGTCTGACCCCGACCCTGATCACCTTTGTCTCTCCCTTTTTTCCTCCGGATCAGGCCCGGGCCGGGGCCCGGGATCTGGGCCTTCCCTTGACAGAGGTGGATATTTACTCCGATCTTTTAGCTCTGGTCAAAAATCCGCCTCACGGCCGGGGCCGCCACCTCAACCCTTGTATTGACTGCCACGCCCTTATGTTCAAAAAAGCTGGCGAACTAATGCCCGCCGCTGAGCCCGGTTTTCTTTTTTCCGGGGAGGTGGTGGGACAAAGGCCCATGAGCCAAAACCCCCGGGCGTTGAAAATCGTGGCTCAGGATTCAGGCAAGCGGGAACTGATCCTGCGCCCCTTATCCGCCAAATTACTGCCGGAAACCGAAGCCGAAAGCCGCGGTTGGGTTAAACGGGAAGACCTTATGGGGCTCTCCGGCCGCAGCCGCCGCGCGCAGATGGATTTAGCCAAAAAATATGGTTTGGCGGTTCCGCCGCCAGCCGGCGGCTGCCTTTTGACCGATGGGGGGTTCTGCCGTCGTTTCCAGTGGCTGCTGAACCAGCCTCAGGCGGCTTGGGATGACTTAGGTGAGCCGGGCAACCGGCCGGCCGGCTGGCCGGATTCGGCCAAAGATGGTTGCGCGGCCGCTCCAGCCATAATGGCGAACTGGCCTCCGGCCCGCCTGGTTGAAATAATTAAACGGGGCCGCCTATTTTCAGCCGAACCGGGTCTACTACTGGCAGTGGGCCGCAATCAGGCCGACAACCAGGCCCTGGCCGAATTAACCGGGCCGGATGACTTGAGTTTTCATCTGGAAGGCGGCCCCGGCCCCACCGTGCTGCTACCGGCCGCGGGCTTCGACCCCGGCCCGGCCACCTTAAGTCTGGCCCGTCACTTGGCCGCGGCTTATGGCGACCACGCCCAGGCTCCAATAGTCTCCATCAGGCAACAAAGGCTTGGCCACCCCCCGGAATTTTTTCAGGTGGAGACGACCAGGCTAAAGGACTGGGAACATTTGATGATCAAAGGTGTCTAGGCCGCCAGGGGTGACCTTTGGGCGCGTCCCTTCAGAATAATTTAAACCGTTTTTCTCAGCGGTTTTTGAACCCGGCCAATCTTCTTGAAATATGCCGTTCCAATTGGACCAGGGGCGGGGTACGGGCGATGGTGAAGAGAATCAGGCCCCCCCAGATGAAGCCGAAGGAAATCAGATGGGTCCTGGTAAAAGGCTCATTAAAGACGAAAACCCCCAGACAGAGAGTCAGAGTCGGGGAGACATATTGAATGACGCCCATAACGGTCAGTGACAGTTGGTTGAGGCTGAAGGCAAACATAATTAGAGGCACCGAAGTCACAATTCCGGCCCCAACCAGAAGCAGGAAGGTGGGGTTGAAACCCGCGGGATAACCATTGCCGCTAGTGTAGAGAGTGATGAAAAAAATAAGAGCCAGGGGGGCGATCAGGGCGGTTTCCAAAGTTATGCCCACCACGGCTGAAAGCCCGGTGACCTTTTTAGTCAGGCCGTAAACGGACATGGTGCCCGCTAAAATCAACGCCACCGCCGGAAACGAGCCGTAATTTACCGTCAGATACAAAACACCAACCGCCGCCAGCAACACAGCCAGAAACTGCCATAGCGACAGGCGTTCTCTTAAGATGGTTACTCCAATCAAAACATTGAGCAACGGATTGATGTAGTAACCAAGACTACTCTCCACCACCCGGTCATTGTTAACCGCCCAAATATAGGTCAGCCAGTTGAAGCTGATCAGGGTCGCCCCCAGGGCCAACCCGGCCAGCCTGCGTTTTTGGGCCACCAGGCCCCTGACCTCATCGGCCAGAGTCCTGGTCCGGCCGGTGATCAGCACCAGGGCGACCATGAAAACAAATGACCACCAGATTCGGTGGGCCAGTACCTCATAAGCGGGCACCTGGCTGAAGCACTTCCAATAAACAGGCAGAATTCCCCACAAGACAAAGGCCAGGGTGGCCAAAGTCGTGGCCTTTGTCTGCGATTTAAGTTCGACCATCCCGACTTACCCCTTATTTTTTGTATTGATCGGCGTTGAGACTGTTAATCTGGTCACGCCAGGCGAGGGTTTTGGCCTGAATGTCGGTCACCTGAGCGGGCGGGCCGTATTTTTCGAAATAGGCCAGGAAGACGATCTTGTCGCCCACCCCCAGCGAAGTGGCCGTCAGGTAGACGTCTGAAGGCTGACCGAAAACCTCAAACAGCGTCCGGGCCCCTAAAGACAGGCTGGAACTGGTCTCGGCGATTTTTTTGGTGTCTTCTCCTACTTTGAATTTAAAGCCGATGTTCGTCCCCAGAATTTCTTTGAGTTTACTGTTGCCCTGAGCGGTCAAAAGCGCGGCCATGGGCCGGTTACCGGCCACCAGTTCAAACCAGCGGGCATAGCTCCGATTTTCCTTGGTCAGGGTCTGGGTGTTGAATTTTTTCTTGGCCATTTTCCGGGTGGTGCAGATCATGGCATATCTGGGAATGGCCGTGGGTTTGCCGGCCGAAGCCTCCTTCACAAAGGCGTTCCACTCATTGGGCACGGCGTAGACGGCCAGCACCCGAAGCTTCAGCTTGGGTGCCACTTTCTCGATATAGGCGTCAGCTATGGGATTTAAACCATCTACTCTGGTCAGCCCTTCCGGGGAGTCCAAAGTGACGGTAACTGAGCCTACCGCAGCCTGACCGAGCGGCGCGACAGGCTCGGTTGCCTTTTTCTGGGCCGCCGCGGGGTTGGTCAGAAAAAGACCCGGACACAGGGCCAGGGCAATGATACAGAATATTCTTTTCACTATTAACCTCCGGAAACTTGGAAGGACGGACAGGCGGGTCACGGTTCAATTTGACAATTTCGGCTCTCATTGTCAAATATTATAAAAAGACGCCGGGCGGCGTGTTTTATCGTTTGCCCCTAAAGAGGGCGATATTTTCTAAAACCATTTTTTCTTGTAGAACAAAATACTCACTGCCAACATTAAGCCCAGACAAAGGGCGCAGAGAATCAGATATAAGACCTTCAGATCGGAACCGGGCAGTTCCACATTCATGCCATAAAAGCTGGTTACCAGATTCGGCAACATCAAGACGACGGTCACGCCGGCCAAAAATTTCATGATTTTGTTGAGATTGTTGGAGATAATACTGCCGAAAGCGTTACTCATGCTGGCCAGTATCTCACCGAATATTTCGGCCATAAAGACGGCTTGCTGGTTTTCAGTCAGGGCGTCATCCAAAAGCCTCCGCTCTTCTTTGGTAAAAATCAGACCGAATGATTCGGGCTGTTGAAATTTCTCCATCAGTCTGTAGTTGGATTTCAAAGCGATGGTGGTGTCGATGAGCGCCTTTTCAATATCCAGTAAAGCCAGGAGTTCTTTATTTTCCGGAAAAAGCCTTAGTCCGGCCTCAGCCGCGCCGGCCTTTTCCTCCAACCGCTCGATATTGTCGATGAAGCCAGTACCGACTACGTAAAAGAGGGCAAAGGCCAGACGCGCCCGGGTCCAATTACGCTTACGCTGAAAAATACGGCTCAGATGGATATCAACCAGGCCGGGTTCCCGGCAGATGGTCACCACCAGATCAGGGGAGATTATCACCCCCACCGGCACCGTAGAGAACAGCGGACCCTCCGGCGATTGCCTTCTGAAAGACAGGCGAACCACGATCAGGATGATCGACCCGTCCTGATTTAACCGCGGATGTTCCTTGTGGTCCAAAGGCTCGGTCAGAGCCCATAGCGGCAGGTGGTAGCTATCGGCCAGTTGCTTTAACTCCTCCTCGTCAGGACAGGACAGATCTATCCAATCAGGAGTTTCATCCTGAGAGCAGGGCCTGATCATTTGAGAAAGTTTATACCGGTTAATCATTAAAGGCCACCTGAGGCGAAAGAAGTTGAGATTGTTGGCCGGCCCGGCGGTTTTTATCTGTAGCCGGGGAAGCTCATTTATGGGGGGCCGACATCAATGGCCCAAAACGGCGGGTCAGGCCAATTTGGCCAGCATGGCCGCCGTGCCCGACTGGAGTGGGTCGTGCCACAAACGTCTTTTACTGCTGCCCGAAAGCCAATCCAGGGGCCAGGACAGGGGCACCCCGGGGGCGGAGACCACAGCTTCCGCCGGCCAGAGCGATTCCGGCAAGGCCGCGAGCACCGGGGTGGCGTCATATATCAAATTGGTCCGGCCCAGAACTTCGGCCAGTTGAGTTTGATCACGGATTATCTCGCCTTCACGGATTTCACCCTGAGCCGCCGTGGCGCGTTTTGGGTCAGGGTCATACATTAACGGATAAGCTCCCAGATCACACAGATATGAAGCCGCCCCGAGGCCGATGATGCCCAGACCCAGAACCACGACCTCCCGCTCTTTAAGACTGCCGCCGTTCATCAGTTCCAGAGCGGTCACAAACACCCGGCTGGTGGCCGGGTTGTTGTTGGCCGTCAGGCCTCTGGAAGATTCTCGAGCCAGAAATCGGTGGTCATCGGCGGAAATGACAAAGTCGGCTCTCCATTTCGCGGCTTCCCGGAAGCCGTCACGATCTGGTCGGCTCATTACTTTGGCATCCATACCCAAATGCCGGCCGATGGAAGCCAGGCTTTCGGCAAAACCGCTCACCACCCCAACCCCGCTGGAGATAGATATCGCCGCCAGACGACGGTTGGCCAGACCGGCCTGTACTTGCTCCACGGGTTTGTCCTGCGACATGGCGGCCAAGGTTAACAAGTCGACCCCCAAAACTTCTTTAATGCTTTTATCATATTCTTCCCAGCCGCCAGGAATACCAATAACGTCTGAGGTTGTAAGACAGGTCACAGTTTCGAACCTCCAAATGTCAATATCATTTTCCAGTATAACACATTTCAGGGCAGTAGGCGACAGGCCGCGTGCGGCTGTCGGCAATTAAGACTTAAAACACACCTGTCTGGCGGGCTTGGTATCCCTTTGTTGACAAGCCTGTTCAATGGGGTTAGAATAATAGTTGTGAGGTCAGAAAGTGCCAGCGTCGATATTAATATTGTTGTGCGCTGGGTAGATTAACTATTATTAACAACCAGGTGAGGTTAATTATGACTAAAATAAAAGGAAGTCAGACAGAAAAAAATATTATGGCAGCCTTTGCCGGCGAGTCTCAGGCCCGTAATCGTTACACCTACGCGGCTTCTGTGGCTAAAAAAGAAGGATATATTAAAATTTCACAAATTTATGAAGAAACCGCCAACCAGGAAAAGGAACACGCCAAACGGTTGTTTAAATTTTTGGACAACGAGGAAAGCGAAGTGACTATTAGCGCCTCCTATCCTGCTTTCGGGATTCCGTCCGACACGACCATTCATTTACAGCATGCCGCCGCCGGCGAGCATTATGAATGGACAGAAATGTATCCCGGTTTTGCCAAAGTGGCCAGGGAAGAGGGATTCTCCGAAGTGGCCTCGACTATGGAAAATATAGCCGTGGCTGAAAAATATCATGAAGCTCGATTCAATGAATACCTCCACGAATTGAAAAACGGCACCTATTTCAAAAGCGATGCTCCCATTGTCTGGCGTTGCCTTAACTGCGGCTTTGTGGTTGAAAGCAAAGAGCCGCCTAAAGTCTGCCCTGCCTGCGCCCATCCCATTGATCATTTTGAAGCCCTTTTTAACGTGGTGAAGCCTTAGATCTAATTTTTTATGGTGCCAAGACCTATTTCTTATGATAATATTAGAAATGACTTGGTTAATGACCAAGTGCTCTTTGGTTTAGGGCCGCCGGACAAGATTCACCGGTTCCCGCGGCAAAAACCATAACCCAGCGGCCGGGGACGGTGAATTTTCAGAGGTTGCCTATAATTTAAACGAAATCTCATGGAGGTCGACATGGCAAAAGTACACAGCATCTTGAAGTGTGAGGTATGCGGTAATATTTTTGACAGTCTTTATGAAGGCGGCGGACCGGTTACCTGCTGCGGGAAGCCAATCAAATTAATGGAGGCCAATACCGTTGACGCGGCTCAGGAAAAACACGTTCCGGTCATTGAAAAAATTCCCGGCGGCTATAAAGTCACCATTGGTTCTGTTCCACACCCGATGGAAGAAAAACACTACATCATGTGGATTGAACTGCTCACCGACCACTGCAGTCTGAGAAAATTCCTTAAGCCCGGCGACCAGCCGACAGCTGAATTCACCACCGACGCCACGGCGGTTACCGCCCGCGAATACTGTAATATTCATGGTCTTTGGAAGGCCGAGGCCTGACGGGCATCTCCAAAATATAGCCATATTTTTGCCTTGAAGTGTCAACGCTGTTAATTCGCCCGCCCGGACGCGCGTCAGTCGTCCGGGCGCTAAGGCCGGTTTCAGGGGGCTTTGCTTATGCTGTCTAAAAAAATGACCACCGCTCTTAACGGTCAGATTGTGGCCGAACTCTACTCCAGCTACCTGTATGCCGCCATGGGCGCCTGGCTCCATAGTGAGGGATATCCGGGGGCGGCTCATTGGATAGGCCTACAGGTTCGGGAGGAAATTTTCCACGCTGGCAAGATGTACAGCTATATGCTGGAGAGGGGCGGCCAGGTTAAATTGGGACCTGTTGAAGCTCCGCCATTTAAATGGAAATCGCCTCAGGAAGTTTTTGAAGCGGCCTATGCCCATGAACAGAAGGTGACTGGTCTGATCAACAACCTGATGACCCTGGCCAAAAGTGAAAACGACCATGCTTCCGAGATTTTTCTGCAATGGTTCGTCACCGAACAGATCGAAGAAGAGGCCAGCACGCTCGATATTGCCCAGAAATACAAACTGGCCGCCAGCCAGGCGGCTGGTCTTTTGATGATTGACCAGCAATTGGGCGCTCGCGTGTTGAGCGCTATGGTCAAAGACGCCCTGACCGGGACTCCGCCGACGGCCAACTGAACCGGCATGGTAGACGTGACTTTTCGATTCGGCCTTTTCCTGATTTTGTCAGTTGGGATAAAGGTCGGCACCCTAGGGAGACAAATATGACCGAACAAAACCGTCTGGAAAATTGGTTGAACCAGGCTCTGGAACTTGAAACCCGGGGCTATGACTTTTACTCTCAAGCCGCCCGGGCCGCCTCCAATTCCCAGGTCCGGGATTTTTTTCAGTATCTGGCCGATCAGGAACTGGTTCACATCAAGGTGATCAAAGACATCTACCAGAAGCTGGACGGCGCTGTCTGCTGGAATGAGGGCGGCCAATCGCAGGTGTCCAAATCTGAGTTAGACGCCCTGTTTCTAAAAATGACCCAAAATGGACCCTCGGCTGATGCCGATCTAATGAAGGCCATTGACAACGGTATAGCCTTTGAAACTGAGGTTCGGACTCTTTATTCCCAGCAAATCGATCAGGCCGGTTGTGAGGGCGAAAAGAAGTTTCTCCAACTTATGGTTGGGGAGGAAACCTTTCACTGTCAGGCTCTGGCTGACCTCAAGCTCTATTACACCGACCCTGTCGGTTGGGCCGAGCAGATGGATCACGGCCACTTGGACGGAGCCTGATAAGTGTCGGATACCTTGACCGCGAACCTCCCGGCCACCGGTCGGGGGCGGGGGAGAAGAGCTTATGAGAGATTCTCTGACTATTGTTATTGGTGGAGAAGCCGGGCAGGGCCTGGCCACTGTGGGCGAACTTTTGGCCTGGGTTCTGACCAGGGTCGGGTATAATTTTGTGGCTTTTCAGGGTTACCATTCCCGGATTAGGGGCGGCCACAATACTTATACTCTTAAAATCGGCCCTACTGCCTTCAGCGGCCCTGAAGACGGGGCC
>Ga0153928_1001185_pt1 | contig 11938 bp, 10 predicted proteins | sample TSNJ012MetaG_FD_106656 | JGI IMG/M metagenome (GOLD analysis project Ga0153928, IMG submission 106656) | Attine ant fungus gardens microbial communities from New Jersey, USA - TSNJ012 MetaG | ecosystem: Host-associated > Fungi > Mycelium > Unclassified | place: USA: New Jersey, Wharton State... | reverse complement strand
GCCGGCAGAACCGAGCTGGCCATGAGCCTTTTCGGCCGTTCTTATGGTCAGAAAATCAGCGGTACCGTAAAAATCAATGGCAAAGAAGCGATCTTAAAAGATGTCAAAACGGCCATTGACCATAAGCTTGCTTATGTGTCGGAGGACCGGAAAACTTATGGATTGGTTTTAATAGACAGTGTTAAGGGCAATATGACCCTGGCGGCCCTGCGTAACTTCTTTTCCAAGAAAGGGGTCGTCAATAGCAATGACGAAATCGTCGCCGCTGAAGAATACAAAAAAAGAATTAACGTCAAGTCCAATTCGATCAACCAGGTCGTCGGATCACTCTCCGGCGGCAACCAGCAAAAGGTGGTTCTGGCCAAATGGATGTTGACCCAACCGGATGTGCTGATTCTGGATGAGCCTACCAGAGGTATCGACGTAGGCGCCAAATATGAAATTTATTGCGTAATCAATGAGCTGGCCAGGGCCGGCAAGGCCGTTGTGGTTATTTCCTCCGAGATGCAGGAGGTTATTGGTACCTGTGACCGCGTATATGTGCTGAATGAAGGCCGTATTGCCGGAGAATTATCTAAGGAAGAGGTATCACAGGAACGGATCATGAAATGTATTATGGCTCAGAGTGGAAAGGATGAAGCGTAATGGATAAGAAAAAAACAGTAAATATTGATATGAAGCAATACGGCATGGTAATAGTTCTGATTGTAGTATTCCTGATTTTTGCATTTATGACCAAAGGAAAAAACACGTCTCCGGCCAATATCAATAACCTGATTATGCAGAACGGTTATGTTGTCATTTTGGCCGTTGGTATGTTATTATGTGTATTAACCGGTAACGTTGATCTGGGGGTTGGTTCGGTAGTTGCAACTTGTGGTGCGGTGGTTGGTATTTTAATGGTTGATTATAAGGCCAATATGTGGATTGCCATTCTGGCCGCTCTGATTGTTGGCCTGCTGGCCGGTATGTTTGTTGGCTTGTTTGTTTCAAAACTGGGAATTCCGCCATTTATCGTAACCCTGGCGACGATGCTGATGTTCCGTGGTCTTACGTATACCTTATTGAAGGCCCAGACGAAAGGGCCGCTGCCAACCAGCTATACTTTCATTGGTGCGGGTTTCCTGCCGACAATCAAGATTCCCTTTGGCGGCGGCACCATGGATCTGGTCTCGATTTCGGTTGCCGTGGCAGCATCCGTGCTGATTATTCTTTCCGAAATGAAAAGTATCAACACCAGGAAAAAATATGGTTTCCCGGTCAATCCGGCATGGCAGATTATCTTAAAGGAAGCAATCATCCTTCTGGTAGTATGGTTCTTCTTCTATAAACTGTCACGTTATAACGGTATCCCGTTCGTGCTTGTGATCATGGGTGGTCTGGTGGCTTTGTATCACTTTATTACCAGCAGGACGGTGGCCGGGCGCCAGATCTATGCTTTGGGCGGCAATGCCAAGGCCGCGAAATTATCCGGTATTAATACGGAAAAGGTATTTTTCTGGGTGTATACCAACATGGGTATTCTTTGTGCCGTTGCCGGTATCGTGCTTTCGGCAAGAAATGGTTCGGCGACACCAAAAGCCGGTGACCAGTTTGAAATGGATGCCATTGCTTCCTGTTATATCGGCGGCGCCGCTACTACCGGCGGTGTGGGTACTATTATTGGCGCAGTTGTTGGTGCGTTTATCATGGGTATCCTGAACAACGGTATGTCTTTGTACGGTTGGTCGACGGATATTCAGAAGATTGTCAAAGGTGCCGTTTTGCTTGGTGCAGTGACGGCAGATCTGTTATCGAAACGTAAAAAATAATGAGGATGATACATTTATGAAAGTACAGGAACCAAAGTATAAGATAGTAGTGAACTGGATCCGGGAACGGATGAATGACGGTACCTTCCGCCTGGGTGAAAAGCTTCCTTCCGAGAATGAACTTAGCGCACAGTTTCAAGTGAGCCGGCAGACCGTGCGTCATGCGATTGATGTACTGGAGCAGCAAAAGCTGGTTTCCCGGGTTCAGGGAAGCGGCACTTTTGTGGGCGCAGGCGGCCGCAGTGACCGGCATGACCGCTATATGAACATTGCCGTAGTCAGCACTTATGTAGACAGCTATATTTTTCCGGCCGTGTTAAAGGGGCTTGAACGTGCCCTTTCCAAAGGCGGTTACACCATGCAGCTGGCATTTACCGGCAACCAGGTGGAGCGGGAGCAGCAGGTCATGGATAAGCTGCTGGAAAAAGGCTTTATCGACGGCCTGATTGCCGAACCGGCCAAAAGTGCCCTGCCGAATCCCAATCTTCATTATTATCAGAAGCTGATGGAACAGGGTGTTCCTGTATTGTTTTTCAATAGTAATTACCCGCAGCTAAAGCTGCCCTATGTCTCATTGGACGATGAAAAAGTCGGTCAGAAGGCAACGGAATATCTGTTTCATGCCGGCCATCGGAAAATTGGCGGTATCTTTAAAAGTGATGATGGACAGGGACATTTGCGATATGCCGGGTATATGCGGGGGCTTCAGAATGTCGGTCTTAGGATTGACGAAAAAAAGGTGGTCTGGATGGATACGGAAGATTTCCGGGAGATAGAACAGTGGTCCGATTATCTGCTAAGCCGCCTGGCGGACTGCACCGGCGTTGTCTGCTATAATGATGAAGTGGCCCATGTGCTGGTGGATATCTGTCAAAAAAGAGGGATTCAGATCCCGGATCAGTTGTCTTTGGTGGGGATTGATAATTCTGATTTGGCTGTGCTGGGGGATATCCCCATTACATCGTTTCCTCATCCGATGGAAAAGATGGGAAAAAAAGTTGCTGAAAATATGATTAAGATGATTGAAAATCCGTATTTTGACGGCAATTATCTTTTTGATTCCGAAGTAATCGAGCGAAGTTCGGTGAAAAAGATGGAACAGGAGGAGTAGGATGGAGCAAGAGCATAAATCACAGAAGAAGGCCGCATATCCGGCACAGGTTACGGTATTGCTGCGCCTGGGAGTCGGCGGATACCTGCTTTATCTGTCGTATGGATTGATTCCGGATATCCTGGCCTCGGCAGGTGGGCGCAGAATCATTCAAGTGGCCTTTGCGTTGTTATTTACGGTCGTTGGTGCTCTTCTGGTCGGATGGTCTGGGAGGAAGCTGATCAAAGGCGAGTTCCTCCGTCCGGGTCAACTGCCGGAGGATGATGAAATTTAGCAGAAGAAGGAGAGAAGAATGAACGGAATAAGCTATAAGTTTTGGTTTGCCACCGGCTCACAGGATTTATATGGCGATGAGTGTCTGGCAAAGGTGGCCGAGCATTCAAGAATTATGGTTGCCGGCCTGAATGAATCCGGCCTGCTGCCGTTTGAACTGGTCTGGAAGCCGACGTTGATCGATAATGTTTCGATCCGGACGTTGTTTCATGAGGCGAATGCCGATGAGACCTGTGCCGGGGTAATCACCTGGATGCATACATTTTCGCCGGCGAAGTCCTGGATTCTGGGACTGCAGGAATACCGCAAGCCATTGCTGCATTTACATACCCAGTTTCATGAGGAGATTCCGTACGATACCATTGATATGGATTTTATGAACGAGAATCAGTCTGCCCATGGTGACCGTGAGTATGGCCATATCGTATCCCGGATGGGAATTGAGCGTAAGGTAATCATGGGGCACTGGGCAGATCCGGCGGTTGGCCGACGGATCGCTGCCTGGATGCGGACCGCAGTGGGAATCATGGAAAGCAGCCATATCCGGGTGGTGCGGGTAGCTGATAATATGAGAAATGTTGCCGTTACCGAAGGCGATAAGGTTGAGGCGCAGATAAAATTTGGCTGGGAGATTGACGCTTATCCGGTTAATGAGATTGCTCAGTATGTGGAGGATGTAACTGCCGGTGACGTTAATGTCCTGGTGGAAGAATATTACAGCAAGTACAAAATCCTGCTGGAAGGCCGGAATGAACAGGAATTCAGACGGCATGTGGCGGAACAGGCGCAGATCGAACTGGGCTTTGAACGCTTCCTGACGGAGAAGAATTATCATGCCATCGTTACCCACTTTGGTGACCTTGGTTCCTTAAAGCAGCTGCCGGGACTGGCAATCCAGCGGTTGATGGAAAAGGGCTATGGCTTTGGCGGTGAAGGTGACTGGAAGACGGCGGCGATGGTCCGGCTGATGAAGATCATGAGTGCCGGGGTAAAGGATGGGAAGGGTACCTCCTTTATGGAAGACTATACCTATAATCTGGTTCCGGGCAAGGAAGGAATTCTGCAGGCACACATGCTGGAAGTATGCCCAACGATTGCCGACGGCGATATCGGTATAAAGGTATGCCCGCTGTCGATGGGAGACAGAGAAGCGCCGGCCCGGCTGGTATTTACTGCCAAAACAGGCGCTGGCATTGCGACATCTTTAATTGATATAGGCAATCGTTTCCGTCTGATTATTAATGAAGTGGATTGTAAAAAAACAGAAAAACCTATGCCCAAACTGCCGGTTGCAACTGCATTCTGGACGCCAAAGCCCAATCTGCAGACGGGAGCCGAAAGCTGGATTCTTTGCGGCGGTGCACATCATACGGCCTTCAGCTATGACCTGACTGCCGAGCAGATGGGCGACTGGGCAAATGCCATGGGGATTGAAGCTGTTTATATTGATGCTGATACCACCATTCGCGGCCTGAAGAATGAATTATTGTGGAATGGGATTGTTTACCGTTGAGTAAAAGTGACAGGAGGGCAAAATAGTATGGATTATAATCAAGAACAGGTAAAAAAGGCAATTCAGGAAGGCCGGACCGTCCTGGGTATGGAACTAGGTTCCACCAGAATCAAGGCCATATTGATCGGTGAGGACCATACTCCGATTGCTTCCGGCAGTCATGACTGGGAGAATCAGCTGGTGGATGGAATCTGGACCTATTCGCTGGAAGCGGTCTGGACCGGAGTTCAGGAGGCTTACCGGAATATGGCGGAAGATGTGAAAGCACGTTATGACGTGACGGTGACGGCGATTGGTGCCATTGGGTTCAGTGCGATGATGCATGGATACATGGTGTTTGATAAGGCCGGGGAGCTGCTGGTGCCATTTCGGACATGGCGTAATACCATCACTGGGGAAGCTTCGGAAAAACTGACGGAACTGTTTGCGTATCCGGTGCCGCAGCGGTGGAGTATTGCCCATCTGTATCAGGCGATTTTGAATCAAGAGCCGCATGTACGGTCGATTGATTACCTGATTACCCTGGAAGGCTATGTACACTGGCAGCTTACCGGTCAGAAAGTGCTGGGAATCGGCGATGTTGCCGGAATGTTTCCGGTAGATATTCATACAAAGGATTTTAACCAGCGGATGGTAGAGCAATTTGATGATCTGGTTCGGGGGGAACAGCTTCCCTGGAAACTGCGGGACATTCTGCCGAAAGCCATGGTGGCTGGAGAGGCTGCCGGCATGCTGACAGCGGAGGGCGCAAAACGGCTGGATCCGGCTGGCAATCTGAAACCCGGAATTCCCATGTGTCCGCCGGAAGGCGATGCCGGAACCGGTATGGCAGCTACCAACAGTGTCGCGGTACGGACCGGTAACGTATCTGCCGGAACCAGTGTTTTTGCAATGGTGGTACTGGAAGATGATCTTAAGAAAGTGCACCCGGAGATCGATCTGGTGACGACACCGTCCGGCGATCTGGTGGGGATGGTACATTGCAATAACTGCACTTCCGACTTAAATGCCTGGGTCGGCATTTTTAAAGAATTTGCCGAAACCATGGGCATGGAGGTGGATATGAACCAGCTGTTTGGCAGCTTGTACCGCAAAGCCCTGGAAGGTGATGCAGATTGCGGCGGATTGCTGGCGTATAATTATTTTTCCGGCGAACATATCACCGGATTTGAAGAAGGGCGGCCGCTGTTTGTAAGGAAACCGGACAGTAAATTTAATCTGGCTAATTTTATGCGGACCCATCTGTATACCTCGTTGGGAGCATTGAAGATCGGCCTGGATATTTTGTTTAAAGACGAAGAAGTCAAACTGGATCTGCTATTAGGCCATGGCGGTTTGTTTAAGACCCAGGACGTGGGCCAGAAAATTATGGCTGCCGCCGCCGGTGTTCCGGTATCGGTGATGGAAACAGCCGGCGAAGGCGGTGCCTGGGGGATTGCCTTGTTGGCAGCTTATCAGCTGCACAAGGAAGCTGACGAGACGCTGGCCGGGTATCTGGCGAATAAAGTGTTCGCCGGGCAGACCGGCAGTGTTGTGGCACCGGATGCGGCGGATGTGGCTGGCTTTGAGGAATTTATGAAACGTTACCGTGAGGGACTGGTGATTGAGCGGGCGGCAGTAGAAGCCTTGTCCTAAGAATTCAGAGAGATTGATGATATGTTGGAGGCGCAAGATGCTGGAAGAACTGAAAAAACAAGTATATGAAGCAAATATGGAATTGCCCAGACGGGGGCTGATTACCTATACATGGGGCAATGTAAGCGGGATTGACCGGGCCGCCGGGCTGTTTGTCATCAAACCGAGCGGTGTGGATTATGATGTGCTGCGGCCGGAAGATATGGTGGTGATGGATCTGGACGGCAACCGGGTGGAGGGGACGATGAACCCTTCCTCCGATACGGCGACACATGTGGAACTGTATCGGGCATTTCTGGAAATTGGCGGCATTGTTCATACTCATTCAACGTTTGCTGCGTCCTGGGCACAGGCCGGCCGGGGGCTGCCTTGCTACGGGACAACCCACGCGGATTATTTCTATGGTGAAATTCCCTGTGCCCGTAATCTGACGGCGGAGGAAATTGATGACGGCTATGAAAAAAATACCGGTAAGGTGATTGTTGAGACCTTCCGGGGTAAAAATCCGGTTTACGTGCCCGGTGTATTATGTAAAAATCATGGGCCGTTTACCTGGGGAAAAGATGCGGATCAGGCAGTCCATAATGCCGTGGTATTGGAAGAAATCGCCAAGATGAATCTGCTGACGGAGCTTTTAAATCCGACCGCTGAAAGTAACTGGACGCCGCAGTGCATGCAGGATAAGCATTTTATGAGAAAGCATGGTCCCAATGCCTATTATGGGCAGGAGAAATAACAGGAGACAAAAATGGATTTTAATCATGAACTGGTGATTCCAAATGAGGATTTGCCATTTAAACTGTTTTTGTTTGAAGGAAAAGATGGAAATTACCGGCGGGCCAAGCATTGGCATCGCTCGGTTGAGATTTTTCTGGTGCTGGAAGGGGAGTTGGAATTCTTCTTTAATAATAGCCGCCGGCTTTTAAAGGCGGGAAGTAAGGAAAGTTTTGTGATTGTGAATTCCAATGAAATTCACTCCATTGAAGCGCCGGAACCCAACATGACGATTGTGGTGCAAATCCCCATTCATTGTTTTGCCGGCTACCTGCGGGGGAAGGATCGTCCCCCGCACCTGCGTTCGGCGGAAAGCGCGGAAAGTGAGGAAAGCGATTATGCGGTGTTTGCCATACAGCCGGAATCCGATCATCAGAAACTGATCCGCTTGATCGTCCGGATGTTTCAGGAATACCAGCAAAAACAGTTTGCTTATGAGCTGAAAGTTCACAGTTTGTTTTTGGAGCTGCTGTATCTGCTGGTTACGGAGTATATGGAGGCGGAAGAGAATCCGAGCAACATCCGGCAAAAGCGTCATCTGGATAAGCTTTCCCGCATTACCTCCTATATGAAAAAGCATTATCATGAGAATATCACATTGGAAAGTGTAGCCGCTGAATTTGGTTTTTCACCGCCCTATTTATCAAGAATGTTTCAGAAATATGCCAGTATCAACTACAAGACCTACCTGCTGAATCTGCGCACGGAATATGCGCTGCGGGAAATGATGAATACCGACCGCAGCCTGAATGATGTGGCCTTAAATAACGGTTTTCCTAACAGCCGTGCCTTCGCTAAAGCGTTCCGTAAACGTTATGGCTGCCTGCCCGGCGAATACCGGCGGCAGATGGGCAGGATTGGCTAAAAAGACAAGAAAGTGCCATAATCAGGTTAAGTAATGGTCTGGAATGAGACATTAGAACAAGTTATAATCATAGATAGTAAAGTTTATAGAATCGGAAAGGTCGGAGGTAAAACATGAACTATCTAATTGGTATTGATGTGGGAACGTCAGCGACCAAAACCGTGCTTTTTGACGAAGCCGGAACCGTGGTGGCGTCGGCGTCCCGGGAGTATCCGCTGTATCAGCCGAAGAACGGATGGGCCGAGCAGCAGCCGCAGGACTGGCGGGATGCCGTGTTGGCAACAGTCCGGACCGTCGTTGGCCAGGCGGCAGTAGTAAAAGAAGATATCAAAGGAATCGGCATATCCGGTCAAATGCATGGCCTGGTCATGCTGGATGAAGCAGGTGATGTCATCCGTCCGTCGATTATCTGGTGCGATCAGAGAACCGGTGAAGAGGTGGAAGATATGCTTCGGCTTATGCCGCTGGAGCGCTGGATCCAGATTACCGCCAACCCGCCGCTGACCGGCTGGACCGCGGCCAAGATCCTCTGGGTGCGCAAGCATGAGCCGGAGAATTATGCAAGATGCAGACATATCCTGCTGCCCAAGGATTATATCCGTTATGTGCTGACCGGGGTATTTGCTACGGAAGTATCAGATGCCAGTGGTATGCAGCTGCTGGATGTACCGGGACGGTGCTGGTCACCGGAGGTGTTGGATGTACTTGAGATTGATCCTGCCTTCCTGGGCAGGGTGTATGAATCCTGCGAAGTGACCGGAACGCTGCTGCCGGAGATCGCGGCGGAGACCGGACTTTCCGTTGATACCAGGGTGGTGGGCGGTGCCGGTGATAACGCCGCTGCGGCAGTTGGTACCGGCATTGTCAGAGATGGCACGGCCTTTACCACTATCGGAACTTCCGGCGTGGTATTTGCTCACAGCAGTAAGCTTTCCATTGACCCCAAAGGCCGCGTCCATACCTGCTGCTGTGCCGTACCGGGGGCATGGCATGTGATGGGCGTGACCCAGGGCGCCGGCTTGTCCCTGAAGTGGTTTAAAGACCAGTTCTGCCAGGATTATGTGGCCGCGGCAGCAGCCCTGGGCAAAGATCCCTATGATTTGATTAATGATGATGTGAGGACGATCCCGCCGGGCAGCGATAAACTGCTTTATCTGCCCTATCTGATGGGCGAACGGACCCCTCATCTGGATCCGGACTGCCGGGGCGTATTCTTTGGCTTGTCGGCGATCCATACCAGGAAGCATTTGCTGCGGGCCGTGATGGAAGGGGTTGCCTATTCGCTGTGTGACTGCAACCAGATCTTAAAAGAAATGGGCGTGGAAGTAACCCGGATGATGGCCTGCGGCGGTGGCGGCAAGAGCCCCAACTGGCGGCAGATGCTGGCGGATCTCTACAACTGTCCGGTCAAGACGATAAAGCAGGACGAGGGCCCGGCTCTTGGCGTGGCGATTCTGGCCGGTGTGGGCTGCGGCATTTATCCAAGCGTCGAAGCGGCTTGTGATGAGCTGCTCAGTACGGCCAGCAGCACCGAACCGGTACCGGAAGAGACGGAAATTTATACCAGATACCATAAACTCTATCAGACGCTGTACACCAGTCTGAAGGATGACTTTAAGACGCTGGCAGGATTGTAGAGAAGGGAGATATTTATCATGAGACAAAGATCAGTATCAGATCCGGAATTTGGAACATACGGACGGGTGATCAGCGGCTATGATGTAACGGAATTAATGGCCGAAATGATGAAAACACCGCTGCCGGAGGATGTCATCTATGTGCCTTCCGTACCGGAACTGGAGCAGCTTTCCGTAGCGGCGGAACTGGGCGGTGAAGTTTATGGCCAGATGCCGATTCAGATCGGCTTCTGCAACGGTCATAATACCAGACTAAATGCGGTGGAATACCATCGGGATTCGGAAATCAACCTGGCGGTGACCGATTTAGTGCTGTTGCTTGGCCGTCAGCAGGATATCACCGAAGATTTTACATATGACACCAGTTTGGTGGAAGCATTTTTTGTACCGGCCGGGACTTTGATTGAGGTTTATGCAACGACGCTTCACTACGCACCATGCCATATAAAGGATAAAGGTTTCCGCTGTGTGGTGGTGCTTCCCAAAGGCACCAATGAAGCGTTGGCTCCTCGCGAACCCCGGCCCGGGAATGGGGAAGAAAAACTTCTGTTTGCAAGAAATAAATGGCTGGTCGGTCATGAAGAAGCCGGACTCCCGGCAAATGCCTGGATCGGATTAAAAGGAAAAAATGTAGAGATGGAGGATATTTCATATGAATAACATGCCAGAAGTAAAAATTGGAATTGTCGCAGTAAGCCGTGACTGTTTTCCGGAGAGTCTTTCAGTTAACCGCAGAAAAGCTCTGGTAGAAGCTTATCAGAGCAAGTATGATCCAGAGAACATTTATGAATGCCCGGTTTGTATCGTCGAGAGCGAGATCCATATGTTAGAGGCATTAGCGGATATCAAAGCCGCCGGATGTAATGCACTGGTAGTATACCTGGGCAACTTTGGCCCGGAGATTTCCGAGACTTTGCTGGCAAAGCATTTTGATGGACCGGCCATGTTCGTGGCCGCCGCCGAAGAGAGCGGTGACAGTCTGGTGCAGGGCCGTGGTGATGCCTATTGCGGTATGCTGAATGCAAGCTATAACTTAAAACTGCGGGAGATCAAGGCTTATATTCCGGAATATCCGGTCGGAACAGCAGCGGAATGTGCCGCTATGATCGACGAGTTCGTTCCGATTGCCCGTGCCATTATCGGCTTAAATGACTTGAAGATCATCAGCTTTGGGCCAAGGCCGCTGAACTTCCTGGCCTGCAATGCACCGATTAAGCAGCTATATCATCTGGGTGTGGAGATTGAGGAAAACTCGGAACTGGATTTATTTGAGGCATTCCATAAGCATGCCGGTGATTCCCGGATCCCGGAGGTAGTAAAAGACATGGAAGCGGAGTTGGGGGCCGGCAACAAGAAGCCGGAGATCCTGGAGAAACTGGCCCAGTACGAACTGACCTTGCTGGACTGGATTGAGGAGCATAAAGGCTATCGCAAATATGTGGCAATCGCCGGCAAATGCTGGCCGGCATTCCAGACCCAGTTTGGTTTTGTTCCCTGCTATGTGAACAGCCGTCTGACCGGCCGCGGCATCCCGGTGTCCTGTGAGGTGGATATCTATGGCGCTTTGAGCGAATTCATCGGTTCCTGCATCAGCAATGACGCAGTAACGCTGCTGGATATTAACAATACCGTACCGGCCGACCTGTACGAAGAAGACATCAAAGGCAAATATCACTATACCCTGCACGAAACCTTCATGGGCTTCCACTGCGGCAATACCAGCTCCAAAAAGCTGGCTGTCTGCGAGATGAAGTATCAGCTGATTATGGCCCGTTCTTTACCGGAAGAAGTGACCCAGGGAACGCTGGAAGGCGATATTGTCCCGGGAGACATTACCTTCTACCGTCTGCAGAGCACGGCAGATAACAAGCTTCGGGCGTATATTGCGCAAGGTGAAGTATTGCCGGTGGCGACCCGTTCCTTTGGCGGCGTCGGGATCTTTGCAATTCCGCAGATGGACCGCTTCTACCGCCATGTTCTGATAGAAAAGAACTATCCCCACCATGGTGCGGTGGCATTTGGCCACTATGGGAAGGCGATGTATGAAGTGTTCAAATATATCGGCGTGGATGTAGAGGAGATTGGTTTTAACCAGCCGAAGGGAATGCTTTATAAGACAGAGAATCCATTTGCGTGATAAAAATGTCCAATTGGGCACAACGAGTAAATCCCCCGAAGGGATTTACTCGTTTAATTTTTGCTCCTGCTGATACTGGACAGGAGTCATGTTGTAATAGCGCCTGAAAACCCGGTAAAAATGGCTGCTGTCCGTATAACCTACTTCATCAATAATTTCTGCTATGGACATGTTACCTTCTG
>Ga0153928_1001183_pt1 | contig 11948 bp, 7 predicted proteins | sample TSNJ012MetaG_FD_106656 | JGI IMG/M metagenome (GOLD analysis project Ga0153928, IMG submission 106656) | Attine ant fungus gardens microbial communities from New Jersey, USA - TSNJ012 MetaG | ecosystem: Host-associated > Fungi > Mycelium > Unclassified | place: USA: New Jersey, Wharton State... | reverse complement strand
GCCTTGTCATACGCAATCACTGCCGTCCGGTCGATTCCGTTCTTCTTGTCGACGCTCCGCTCAGAGATCAGACGGTCACAGGCATCATATTCCCTTAAGACCTGATACCCTTCCGGTGTGATGATCTCCGTCCTGTTTCCATTCTCATCATAACGGTAACGGGTAATGGCAGACTTATCCTCTCCCGGTATCCCTTCCAGACCGCTGTTTAATTCTTCCTTCTCCTCAATCAGCCGACCGGCCCGGTCATACGTATACCGGATCACCTGCCTGACCGTATCATTGATCTGCCGCTCCTCATGGATACGGTTTCCCTTCACATCATATCGGTAACGCATCACGGCTCCCAGTCCGTCCTCGATCCGGATCAGACGGTTCCTGGCATCATAAACAAAGGTCAGGCACAGGTCTGTCCCGCTTTTCCCTGCCAAATTCCCTTCTTCATTCCAGTAGCCGCCATGACGGACTTCTTTTGTCTTATTTCCATTCTCATCATAAGAAAAGCTGATCTTCTGATAAAGGATCTGCCCGTCTTTTTCTTCGGCCGACCGCAGCACCTGCAGCAGATGCTTCCTAAGGTCATAACGGTAGTGGGTCGTCCGATTCATGGCATCCGTATAAGTAAGGATGTTCCCGCACAGGTCATACGTATAGGCAGCTTCCTGGTTGCCTTCCGGAAACACCACCCTGGTCAGATTCCCGGCGGCATCATATTCGTAACCATAGCCCTTACCGTCATCCGTCTCCGCCTGATACGCCTCCGGCAGCACATGCCTGATCCGGCGGCCTTCGCAGTCATAGAACATCCGCTCGCAGCCGCCGTCCGGATAATGGATCCTGATCTGGTTCCCGTCACTGTCATACTCGTAACGGATTCCTTCGCCGTCATCCAGATCCTTCTGGTACGCATTAGGATGCACCTTCTTTAGGATATGGCCTTCCCCGTCCCGCAGCAGCCGTTCATGGCTTCCATCCGGGCGGAGGGTATCAATCCGGCGGTCCAGAAAATCATAGCGGTAGCTGTACTCTCCCTGCTGTTCCTTCCACGCTTTGGGTGGATACAGGGCCAGCAGACGTCCCATGCCGTCATACATGTAGCGGGTTTCGTTGCCTTCCCCGTCCCGCAGCATGGTCCGGAAGTTGCGGGCATTGTACCCGAACTCCGTCCGTCCGCAGGCATCCTCCTCGGCCAGCTTTCTTCCGGCACCGTCATATTCAAAGGCAACATCTTCCCCGTCCGGCAGACGGATTAAGGACGGCCTGCCCATGCCCTCTTCATAGTGATAGACGGTCGGCCGGCCCAGTGCATCCGTTTCTGACACAAGGCGCCCCATCCGGTCATATTCATGCCTCGTTACGGCAAAGCGGCTGCCGTTTCCGCTTCCGGTCTTTTCTTCGGTCCGGCACCGGTTATGGTTCTGGTCATGGCAGTACCGCCACTGCCTGCCCCCGTTGTCAGAGACCGTCACCAGGTTATCGTCGTCATCATAACAATAACCGGTAACCAGCCCACCCGGCTGCTGTTCTTCCACCATCCGGCCGGCATCGTCGTACTGCCATAACGTCCGGCTGCCGCTGCGCCCGGTTTCCGAAATCCGGTAACCCCGGGCATCATACGCATACTCTGTCTTTGTCCCGTCCTGATACGTCAGGGACAGCGGCTGACCTTCCCGGGAATACGCATAAACGACGGTTTTATTTCCCACGCTGCTATGAACGATGTTGTTCCGTTCTCCCTCCCGGTATTCCGCCCGGTAGGTATCCCCATTGGCCAGCGTCTGTAACACAACCCGGCCCCGGTTATCATACTGGTTCTCCAGATAGGTCACGCCGGCCTGGTCCGTGGCCTTTAGCAGATATCCATGCCGGTCATAATCATAATGGGTGATTCCCTGGTCCATGTGTACCACATCGGTCAGCATCCCGCCTTCATACCGGTACTGCATGGTCCTTCCGGTATTGTCCGTCAGCTGTACCAGCCGGCCTTCCCGGAAGGTAAAGTCCAGGGAATATCCCAGTGCGGTGGTCATCCGTTCCAGCGTATTGCCGCGGTAAGCAAACCGGAGGGCCTGTCCGTTCCGGTCCTCAATGGCAGTCAGCCGCCCGGCCCGGTCATAATGCCAGGTCCGGTGGTTTTTCCGGTCATGCAGATGCCAGGTGTCGGCTTCCTTTTTCAGGGTAAACCAGCCGCAGCCGCTGGTAACATTCTTAAACTGTTCCCCCTCCTGTTCAAAGATTACATGATGGCCGGTGTCCAGTTCCGCATGGTAACGGGTTTCATCCTGGTACAGCCGCCCTTCATAGGCAAAGCTCCAGCCTTTTCCCAGCACCCCGGTATAACGGCGGGTGGAATTGTATGTCCTGGTCACCCGGATGGAGTGCCCGATATCCGCCAGGATAAAATCGGTGCCGGTGATTAGGAATCCGCCGGTTACGGCATCGACCGGCTCACCAAAGACTGACGCAAGACCGTTTGCAAGGAAGTTCTGGGCCAGGGTTTGTTTGATATCGGTCTCTCTTCCCAGAAGGGCATTGACGCCCAGATCCAGCCCGGTATCCACACCGGTTCCGATCAGGACACCGGCGATCTTTTGTGCTGCTTTGGAATCAAAATTAAATTTATCCAGAATGTTCGCCTTGGCAAAAGTGCCAAAACTTCCTTTCAGAATACCGGTTCCGATGTTGATCACCGTATTTACCGGATCGATCTTTCCGGTGGTAAGGTAATCCTCCACCATCCCGCCGATTACATTGACGCCGACCTTCGTTGCCATCTCAGCGACCTGGCTTTTTTTGCACATCAGATTGTTCATGTTCTTCAGTGCCCCGGCATTCTTTAACGCCTTTCCGGACACCAGGTCGAAGATGATATCCACACCCATGGAGGTCAGGTCATAAAGGGCCTGGTTGCCGCCAAATACCGTATCCCGCAGGAAATTTGACGGCTGTGAGGTGTCCAGGGCGTTCACCTTGCTGTGCCCGTCCAGCCCCTCCGCCATATCGGCAACCGCAAATACGGTCTTTGCCCCGGCCGCCAGTGCAAAGGGAAACGCCGCCGCGCCGCCGGTACACACCACCAGCGCCGTTACCGCCACTACGGTGGCAAGGCTTTTTAAGCCCTTCACGAACTTCTGCTTGCTTTCCTTTTTCTGGGCGACCATGGAGTCCTTGATGGCATTGTTGTTTGCTTCCCGGTAGCTGGCATCATCCGCCGCCAGCTGCGCTTCGATATCCGCTCCGGAGGGTTCTGCTGCCGGATGAGAATCCGCCGTCTGGCGGATAAAGGCGGCGATGATATTGGCCTCGGTATCCAGGGTAATGCCCTCACCGCCGCCTTCCCCGATCATCAGGGAAACCTTATTCTCTCCGCCGATATACAGGCTCTGGACAGGACCGGCCTCCCCTTCTCCGGCCATCATTCCCTTCCGGGTTTTGATATTAATATCGATTCCGGTCAGGGAAATGTTCCCGTTGCTTCCCATATGCAGCAGTGCCGTTCCGTCCGCATCGGCGGTAAAGCTTAAATTTTCCGGGGTCATATTCATGGCGCTGCCGCTGGGATCAGAAAACTGTTTATGATCCGGATTCTTTCCGCCGCCTCCGCTGCCGCTTCCGATGGCATGAACCGCAATAGCACTTTGTTCCTCGTGATCCGGAAAATAGATATGTACCCGGCTTTCCTCTTCCGGCATGCAGTAGAAGCTGCTGCTTTCAATGGCATATGTAAAATATTTGGTCTGCTCTGCCGCTTCATAGACCGGATCGATGTCAAAATGGACCCGGATCCGGTTGCCGCTCCGTTCCTTTACCGTTGCCGGAATGCTCATCCCATAGATTCTGGGATTTTGTTCCTTCTCCCGCCGGATGCCGTCCCTTCTGGACAACTCATAGCGGTAGACCAGTTCTCCGGCCTCGGTACTGATACGGGCGGAGGTTACCACTGCCGCGATCCGGTTCAGCGTTACCTCTTCCCCCAGCCACAGATACCGGCGGCACTTGATCTTCCACCGGGAAGCTTCCTGGGGCAGTATCTGGTCCGGTGCCAGGACCCGGGCATAGTGGCCAAGGTCCTTCTCCAGGATATAGTCTTCCCTGTTAAGCTCCATTCCATAATCCATTTGCGGAATACCAAAATAAACCCTGCTGCAGTCCGCCGCCGCGTCCGGGATCAGAAAGGTGCCGAAATGGCTGGCCAGACGGCGCAGAAAAACCCAGTCGGTCTCCTCATATTGAAGCAGCATTTCCGGTATCAGTGCCCCGTTTGTTATCTCATCCTTAATATCTGCTCCGCTATATTCGGAAACCGCCTTCCGGGCTACCGTCAGATAAGAATCTGCTCCGTTTAGAAAACTCTGGCTCTTTTCTACCCGGTCCCACTCCTTTGAATAGGAGTAAACCTCCAGATACAGATAGGCCAGTCCGCCTTCGATCTTCATTGTCACAGTTTCAATTTTCCCTTGAAAAATGATCCTGCCCTGTGTCCGCTCCTTTTCTATGACAATAACCGGAGCTACCGACGCCCTGGTTACCAGTTCCTCTACCAGCTCCGCCTCTACCAGAAGTTTCAAAGAAAGAAATGCATGCTGGTTCAGTCCCTCTTCCAGGCAAAACCGCTCCACCTGGATGATACCTTCCAATGCAAGATCGATCTCCAGTTCTTTGTATTTTATGCTCATAACATTCTATTCTCCTCTTTGGGACAACGATCAGTAAACATCTGTTGTCATCTTGTCATGGATGTCAAGCGGTTCAACCTCCACCCTCCGGCTGCCCCGCATCAATGATCTGTATCTCACCGCCATACTTGCAATAAAGCTTCGCTTCTCCCATCAAAGGTCTGGCACCATCTGTTTCTACCGTCTCCTTGCCTTCACTCCATTCCTGACCGGACATAATAAACGGATTACATTCGCCCAGAACCGCCATCCCTTCCTGGACATCATTCTGCGCCGCCCCGGTTTTCTTTCCGCCGGTAAACCAGTTCATTACTTTATCTAAAAAAGTATCCGGACACTCCGCTTCAACCGCCGCCTGGATCTTCTCGGCCGCCTCCCTGGTACTTGGGTTTTCCATACTGTAGCATCCGCCAAAACACACCAGATTCGGGCGTTTGCAATCCTTTACCGTCATCTGCGGCACTCCCCGCAAAAAGACGCCATGGGTGTTTTCCAGCACCGCATAGCTTTCCCGCATGCCCATGCTGCACTGGCACATGGAACAGTGAACCACATAGGTATCTTTCAAATCCGGCATCTATATCACCTCAACTTCCTGAAAACAGATTCCCATCACCTGTCTTCGCAGCAGGCTTTCCACCACCTCCAGGCTGACAAAGGGGTGGGAAAACCGTTTATCATTCAGCATAAATACCTTATGCTCGCCGATCTTTTGGGCGTCCAGCACCAGCCGTTTGCAGCTCCCCTCGGGATAGAATTCCGTCTGCCCGGAAAACACGTCCAGCCGTTCCAGAAGCAGATGATGGTATTTCAGCATCCGGTCCTCTTTCTGGTCGGCGATGACAATGGTCCGGAATACCATATCATCCTCATACATGTCAAACACCTTTTTTACCGTATCGGAGATCATGTGAACGGGACTCTGGATGATATCCGGTACCGTCTCCCCGCTTTTTTCCGCCAGGTACATCATGGTATGTTCATTTACCGTCACGGCCTCCTCTTTATAAAAAATATGCCGTGGTCCGCGGATGTCAAAATCCCGGAACTGGATGATATCCGGAAGTTTCTTATCCTGCTGCATCATAAAAAATCTCATGCCTCTGCCCGCCTCCTGTCTATCAGAATATCCTGTAGCTGCTCCGCTTCCAGATGTACAAAGGGAAGTTCCTGTTCCATAAACACCGCATTTGTTACATCTGCTCCGGTAAATACATTGTTTTCCCATGTACAGTCCGTAAAGTCCGCCTGTCGAAGCACGGTTTCCTCAAAGCTGCAGCCTTCGATCCGGCAGTTTCGAAATCTTGCCCCGGTCATGTTGGCATGGGCAAAGGAGATGTTTTTCAGCGTACAATCCTCAAAATTAATAAAATACATCGGTAAATTCCGGCAATCCGTATCTCCCAGCTCAGCACCGTACCAGTACCCGGCCACCAGCTCCTCTTCCTTCTGCGCTGCTTTCCGGACACTGCGCGACCAGGTCTGCTGATCCTTGGCAATCCGGTCGGCACTGGCGACGATCTCACTGTTATCACGGTATTCGCCCCAGCGGATATACCAGGCTTCCTGCTTAGGGGTAGCCGCAAAATCCTTATTTTCTTCAATATCCCGCAGCATAAAGCGGAGCTGGTGGCAGAGAAGCCCGTTACACTCCATCGCCAGCTGCTGCATGATGATATCCACATCGCAGGAATTTACCTTGCCGATGTATTTTCTGGTTCCGTCTGACAGCTGATCCCAGACCGGATTCAGCACCTGGAAAAGAACATCCAGGGAAAATGTCAGCTCCAGCGGTTCCGTATCCAGATACCAGCGGGCATCCAGCGCCTGAACCAAAACATTGTACTTACGGTTTAACAGGTCGGTCCGTAACAGCGAAAAATGAAAAAACATCAGCTTTTCCTTCTCCATCCTTCCGGCTTCTTCCCGGATGGAATAAAACACCTGCTTTAAAATATGGGCAAAAGCACCGGATTCTCCCTCGGCCTGCTGCCAGAACAGCTGCTTTGCCTGCTCAAGGGTTTCTGCCTGCTCCTGTTTAAAACGTTTCATTGCTTCCTGTCTGGTCATGTTTCTCACTCCTCCGGTTTCCTAATCTACCAGAACCTCCGTTCCTTTGATATATAAATTTCCATTATCTTGCAGAATGATCTGTCCGCCCTTCGTACAGCACAGCGCCACGGTCTGCCTTCCATGGAAGACCATATCCGTCTCTGACGAAATCACGACATCTTTTTGGGCACTGATATTGATCATTTTCTCTGCTGTTAAGGAAATGCTTCCGTCATTCCCTATGTTCAGGCAGGCGGAGCCGCCGCTGCATTTTAAGCACAATCCGTCTTCGCCCATACTCAGTTCCTGCCCGTGCCGGTTGCTTAAGCTCTTCGTGGAAGTGACTCCCATTTTGTCCGGTCCGTCTCCGCTCCTGCCGTCATAAGTACTCACCGCGCTGATTGCAATCACATCGCCCGTGTATTTAGACGGGAAATATACTCTTACCTGATCGCCTTTTTCCGGCATGTAATACCAGCCGCTCCCATCCGGGGAGGCCGATAAGGTGGAGAAGGAAAACCAGTATACATCCTGATCATTTCTCCCGTTGTCGATGGCCAGATGAACCTTCACCTGTTCTCCCTGCACATCCACGATCTCTCCCTCTAAAGCGGCGCCGGTCAGATGCATGGGATACTGCCTGGGTTCCATCATTCCCTGCTTTTTTTGAAGCTCACAGGTGCAATGGATCAGTCCTTTTTCCAATTGACAGTGACTGCTTCTTACGAGAAAGGTCTCATTCCGGATCATCATCTGATCGAACAGCGGAGCCAGCCATTCCGTTTCTACGGTATACACAAGAAAATCCACATCCGCAACTTCCGCCCCCTGCTGCCGCCAGTAATCGTAAGCGCCCATTTCCTTTTTTACTTCCTGTTTTTTATAGAGCCATTGTTCCGGCAGTCCTTCCGGTATCCCTGCATATAGCTGGAGTACCTCTGCCGCCTGATTACAGGACACTTTTGCATGAAGCATGGAAAGCATCCGTTTCAGAAATTCCCAGTCTGTTTCCCAGTACTGGACAGCGATGTCTCCCAGCGGCCTGTCCGCTATGGACAGCCTGACATCGCCCTGTGGATAATCCTTCATGATTTCGGCAATCAGCTGCCCGTATGTCATGGATACATCCTGAAAGGACCGGGACTTCTTTTGAATATCCATCAGCAGGCTCCTGCTGCTGGCTTCCAGTTCTATGTAACTGGTCTGCCCGGCTCCGGTTACCTTCACATGAGTGATCACCCCACCAAACAACAGCGTGGATGCTTCCCCTTCTATTACAGAGACCGACAGCGGTTCATACCCGCGCAGTTCATACAGGATATTCTCACCCTGATCTTCTTCCACATATCCGCCAAGCTTCAGTACTGCATGTTCGCCCGGACGGCAGATAAGCTCAAACGCCTCCAGGCTGGTGATGGTGACTCCTTCGATTGCTATTTGTGCTGCTGTATATGCCATGGCTGTGCCTCCTAACAGTTTTCATATATCATCATTCCATGAAGCCCGATTTCCCCGCTTTTTACTTCGATATCGGAACCGGCATCACTCACCAGCCTGATGGTTGTCTGCGACGTCAGAACCAGCTCGTTCCCGGCCATGATCTGGATCGCTTCCGCTGCCGCTATGGTGATGTCCAGCAGTCCGTCCAGAACCACGCTTCCATCCTTATTGATCAGCACGCTTCCATTCTCCCCGCCGGCGGCAATGACTACCCCGGTTTCCGTAAACTGGACCTGATTATTCTGCTGGGTAGCAATGCTTCTGACAGCAGGATTTCCCATCGGGTCTGCCGCATTGCCGGCCTCCGGCTCGTGGCCTTTGATACTGGTGATCACATACCCCTCTTTTTCATCATCCACCGGGAAGAACACACGGACACTTTCTCCCTGCTCCGGCATGCAATACCATCCACTTCCATCCGAGGATGAGGCCACGGTGGAAAAGGGGAACCAGTAATGATTCGTCCCGTCACTCCCGGCATCGATCTCCATGGTCACCTGTACCCTGTCCCGCTCGGTGGCGGACACGGTCCCGTCGATGGAAATGCCGGTCATCTGCTGGTTGAAATAAGGAACCGCATACAGACCCTCCGGCTGTTTCAGACAATAGGAATGTCTTAAATTGCCGTCCAGAAGGTATCTTCTCACCGATGCAAGATACCAGGAATTCCCCTTATATGTCATCTGGCTGCCAGGTACCGCAATATCATAGCTCTCCAACCGGTAGGAAACGCTTTGTGACGCCAGCAGTTCTGCAAACCCGTTTTGTTTCATTTTTTCCAGCCAGTTAAAGTCCTGTGACAGCTCATAAGGCAGATCATCCCAGTTCCAGGGTTCCGGTGCCGGCGATAAACCGGCCTGAAACCGGACCACCGGATAAGAGGTGTCCGGATAAAGCTGCACATGGTATTTTGAGAAAAAACGTTTCAGGAATTCCCAGTCGGTTTCCTCATACTGGATCACCAGTTGTCCAATCGGCTCATCCACCACGTGGATTTTATAATCCGCATCCGGATAGGCAGCCATTACCTCTTCCACTAACTGGGAGACCGTCATCTGCGGATTTTGAAAAGCCCGGCTCCTTCTTTCAATATCCATCTGTCTGGTCGCGTCCCGGGCATTCAGATACAGCAGCCGGTCCGCTCCTTCCCGCTCCATCCGGATCTGGTCAATGATGCCGTAAAACAGGATGTTGGATCCTTCCTCACGTTCATATACCAGAAAAACCTGTTCCTCAATCTCGTGAAAGTCATTTTCCTCCATGTCACTGTCCAGAACCGCTTCCACATACATGCGTGCATGGTCACCCGGCTCCTGGGTGATTTCAATCCTGCGGATCGAGATTACATTCCGGACGGATAAGCTTAAATCTTTATAAGTAACTGCTCCATCATTTTCTCTTTGTCCCAACTGTCATCCCTCCTTACTGCTCCCGGAACCATTCCTCCAGCTGCAAAACCATTGCCTCTAACACCACCCCGTAACTGTCAGCTTCTTTTTTCATACAGTTAAAGTTTCCGGTAAAACGCTTGTCCTTCCCCTTCATCCGGAACATGATGTTATAAACCCAGCCTTTTCCACTGGGAACCTCATAACAAAGGTATTCCATACAGTCAAGCTGTTCCCGTTTTACCACTTTGGCAAACAAACCGTTTCTCGCCATTCCGTTTACCAGCAGATTTTCCCATTGCATCATACTGATCGTTCTGATATTTTCCCGCAACCAGTTTACCACCTGGCTGATTTCGTGGTCATGATTGACATATACGGCTGATTCCCCCGTCTCTTCCGAGGCCTGATAGAAATTCGCCAGGAAAGGAACCGGTATCTCTTTTTCAAAATAGCTCCGCGTCTCAAAGGTCAGTCTGGTTCCGTCCTTCAGGGTTAGTTCTCCCGCTTTGATTCCCCCAAGTGCTTCTTCCAGGGTCAGGAGCTCTTCTGGTTCTCCGGCCTCTTCGCCGGCAGCATTTTCTTCCTCCCTTACGGTTTGCCTGCGGTAACGTTCCAGCATGGCAATCTTTTCATCTACAAACATGGTTTTCTCCTTTGCTCCTCTCGTATTTTTACTGAATCCGGAATTCTCCGCCGGAAAAAATAATATCCTCATCCAGCTTAATCATGGTTTCATTCTGCTTCAGCTTCAACATTTCTGCTGCCGATATGGTTACATTATCGTCTTCACTGGCAATCGTAACCTGCTCTTTTGCGTGAATCCGAATCATTTTGTCACTTTGAATCAGGATTCCTTCCTCGTCAGAAATTTCTATAAAGCTTCCGGCATTGTCTGTCAGTACAAGTTTTTCCGGTGTAAACAGTACCTCTTTCTGGTATTTATTCTTCAACGACTTATGATCCGGATTGGAACGCCCGTGTTCGGTATGCAGGTGCACCGAACTGATTACATAGGCCTGTTCCTCCCGCTGATCCGGAAAATGCAGACGAATCTGGTCTCCTTTTTCCGGCATACAGTACCACCCGGTTCCATCCGGTGAGGAGTACACAGTAGAATAGGGGAACCATCTGCGGATTTTGGTCTGATACTCATCAAGTGTAATCTCAATCTGTACCTTGTCTTCGCATACCTTCTTTACGCTTCCAGATAATGATACACCGGCCATATTAGGATTAAACATTCCGCTTCCAATCTGCTCCGGGTCATTTAGCAGAGAATATTCATGCCAAAGCTCACCTGATCGGTATTCAGTTTTTATTTTGTACACGAACAAAGACATCCTCTCTAAAACAAGTTCCTCTCCAACATCGTACACTTCTCTGCTTTTTACTATGTAAACGGGATATCTTCCGCCCTTTATGGTATACTCTGTCCGCTCCGGCAAAGTGACAGTCTCTCTTTCCGGCAGTCTTACAAAATACCGGGAACCAACCGTAAATGTATCAGGCACCAGGCAGCTCCGGCACCGCGCCGCCAGCCGCTTCGCAAATTCCCAGTCGGTTTCCTGATACTGGACAAGCAGTTCCGGTGCTTTTGCCCGGACTTTTGTTCCGGTTATGATTCCACCCAAATTATAATCCTTTGTTATTATTTGAAATACATCTTCGTAGGTTTTCTCTTCTTCCTGGAAAACTCGTGTATGGGGCATAACATCCATCAGATAAGTCTCATCAACCAGATGCAGGGTCAGATAATCAACAAAATTCCGGTGCTCCATTTGATACTCTTTGACCATTCCGCAAAACAGCCGCTCTTTTTTTTCTTCTTCGTCCAGCACGTCGATAGTAACCCTGGTACGCTCCGACAATAGTAAATGTCTGGCATCCTCAGTCATTTCTGCTTCAACAATCCCACAAATGCATGCCGTGGCATGTTGGTTGACTTCCTTTTTTATCAGAACCTGACTCAATTCAACAAACGAAAATGGTTCTATTTTTATCAGCATTTCCCTCATAGTGCCGCTCCTTCTATCTCGATGGTTTTTAAGATTTTCTGCTCCATTTGTTTCAACTTTTTAAGTTCCGTCAATGCCCCGCTAAAATGTCCGATAACCTGTTCTCTGTCTGAATGGAATATAAATATGGTATGATAATATCTGCCTGTCGCATCTTTACTTATATAGTGAAAATCAAATATCTCCAGCGTATTATTTTGTACCGCCTCTAATGCACTCAGTTCGTGATCCGGATACAAAATATCAAACATCTCGCGTACCGCATCAGGCTCGTAGATTTTGGAATGTTTCGTATTGTAAAAAGAACAAAAAAT
>Ga0153928_1001181_pt1 | contig 11962 bp, 17 predicted proteins | sample TSNJ012MetaG_FD_106656 | JGI IMG/M metagenome (GOLD analysis project Ga0153928, IMG submission 106656) | Attine ant fungus gardens microbial communities from New Jersey, USA - TSNJ012 MetaG | ecosystem: Host-associated > Fungi > Mycelium > Unclassified | place: USA: New Jersey, Wharton State... | reverse complement strand
ATCAGCGCGCTGCCGCAATATTGTGGACGGCTTTTGGGCGTGTGGTCGCTAAAATGCTCAATCTGCCGCGCCTCCGCACTGAATCCCCGGTCGATGAGCGAATTTGTTGCTGCGTTTGCCGCAAGTAGATGACCATATTTTCCGTCGGTATAGTTCATCTGCTTCAGCGTCTGATTTTCGGCGACAAGAGCATAATACGCCTTATCATCATTACGTTCGGCAATATGTGTCGCCTGTGCACGGCCCTTCTCCTCCTGTTCGACAATCAAGCCGCGCGTCTTTTCATTCTCGCAGCCCAGTTTGTCGGACAGGTGTCGGTCAACTGACCAATTTGGTTCATCCTGACACAGGTACCCATTGTTGTAATGGTGTCCACCACGTTCAACATGGTTACCATCGTGTCTGCCGTCCTTGCGGAACAATTCGGCTACGACAAAGATGATGAGCAAAAACGCTACGAGAATTCCCAAAGCGCCTCCCATTCCCATGCCGTCATGATCTCCGTATGCCATTGTTTTTTTCTCCCTTCGCAAAAATATTTATTTGACAAGCAATGATGCTTTATCAACTCGTGATGTTTGTCTCGTTGGCGTTTTAAGCTGTTCCGTGAGACCGCTTGCATCATATCCGAATTGCCGAGCATATGGAGATGCGAAGCTTGCCGCATTCTCAATTTCCGCATTGCTCAAACCATGACGCCTTAATATCTCTGCGCCGGATTTCATGTCGGTAGCACCATTTTTAAGCTCTGGCAATATCTTCTGTGCTTTTTGGAGTGCGCTTGACACTGCCCCCTGGCTTATTTGCCGCCCCGTCAGGCTTTGGAGTGTCCCTGCTATCGCCCCTGGGTTCGCCGCCGCAAGGTTCAGAAGCATATCCGGGAGCTGCGCTTTGTTGTTTTTTATCAGGTTTGTTGCCATTTCCATCAATCCCATTCTGTTCCAACCTTTCTATTTTGGCAGTAAGCGTGTCCAGCGCGGCCAATAGTTTACTGTTGAATTCAGCTTGCGCGGCGTCAATTTCTTCAGGGGTCTTGGGCAAAGTTATGTACCCGTGCTTTGCCATATACGGCTTCCAATTTTCGATTATTTCCAGCGCATCATCGCGCTCTCTTTTGATTTCGTCCATGCAGTCCAAGTCAAATCCAACGCGCAAAGGCTCACCGCCTGTATCTGTTCGGACGATACTTCCGTCTTTATATAGACGCGCAATAAATGTGCTGCGGTCATATAAATCATTCATATGCAATCACACCTTTTGTAAAATTGGACTCATATAAATTCGTCTGTATAATGAATCTCTATATTCTTATTATAAATCTCTAATTCATTTATATTGGACAATAAAAGCGCCGTAAAAGTACCGTAAATAAAAAAGCTTACCGTCAACCATTTGGCTGCGGTAAGCTTTCTCGTTTTAATCAAAATTCCAGGAGGCGGTCAGCTTTTCAAATCCGCTTTTTCGGATTTTCTTTACCATGCTTTCGGAACAATGAAGATCATCATCTCCTATATCTGACAAGCTTTTCTGCTCCAAATCGCAAAGGTAAATCGCATAATACTCTCTATCCGGCAAATAGGTCTGCAATATCCGCTTTGCCTCGGGTTTTCCCATACCGCATAATTTTTTTCGGATGACATTATGTTCTGCTTTCATTCCGCTTTGGCTGTATCCTGTGCCACCAGGAAAGCCTCCAGGCCCATTTCTCTCACCTTGGCGAGGAATGCCTCGGCGTTAGCCTTTACGCCGAAGGCCCCCACCTGGACGCGGTAGATAAAATCCTCCGCTTCATTGGTATTGTTCCCGGTGCTATACTCCACTCCCAGCGCCGCACAGATTCCTTGTGCCATCGCTTCTGCGTAGGCATCAAAGTATGTAGCCAGCAATTGATTGTCTATGGTATTGCTGATAAATCCCAGCTCAATCAGCATGGAGGTCATATTGCTCTCCCGCAGCACATGATAGTTGCCCTTTTTGACGCCCCGGTTACACTGTATTCCAACCGCTGCCAATCGCTCCAGTACCTCTGTGGCGGCCCCCACGTCCACGGCGCCCGCGGTGGTATACACCCATATTTCAGTACCATTAGCGGTGATATTAGTGAAACTGTTCCGATGGATGGATACAAAGATATCCGCGCCGGCCGCATTGGCCTTTTTTGTTCGGTCGGCAAGGGATACAAATATATCGTCCTCCCGGGTCATGATAACTGTATGACCCTGCTTTACCAGCAGGTTTTTTACCGCTTTGGCCATATTGAGATTATCATTTTTTTCATAGTGATAACCGTTAACCGCTCCTGCGTCTGTTCCACCATGGCCTGCGTCCAAATAGATTGTTTTATTCATTTTATTTATCCTCCGTTTCATTTTCCGGTGAAAGATTCTCCACCTTGCCTTTGATATACTTTACCAGTGGCAGCAGCCAGGACGGTAAATTGACGCCAATATCCTGAACATTTTCCAAGATGCTAATGAGTTCATTTACAGTCAACCATACGGCAATTACCGCCGCAATTATGAATGACCATTGGAAATCAAGGCCAAAGGTATCCCTGACATAGGCAATCAGACAATCCAAAATCAGGCCAAGGGCTACCAAAAGCAGGTTACATACCTTTTTGGCAATGCCATTGATACTCTGATAACTGGTGATTGCATTGCCTCTGTGGGACGCTGCCATAAGGCCTGTGGCGTAATCTAATCCCATGGACAAGATCAGCAGGATAATCGGTACGGCCAGCGCCTCCAGCCAACCGTATATGGCCGCCAAAAGCCCGGAGATGGTTAGCTTTGTGATAGTTTCTTTCATTAAGTAAGACCTCCTTGTAAATTTTTGTTAACAACTAATAAAGCTGCTAATTTTAAAAAACTATAAGAATCAGGTTCGATCTTGGCAAATATGGCTCCTTATTGGATTGTTCCGATGGACTTCGCGTAGTCGATATACTTTTCAACGGTCTCCTTTTTGCGTGCTATAGCTACGGTTGCTTGCGGTTTATCGTAAGTAATTGCACCGGCATCCTTGAGCAAATCAAGCACCGCTGTAAGATCACACACTTCATGGGCGATATCGTCAGCATTGGTAGTGCAACTACTTGGGTGCCCGTTCTCCAATCCAAATCGCAATGCCTTTGCGGCGGCCTGCTGGATTTCTGCGCATTCTTCAATTACACAGGTAAGCAAGTGTTCATTGCGCGTCATTGATATCAGCTCCTTGATTTAATATAAAAAATAGCTTCAGTCTCGGCGCTGGCTATGCTCTTCCTTCCATTTTTCTTCCGCCTGCCGGATCCGCTCACGCTCTTCCTCCGGAAGGGCCTCCCACTCAAAATCCTTAATTTCGCGCTTGAGCCTCACCATGAATTCCTGCAACATTTCAATGGCAGCGCCGGTCTTGGTAACACGGCCAGCACGAATTTGTTCGCCGGTCTCGAAGTGTTCACAGACTTTTCGATATTCATCCTCGGTGATATATCCATAACCAAAAGCCTCGTGAGCGGCTTCCGGGCTCTCATACTCCGCTAAGGACGAAACGCGGGCGTCATGGGCGGCCAGTTCCTTATCCCGGGTGCGATTGAGGGTATTTAAAGGAGTTTGAAGCCGCTGGAGCAGCAGCTTCCGGCAGTCGGTCTCGAACTTCAGATCAGCGTCCATATCAGAAAACCTCCTAAAATTAAGTTCAGTCTCGGCAATTATCGGGCTATTTCTTCATGCTTGCAATCAGGACAGAAATCCCAAGGCATCTCATCCTCGTCATACTCTCGGCTCCATCTAGCCCTGTATACTTTTGCAAGCATGTCCCGGACAGCACTGTCCTTTAATGAATACTTTACTCTTTCTGGGAACTCTGTTCCGCAACCGTCACAAGTCATGAAGTAGAATTTTCCCTGCTGCATCAAGCTCATGAGATGCCTCCTTCTTAGAACCGGATCACTAACCCCAACATTGGTACAGGGAAGATGTACAGGGCTTTCTTACGTCGATCAAAAAACAGCCCAATCCAGCAATCATACCACGCAAATATTGGCTTGATCTTCATTGACTTCCTCCTAAAATCAGCTTCAATCTCGGCAAAAAAGGCGAATAGTGCCTTAAGCAAACATCTGCGCCACTTCCTGCGCTTGTCGTTCTAACTCTGCCTGACGTGCGGCAATCAGATCGGGTGTCCATAGCCTTTTTACTATTTCGTAATCTTTTTCGGGCAATAGCTTTGCCCGTTCATGATCTCCTGCTTCTATATATGGTACTCCGACTCCTCCATCGGTAACCCTAATGCAGCCGTTGGGTAATATTTCAATAATCTCGTACATTTCAAAAGCCTCCTTTACTTATAGCGGTAAAATATTTGGCCGCGAAGTGCATAAGTACCGCCACTAAGCATACTAGCCAACAATTCCGTGCTCGTAGTTAACGTATCAATAGCAACCACTCCGTTTGTTCCTAAAGTGTGCGCAATAACATTTGAACCTGACAAACTTCCGTACCCTGATATGGATTGCCAAAACACGCCCCCCACCCCAGGAGCGGGCATAGAGAGTGTAACCGCGCCAGTTGCTCCAGAAGTGCTTGCATTTGTGACACGCAAACTGAAAGAGTAAAAGATGAAATCACCGATGGTCGTATAATACCCACCGCGCACCGCATAAGTAAAGTTTGCGTCAGTCGCTACAAGATCAGGCGCAAAAGACAGCCATCCTCCTCCGTTCGCCTTATTTGCCTCATGTGCATCAAGAGCTTGGTTGACGGTGGTAACGCCTTCCATTGCCGAATTGAAATATGCGACCTGCTCTGCCGACAAACTGTCAATAAATAATTTCATTTCGCCGCCGAAATCGTCAATTTTCTGGAAATTAGAGTTCAGCACCATTACATCAGCCGGCGCGGTGTACGGCGGAAGATCAAGCCCCAAAATGCTTGTGGAATCCGTGAGAGCCATCGCCATGGCCTTTATCGCCATAACCTGCGTTTGATCAGGATTAGACTGGTCAAGTGTGGATACGGACTGTAAAAGCATTGCGTTGAGCTGCGCTTTAGCATTGTCGGGATCCTGCTCGATTGCATCCCGCAGCATGAGTACCAGATCATTGATATTGTATGTGTCTGTCATCACTTATTCCTCCCAGATAAAGCTATAGACATTCCCCCAGGTGTTTTCTCCGAGGAGTTGTCCCCATGTTTTTCCCAAAACGCTCTGCCATGTCAGCGTTGAGATGTCTTGCCAATAATGTAGCCCCAGCACATTTTGCCAGGTGATATAATCCCGGTTGAGCACATTGTCCCATGTTCGCAGGATTAGAATGTCATCAAGCGAGGAACGCAGGTTTTGGGCGCTTTCCAGCGCTGCCCGGAAATTCCGGGCAGCTTCCGGTGTCGCCAGAGGATTGGAACTGAGAACCCGGAAATGGTACGGCTCGCCTCCGTATTCCCACCATTCTTCCACATACCCCTCACCGAATACAATCCGGATTAATTCTTCCACGGCCCATGGGGTGCCTTTCTTGCGATGCATTGGGATTGATTTTCGTACAAGCTCCCGTTTTGCCTCCACCGGCAATGTTGTGTCATAATAATCAACATTCAAATCCACAGCAAGCAGATCAAGCCAATTCTCCGCTAGATTATCAATATTGGAAAATACGACAGCCTGTGACGCAAGCGCATATATGCGTTGATAATCCTGCGAAATTGCTTCCGAGGCCGCGATGGCGTCCGGATCGTATTGAAAATTTGGAGGAAGCAGATCTCGCATTGTGACATTATCTAAATTACTCATCCTCCAAGCCTCCATAGTCGGCGGTAACCTCACCTGCAATAGCGATTCCATAAGGGCTGATTATTGTATATTCCGGGGATTCGATTACCAAACGCCTTGCCCCGGCTTCCCGCACTCTGCTGATAAGCTCCTGCGGGTTAATATCACGCCCCAGGCGATCTTTCTGCCATGAGATATAATCCTTCACAGCTTGGTCAATGGCATCCCGTATGGCTTGCAGCTGGTTCGACTTGCTGCTTTCAATGAAATATGTAAATTTAATATCGAATGTTGTGACCGTCGGCGCAATCGCGTGTACATAATCGGTAAGCGGACGCTTATCTTTTGCGCTCAAAAATTCCAGCAACTCTGCGAGAAATGCCGATTCCGGAACAATACCATCCTGAAGAACAATTACTACATTTACTTCCCCGGGCGCTGCACGGTATGCCTTGGCATCCATGACGGCCGGACTGAAGCTTTTGGCCAAATATTCATATGCAAGTTCCGGGCCTGCAACGGAAAAACCCTCCGGGGAAAGATATACAAGCTCCGCGAATTGCTCATCATCCATTATGTCTGAACCGCCCTGGGATGTGTCGATATTGATTATATCCTGCACATAGGGAAGAGGATCCACCAATGTGGCGATCTGTCCGGGCACAAACCCGTTCCCAATGACTCCAGGCGTATTGCAGGTAAAAATCCCCTCCCAGGTTGCTGTTCCAACAGGTAATGAATACGGTTCATCCACCGAGAAAAACAAGCTGCTATCCGGAGTGACCCGGGTACCGGCCGGGATGATCTCTGTCTGTACCAGAGCGATGGAAAAGGTAAAACGAATAGTAACAACCGCGGCAGTAGCATCGGAACGCAGAGGGCCTCCCCGGGTGGCGGAAATATTGTCTAAAAACGTCCCTTTTGCATAGGCAAGAAAATTTTGAGAGGCATAATATTTAACCAGATTTTCCAACAGATATTGTTGCAGCGCAATGGTATATAGCCAAATGCGGATGGGATCACCGGTCGCCAAGGTGACCTGTGCTCCGGTTTGTTCCAAATATGCCTCTTCATATCGCAGAATCATACGATTTAATATTTCCTCCGGATTAGCTGACAGATCCGGCAGGTCTGGCAGGTCAGCCGGAAGTAGATTCCTGATTGGCATAACGTATCACCACCTTTATTGTAGTTACTCCTTCAGCGCTGGATTCCGGAATAATATCCTCCACCCGGGCGCGGGGTTCATACCGCTCAACTTTCTCTGTAATCTCCGCCATCAGCATAGCCTCCGCCACTTCCGGGGGAGAATCCACACCGTCCCAGTTGATTCCATACTTCCGATCATTGACCAGTGTGCCTTCCGGCGTACCAAACAGTGTTTGTAAATTCCGTTTGATATCGCCGGTGACGCCGATGATTTCAGTATTCATAACGCAGCTCCTATACATATTCCCGCAACGTGATATTCATGGATGCAGAGAGAATGCTGCCTCTATTGGTAAGGATCCCCCATGCTTCTCCGCATTCAGTGATATTCCAGAGATTACTCCCCAGGCGTTTCTTTCCAATAATCAGGCGCTCGGCGTTTCCATTGGCTGCCATACGCCGCCACCTCTCCAATTCCGTTCTTACAACGATTCCCATGTCCGCCCGTAATGTGATAGCAAAGGTCACATCATCAAGTCCGGGGCCGATATATTCGGTTTTTGGTTTGGTGGCAAGCGTATCATGCTCGGAAAACCGTGCGGCTGTCGTATATGTAAAATCCCGAAAGGTCAGAATACGGCGGTCGGACGTGGAGAAAACCCTGCTGCCAAAAGTACCGATTGCCATATGCTATACCTCCCGATCATGGAAAATTAGCAGCGGATATATTTCCGCTTACATTTGTATTCCCGCTTACATTAAGCTCCCCCGTGATATTTACATTTTTGTCAATGGATATAACGCTGGGTGGCTGATAAATCTGGCTATAATGCCGTCCCAGGCAAACCCCTTCCCCAGCTCCCTGGGGAAACAGGCAGGCTACCGACGCGCCTACCGCAAGCGTATCTGTCCGGACGCTATCCAGTAACCATAATCCCGTGGACACTTGCCCGCTGAATTTTACGTCCACGGTGCCACCCGCAAGATTCATTGCGGATATGGTGCCTATCCTGACTTGCATGCTCATCACTCCTTTGAAACGGTGGAGGCGTCCACCCAGCCATAGACATTGGAGGTAATTCCGATTAAATGATATGGGTGCGGCGCGGACGCGGCGATATTCGTTACCTTCGCGGTGCCGGCTGTTCTGGTTCCTCCTGTAGGAGTCGTGGCCATGGAGGCCACATAGTGCAGTCCTCCCGCGAAATTTACGATATCCCCGATTTTGATATCCTCGGATTCTTGCGGCACCGGTTCATCCCGGATTACCTTGTGCAATGAGAGCGTCGTTGTATAACCGCTTTCACTAACTTCATGGGTAGAGGCGTCAATTCCATATTCGCTGTCAAAATCTCCGAAACCCTTAAGCGCAATATTGAGCTCCGCGTAAAGGGAGGTATCTCCCATTATCAGCGTAAGTTCACAGGTATCGGATATCATATTCTGCGCCCATAGCGCCGCCTTGGCGACGGCTTCCGCCTCTGCGATGGAATATACCGTCTCATTGACTTCATATGCCTTCTTGGGGGTTCCTCCAGCCGGATAAGTGAAGGATATCTCCGACCCTTGGGCTGCATTCTGATATTTTACGGTACACGCGTCATACTGCGTCCTGGTGGCCGTATGCCGCAAGGTATAACCTGCCAGCATATCTGGGGTGAATGTTCGGATCGGTGGCTTGGCGTCCAATTCCCGGGCGCTGAACACCGTTAGCCGGTTATTGAGTACTTTCAGGCGCAAACCGTATTTTACACATTGATTGCTGATATACTCCAAATCCGGGATTTCCGATTGTTCCGCATAGACCAGATTGATATTAAATTCCGTCTGCCAATTGAGCGTAAGGGATGAAGGCAGCATGGATAAAAACTGATCTTTGAGGGTGACATTCTTCCAGGTGCGCTTATGCGGAGTTCCGATAAAATTACTGTTACTTGGTAGGGAATTTCCTTTGAGAATCAAAGTCCTGGGCGGCGCCGTATATTCCAACTCATCAACAAGGAAGTTTCCGCATTTCAGTTTGCGGTTATCGCCTTCCCTCTGCCAATTTGTGACGTCAATATCCATCTTCAGGCGCTCCCCGGTCTGTGGCTTCCAACTGAGCAACCATTTGTTATCCCTGTCTTGAAGCGCGATATTTACAATATCCGCCTGACCAAAACCCTCCTCATAGGAAACGGACGTCAGATCCCCTGAAACGTTGGCGGTGATGTCCTTGCTTTGATAGATCAGCGTGACACCGGCTCTGCGGCTCTCCATTAAGGTTCCCTCCAGGGCGGTGTATCACTGTCCTCAATATAGGAGGAGGGCAATTCCGGCACGGATAGGATGATTCCGGATGGAAATATCACCATGGAAATATGATCCGGGTTCGCCTCCAGAAGCGGCGGCGTAAAAAATTCATTGCCATAATTCTTGAAGGCAATTAAATCCCAGGTATCTCCCTGTATAGTCATGTAATTTGCCATCCGGTATGCCTCCTATCCCTGGAATGAGGTGCGGCGGCGTTTTGCTTCAAGCCGGGCCAGCGCTGCCTCTACTGCTTTCTCGATATTTACTGCGGCCTCATTGGCCTGTTCTTTGGTGATCGGGCCATTGATGATGTTTTTTACCGTTACAACGATGTCACCAAAACCGCTTTCAAAATCCAGCGGTGACGAAAGAATTGACCTGGTTTGCCTGTTGGAATATACATCAGTGCCCCGGGGAAGGTTCAGAAGCTCCGCGCCTTTTTCACCAACGACCGCGGGGCCACCCCGGAAGTTTCGGGTACCTTTGGCAAATAACGGTATTGTGGGAATATTAAAGCCCAGCGATTCTCCGCCAATATTGGGAACCCATGAGGGAATATCCACTTTAAGCGTGTTTAAGCCTTCCGGTATTTTATTCAGGCCCTTGATAATGAAATTTATAAAAGCTTTAAAGGTACCTTTTACGCCATCCCAAATTCCGCTGAACCAATCACCAATGCCGCCGAATACGCCTTGGATATGTGCCCAAAGCTCTCCTGCTTTTTCTTTTATGGTGTCCCAGTTTTGATAAATGGCTACACCAGCAGCAACTAATCCCGCAATCGCAAGCACGGCAATTCCTATAGGGCTTGATAATAACCCGATAACTCCGCCTAAACTTTTAACAATAGATATTACTTTACCGATTCTCTTGACTATAGCCATCCCCACCATAATGCCTTTTAATGTCAAAAGACCAGCGCCAACACCCGTTAAAATTGGAGAAATGATCTTCCAGTTTCTTTGCACAAATCCAACTGTTTTTCCAACTGCCCCAATTAAATTCGGTGCGCCTGTATTCGCTATCCATCCGATTAACGCTTCGGCCTTGCTGCCAATATCTACTAATACGGGTTGTATTTTCTTAATGATTCCAGGTATTTTTAAAAAAGCGTCTCTAACAATGGGCATATATTTTGAACTAAGCTCCTGCGCCTTTGCGGATGTTTTTTCAAAAACATCTATTGCTATTGGGGCAATACGATCAATTACATCCGGAATTTTTGCAACGGCATTTTCTAATGCCGGCATGTATTTTTCGGCTGCCTTTTGTACATATGGCAAGATTGCGATTCCAAAAGTAGTGAGGGCATTTTTACCCAAATTCTTCATCTTTGAGGCCATGGCGATTAAATTGTTAGTTTGTTTGGCAAACGCCGCATCCGTCATGCCGGTTACTTTGTACATCTCCGCTGTTTTTTTTGTCAAATTATCAGCTTGTGCACCGCTTATGGCAAGTGCGGCAGTTTGCGCCCTAACACTTCCAAATAAATTTGCAAATGCCAGATCATTACCGCCAACTGCATCTTTGAGCGCTTCAAGTGAGCCTTGCAAGCCAAGCGTTTCCATCATTACTTGCCCGTCAGCATATCCAAGTTTTTGCATAGCCGCCGCCATGTTTTTACTTGGCTGTAAAAATCCTTGATATATACCGCGCAACTGTGTAGAAACTTCTGCCGTGCTTCCGGTAACGCCGGTAAGAGTGGCGAACGCGCCAAATAAATCCTCTTGACTTCCTTTTAGCGCACTCGCTAATGGAATTACACTACCCATACTGGCTGCTAATTCCGGATAAGACGTTTGCCCGAGTTTTAAAGTCTGAAATGCCAAATCGGAAGCCTTTTGCATCGCTTCAAAACTGGTATCATTGTAGCCTTTTGTAACCGCTGTCAACAGATTAATAGAATCTGTGGTAGTAGCATTAGCGGCTTTAGCGGATTTTGCGGCAAGTTCCATCTGCTTTGTCACATCCGCGCTATCGCCTACAGCAGAAATAATTTGATAAAGGCCATCCGTCAAATCGCTGGTTACAACACCAGTTGTATTAGATACCGCTAAAAGCTCTGTTTGAAGCTCCTTGAGACGCTTATTTACATTACCATCCAGCAATGTACCGACATTAGACATTTGCGCCTGCAAGTCTGCGGCGGATTTCGTTGCTGCTATCAGTCCGGCAGTTGCAGCACCCGCACCAACCGCCATAACTTTACCAAGGCTTTTTCCAAAAGCGGTTATATTTTTTTGAGCCTTGCTCATTGTCTTCCCGAAACTGCTATCCATTTTTGCGCCCAGGGCTATGATTGCCTGATATTTAGCCGAGGTAGCCAATTTAAGACCTCACTTCTTTTTCACTTTTAATTCTTCCGAAAGTTCAGCAGCCACAGCAAAATGCTTTTCCAAAATATCAAGCGGCATGGAATAGTAAACATCAATTCCGGTATAAGTAAACTGCGCAAGATTTATTATATTTTTTCTTAGTACAGAAACGTCGCTCGGATCTATTCCTCGGTTTGAAAAAAAAGCGCTACCGTATTTTTCACATCAAGGCCTACCTTGCCCGGAAGCTTGTGAAAAAATTCCAAAGGTTTTCCAGTGATATTTGCGGCAACGAGTAAACAAAATGCCAGATTGAGTTCCATCAACGCCGATTGATTTCCCATCCTAGTCCATGCCCGTTCAATGGTTTCAAGTGTACCCATATTGATATCACGTAGCCCGGTCAGGTCGATTTCGTTATACTCCACGCCCTCAAACCGGCAGGGCGTTTT
>Ga0153928_1001180_pt1 | contig 11964 bp, 8 predicted proteins | sample TSNJ012MetaG_FD_106656 | JGI IMG/M metagenome (GOLD analysis project Ga0153928, IMG submission 106656) | Attine ant fungus gardens microbial communities from New Jersey, USA - TSNJ012 MetaG | ecosystem: Host-associated > Fungi > Mycelium > Unclassified | place: USA: New Jersey, Wharton State... | reverse complement strand
GCGACAGCCAATCGTCGAGATCCACAAGCCGCCGCCGGTCAACCCGGCCAAACCAAAACCCAGGTCCTCCCCGGACCAGCTGGGGTTCGTCTATGGGTAAACTTTCCCCGGACAGCCCTGCGCGAAGCGGGGGAGGGTGGCCGCGCGCATCGGCGCGCGGCCGGGTGGGGGCGGATTAAGTAATGCGGACCCCGGCCCGGCGCGCTACGCGCGCCACCCTCCCCCTGCGGGGGAGGGATAAAGACGCCCGACCTTTCCTGGTCCGCCTCGATGCGATGCTCGGCCGGGCCGTGGAAGTTCCGGCCGCGCTCCTCACCGCCGTCGAAATCGTGATTCTGTTTGCCGGCGTGGTCGCGCGCTACGGCTTCCGCCGGCCGTTCACCTGGTCGGACGAGCTCGCGTCGATCCTGTTCCTGTGGCTGGCCATGCTCGGCACGGTGGTCGCGTTCCGCCGCATGGAGCACATGCGCATGGCAATGCTGGTCGCGCGTGCCGGGCCGCGCTTGCACGCGTTTCTCGAAGCGCTGGCGGTCGCGACCACGATCGTTTTCCTGGTCCTGATCCTCGGGCCGGCGATCGAGCATGCCGCCGACGAGGCGCTCGTCGTCACGCCGGCGCTCGAAATCCCCAGCGTCTGGCGTGCGGCGGCGCTGCCGGCCGGATGCGGACTGATGTTGCTGTTCGCGGCGCTGCGGCTCGCCCGCGTCGGCGGGTTGCGCGACTTCGCGCTCGCGCTTGCCTTCATCGTCGCGATCGGCGCCGCACTGTGGGCGCTCAAGCCGGCCTTGATGGCGATCGGCAATTACAAGCTCGTCGTGTTCTTCGTGCTGCTCGTCGGCGCCGGCGTATTGGCGGGTGCGCCCATCGCCTTCGTGTTCGCGCTCGCGACGTTCGCTTTCCTCGCCATCACCACGCGCACGCCGGTCAGCGTCGTGGTGAGCCGCATCGACGAGGGCATGTCGCACATCATCCTGCTCGCCGTGCCGCTGTTCGTGTTTCTCGGGTTGCTGATCGAATCCACCGGTATGGCCAAGGCGATGGTCGATTTTCTCAATGCTTTGCTCGGCCACATGCGCGGCGGCCTCTCCTACGTGCTGCTCGGCGCCATGTATCTGGTGTCGGGTATTTCCGGATCGAAGGCGGCGGACATGGCGGCGGTGGCGCCGGTGCTGTTTCCCGAAATGAAGGCGCGTGGCGCGCGCCCCGGCGATCTGGTGGCGCTGCTTTCGTCGTCGGGCGCCATGTCGGAGACGATACCGCCGAGCCTCGTGCTGATCACGATCGGGTCGGTGACGGGCGTCTCGATTGCCGCGCTGTTCACCGGCGGGCTATTGCCGGCGCTGGTGCTGGCGCTCGCGCTGTGCGGCGTCGTGTGGCGGCGTTACCGCAACGACGACCTCTCGCACGTGCGGCGCGCGCCGGCGCGAGAGATCCTCAAAACATTTGCGCTTGCGCTGCCCGGCCTGGCGCTCCCGTTCCTCATCCGCGCCGCCGTCGTGGAAGGCGTCGCGACCGCCACGGAAGTCTCGACCATCGGCATCGTCTACACCTTCATTGTCGGCCTCGTCGTGCTCGGCAAGTTTCCCTGGGCGCGGCTCATGCCGATGCTCGTCGATACCGTCGCGTTGTGCGGCGCCATTCTCTTCATCATCGGGGCAGCGACCGCGATGGCCTGGGCGCTCACCCAGTCGGGCTTCTCGCGCGATCTCGCCGCCGCGATGACGGGCCTTCCCGGCGGCGGCGCCACGTTCCTCGCCGTCTCCATTCTTGCGTTCATCGTGCTGGGCAGCGTGCTAGAAGGCATTCCGGCGATCGTGCTGTTCGGCCCGCTGCTGTTTCCGATCGCGCGCCAGGTCGGCATCAACGAGGTGCACTACTCGATGGTGGTGGTGCTCGCCATGGGCATCGGCCTGTTCGCGCCGCCGTTCGGGGTCGGCTATTACGCCGCTTGCGCGATCGGCCGGGTGAGCCCCGACGAGGGGGTGCGGCCGATCTGGGGGTACCTCGCTGCCCTCCTGGCGGGCCTCGCGGTGGTTGCCGCGATTCCGTGGCTCTCCACCGGTTTCCTCGATAAATAGCGGGTTTCTCGCCCTTTTGTGACAACCCGTTACCGGGATAGGTGGTGGAAATGCCCGGAAAATCGGCGTAAGTCACCATCTTGTTGCCCCAATGGGGGGTGCAAAAGGCAGCGCGGAAACCGCCATTATCGACAAGTTTCCCCGATAAATCGCGGTTTTTGCGGTGGCCAGCGGCCACGAATCTAGTATCAATGCGGCCCAGCGTGATTCGGGGTTTCAGAAGCCACGCGGGTCAACACCGGGAGTCTTTACGACCATGGCAAAGGCAACAGCTACCACCGTTACCCTCAAGCACCTCGCGGCGTCGCTCGCGGAGAGTCACGAGGTCCCGAAAAAGCAGGCCGAGACGATCCTCAACGACTTGGTGGGACTGCTCGTCAAGCACCTCAAGAAGGGCGAGCGCATCCGCATGAGCGGCCTCGGCATCCTGCAGGTGCGCAAGCGCGCGGCCCGCATGGGGCGCAATCCGGCGACCGGCGAGCCGATCAAGATCAAGGCGAGCAAGAAAGTCGCCTTCCGCGCCGCCAAGGAACTCAAGGAAGCGGTCTAACTCCCGCCCATCCGGATCACCTGAAACTGCCGCGTCCGGGCGAGCATCGGGCGCGGTAGTTCCGTTTTGCGGCACGCGGGCGCGCCCGACGCGAGTAGAAGCGTAGTCGAAAAGACGCCATGCCGGCACGTCCGTTCCCCGACCGCGCGAATCTCACAATTTGTTTCGCCCATGTGGCTTATCGCCTGGGTGAGCGTTTTGCCGCGCGCAACACCGGCATGCGCGCCATCGAAGTGCGCACGCGCGACGATCTCGACGCGCGTATCGGCGCGGCCGACGTGCTCGTCGTCTCCGGCCTGTGGCGCAACGAGCTGATCGCGCGCGCCGGCAAGCTGCGCTTCATTCAGTCGATCGGCGCCGGGGTCGATCAGTTCGACCGCGAAGGGCTGCGCGCGCGTGAAATTCGGCTGGCGAGCGCCCAGGGCGTAAACGAACGCGCGGTCGCCCAGCACGCCATGGCGCTCATCCTCGCCATGATGCGGCACATACCGGCCGCGCGCGACAACCAGCGGCGCCGCCAGTGGCGCGGAATGATTTCCGATCTGACGGCGCGCGAGGACGAACTTGGCGGAAAGACCCTGCTGATCGTCGGGCTCGGGCGCATCGGCTCGCGCTTGGCCGCGCTCGCGCGGGCGTTCGGCTTGCGTGTGATCGCGACCAAACGCGATCCGTCGAAAGGCGCCGATGCCGGCGACCGCGTGGTCGCGGACGGGGCTCTGCGCGACGTGTTGCCCGAAGCCGACATCGTCGCGCTCACCTGTCCGCTCACGCCGCAAACCGAGAAGCTGATCGGCGCGGATGCGCTCGCCGCGATGAAGCCCTCGGCCTATCTCATCAACGTCGCGCGCGGCCGCGTGGTCGACGAGCCGGCGCTCATCGCCGCGCTCGAGGCGGGAAAGATTGCCGGCGCGGCGCTCGATTGCACGGTCGAAGAGCCGTTGCCGGAAGCCTCGCCCCTGTGGGACTTCGACAATGTCCTGATCACGCCGCATACCGCGGGCGAGACCCGGCGTTACGAAGACAACGTGCTCGACGTGCTGATGGAGAATCTCGATCGCTTGTGGCGCGGCGATAACGAGCTCAAGAACCAGATCGTGTGATACGCGCGCCGCCTTGGGCGCCGCCATCCCAGGTGTGAGCAGTGACGCCGCGTTCGCGCAGCTTATATTTCTGCACCTTGCCGTTCTCGGTCATCGGCAGCGCGGCCATGAACTCGAGATAGCGCGGCACAGCGAAATAGGGCAGGCGCGGCGCGCAAAAGGCGATCAACTCCGCGGGGGTCGGGGCGCCGCCCGGGCGGAGAACCACGGCGGCCATCACTTCGTCTTCCGCAAGCGAGGAGTGCACGGGAAACACCGCCGCATTGGCGATCGCGGGATGACCGAGCAGCACCTGCTCGACCTCGAAGGACGAGACGTTCTCGCCGCGTCGGCGGATCGCGTCCTTGAGGCGGTCGACGAAACGGAAGTACCCGTCGGCCTCGCGCACCACCCGATCGCCGGTGTGGAACCAGCCGTTAAGCCAGGACTCGGCCGTCTTCTTCGTCGACCCGAAATAGCCGATCGCGAAGGCGAGCGGCTCGTCCGCGCGCACGATCAGTTCCCCGGCGACGCCGTCGACCACCTCATTGTCGTGGCTGTCCACCACGCGCGCGGCAAAGCCCTCAGCGACCGGCCCCATCAGGCCCGGCTTCTGCCGCTCAACCGGGGCGCCGAGCACGAAATTGGTTTCGGTCGAACCCCAGCCGTCGATGAGGCGAATGCCGGTGCGGCGCGTGAACGGTTCGTGGAATTGCGCCGGCACGCCCGGGGCGAGCGCGATGCGGGTCGCATGCGCCCGTTCCTCCGCGCTTTCGGGCCGCGACAGCAGCATCGGCACCATCGCGCCGAGCAGATAAGTCACGCTCGCGCGGTGCTGCGCCAGCGCGGGAAAGAAGCCGGAGGCCGAGAAGCGCCTCTCGTAACGCACGCAGGCGCCGGTCAGGAGCGCCTGATAAAACGTGTTGATCGCGTTGGTGTGGAACAACGGCAGGCTGGTGCTCAGGACGTCGTCGGTTGTGACCCCGAGCAGCGCGGCGGTGTTGACCCCCCACCAGAAATATTGCGCGTGCGGACAGCACACGCCCTTCGAGGGACCGGTTGTCCCCGAGGTGTAGAGGATCATCGCTAGATCCGAGGGCGCGAGCGCTGCCGGCGCGATCGCGTTCCCCGGCGGCGGCACGGTACGCGGCGCGATGCGGTCGAAACGGAATTCACCCGGCTCGCCGATGGTCCAGATCGCTTCGAGCGCAAGGGCGCCCGCGTCGAGCATCGCGAGATTCTCGGCGAACTCCGGCTCCATCACCAGCAGACGAGCGCCGCTGTTGGCGAGGATGTGCTGGAGCTGGGCGCCGCGCGAGGCGACATTGATCGGTACGGCGACCGCGCCGAGCCAGCCGCAGCTGATGAGCAAGCCGAGCAATTCGATACGGTTCGAGCAGATGATCGCAATGCGATCGCCGGTGCCAATGCCGGCCGCTTGCAACGTGCCCGCCGCGCGCGCGGCGGCAGCCGCGGTTTCCGCAAAGCTCCAGCGGACATCGCCCGCGCTCACGAGTGGCTTGTCGCCGTGCCGCTCCGCCTGGCGCGCCAGCATGGCGCCAAGCGTCCGCTCGGCCGGCGCAAACGTTTGCGCCAACTGCCGCCGCACTGCCGAGGCGTCGATAGTCAATTCTCTCTCCCGCCGAGATAGCTCGCGATCACTTTCGGGTCGTGAATGAGGTCGGCAGCCTTGCCGCTGTGGACGATCGAACCCGTTTCCAGCACGTAGGCGACGTCGGCGGTCTCGAGCGCCGCGCGCGCGTTCTGCTCGACCAGCAGAATCGAGACGCCGAGGTCGCGCAGCGCTGTCACGATCCGGAAGATTTCCCGCACGATCAGCGGTGCCAGCCCGAGGCTCGGCTCGTCGAGCAGCAGCAGCCGCGGCTTCGTCATCAGCGCGCGCCCGAGCGCCAGCATCTGGCGCTCGCCGCCGGAGAGCGTGCCGGCGAGTTGCGCGCGGCGTTCGGAGAGGCGCGGGAACCTCGCATACACCTCGGCAAGATCGCGCCCGACCGCCGCACGCTCGCGCCAGCGGGTATAGGCGCCGAGGATCAAATTGTCCGCGACCGTCATCTCGGTGAACAACTCACGCGCTTCGGGGACCAGGCAGACGCCGTGGCGCACGCGTTCCTCCGTGAGAAGGCCGGCGAAGTCGGCGCCTTGGTAGCGGATCACGCCTCGCGCGGGCAGCAGGCCGACGAGCGCCGCGAGCAGCGTGGTCTTGCCGGCGCCATTGGGGCCGATCACGGTGACGATCTGGCCGGCCTGCATCTCAAGGCTCACGCCGCTCACGGCCTCGACCTTGCCGTAGCTCACGTGCAGGTCCTCGACCGCGAGCAGCGTGCTCATACGACACCGCCCAGATAGGCTTCCTGCACGCGCGCGTCGGCGCGGATTTGCGCCGGCAGGCCTTCAGAGAGCTTCAGGCCGAAGTCCATCACCACGATGCGGTCGACCAGATTCATGACAAAGTCCATGTCGTGCTCGACCAGAACGATGGTCATGCCTTCGCCGCGCAGCGAGCGTAACAAATCGGCCAGCTTCTTCTTCTCCAGTTGCCGCAAGCCGGCCGCCGGCTCGTCCAGCAGCAGCACCGCCGGATCGGCAGCGAGCGCGCGGGCAAGTTCGAGCAGGCGCTGTTGGCCGAGCGGCAGATTCCCGGCGACGTCATCGAACCTGTCGGCAAGCCCGACGCGGTCGAGTTGATGCAATGCGGTGGTGCGCGCCGCGCGCTCCTCGCTGCGATCGAGCCGTAGCGCGCCCGCCCATAATCCCGCGCGCGTGCGACGGTAGGTCCCGAGCAGCACGTTGTCGAGCCGCGTCATGTCGGGCCGCAGTTTGACATGCTGGAAGGTACGCGCCAGGCCGCGCGCAGCGCGGTGGCGCGGCGCAAGCCTCGTGACGTCTTCGCCGATGAGGCGGATGCGGCCGCCGTCAAGCGAAAGCGTGCCGCCGATCAAGTCGATGAGCGTGCTTTTGCCGGCGCCGTTCGGGCCGATCAGCGCCAACACCTCGTGCGAGCGCACGGTGAAGCTCACGTCATTAACCGCGACGAGCGCGCCAAACCGCTTGGTCACCCCCGAAATCTCGAGCACTGCCTGCACCGCGCCTGGCGGTTGCGCCCGCGGCGGCAGAGGTGCGCCGGTCGCGGGCTTTTCCGAGCCGCCGCCCGGCAACAGGCGCGCGAGCATCGGCACTACGCCGCCGCGCGCCTTCTGCAGCAGCATCACAAAGAGCACGCCGAAGAACACGATTTCGAGCTGGGCACTGTACCGGGTGATCGGCGGCAGCACGTCTTGCAACACGTTCTTGAGCAGGACGACGATGGCGGCGCCGACCACGGCGCCCGTGATGCGGCCCGGCCCACCGACCAGAGCCATCAGCAACAGCTCGATCCCCGGGCGGATGTCGAACGGGGCGGGGCTGACGTAACGCTGGAAATGCGCGTAGAGCCAGCCGGACAGGCCGGCGAGCAGCCCAGCGAGCACGAATACCGCAAGGCGTGTGCGGAAAGAGCCGATGCCGAGGCTCTCCACCATGGCGATACCGCCGCGCAGGCTGCGGATGGCGCGGCCCTGGCGCGAGTCGAGCAGATTGCGGGCGAGCAGCATGACGCAACCGAGCACCGCCCAGATGAAGAAATAATTGGCGGCGGTGTCGGCGAGCGAAAACGGTCCGAGCGAGAGCGCCGGGATGCCGGAGAGCCCGCTGTAGCGGCCGAGCGCGTCGATGTTGCCGAACAGAAAGAAGATCGCGATCCCCCAGGCGATGGTGCTCAGCGGCAGGAAATGTCCGGAAAGCCTCAGGGTCGCAGCGCCGAGCCCGGTGGCGATGAGCCCGGTGCACGCCAGCGCCAGGACGACGCCGATCCAGGGCGAACCGCCGTGCACGGCCGTATACCAGGCGGTCGCGTAGGCGCCGATGCCGACGAAGGCCGCCTGACCGAACGAGGTCAGGCCGCCGCAGCCGGTAAGCAGCACGAGCCCGAGCGCAGCGAGCGCGTAGATGCCGATGTAGTTCATCAGCGTGATGGTGAACGAGCCGAGGATCGCCGGCGCGATCGCAACGAAGATAACGGCAATGAGCGTCACCACGCGCGCGGCGCGGCGGCTCACGCCGCTGCCGACGTATTCCTCTTCCTCTATTTCCTCCGCGACCGAAGTTTTGGCGCGGAGCGACTGCCAGAGCAGGATCGGCACGAGGGCGCCGAAGACGAACACCTCTTTGAGCGAACTGTCGACGAAAGCGGCGTAGCTTTCGAACAGCCCGACCAGGAGTGCGCCGATGGCGGTCGCCGGATAACTGATGAGCCCGCCGATGATCGCGCCGACGAACGCCTTGAGCCCGATCAGGAAACCGGAGTCGTAATAAAGCGTGGTGACCGGGCCGATCAGGATGCCGCAGAAGGTAGCAAGCGCGGAGGCGAGCAGGAAGGCGGTGGCGCCGGTCGTCGACGGCAGGATGCCGACGAGCCGCGCACCGATGCGGTTGACCGCGGTCGCGCGCAACGCCTTTCCGGTGAGCGTGCGCTCGAAAAATAAAAACAGCAGCAGGCTGATGACCGCGCAACTTGCAACGATAAGGATGGTCTGGCCCGACACGCCGATCGGCCCGAGCGTGAAGAACGAGCGGGTCATCGGCTCGGTGCGGAAGCCCTCGGGCCCGAAGAACACGAGCGCAAGGCCCGACATCGCAAAATGCACGGCAACCGCGACGATCAGGAGGACGAGCACCGAGGCGTCGGCGAGCGGCCGGAAGGCAACGCGGTAGAGCAGCGGCGCGACCGGCAGCATGATCGCGCAGGTGAGCGCGATGGCGAGCCACATGGGCAGCGCGCGCCCGGCCGCGAACCAGACCAGGACTGCGGGCAAGACCGGGAGCAGGCCGTAAAGCATCACCGCCTTGGGCACGCGCCGCGTTTGGCCGTGACGCAGCAGCGCGTAGATTTCCGTCGCCGTCGCCATGACGGCAAGGGTGAGCACGAGCCACACCGTGCCCGGCAGCTGCTTCATTTGCAGCGCGGCGAGCGTGAGCGCGGAATAGCCGACCACGTCGCCGAAGGGCACGAAAATGACACGGGTGACCAGGAAGATCAGGACGATCCCGAGGCCGACCAGGACGTAGATGGCGCCGGTGGAAATGCCGTCCTGAACCAGAAGAAGCGCGATTTCCGGCGTCACGGCGGGTTTGTAGGGCGCATTAGGCCGAAGGCCGTAATGCGCCGGTTGATCGTGAGATGGCGCAATACGCTGCGCTATTGCGCCCTACTGCAGCAGCGTCCATTTGCCGTTTTGCAGCTGGACGAGCACGCGTGCGCGTTCGTCGACCCCGAAGAAGGCACCCGGCTTGAAATTATAGACGGCGTGGGTGCCCACGACCTCCGCCGTCGTCTCCAGCGCGTCCTTGAGCGCGGTGCGAAATTCTTCGGTGCCGGGCTGCGCCTTCGCCAACGCGCGCTTGCCGGCGTCGAGCAGCACCAGCCAAGCGTCGAAGGAATATGCGGAGAACGCGTCGCTGGTCGGCGCATTGTTTGCCTTCTCATAAGCGTCGCGGAACGCCAGCGAAACCTTCTTGGTCGGATTGCTCTCGGGCAACTGCTCGGCGACTATCACCGGTCCGGTCGGCGCGATCACGCTCTCGACCGCCGCGCCGCCCACGCGCACGAAATCGGGATTGATCAGCGCATGCGTGCCATAGAGGCCGCCTTTGTAGCCGCGCTCGGCAAGGGCAAGGTAAGGCAGGGCGCCCGGCGTGCCCGAGCCCCCGGTGATCACCGCGTCGGGATGCGCGGCGATGATTTTGAGCGTCTGCCCGGCGACGGACGTGTCGGCGCGCGCATAGCGTTCGTTGGTGACGACCTCGATCCCCTGCGCCGGCGCGCTTTTCATGACGCCGTCGTAGACGAGGTCGCCCCATGAATCGCTGTAGCCGATGTAGGCGGTCCGCTTCACGTTATCCTTCTTCATTCGCTCGACCACGGCCGCGATCATGAGCGGCACGGGCTGCGGAATCGAGATCATCCATTGCCCGTTCGGGTTTGCCGGTGCGGTCGCCGGCGTGAGCGAAATCATCGGCGTCTTGGTCTCCGCCGCCACCACGGCCATCGCCACGGTGCCCGGTGTGCCGGCGGTGCCCATCAGCACGTCGACTCGGTCTTCCTGCACCAGCTTGCGCGCGTTGCGCGTTGAAGCCGACGGATCGGAGGCATCGTCGAGGCGGATCAGCTTGATCGTGGTGTCGCCGATTTTGTCGGCGAAAACCTGGGCGGCGAGGATGCCTTTCTCGTAGGGAATGCCGATCGAGGCGCTCGGGCCGCTCAGTGAGGTGACGAAGCCGACGGTCAGCTCGGCGGCGCTGGCGCCGCCTGCGGACAACAACAGGGCGGCAATCCCGATGCACAGACGCGAACGCATGAGCGACCTCCGAAGTGCTGAGCGCAAACTGCGATTTGTTTCAAGTCTAAAGCGCCAGCCGACGCTGGCAAGGCCACAGGCGCAATAGCGCCCTGGTCTAATCCCGGACTTTTGCCTCCAGCCGCAGGCGCGTGATGTGGCCGATTTCCACGAGCGCCGCCGCCAACTCGGTATCGGGATCGTTGCCCAGGCGCCGCTCGAACTCCGATAAGATGGACGCCCGCGTATGCCGGCGCACGGCGATGATGAAGGGAAAACCGAACCGTTCCCGATAAGCTGTGTTGAGCCGCTCGAACCGGGCAGATTCCTCTTCGTCGAGGCGATCGAGGCCGAGGCCTCCCTGCTCGGCTTTGGACGCGTCCGTCACGGCGCCCGCGCGCGCAAGTTTTCCGCCGAGTTCCGGATGACCGCGCAGAAACGCGAGCCGGGTCGCATGCGGCGCGGCGTCGACCGTCCGCATCAGCGCCGTGTGCAGCGCAGCCACGCTCCGATACGGGCGTCCTGCGGCGGCGCGCTCGGCGACCCAGGGCGCGTGTTCGAACACGTCCCCGAGCGCCGCCGCGAACTCGGCGGCCGGCATGCCGTTGATCTCTGCGAGCGAATAGGTGGTCGCGGCCATCGTCTTCGACGTATATGATGCGCCGGCATCGCGGTCGATCCTAGTGCCGCGAACCCGAAGTTCGCTCAACATTGCCGCAGGGTACGTTGCGAACTTCGGGTTCAAAGCGGCACTAGAATCGTAGAGTTGCTAGTGTCCTTCGATTCCGAAGTTCGCATCGGAGCGTGCCGCAAAATCAGGCGAACTTCGGAATCGGGACACTAGCGCGCGTGCGAATCCGGAAAACTCGAGGTCACCTATGTTGCCATCGTCAGCCGATGTTGTCGTCGTGGGAGCCGGGAACGCGGCGTTCTCCGCCGCGCTTGCCGCCGCGGAGAGCGGCGTGTCCGTGCTCATGCTGGAGCGGGCGCCCGAGGACGAAGCGGGCGGCAACAGCCGCTTCACGGCGGGCGCGATGCGCTGCGTGTATGACGGCGTCGACGATCTCAGGGCGTTGATGCCCGACCTCACCGATGAGGAAGTCCGCAACACCGACTTCGGCGCCTACACCGAGGACATGTTCTTCGACGACATCGGCCGTGTCACCGAATATCGCGCCGATCCGGACCTCGCCGAGCTGCTGGTCAGGAGGAGTCGCGAGACCATGCGGTGGATGCGCGGCAAGGGTGTCAGGTTCGCGCCCATCTACGGTCGCCAGGCGTTCAAGGTGGACGGCAAGTTCAAATTTTGGGGTGGCCTGACGGTCGAAAGCTGGGGCGGCGGGCCCGGCCTGATCGCCGCCTGGACCGAGATCGCCCGCAAGAACGGCGTGAACCTCGTCTACCAGGCGCGCGCGCTCGGCCTGGTTGCGGACGACGACGGCATCAAAGGGATTCGCGTGCGCCACGGCGGCAAGACCGGCGACGTCAAGGCGAAATGCATTGTGCTCGCGGCCGGAGGCTTCCAGGCCAACACGGAGTGGCGCACACGCTATCTCGGCCCGGGCTGGGAGCTCGCCAAGGTCCGCGGCACGCGTTTCAACACCGGCGACGGCATCAAGATGGCGCTCGACATCGGCGCGCAGCCGACCGGCAACTGGTCGGGCGGCCATGCGGTGGGCTGGGACCGCAACGCGCCGGAGTTCGGGGATCTGACGGTCGGCGATAATTTCCAGAAGCACAGCTATCCGTGGGGCATCATGATCAATGCCCGTGGCGAGCGTTTCGTCGACGAAGGAGCCGACTTCCGCAATTACACCTACGCCAAATACGGCCGCGTGATCCTGGAGCAGCCGGGCCAGTTCGCG
>Ga0153928_1001179_pt1 | contig 11969 bp, 12 predicted proteins | sample TSNJ012MetaG_FD_106656 | JGI IMG/M metagenome (GOLD analysis project Ga0153928, IMG submission 106656) | Attine ant fungus gardens microbial communities from New Jersey, USA - TSNJ012 MetaG | ecosystem: Host-associated > Fungi > Mycelium > Unclassified | place: USA: New Jersey, Wharton State... | reverse complement strand
TCCTCCCCATTCGCCAATGGTAATGTAAAGATAAAGGCAACTCCCCGGTCCTGGTTGACGGCGTCAATGGTCCCATTGTGAGCTGCGATAATCGTTTTACAAATCGATAAACCAATTCCCATTCCTTTATGTGAGTCACTGCTTTCATTGCAGTCCGTTCCGGCCCCGTCAAAAATAAAGGGCAGCCGCTCCGGATCAATTCCTTTGCCTAAATCTCGCACCTGAAGCACCACATGGTTTCCCTGTACCTGGGCAAGAAGCCGGATCGGTTCTTCACTTTGGGAATGATATACAGCATTTTCCAGCAGATTGACAATCACCTGTTCAATCAGCACTGCATCCATCGGTACCATCAGAAATTCATCCGGTATCCGCACCTGAACTTTCGTTTCCGGCAGACGCTTGCGAAATCTCTGCATCGCCTCCGACACTACTTCCTCTAATGGTTCCAATGTAGTCGTCAGCTTCGTTGCGCCAACCCGGATCCGGGTCACCGACAAAAGGTTCTCAACCATATGCAACAGCCAGTTTGCATCTTCCCTGATATTAGTTACCATATCTGATTTTTCGGCTTCTGTCAACTGTTCTTTCCCCGCCAGATAGGTTTCGGCCAGTCCGATGATACTGGTCAGGGGCGTTCGCAAATCATGGGAAACGGCCCGGAGCAGATTGGCCCGCATGGTTTCCTTTTCCGCTTCCATCAGCATTTTCTCACGTTCATTCAAAATGGCATTTTTCTGAATCAGGCTGGTCATCAGCGCACTGGTCATCGTCGAAATCACCATCATTCCCACAAACGTGATGGGATAACCGTCCATCGTAAAATTCAGCTTCATAAATGGGTAAGTAAATACATAATTCACGCAGCCAACGCCAATCAAAGAGGCAATAATCCCCGGCACATACCCGGTGGTGGATCTTGCCACCAGCATTACTGCCAGGATATAGATTATCGCCACATTGGTGGCATTCTTACTGAGTTCAAAAAAACATAATGCCGCCACCGTGGCAATCACCATGATCAGGACCGTTCGGAGGATATTCATCATAATGGTTTTTCTGTCCATCTTTTGTCTCGTTTTCATACCCATACAGGCTCGGAGACTCGTGACTTTAGTCATGAGAGGAGAGCCGTACTCCTTCCTGTTAATAACTGTCTATATCTTCAAAAGAATATTTTTTGCCGCATGATGCACACTCGATATAAGTTGAAAAAAGTTCACCTTCCTCCTCTCTGATGTACAGTTCACCGCAACCACATTGTTTACAATTCGCCTGATAGGTAATACAATCCGTTTTCATCTGATAGCATTCGTCAAACCATAATACAAGTTCTATCATTTTAGTTGAATAGTTTGTCCTTTCGGCAATATAGTTATGTTCATCATCATCGGAATAAAAATATATATTTTCCGTTTCAATTTTGTCCAGAAATTCTTCATGGAAGCAAATGATATTGGAAACAAATATATTGATATCAAGTTTGTCACCGTATTCCTGTTTGATATATTGTGGTACACTCCCCTCCACAAGCACCCTCTCTCTAACATAATTTACTTTTTGCTGTAAGTAGTCGTTTTCATTTTCCATTTGGCTTCCTCCTTTTACTCCATTACTTGCTTAATACGGATAATATGGCAGGTAACCCTGTAGATTACCTGCCATAATTATACATCATATTCACGCTATCCGCTACTAATTCTCGGTGCCTATCCCACATTACCGTACTGATTCTTGCATAAATTGTAATAGTTACCATCAAGTCGCAAAAGTTCCTCATGATTTCCACATTCTGCAATTACGCCATCCTTGACCACGACAATCGCATCCGCATCCCGAATTGTAGAAATCCGGTGGGCAATAATCAGTGAAGTCCGCCCTTTCATCAAATTTGCCATAGCCTGTTGAATTTGTATCTCTGTCCGTGTATCAACCGATGAAGTTGCTTCATCCAAAATCAGAATCTTGGGTTCGGCAAGTATCGCCCGCGCAATGGCAAGGAGCTGGCGCTGCCCCGTCGAAAGATTGGAACCGGACTGGGTAAGCTCTGTATGATATCCATCCGGTAAACGCTCAATAAAGTGGTCTGCCATTGCCATCACTGCCGCTTTTTTCACTTGTGCTTCATCGGCATCCGGATTTCCAAAGGCAATATTGGCAAGGATGGTATCCTTAAATAACACCGTATCCTGCAGCACAATTGCAATTGATTTTCGCAGCCGGTCTTTCGGGATGTCCGTAATATTTACCCCGTCAATCAATATGGAGCCACTATCCAGCTCATAAAATCTGGTCAGCAAATTGACAATTGTGGTCTTACCGGAGCCTGTCGCTCCCACAATCGCTATTTTTTGTCCCGGTTTTACCGATAAATTCAACTTTTTCAGGACCGGTTCTCCTGGCACATAGCCAAACCGGATATTCTGAAAATCAATTGCCCCTTTTACCTGTTCTACCTGAAAATCCTTTTTTCCCTCATTTGTTTCATCCGGACTGTCCAAAATCTCAAAAATCCGTTCCGCACCGGCCAGTGCAGTCAAAATATTGGCATATTGATTGGTAACCATATTAATTGGATGGCTTAGTTTTTTAGAATACACCAGCATTGCCTGAATGGAGCCGATTGTAATTGCACTTTTTCCACTAATCATCAGATAACCGCCGATGCCCGCAAATAATACATATTGGCAATTCGCCAGAAAATTCGTGATCGGGCCAAGAATGGATCCCCAGACCCTTGCCCAGATGCTGTTCGCCCTTAATTTTTCGGATACTTCGGCAAGGCATTCCACCGATTCCTTCTCTTTACCAAAAGCCACAACCGTTTTGTAGCCGGATTCCGTACCGAAGTTTTCCTTCAGCCATTTTGCTGCCGGAAGTGCTTCTGCCCGGATAACAAGGTTGACGGACGCCTGCCCCAGTGCTTTCATGTCCTGGGTGGAGTCGCCCAGTCCCAGGGTGGCCAGGCGCTTTGCACCAAAGGCGCTGTCCATTAAATGTTCCAATTCCTGCAGATCCGGCTGAATCTTGTAGGCGTATGCGCAGGCGCCAAGAATGTTATAGGTGCCAGGAACAGGCGTTGACTCCCCGCCTGCAAGCTCTTTCGTCAGCAGCGTATAGACATCCGCCAGGCCGGTGGAATAGTCGCCTTTGAAACCACCGCCTTCATAAGCAATCAATTTAGCATTTACTTCCGATTGCATGTAATGGCAAACACCTGCAATATCTGCACCGGTAACAGTGAGGATTGCGGAAGGAACAACAAAAATCACTTTCGGCTGCAAATCCCTGTCGATCGCGGTCAGTGCTTTTTCCAAACGCGTTACATCACCCATAACCACATCATCTTCACTTAAATGAGTTGAGAACAAACGGTTAACCTTAAGCTCCATGCCTTTAAGCGCTCTCTCCGCAAAGCAGGTTGTACCCATCGGTCCATATTCCAATACGACAGCATCTTCAAATGTCAGCATCAGCCAAAGGGCCGCCATACGATCCGACGGTGTGGGATTAAATCTGATCAAACTCATGAAAACCGCCTCCCTTCGCGTCTTTTACTCCGTGCATCTGGCGAATGCCGTTTCTTGATTTCAGCGCCTGGTTGATTGCCGGAAATTGACGATACAAATTCTATAATTGCATCAAATCCAATACGCTTTGAGCCGTACCTCCCACGACTGCCGCCGTTGCCTCTGCCGCCGCTTCTGCCACCGCGTCCGCCTCTGCGTCCACCAATCAGCAGATCCGGTTTTAATTCGCCCTGCAATGCCCGCATTGTCTCCTGACTGATCCGCTGGGCAATATATGGATCCGAATACTGCAAAACCGTCATTAAATCTGCACTGTCCCGGCCCGGAAATTCCGGTGTCACGATTAACTGCGGCATCATGCCAAGCCCGCATAGAAATGCGTTTAAGGCAAATGTCGGGAACTGCGTACGCTCACAAAAATAGCTGGTTCCGGAAACAGTTTTTTCTATATCTAAGATTGCTTTGCATGCTTTTTCATATGCTGTAATAACCATTTCCGGCATTGGTTTTTCCAAACGGCAAAAAAGATGCCTGTATGCTTCAAGAGTACCCTGTGGACTGATACATGCTTCAAAGGAAACATATGGTATATGAAAACGTTGTTCCATCTTCTGTGCAAGCAAAAGCGCATTGGAATCAACGACAATATTCAATTTTGCCTTTGAAGCTCTCTCAAGCTCTGCCACGGAGCAGTCCGGGATATATATGCCGGGTCCACTCCCGCTGCTTTCAGTACGCCCGAAAGTTCCGTATCTAAAAAATCCTGCTGCCCCTGACCCAAAATATTGACGCTTGCATCCTTCTCCGTAACCTTCATCATTTCAATGCATGCGGCCATGGCATTTTGTACCCCGACCGATTCCTGTACGGTCTTAAAATGTTCTGTGTGCACTACGGCAACAGCAATACCATATTGGGACTGAAAAACCGCTGCCAGGGAATCCACATCGTCGCCGGTAATTTCCGGAACACAGGTGGTGATTATAAATACTGCCTTCGGTTCATATTCTTGCATCAGTTCATCAAATGCAGCCGCCAACTTATCCTTGCAGCCAAAAGTCACATCATGCCAGTCAAGAACCACATTAAATAGCGTGTCGCCGCCTTTCACATAACAGGCGCACTCAGCAATCCCAAGCACTAAAGTTACACTGTCCTTTATTCTTTTTGTAATTTTCCTGGCCGTATGCAAGGGGCAATGCGCACACCCTGCCCCATGATATGACGGTGTGGGGATATTTTTGGCGCTGCTTATGTCCCGCAGTTTCTTCACCTGTGAAGTCATCTTCATCCCTCCTGTCTGGCAAGGGTCTTATCTGCCAGGGAGTTGTAAGCACATATCATTTCCGATTCTCCCACCGCCTCCAATACGGTTGCCCCTTTACTTTCAGCAAGTTGAATATCCGCCGAACGCGGGATAATATGGAAAAGCTCTGTATCAATCTCAACCAACGCATTTCTGACAGTCTGCTCCTCATCAGGAATATTCTTGGCGTTTAAAATCAAACCCTGAAGCTTTGCATAACCACGCTTGCCAAAGTTTCGGATGGCAGCGGCAATATTATTTGCTGCATAAAGGGACATCATCTCTCCTGATGAAACGATATAAACCTCTTTTGCGTATCCGTCACGTATAGGCATGGCAAAACCGCCGCAGACCACATCACCAAGCACATCATAAAGCACAATATCCGGCTTGTATACCGCAAAGGCATTTAACTCCTCCAGTTTTTGAAATGCGGAGATGATGCCGCGTCCGGCACAGCCAACTCCCGGCATCGGACCGCCGGACTCGACACACAAAACACCGCCAAAACCCGGGAATACGATATCTTCAAGCTTTAAATCATCTCCCTTTGCCCTGATTTGATCCAGTACGGTCGCAATTCTTCTGCCGCCCGTTAAATTCTTTGTCGAATCAGCCTTCGGATCACACCCTATTTGCATCACCCGAAAGCCTTTGCCGGCCAATGAAGCGGAAAGATTGGAGGTCGTGGTTGACTTTCCAATCCCGCCTTTCCCGTAGATAGCTATTTTTCTCATTCTATCTAACCTCGCCTTTTCCCGTGCTCTCGTTCTCCGGTACGGCGGTGTTCTCCTTCGCCCGCGTGGCGGTGTTCTCCTTCGCTTGCATGCCGGTGTGATCTTTCGCCATCATCCCGGCGGCAGTTTCTTCCATGATGACTCATCCCGCGGCCATCCCGGTCCGTAGAAAATTCCGGGTATTCAGATTCCAAAAAAGCAATCATTTTGCCGCATGTTACGCAGAATGCTTCTATTTCTGCTTGTGTAAGGCAAGATTTCAACTGCTCTGCCATATCGCTTCTCTGCTGCTTTTGAAGGTCGAATTCTTGTTTTGCCTTTTCCGTTGCATAGATTTGATAGGCCCGGGAATCATTCTCATCTTTTACCTTGTTGATATACCCCTGTTCTTCCAAACGTTTCAGTACATCCGTCAGTGAAGACGGGCGAATATCCATTTCCGCCGCCAGATCGGCCGCGCGTATTCCATCATTTTCAAGTAAAATTCTGAGCACCTTATGCTTTGAACGAGAATGATGGCCCTCTCCTTTCGGCTTTCTGCGAAGCATCCGGCTTAGTTTTGTGATACTTTCCATTACATCAAATTGATTCTCCATAAGTTATTTCCTCCTTTAAAGGTTGTGTTAAAATTAGTAAGCTACCGTATTATATTTAATATACTACGGTAGCTTACTAATTGTCAAGAACTTTTTTTAATTCTTATTATTTTTTCACTTGTATTGTTCGTCTGTGCGCTGTATAATTACAGGTGTCATTTATGTTTTTATGTTTGTGAGGTTCGTAGAATGAAATTGATAACAACAAAAGAAGCAGCGAGAAAATGGGAAATAACGATCAGGCGAGTACAGGCATTATGTGATAATGGACAAGTTCCTGCCGCATTTAAATTAGGTGATATTTGGGTAATGCCCGAAGATACGCCTAAACCTATTGATGGAAGAACAAAAGCTGCTAAGGAACTGTTGAAAAATAATGAGACTGTTACCATTGGATATAGGAAAATGGGGGGCAAAAAATATGAGTGAACTTAACCATCAGCTCTGGGCAAGCACCGACATATTGCGCGGGAAAATGGATGCAGGGGAATGTAAAAACTATCTTTTGGGATTGATTTTCTATAAATATTTATCAGACCAGGAACTGCGCACCGCATACGAAGAAGGACACGGCAAGATTTCCGAATATCCAAGCAAAAGCAGGCAGTTTGCAGGCCTTTTAGAATGGTACAATAAAGATGCGGAAGATATTAAAGAAATAATTTCCATAAAGTTGGGTTATTTTATCACACCTGCCAACCTTTTCTGTACTCTCAGAAAAAAAGCCGACGAATACGACCTGCAAATATCCGATCTTCAAAACGCCTTTATCGAACTTAAGCGGCAAGGCGAACATTTCATGGGGATTTTTGATGATGTTGACTTAGCATTGACAAAATCAGGCACAAATGCCCAACAGCGTAATGTAACTGTTACAGAAGTAATAAAGATGCTTGACGAAATAGACCTTTTTGAGCATGATGGAAATGTTATTGGCGACGCTTACGAATATTTAATAGGTCAATTTGCCGCCAGCGCGGGCAAAAAAGCAGGGCAATTTTACACGCCCCCAGCGGTGAGTAAAATTATTTCTGAGATTGTATCCATCGGACAGGAGGAAATCACCCCTTTCCACATTTATGACCCTACAATGGGTTCAGGTTCGCTTATGCTTAATATCCGTCCATTTGTGAAAAATCCGGATGAAGTGCATTACCACGGGCAAGAGATTAATACGGCAACCTATAATCTGGTTAAAATGAATTTGATTTTACATAATGTAGGGCAAAGTCAAATGCGACTTAAAAACAGCGATGCTCTTAATGAAGATTGGCCTACTGATGAACCATGCTTTTTTAACGCTGTTGTTATGAATCCGCCTTACTCTGCTAACTGGAGTGCGGATGCTAAGTTCTTAAGCGACCCTCGCTTTGAGCGTTACGGAAAACTTGCGCCAAAATCGAAAGCAGACTTCGCTTTTTTGCTACATGGTTTTTATCACCTGGACGAAAAGGGAACAATGGGAATAGTATTGCCACACGGCGTATTATTTAGAGGCTCTGCCGAAGGCATTATCAGAAAAACTCTGCTTGAAATGGGTGTCGTAGATGCCGTAATCGGTTTACCGCCTAATATTTTCTATGGAACAAGCATACCAACAGTGGTGTTGATTTTTAAGAAGGACCGTACCGACCGTAATGTCCTATTCGTTAACGCTTCCAATGATTTTGAGAAGCAGAAGAACCAAAATATTTTGCGCAGTGAAGACATTGCAAAAATTGTGGGTGCCTACAAAATGCGGAAAAACATTACAAAATATGCTCATGTAGCCACTTATGAAGAAATTGTTGCCAATGATTTCAATCTCAACATACCACGTTATGTGGATACATTGGAGAAAGAAGAGCAAATCGACATTATGGCACTTAGCAAGGAGATGACCAACCTCAATCAGCAAATTAGACAACACGAAATTGAATTTTGGGGATTGCTTGACGAACTTGCCATTACGGACGAAACAAGAGAGCTGATTGAAGCTACAAAACGAATTTTTGTACAGGAGGAACAGAAATGAGCCAACTTAATCAAGAGCAATTAAGCCGAATCGTAATAAAAGGCTTTAAATCTATAAAGGATTGCGACTTAGAACTGAACAGCATCAACGTGCTGATTGGCAGTAATGGTGCTGGTAAATCCAACTTTATTTCTACCTTCGCCTTGCTACAGGAAATCCTGGAGCAAAGATTGTCTGTCTATGTTGGAAAGAAAGGGGCAAACTCCCTGTTCTACAATGGTACAAAAGTTACCGACAGTATTTTGACAGAATTTTATTTTGGCTCCAGCTTATATGCTTTTGAGTTAGAGATGTCCGAATATAATAGATTAATATTTCGCGAGGAACGTATTGAGTCAGGAGGCTCAACCTGGGGTGATGGCGGCCATAACGAATCCAGGTGGCAAGAAGGGTACCGCAATGCCAATATTGAAAAAGATGCCCTTCAAACTTTGTCAAGGAGACAATGGAGGATTTACCATTTCCACGACACAAGCTCAACCGCTAAAATAAAAGTCGAACACAACTTGTCTAACTGTGAGGCACTACAGAAAGATGCCTCTAATTTGGCTGCTTTCCTTTATCGCCTACAGAAACATTATCAAACCGAATATAAAAACATTCTTGGAGCTGTGCAGATGATAGCCCCCTACTTCAAGGATTTCAAATTAATGCCCGAAGAAGGAAACCAGGAGCTTATCGTTTTACGATGGCAACAAAAAGACTGTGAGGACATATTCAATGCATCACAGTTATCCGACGGTACTTTGCGTTTTATTTGCCTTGCCACATTGCTTTTGCAGCCAACAGAGTTACTGCCAGCCACAATAATTATAGACGAGCCAGAACTTGGACTGCACCCCTTTGCAAATGCAATATTTGCCGAAATGGTTCAAAAGGTGGCTATAAACAAACAAATAATTTTAGCTACACAATCGGTAGAGCTTCTCGACAACTTTGACGCAGAAGATGTTGTGGTGGTGGACAGAGGCGAAAACGGTTCTGAATTTAAGCGGCTTGACCCGGAGCAGTTATCCTACTGGCTTGAAAATGATTATACATTAGGGGAATTGTGGAACAAAAATATTTTCGGGGGGAGGTTTTCACGGTGAAGAGATTAATCGTTTACTGCGAAGGGGATACCGAGGCAAAGTTTGTGGAAGATCTTTTGCGTCCTTACATGCAAGACATGAACATCTATGTCGAGCCGAGAATTTGCGAAACCAAAAGAACACCTGCAAAAAAATACAAAGGCGGAGTAAGTGACTACAATAAAATCAAAAGAGAGCTAATCGGGTTTTGCAAGCATGACCATGGCGCATTATTTACAACCATGTTTGATTATTACGGCTTGCCGAAAAACACGCCCGGCATAGCTACTGCGACCGGAAGTATTTACGATAAGGCACATCATATCGAGAAAGCCATTGAAGCCGATTTGGGTGGTTTGCCTAATTTGTTTTTCAACTTAACCATGCATGAATTTGAAGGTCTTTTGTTTTCCGATTTGTCAGCTTTCAACGGCATAGCGGAAATTAATGCAATTAAGGAGTTGCAAAAAATAGGGAACATTTTCGAAACACCTGAGCACATCAACAATTCACCTGACACTGCACCCTCAAAGCGAATAGAGAAGATTATTCCAGGCTATTCAAAAAAATTTGATGGCATAAGGTTAGCTGACTGCATTGGAATCGATGGAATTTCGGCAAAATGCCATCATTTTGGAAATTGGATAGCAAAAATGGTGGATATGGCAAAGGAGGGCGGACAATGAAAGATACACCAGAGCTTAGGTTTAAGGGGTTTACCGATGCTTGGGTACAACGAAAGTTGGGTGAGATTGCAGAGTTTAATCCTCATTCTGTTTTGCCGGATTCGGCCGAGCAAGTAAAAATCGGCAACTTCTTCCGCACACTCGACGACACTATCACCCTTTATAAGCGTAAGTTGGATGGACTTAAAGAGTTAAAACGTGGCTATCTGCAACAGATGTTTCCACAAGCAGGGGAAAATGTGCCGCGAGTACGCTTTGCTGGTTTTTCTGAACCTTGGAAACAGCGGAAACTGGGCGAAGTGCTTACGCCATTTGTCGGAAATGCAGGAGTTTTTCCCAAGGGAGAGCAATATGACAGAAGTTTATTAAATCATTTTATTTGTAGCTCGAATAATTTTGAAACAGGCTCACGTATACACGAAAAGGATTTTGGAGAAATCACGGTAATAACTCCGTCGCTGAATGAGCTAAATAAAATTATTCGATTTTTCAGAAACCTTGACGAGCAGGTTGCCTCACACCAAACCAGACTGGATAAAATAAAGCAATTAAAAGCAATATATCTGAAAAAAATGTTTATTTAGGAGGTTTTGCTTTTCGGTATTAGCCTCTCACAGGCAAATAAATTTGATTTATGTTTCAATTACGATATTCCCTGGTGATAACTGGTGATAGAATATGCATTAGCTCTCTATTTGGTATGGACACTTCATCTTTTGTGGACAAATTCATGGAAGTAGCGGCATATTCTCTTGCCTTGGCTTCAACAGGTGTTCATATGGTCCTGAATTTGTCCAGTAACTGCCAAGATTATTATTCGTAAGTGATGCAACAACAGAACGCGGATTATACACACGCTCTCCTGATTTGGTATGGTATCCGTCATACCAAATCCTCAATCCTTCTCGCTCCACTTTTGGTTCCTTCTTTACTCTCAAAAAACGGTTGTAAATATCATCAACTTCGGTTTCTGTAAATCCAAAATAATCACTATACACTTCTTCAGATGCCATCGTATATTCCAAAAACATATTTAATTCCGAACCACTGGAGTACTTTGCAATCGGCAAAATTCCCGTCATGTATGCCAAAGATACATAAGGCTGGCCTTTGAGCAAATTACTTAGAAATTCCACATAGGCCTCCTTATCTTTGTCAGTGACAAAATCCCTGTGGAAAAGATAGTCCCACACCGCTTCATCATCGCCAAATTTACTATCCGGATATGCTTCTCGCAAATCTTCAACCAGCCGTCTCTCGATCCGGCTGATATATTGTTCATATGTTGTGCATCTCCTGGGAAGTTCATTGAATGCAATATATATCACGTCATGAGCATTCAGGTGCTTCCTATAGCTTTCTGATTCCGATATCTTTAAGCAATTAAATACATCTGCGCTATCCCTGTTTTTTTCGAGATAGGCCGCAATCATACTGGCCATGAGCGTTTTACCAAAACGACGCGGTCTGGTAATACATACGTAGCTGCTGCCCGACTGAATCAACGACAGTAATTCAGTTATCATGAAAGATTTGTCCACAAAGTATGGTTTTGCCTGTTCACTCTCAAACAAGGAAAACGGTTTTATGCTATTTAAGTAATTTGCCATAATTTAAACACCCCTTTCTGTGTTCCGACTAAAATTGCCCGGCTTGCATCTGATTTTTTCTCCGAAATATCCTTTGCAAAACTTTCTGTGGCATTAATAATCATGCGGGCATACGGCAGAAACATCTGGCCGTAAGCCGTTCGCTTAAATCAATAAGATCTCGTGCAAAAGATTATTGTAATTCTTCTGCAGTTCTTGATATCGTTTATTTCCAAATCCGTTGCCCCTAACCTGGCTAAACCGTCCTAATAATAGCAGCAGGTGTTGTTTTGTCTAGTGCATCACGAATATTATTTTAGAACAATATCAGAATAAAATCAAGGAGAGAGAAAACATGGCATAGCTGACGCATGATTTTTTTATTATCCATTTTTTGATCCACGTAACAGATTTTTTTCCATTTTGGAATAGTGCATTACC
>Ga0153928_1001178_pt1 | contig 11981 bp, 12 predicted proteins | sample TSNJ012MetaG_FD_106656 | JGI IMG/M metagenome (GOLD analysis project Ga0153928, IMG submission 106656) | Attine ant fungus gardens microbial communities from New Jersey, USA - TSNJ012 MetaG | ecosystem: Host-associated > Fungi > Mycelium > Unclassified | place: USA: New Jersey, Wharton State... | reverse complement strand
TGATCGTCCACCTGATTCGCACGGCAAAAATACCGTTTGTTCAGAGCAAGGCGGCGATGCCGGTGGTTCTTTCTACCCTTGCGGTCTGCTTCATCGGAATCATTATTCCATACACGCCTCTGGGCGCGGGACTGGATCTGGTAGCAATGCCGGTGCTGTTTATTCCGTGGCTGTTTGGCATTATCCTTTTATATGCCGTTGCGGTACAATTTGTAAAAAAGATGTATATCAAACGGTATGGCACTTGGATTTAACATCTTCAAGACTATAGCGATATAAACTATAAGCGTCTGATTCAATACGGAATCAGGCCGTTTATTTCAATAGGATTTATGCGAATATTGCCAGATTGCGCTGGAAACCCGATGTACTTCATGGTAAAATTGTAGAAATACTGCAGCAAGGCAAGTGTATATTATGCAAATGGGAATTTTGGAGATGGGTATGAAGATTTTGAAACGGATTTTGCTTGTGATATTAGCGATTGTTATAATGGTTCCTGTTGGCTTTTTGGTTTTTTTCCTTATCGTTGGCCCCGCACTAAATGACAAGCGAGCTTCCTCTATCGAAAAAGAACTATCGTGCATAGAGCTGCCGCCTGACACGGAAGTCATTGAAACTGCTTCATTTTGTGGCAATACAAGTGGTACAGGAAATCATGTTGAAATATGGGCCGGGGTATTGATTCGTTCTGAATTGCCTGAAGAAAAAATCATTGAGTTTTATCAAGATTATGAAATTGTGTGGGCTGTACCTGTGGACGAAAACCTTTACCCCGAACCCCGCGATTATATGAAGTTTCCTTATCTAAGCAGAAACGGCGAAAGAACTGGCTGTTACATTATCGCTGATTATTATAAGGCCGTTACGCAAAATGATATACGGGGGCATTAATAGTATGGAAAATATAATTATAGAAGGTCTGCCAGGTTCCGGCAAAACCACATTGATGAAATCATTATACGAGAAACTTGATGGATATCATATGTATCTGGAGGGCGATATTTCACCAATCGAGCTGGCATGGTGCAGTTACATGACAGAGGAAGAATATCAACAGGCTCTTGCGGCATTCCCGGATTTGGTGCCGGAGATAGAAAAGCATACGGTAAAAGAAGAAAATCATTTCATAGTAGAGTATACGCGAATTATTACTGACATAAGAGGATTTCATCATTATATGGAACAGTATGAGATATATAATGGAAGGCGTTCATTTGATGAATTTAAGGGTATAATTTTTCGTCGTCTGGAAAACTTTAATGGAACAGGAAACCTGTTTGAATGTTCATTCTTTCAAAATATATTAGAAGAATTAATATTGTTTTATTGTAAGTCAGAGGAAGAAATTTATGATTTTTATAGAGAACTATATGCGGTTATCAAGCAGAAAAAATTCAGATTGGTCTACCTCTGCTCCAATGATATAGAAGGTAATATTTTGGAAATCAAGAAAGACCGCTGTGATGAAAATGGTGTGGAGATGTGGTTTCCACTTGTGATGAAATATCTAAATGATTCACCTTATGGAAAGAAATGTGAGTTTGTGGGTATATCCGATATGGTGGCTCATTTTAAGAGGCGTATGGGCTTAGAAGTGAGAATAATTAACGAAATACCAGGAGCGCACGCAATTATTTTACCGGCTAAGGCTTACGATATAGATGAGGTTGCAAACCAGCTGACCATCTCGCCACCTAAGAGGCGGGAGAATTCTTGTTAACGAGCTGTTAAAATATTGGTACAGGAATTTTAGTGTTGGTGAGGAGTCATAATTTAGTACTCATAGTACTTGAACGAGATAAATTATAGTGGTAAAATCAGAGTATTATGCGAGTAACAACAATACAAGAAATGTAACTTGTTCGAGTACATGAACTCGAACGAAAAATAAGCCCCATCACCAAGAATTTTTTCAGGAGGAGATTATTAATGGCTAAGAATAAACTTGTAACAATTACACAAATCAAAAAATCTTTGCAGGATTATACACGAGATGAATTTATTGAACTTATAACAGATATGGCACAAGCATGTCCCCAGGCAAGAGATTTTCTGACTGTGAAATTTTCGAGCTGCGAAAATGTAAATGAAATGTTAGAAAGATATAAACAAAAGGTCGAACATGAATTTTTTCCCAAAAGAGGTTTTGGCAGACTTAATCTGCGAGAAGCTAAAAAAGCAATTTCGGATTTTAGAAAAATTTGCAAGGACAAAGCTATGGGAATTGACATAATGCTTTTTTATGTTGAGAATTGTATTGATTTTACATCTCAATTCGGTGATATAAACGAAAGCTTCTATGACAGCGCAATCAATATGTACGGTACGGTTATAAAGGAGATAAACTACGGCGATATTGAATTATACAGGCTTTTTGCTGACCGCTTAAAATTAGCGGCAGAAAACGCATGTGAAGGCTGGGGGTTTCAAGATGAAATGATGGATTTGCATAGTCAGATAGATTGGCTGGAAGAACTGGAATAAATCACAATGTTTGAGGAGTTTGGTAATGAATATAGAAGCATATAATCTTGATTCCCTCAGAAAACTGGTCAGAGATTTATTTTTAGATATTCCGACAACATCGAAAGAGTATGATCCAGATCAGAGTGCCAGGATTAATAAGCCCCCGATAGGTCGCTGAAATCTTCTGTGAAAGTTTTTACCTGAATGCGGGCAAAACTATTGATATTTTCATTTTTTTGCCATATACTATGGGTGGAGGTGAGAACTATGATTTCACGTGAACGATATATGAGGCAGCTTTTGGCATATAAAGATAATAAACTTATAAAGGTCATCACAGGTCTGCGTCGGTGCGGAAAGTCCACATTGCTACAGCTTTTCAAAGACGATTTGCTGACAAGCGGTGTTCCTGCCGACCATATCATCGACATCAATTTTGAGTTAATGGTGTACGATGACATTCGAAATTACAAGCAATTCTATCAGCTTGTGCGAAAAAAAATTCCCGACAGGAAAAAATGTTATCTACTGTTTGATGAAATTCAACAGGTAGAACACTGGGAAAAAGCGATTAACAGCTTGAATGTAGAATCTGATATTGATGTGGACATCTATATCACGGGTTCTAACGCATACCTTTTATCTTCCGAAATCTCCACACTCCTTTCCGGACGATATGTGGAAATTGAAATGCTGCCCCTTTCTTTTGAGGAGTTTTTGCGGGCGGAGCATCTGCCGGAAAGCTTGCGCATTGAGGAGAAATTTAACCAATACCTCAAATTTGGCAGTCTGCCGGTTGTCACCTCCCTGCCGCAAGATAACACCACAGTCAATCAGGTTCTGCTCGGAGTTTATAACACGGTCATCGTGAAGGATGTGATGGAGCGGAGCAAAAGCAAAGACGTTGCCTTGCTCGAAAAAATTGTGCGATTCGTTATTACCAATACAGGCAACATCGTATCAGCCAACAAAATCGGCGGATTTTTGAGCGCCCAGGAACAGGGCGTAAATGTGAAATCAGCCACAGTTTCCACGTATCTTGACTCGCTGGAAAAGGCGTATATCATCTATAAGGCTGACCGTTATGACATTAAGGGAAAAGAACAGCTCAAAACTTTATCGAAATATTATGTAGTGGATACAGGTATTCGCAATGCTTTGATGGGTTACTCGGACAATGACATTGGTCATGTGCTGGAGACGGTGGTGTATTTCGAGTTATTGCGGCGCGGTTTTCAAGTATTCATTGGTAAATGGTACGACAAAGAAGTTGATTTTCTTGCCGTGCGGCAGGACACGAAAAAGTATTATCAAGTAACGTATAGCATGATGGACGAGGCAGTCAAAAAACGGGAGCTTGAACCGCTGGAATCCATTCACGACAACTATGAAAAGGTGGTGCTGTCACTGGACAAAACGTATATCACCGACCATGAGGGGATTCGATACCAGAACATCATCGACTTTTTATTGGAAGACTAAATTTGAATCTCCAAGCAAGTTTAGATCGATCTGTTTGGAGATTTCATTATGTTGATTTTGTGCTTCATGGGTCGCCCGATTGGCAGTGAAGAACTGTCACATATCAAGAAAAATGGTCCAAAGATGATTGACTGCTGCAGAGCCGTCGGTTCCTCCGGAGCCATTTCCGCAATATCCGTCTGAGTTGAAAAACGGGTAAATTACAACATTATGGAGGTATAAAATGAAGTATAAACACATCGTCTTTGATATAGACGGAACATTGCTCGACACAGAACATGCCGTTTTACACTCTTTACAGGAAACATTAAAAACCGTGACAGGAAATACCATTGAAACCAATAAACTGACATTTGCACTTGGAATTACTGGAAAGGACGCTTTAGAAAAACTCAATATTACAGACACGGATTCCACATTAGCGATGTGGGATAAAAACATGAACAAATACAGTAACACGGTCTGCATTTTTGATGGCATCTCTGAGTTGCTGGATAACCTGGTACTATCCGGCCATGAATTAGGTATTGTAACCTCAAAAACAAGAGCGGAATTTGACCACGACTTTAGGCGGTTAGATATTAACAAATATTTTGCAACGACAATTTGTGCTGATGATACGACAGAACACAAACCATCCCCCGCGCCTCTTTTTAAATACATGGAACTCTCAAACACAAACAACCACGAATTACTCTATATCGGAGATAGTCCATACGATATGGAATGCGCCAAAAAAGCCAACATTGATTTTGCTCTGGCATGTTGGGGCAGCATTTCCGGAGAGATAGAGGCAGATTATTATTTAGAAAAACCTTGCGACCTGCTTTCCATCATAATTCCAAACAAATAACATATGTAAGCGATATGTGGATATGAAGCAGAGGCCGCATGTCCAATATTGTCTTTTCAGGCCATCAGCCCACTTGGCGGACGGTGGCCTGTTTTTAATGGAAAGACGAGGCGGAAATCATAATGGAACTCAGGTCTTCAAGGGCTTCCGGAAGATAATCGATGTTCAGGTTCATTCGAACTCAATTTCCTCCACATCATCATAGTCGGCGGGAGAGAACCCAAATTCCTGATCCACTTCTTTCTGGGAGATAACAGTAGAAGGATCAAAATGGGACATGCGTTCTGTAGCTTCAGCTAAAAGTCTGGCATCATTTATAAGACCACGATTGAATAAGGAAATGGGAACGGTATTTTCAATGGAACTCATAATTATCACCTACAAAAAAGTCGATAAGTTTACTGATAAAAATACTGATTTCAATTCCGGCTATAGAATCTGGAGTTTTATTTTTTTATATAAAAGTGCAATATTTCAAGATCCACTTAAAAATGCAACAAGATATCAAGACCATTCAGCAAGTTATTCCAGTGATTCTTCTCCTTAAACCTTATATAATTATGCTTGTAAATGAGTTCGCATCACCATGCGATGCAGGAAAGTATAATGTAGGAGGAGATCAGGATGATAGTTACAACACTGGAAGAGAGCACACGTTACAATGTTTTGGGGGAGAATATTCAGAAAGCGCTTGAATGGCTAAAGGCAAACGATATTCGTGAAATGGAAGAAGGAAGGTATGCGCTGGACGGCACAATTCTGTCAAAAAGCAGCTTGCTGGATATGAATGCGAAGGAAAAACAGGGGGTTTTCATTCTTGTTCAGCGTTATACGACTCGTTCCATTGATGACTGCTGGTTTGAGGGACATAAAAGATTTATTGACATCCATTATGTGGCGGAGGGAACGGAATATTTCTGCTATACTCCACTTGCCCGTGCCGGAGCCCCGGTAACGGAGTATGATGAGGTGGAGGATGATTTTCTGTATAACAGAGATTATGAGACCGGTGTGTTAATGAAAGCAGGAGATGTGGTCATCGTATATCCCGAGGATGTACACATGCCCCAGCGTCGGGTTCTGGTTCCATCTGATGTTGTTAAGGCATGTATTAAAATCGTAATTTAAGATTGTGCCTGGAATGCTCCTGCTTAGACAGGGGCATTTGATCTTCTGTCAGGCAGGAGGTAGAAAGATATGTCATTAAAGAAAACCTTTTGGAGATTTATATGGCCCTCTGTGTTTGCACAGTGGATTTTCGCCCTTTATACCATGGTGGATGGATTATTTGTTGCCAGAGGGGTTTCCGAAGCAGCGCTGGCGGCAGTTAATATAGCATCGCCTTTTGTTAATTTTCTTTTTTCGGTATCAATTCTGTTTGCGGTGGGAACGTCTACCATTGTGGCGATCTGTCTGGGCAAGAGTGAACAGCGTAAGGCGGAGGAAGCCTACACACAAAGTCTGCTGCTATTGCTGGGGGTTTCGGCAGTGATTATGCTGACCGTGTTACTAAACCTGAATGAGGTGTCTCTGTTTCTTGGGGCGACGGCAGAGAATCTGGATGATGTAAAGCACTATATTTTGTCCATACTACCGTTTTCCTGGTGTTTTATTATTGCATATTCATTTGAGATTCTGGTGAAAACGGATGGATATCCCAAGTTCGCGACAATCGCGGTGACGGTAGGAGCAGTGCTGAACTGCATTCTGGATTTTCTGTTTGTCATGGTTTTTCACTGGGGCATAGGAGGGGCGGGCCTTGCCACCGGGATTTCCCAGTGTGCGCTGGTTTTTATCTATTTAAGTCATTTTTTAAGTTCCCGGGCGACGATTCGGTTTCGGAAATTCCGGTGGGATATCCCACAGATCGTCCGCAGTGTGAAGATCGGGTTATCCTCGTGCCTGACAGAATTTTCCGCAGGGATCACGGTCTTCCTGTTTAACCATACCATCCTGAAATATCTGGGCAATGAAGGGATTATCAGCTATACCATTATTGCGTATATCAATACCATCGTGGTGATGTCTCTGGCCGGGATCGCCCAGGGGGCACAGCCGCTGATCAGCTTTTACTATGGCAAGGGTGAAAAGAAGGTATATATAACGCTGCTGAAATACGGAATGCTTTTTTCGGTCGGGCTGGGAATACTAGCGTTTACAGCAGTGATGGCCGGCGCAGACTGGCTGGTGGGAATGTTTATTTCGCCGGAGCTTGTGGTGCTTCGGGCCAGGTCGGCATCGGCATTTCGCATCTTTTCGTGCTCCTTTTTAATTATGGGGATAAATATTCAGATGGGGGGATATTTTACGGCAGTAGAAAGAGCCCGGCCGGCGTTAATTATTTCTCTTGGGAGAGGTTTTGTTACAATCGCAATTGCTTTAAATGTTTGCACCTGGCTGTATGGAGGTGCGGGAATCTGGTGGTCTTCCGCCGTCTCGGAGTTTTTATGCCTTATTTTGACGGCCTTATTTGCATACCAGTATAAAAAACAGGTATTGCGGAACTAGGATTTGCCTTGTTTTGCATAATACAATATGTTATTCTTAAAAAAAAGCGATAGAAGGTGTGCAGTCAATGAAACAAAAAGGTATCATGATTGTTTTTTTAATTTCCTTCGTCATTTTATTGTCTGTTTCTGTCTTTTTTGTTTTTCCGGAAAGATACCTGCGGGAGTGGAGAAATCAGACAATGCTTCGAATGGAAGTACCATATGAAAAAGATCACCCGACGGGAAAGGCGGCGGCGTATTTTGCCGGACTTGTTCGTGAGGAAACAGATGGGCGGATCGAAGTTTCCGTTGCATATAGTACGGAACCAGGAAGTGTGAAAGATGTTGTGAAACAGCTGCAGTTTGGCGGCATCGCTTTTACCGCAGTGAATTTTATTGATTTTTGTGAAGAAATACCGGAGCTTAATCGGTTTATTGGGGCATACACTTCGCCGGAAGCGGCGCAAAAGGAGTATCTTCTGCAATTGGAAGAGATTCAGGGATATTTTTCGAAGGAACGCATGGAGGTTTTAGCCTGTTACAGACCGGATTACAGGTGTATTGCCAGCAAAGAGGAGCCATGTACGGCGAATGATTTTACCGGATTGAAAATACATGTCGCCAAAGCAGCAACGTTGTCCGCTTATATCTTAAACCTGGGAGCGGAAATCGAGAATTCCGACCGGATCGATTTATTAAGAGCGGTTGATTCGGGATATATTGATGGCAGTGAGATGCCGCTGCTGATGTATAACCGGGCCGGCTTTGATAAGGTGATGCCATATGTCTGGATCTACGATGATTTTCTGATACCTGATATCCTGGTAGCCAGTACCATTTCGCTGGGGAATCTGCCGGCTCAGCAGCAGAAAATCCTGCTGGAATGTGCACGGAAAACAGAAGCTTTTCAGCTCGAAGCATTGCTTGAAGCACAACAAAAGCAGTGGGAAAAGCTGAGGGAAACCGAATGAAAGATTTTATTAAAATCAAAGGTTCCGCAATCACAAAAATCAATCGCAGTTTTTTTCTTCTGGCAGTGGCCACCCTGGTTTTTTCCATGTACAATTATATGATGTACCGTGATATCGGAAAGCGATATCAAAGGAGCCTTGATTTATACTATGAAGCCGCAGCGATTAAGGAATCCATCAAACAATGTGATATTACGATGGAGGATTATCTGATGAGCCGGAACCGCGGAGTATTGGCAGAACATAATGAAGCGGTGAAAGAGATCGATATCAGAGTAAAAACATGCTGGGAACTGGTCAATACACCGGCAATCGCTTCCTTTGTCCAATCGATCAGCGATGCCTTTTACTCTTATCAGAATGCAGCCAATTATGGGGCGTTTTCTTATGCGCAAGATAACTATTATGAAGGTAGTCTAAGTTTTCAGGAGTCCCGGGAAATTGGCAGGTATATCCAGCAATATTGTGACGATATCCTTGCAGTGCTGCTGGAAGCAAATCAGAATTATTATCTATGGCTGAGCAAAAAACAAAATCAGTTATTTTTTATTAATGTTTATGCGGTGGTGTTGCTGACAATTGCCGCAGGTTACAGTGTATATTATGTAAATGACACCTTTTACCGTCCCTTAAATAAATTATACGAAGCATCTTTAAAAATTGCGGCAGGGAAGATGGTTCAGGTCGAAGAGGATTGGCAGGATCCGATGATAAAAATTCAGGCAGCAGCGTTTAATAAGATGTCAAAAAGTATCGTGGGGATGATGAATGATATTCGGAAAAATGCTGATATTAAGACGAAGCTGCTGGATGAACAGTTAAAAAATGAGCAGTATGTCCGCCGGTTGGAGCAGGCTGAGTTTCTGAATCTGCAGCTGCAGACCAATCCTCATTTCCTGTTCAATACATTAAATACCATCTCACGCACGGTAACTTTGGGCATGAATGAGGAGGCGGTAGAGATGATCGATGCCATGGCGGCTCTGCTGCGCTATAATCTGAATGACATGGAAACACCGGTATTGCTGGAAGAAGAGCTTCAGGTGGTAAAAGAGTATCTTCATATTCAGAATGTTCGCTTCGGGGACAGAATTCAGGTAAAAATGGAATATCAGAAGGAAGTGGCGAACAGAGTTCTGATCCCAAGATTTTCTCTTCAGCCTTTTGTGGAAAATTCAGTCATTCACGGACTTGAGCCGAAAACAGAGTCCGGATATGTGCGCGTTACATTAAGCGAAGAGGGAGTGAAGTGCATCATCAGGATTGAGGATGATGGCGTGGGGATATCGCCGGAAAAGCTGGCAGTGCTGAACCAGGGCCGGCCGTCAGGAGTCGGCATGCAAAAGTCTGTGGGAATCAGCAATGCGATGGAACGTTTGCGGTTTTTTACAAAAGATTTGGATGCTGTTCGCATTGAAAGCAATAATGTCAGGGGAACTGTCGTGGTGATCTGTCTGCCGATGGAGGTAAATAATGTATAAACTAATGATTGCTGATGATGAGGCTTTGGAAAGGCAGGCGCTCCGCCATTTTATTCAACGTTCTAATTTGGAGATTGGCGAAATCCTGGAATGTGCCAATGGGATTGACGCTGTCAAAATTGCATTGCTGGAACAGCCGGAGATTTGTATTTTGGATATCAAGATGCCGGGACTTTCAGGACTGGAGGCAATGGTGCAGATTGCATCAGTAAATAAAAACTGCAAGGTGATTTTTTCGACGGCATACAGTTATTTTGATTACGCGGTGAAGGCGCTTCAGGCGGGGGCGCTGGATTTTATGGTAAAGCCGGTGAAAAAGGAAAAGCTGATCCAGGTCTTAAATAAAGCAATTGATGAACTGGATGCGGAACGGAATCAGGAGCTATATCAGTCAAAGATAACTGATTTAACATATGTGCTGGAAAAACGGATTCTGCGGGAGTTGATTACGGGACAGACAGATGAGGAAACATTGTGGTTTTTTGATGCGATGGAAATAACGGAACAATACGGATGCATTTTTTTTGTTCATTTGCAAAGGGAAATCAATGAAGACGAAAAGACCAGATTATCGAAACTTCTAAGGGCGGATTTAACAGCGGCCGGATACACACATCTGTTGTATGTCCACCGAACGTCCATTGATTTTATGGTATTTTCAAAAACCGCAGATCAGGCAGAAAAAATCTCCCAGCATGTGGAAACAATTTTTTCCTATGCGATGGACAAGCTTCAGATTCCGGGTGAGATTGGAATTGGTTCCTGGGAAGATGATTTGATGCAGATGGAATTTTCTTATCTTTGTGCAAAAGAGGCAGTGGGAGAATATGTAACGGCAGAAAGAAGGGAACTTGTGGTAAAAGAACCCACGCGAGACGAGGGTAAAAAAACGGTTCCCCAGGATATTGAATATATTTGCAATTACATGAATGAGCACTACAGTGAAAAGATAACCTTGAATTCTATTGCCGACAGTGTCGGATTCAGCAAGTATTATGTCAGTCGGTTATTTAAGCAGCATGTCGGGGTGACGATTATCGATTATTTGATCAAGATTCGGTTGGACAGAGCAAAAGAGCTGCTTGGACAAAGTGATTACAGTATCAAACAGATCAGCTTTATGGTTGGATATTCAGATCCGAATTATTTTACCTGGTCGTTTAAAAAATATTTGGGAATTTCCCCGATCAAATATCGCTACTTCCAAAACCTGAGCAGTGACAGCTAGAGCAATAAAAAATACTTATAAAATGAATGTGGTAAAAGCGCAATATTTTATAGGTATTTTTTTATTGGACAAAATATTTAGGAAGCAACACAATTTATTGTAGTGTGTTTTGCTTGTGGATTGTGTATAATGACAACATTAAAAAAGCATAAAAATTATACAAAACAACAAATGGAGGGGATTACATTTATGAAAAAACGGATGAGTTTCATTTTGGCAGTAATGCTGGTGGCAGGTACTGTGAGCGGATGCGGCGGCAAGACAGAGGCGGTGACAGAGACTGCGGCAAAAACCGAAACAACGGCACCTGCAAAAGAAACGTTTACAATGCAGATTGGACATGCACAGGCGACAACCAGTGCCCGTCATCAGTCGCTGCTTTTGTTTGAAAAGACCGTGGAAGAGAGAACGAATGGCGGTGTACAGGTTGAAATATATCCGGCCGGACAGTTGGGCAATGAGACGGAAATGACGGAAGCCGTATCTATGGGAATGCTGCAGGCGGTCAGAGGCGGAGAACTGGAATACCTTCCCCAGATCACCATGCTGTCTCTGCCGATGCTGTGTGATAATCTGGAAGAGGTAAGAACTCTTTGCTACAGCGATTTTGTCAAAGATATGCTAAGCAGTGTGGAATCAGAGCACAACATGAAAGTGCTGGCAGTCGGTGATGACAGTGGTTTCCGTCAGATTACCAACAATGTCCGCCCGATATTATCGCCGGCGGATATGAAAGGATTAAAGATGCGGACCGTTTTGGAGGTTATCGATCTTTCGATGAAATCATTTGGTGCTTCTACCGTATCAGTTCCGTTTACGGATCTGTATATGGCGTTAAAGACCAGTGTTGCGGATGGACAGGAAAATCCGGTAGCATTGATTGATTCACAAAAGTTTTATGAGGTTCAGAAATATTGTTCCATCATTGATTATATGTTCTGTGCAGAAGTTATGTATGTTAACTTAGATTGGTGGAATACTCTGCCGGCAGAGCATCAGACCGTATTG
>Ga0153928_1001177_pt1 | contig 11988 bp, 10 predicted proteins | sample TSNJ012MetaG_FD_106656 | JGI IMG/M metagenome (GOLD analysis project Ga0153928, IMG submission 106656) | Attine ant fungus gardens microbial communities from New Jersey, USA - TSNJ012 MetaG | ecosystem: Host-associated > Fungi > Mycelium > Unclassified | place: USA: New Jersey, Wharton State... | reverse complement strand
GTCGCGCGGCCGACGCGGCGCAGCCGCGGAACGCGCGATATTGCGAGCAGCCCCGCGAGCGGAAGCGTCGCGCCGGCGCCGCCGGGGAAGACGAAGAGAAAGAGCGAGACGACGACGATATACGGAAGCGGCGCGTGCAGCGTAAAGGCGTGTGTGTTCTGCATCTGCATCGTGAGGTAGACCGGCGTCACGATCGCGGCGAGCATGGCCGGCCCGTGCACGCCTGCGGTCCAGAGAATCGTCTCGATTGCGACGATGACCATCAGCGCGAGATAGGTGTCGCCCAAACGCGCGATCGGATCCATCGCGGCCGCGATTGCGGCCGGCAACGAGAGATGGAGCGCTGACAACGCAGCAAAGGTTCCGATCGCGAGCGCCGCACCGGCGTAGCCGGCCAACGGCAACTTTGCGCGCCGCATCGCGGCGATCCACGCGCCGGTGATGCCGCATGCAAGGATCGCGATAAAGAGACCCGAGGCGCCGAGATAGTGCAGATAGGCGATTGGATCCGGTCCGAACGGACGCGGCAACGAGAGCAGGAAGCCGCCGAGGCTACCGGTCAGTAGCGCAATGACGCCGTACCCCGTGACCTTGGCAAAGCGCACCGGTAAGAGCACGGCGAGCGTCATCGCCATGACACCGAAGGCGGGAAGGAGCGCCGATGCGAGCCGCAGCCCCAGCGCAATCGAATGCGAGCTGCCGGCGCGGAGCTGGATCGCGAGAATTACGATGAACGAGGCGGCTAGACCGATGAAGCTCCACGGCAGCGCCTCGCGTACGGCAACGACGAACGGCAGCTCCCCGAGGCGGCGCATGACCGGCACCGCCCGAGCCTCGAAAGCGAGAAAGGCTTTAGAGGGCTTAGAGCCGCCGGACGACGGCTTCGACGCGGCCGACGATCTCGACATCGCTCGCGTAGATTGGCGCCATCGTCTGATTCTCCGGCTGGAGCCGGAAACGGCCGGACTCACGGTAGAAGCGCTTGACCGTCGCCTCGCCGTCGAGCATCGCTACGACGATCTCGCCGTTCTCGGCCGTGCGCTGCGGGCGAACCAGGATCAGGTCGCCGTCGAGTATCGCAGCCTCTACCATTGAATCGCCCTGCACGCGCAGCATGAATCCGTCGGAGGCGCGCGGCACGAAGCCGCCGGGCAGCACGAACTCGCCCTCGACATCCTCCTGCGCCGTGATCGGCACACCGGCCGCAACCCGGCCGAGAATCGGCACCACCAGTGTGTCGACAGCCGGCGTCATTCCGTTCGAGCGAAGGGCTCGCGGTTTGGTCGGATCGCGGGAGATCAGGCCGCGCTTCTCGAGCGCTTTGAGGTGGGCGTGAATGGTCGAGGATGAAGAGAGACCGACTCGCTCCCCGATCTCGCGAACCGAGGGCGGATAGCCGTGCTCGGCGGTAAAGGCCCGAATTACATCGAGAATGCGCCGTTGCCGTTCCGTGGCTGGCTTCTCGCTCGTCTCTTTTCGCATAATCCTCCAGCCCAGAATGCCACCCATATGGCACCCGGGACGCGTATAACCCTACCACAAATCCCATTTCAAGGCAAACATACGTTCGCAACATCTTGACAATGGAAGGCGGCCACATGCTAAAATGTAGGGGACGAACAGGCGTTTGGCACTACATCTAGGGAGTGAAACGGTGGGTAGACGAAAGAGATTCACGCTGATGCCGGCGATCGCGCTGGCGGCCCTGGGACTGATGGTCGCCTTGCCGACGCTCTCAAGCGTACGCCTCTACGCTGCGACGACGCAGCATTATGCCTCGGTCACGGTCCAGCCCGGCGACACGCTCTGGTCGATCGCATCCTCTCGCTCGCGCTCCAACGGCGACGTGCAAGAGCTGGTCGATCGGATCACCGATGCGAACCATCTCTCCGGCGGGACTATTCAACCGGGCGAGCGCCTCCGAATCCCGCTCTAGCCCTTCGACTCCGCTCAGGATGACAAGAGGGCGTAATCTGTTCGCCCGGTGAAAAATCCACCGTGACTGCACGGTGGATTTTTGTTTTTGCTGCGGCGCTCTTGACGGGATGCTCGCTGAGATCGCAAGCCCCGCTTCCATTCTCCGAAAACGCGTTCGTTTCGCCCGCGATAAGCGGCGCCGGGAAGATCAAGCACATCGTCTACATCGTGCAAGAGAATCGCAGCTTCGACGATCTTTTTCAAGGCTATCCCGGTGCGGACACCGTTTCCCAGGGCAAGGACTCGCACGGCGGAACGATCGCGCTGAAGCCGGTCGGTCTCGCCGTGAAGTACGATGTCAACCACTCGGCCCAGGCGATGTTCCTGGATTGCAACGGCACTGGACGCACCCCCGGAACGCATTGCCGAATGGACGGCTTCGACCGCGTCTCGCACAACGGCGGCCCCAAAGGCGTCAAGTATCCGATGTACGTCTTCGTTCCGCACGCCGAGAGCAAGCCATACTTCGATATGGCCCACGAATGGGTGCTCGCCGACCGGATGTTCGCCTCGCAGCTCGACGAAAGTTTCGTCGCACACCAGTACATTATTGCGGCACAGGCTGCCGAAAGTGTAAACGTGCCAACGAGCTTGTGGGGTTGTCAGTATGTCGGCTACGACACCGTCGAGACGATTACGCAGTCGCGCGACCCGAAAGGGCCGCCGCAGCCGCCTTGTTTCGATTATCAAACGCTCGGCGACGAGCTCGATCATGCGAAGCTCTCGTGGCGCTTCTACACGAGCAAGTTCGGTTCGCCATCGAGCAGCAGCTCCTCACTCTGGTCGGCCTATCAAGCCGTCTCACACATCTACTACGGTCCTGATTGGGCGAAGGTCGTCACGCCGCAAAAAACGTTTCTCACCGACGTCGCCCGCGGCAATTTAGCCACGTTCACGTGGATCACGCCGCTCTGCAACGAATCCGATCATCCGCAATGCGGCGGCGGACACGGCCCTTCTTGGGTTACCGCGCTCGTCAACGCGATCGGAAAGAGCAAATTTTGGGATTCGACGGCAATCTTCGTTCAATGGGACGATTGGGGCGGCTTCTACGATCACGTCGCGCCGCCGTACCGCGACTACGACGGGCTAGGATTTCGGGTGCCGCTCTTAGTGATCTCTCCTTACGCTAAGCAAGATTACGTCTCGCATGTCCAATACGAAACCGCGAGCGTGCTGCGCTTCGCCGAAGACCTCTACGCGCTTCCCGCGCTGACGAAGGCGGACGCTCGCGCGACATCACCGGCGAAGGATTGCTTCGACTTCTCGAAGCCTCCGCGCAAGTTCTTGCCGATCAAGGCTCCGACGGGCGCCGATTTCTTCGCGAACCAGTTGCCGGACTACCGGCCGCCCGACGACCAGTAACGCGCAAATCAGCGTCGCGAGACGAGCAGAATCGAGTGGCCCTGATGCTCGTCGAGAAATAGAAGACCCTCCGCCATCCAGGAGTCGAGACCGCTACTCGAATGGCGCGCGACTTCACGGACGACGTGAATCCGATCCCGCAGCCACACGAGCTCAGCGCGCGTCGTCGCCGGGAAGATTGCGACCTCGCAATCCTCGCATTGATAGCCCTGGCGCGCTATGGCTTCGCTACGGTGCTCGAGGACAACGTCAGGGTCGTCTGATAGACCGTCGTGCTCGTTCCGCTGATGCCGCTGTCCACACGCTGGGTTACGTACTCGTCGACGCTCGTCGGAACGGCGCGTGAGAAATCGTAGCCGATCTTCGTCTGCACGTCGGTTGAGTTCCCTTTCCCGCTGGCGGGCCCGATCTCACGGTGCTCGCCGATCTGCATGAGGCCGCCGTTGTTGGCATTGATCGTGTAATCGGCTTTGACGCTCTGCGTGCCGTTTGGCTGCGAGATCGTCCAGTGGCGCGCGGCGTCGAGCTGGCTGGGATCCACGAAGTTTGGGCCGAGGAACCGTAAGAGCGTGTACTCCTCAGGGTAAACGGTTTTATTCGGATCGCAGATCACGCTCGTGTTGCCGTACACGACGCAGGTAGCGGGGGGAGCCCGGCGCGTGGTCTCGCCCTGCTCGCTGATCGAAAGGATCAATCCGCCGTCGCTCTGCTCGCGAACGATCTGCACCGTCATCGTCCCTTTGTCACTCAAACTGCCATGATAATGGCTGATGCCGTTGGAGCCACCATTAAGCGATCCGCTTGCCGAGTCGACGGTCTCCGCGTTATCGCTTGCGTCGCGCGCGGCGATGTTCTGCTCCGAGCCGTAACTGAATGAGTAAACCAACTGGCTCGAGCTCGTCACCGCCAGCGCCGGCTGTGCCGAGAGCATTAATGCTCCCACAAGAAGGGCGAGGAACGCTCTCATTTGCCGCACGCGCCCAAAGCGGCGCCAATCGTCTTGCCGGCGGTATCCTCGCGTTTCTGAGTCTCGCTCTGAAGCCATTGTAGACCCTCCATTATCTTGGAGAGCGGATTGTAGCCGACGGTCAGGCCCGGAATCTGGCTAGGATCGAAGTTATACGGATTCGGCGCCAGGCCGGGAGTATTGGGATCCTGCCATGGATTCGGCGTGTTCGTTGCGATCGTGGCGGTCGAGCCGGTGCCGTTGATCGATCCGAGGTACTCCTCGCCGACGTGCTGCAGCTCGCCCATCTGCTGCGTCGCGACGAATCCGTTGATAACGTCGAGCGACGCACTCTGATAGGCGATCGTTTCGAGGAGCTGAGCCTTTATCGCCCGCAACATGGCGTCGTCGGTCGGGTTACCGGTCGGCGCGACGAGCTTCTCGCTGTCGAGCATCGTCTGCGCGGCGATGAGATTGCGCGCGATCGGGAGGACGAGATACGACATCTGCTGCAGCGCCATGTCCGTCTCCGGCGACTGGTTGTAGATCGAATCACCCGGCGGCGCGCCGTTCGTCGCCGAGGCGTTCTCGATCGCGGTCATCGTGCCGCGCTGATAGCGCTTGAAGAGCGGCGGGCTCTTGGCGATCTTCTGATCGTTCTGAAGGATCATCGCCACAGCCGGCGCGACCTGCGCGTGCAGGCGAGCACAGAGCGCCGTGGTCACGACGTGATAGATCTCGGGCGGCGGCGAGGCCGACGGCGCCGCCGCGGGGACGTCTGAACGAGCCGGAAACGGAAGCAAGCCCACGCACGCCAACAGCGATGCCGCGAAGAGTTTTCGCATCTGCATTGCGCTTGAAAAGTTCGAAACTTGGCGCGGCCGCGCCTGCCGGTCGAAAAACGAGAAGCGGGATCCCGAGGGATCCCGCTTCCTGTCTACGTTGACGTTCGTGCGATCGGTTAGATCTTGAACGTCGCGTTGAAGTAGACGTTGATCGGCGGCGGTGCGCCACCGATCGCGCCAGGCGTATTACCGGAGCTCGGGATGTAGCTCTGCGTATACGGCGTGGATGCGCCGTTCGCTTTGCGGTCGCCGATGCCGGTACCGTTGTAGAAGTTCGCCGGGTAGAGCGAACTATTAAGCGGACCGCCGGCTCCGCCGTATCCGCAGATGGCCGAGCCGGGAGCGTATACCGACGTCCACGGCTCCGACGTACCGCCGAAGCAGGCGTGGAAGAGATTCGCCCCCAGGACCGAGAGCTTGATTCGCGGGCTCAGGTCGTAGGTGACCTGTAGGTTGCCGACGACCGAGCTCGGGTTCTGGAAGTTATCCATCGGGAACGTTCCGGTCTGCGGATCCGGGATGTAGTTGTAGCCGAAGCTCCCGTAGCCGGGTGCGACGATCGATAGAATGTTGCACTGCAGCGGGTTGGTCTTCGGAGAGACCTTGGTTATTCCGGCAGCAAGCGAGTTCTGCACGCAGGCGCGCGGATCTAAACCGGTGGTGTCGAGCGGGCTGCCGTAGAAGCCGCCGGCCTGCCAGCTGAAGCTGGGCGTAATCGCCAGCTTGTCGTGACGCCAGTTGAGGATCAGCGACGCGACTTCGGGTGAGATGTAGCTGGAGTTCGCTGCGCTGAGGTTCGGCGCGATCGCCGTTACGTACGGGTTGTACCAGCCGTTGGGATCGAGCAGCGGCTGCGACGGCTGATTGTAGTACGGGTTGTAGATCGTATCGCCGACGGAGCCGTTCTTTGCCGAGCAAGGAACGCCGACGCCGGGCTGACTCGCAGTCTTGATCTGGTAACACGGACTACCGCCGCCGGCCTTGGTTAGGCTGTTGTACTGCGCGATGGCCTGGTTGAGCGCGGTCACTTCGTTTTGAACCACGCCGCCGGTGCTCAGTCCCACGTTCTGGAACTGGACCTTCGAGTTGGTGTAGGTGAAGGCGAAGAGACCCGAGAGTCCGTTCCGGGTGAAGTCACCCTTGTTGAACTGGAACTCGACGCCATAGTTGCGGTTGACGCCGACGGGGACTTGCGTCACGAAGCCGGCACCGATGAACGATTGTTGCTGCCAGTTCGAGACCCACGTGTAATACGGGGTGAGCTTGAAGCTCATGTCCGTACCGTGGAGATGCTGCTCCCACGACAGGTCGTACTGCGCCGACGAGATTCCCGGAATCGGATGGAACGGCGAGTAGAACCCGAGGTTCATGGTGTTGTTCCAGACCGACCGGTCGTCACCCGAGGCGCTGAGATACTGGACCGAGGCCGTGATCGGCGGCTGCGTGAACCGTCCGGCCGAGGCACGGAAGACCGTGTCGGGCGAAGCAGTATACGTGGCCGAGAAACGCGGCGACCAGTAGTTCAAAGCATACGACGAGGGCGAATTGGCCGTGAAGTTCGGAGCTGCGACGCCATCCTGGGTCGTGCCGTTGGGATGGACCCAGCCGGTGTGCGGACCAGTCGGGAAGAGCGCCGTCGCTGCCTTGTTGCAGTCGCCGACGACGTAGAGCGCCGCCGCCGGAGGCGGAGCACCCGGCGGGAGTGGCGCCGACATGACCTGGTTCGTCGAGGCCTGGACGCAGGTGTAGTTCGCGGTCATGTTGGCGTAGAAGTTGCCGGCCGCACCGGCCGAGCCGGGCATGTCGTACGTGAAGTTGTCGTAGCGGATCGCGGCGTTGATCAGCAGCTTGTCGTTGGGCCGCCACTGATCTTGCAGCGAGGCGTTGCTGAAGCGGGGGCGCACGGTGTTAAGGGAACCCGTGACGTTGCCCTGCCAGATACTATCCCACGTGGCGCCTGCTTGCGCTCCGGGCGTGCCCGGACTTGCTGCAGAGATTGGCCCCGCGGTGGCGACGCTTTTCCAGGTTGGCGTGACGTTCGTGCCAGTGGCAACGTCGTAGTAGGTACTGCTCAAGCAAGGTACCTTGTAACCGTACTTACCCTTCTTGAGCGACGGGTTATTGTCAAAGTACCCGTAGCAATTGCCGCCCGCCATGAAGCCGATCGGCGAGTCATCGCCGTAGGCGCTGGAGTTATTGAAGCGGATGACCCCGGCGGTCGTGTAGTTTCCGTTCAGGCTCAACAGGTTTTGGTCGTTGATCTGATCCTGGAAGTCGAGCGCACCGCCCGAGGTATGGGTCATGAGGTCGTATTGGCCCGCCGGTCCGCTCGGAACGAGCGTGCCCGCGCCGGCGTAACCCGGCCCGTTCTGAAGCCAGTCGGAGTAGAAGGTGTAGCCGTAGAGGCGGACGTACGCCGCTTGGCTCAGTGCGTACGTGTACTGGAGCTTCGTAATTCCAGTGTCGTTCTGATAGCTATTTATTGACGAATCGTTGAGCGGAATCGGTCCATCGAATTGATGGGCCGGCGTGGCCGGCGCCGCGTAGACGCCCGGTGGTTTGATGGCGCCGGGTCCGGTTCCGAGCTTGGTCCCAAACGGTACGTTGTAGGCAACGCCGTCGGCATATCCGACGTAGGTCGGGCCGCAGCCGGCGTAGTAGAAGCCGCCGCTCGGATTGGGGGCACCGCACGTGAAGTACGCGCCGTACGTCGTGAGCGACTGGATCTGCCCGAGCGCGCCGCCGGGGCTGGTGCAGCCATTGACGGTCAGTCCGGGCGCGAGCGTCTCGGGGCCGCAGACCGGGGCGTGCGCGTTGGTGCCGTAGAGCGCCCAGATGAACTGATTGTTTCCAGGTCCGTACTGGTTGGGGCTCTGAGCGAAGTTTTGATTCACCGCCGAGCCGCTCCAGAGGAACTGGATGTCGTCACGAAGGCCGTTCGCCTTCGGGATACCCATGTGGAGGTTGACGACGTTCTCGCGATCGCTCACGTTGAACGGAAACGCGGAGAGGCCGCTGTAGTACTGCCAGCAACCCTGCTGGCCGATGACGGCGACCGGCTGGTTCCACTTCGCGCCCGCCAGCGGGCAGATCGGTTTGACGCCCTGGCACGTCCCGTAGAGGATACAGGTGTAGCCGACTGCCAGCACTTGGTCGCTGCCGACGCCATAGCCGATTGCGGAGCCGATGGTGTTGCCGGCGTAAATCCCGCCGGGCGTCATGTAGCCCGCGCCGTCGCTGTTGTCGAGGAATCGGGTGTCTTGGTTATAGCCCAAGAGGCCGATGTAGTAGCTGAAGGTACGGTCGGGCGTCGAGCCGCCGATTTCGACCGCGGCCTGGTGGTAGTACTGCGGGGTGCCGACGCCGAGGTTCGCGGTCGCGAAGCCCGGGAAGGTACCGGTCTTGATGACCTGGTTGATGAAGCCGGAGGTACCGGCCGAGGCAACCGAGGACGGACCGCCGCCGGTGTAGACCTGCAGCTCTTGCAGACCTAACGCCGACTCAGTCGAAGCGTTGTAGTTATCAAAGGCGCGGTTGACCGGGATACCGTCGTACTCGTACGCGGTATAGTAGTAGTCCTGACCGCGGACGTATGCTGCGTTATAGGTCCAGCCGGATCCGCCTTGGGACGTCTGAAGGCCCGGAACCGAGGCCATAGCCGAATAGGCGCTGTTGAGGTTACCACCTCCACCCAGAGCCTGTGCGGCCGAAGCCTGCGCCGAGTTAACGCTATAAAGATCGCCGCCGACGCCCGCTTTCACGAGCGACGTTCCGGCTTGCGAGGTAACGTGCGCGATCGTCCGGAGTGCCGGCTGAAGGACGTACGCCACCTGTTGGGTCTGGTCGGCGAAGACCGTTACGCCGGTAAATGCGGTGCTTTGATAGCCGCTCTTACTGACGTTCAGCGTATAGGTATCCGGATTGAGCGAGAGGAGAACAAAGTGACCTCCCGCATCCGTCGTTGCGGTCCTGACACCAGAGGCAGCGACTGCCTGAATTTGAGCGTCGGCAACCGGCGCTCCCTTGGCATCTTTAATCGTACCCGCGATATTACCGGTGACTCCAGCCAGTGCCCATGTTCCCTGGCTCAGGAATGCGCCGATAAGCGTCGCGACGACGACCGCTTGACGGAGGGTTCGATGTGAACTCATTGTTCGTTTACCCTCTATCTGATTTTAAGTTGTCAAAAAGTGAGCCGCCCCGCTGCCTCCTCCGCTGCGTGCTCGGGAGATCGACAGGGTGACCACCGTTCCCAAGGATTCCTCAGGTTCGGGTCGGTTCCTTTAGAGAGCCTTAAAGGGGAGCGGGCCGCTGCCGGCGGCCGAATTCAGGCCCGGACGGCGAGCCGAGCAGCGACCAGACCGGGGATTTCGGAGGGCCGGTCGGCGACCGGCACCCCGGCCGCTTCGAAGGCTGCGATTTTGCTCTGGGGAGTCCCGAAGGAGCCCGAGATGATCGCGCCAGCGTGGCCGAGCGACTTCCCGGGTGGGGCATTCCGGCCGCCGATGAACGCCACGATCGGCATTTCGGGCAGGTGCTCGGCTATAAAGGAAGCCGCCTCTTCCTCGTCCGAGCCCCCAATCTCGCCGCAGACGACGACGGCTTCAGTTTGAGAGTCGTTCTTGAACTCCCGCAGGCACTCGACGAAGGTCGTGCCGATGATCGGGTCGCCCCCGACGCCGACGCAGGTAGATTGTCCGATGCCGGCACGCGTCAATAGGTCGACGACCTCGTAGGTCAGCGTCCCGGAGCGCGAGATCACGCCGACGCGCCCTTCCTTAAAAATGTGGCCGGGCATGATGCCGACCAGCGCTTTGCCGGGCGAGACCAGCCCAGGGCAGTTCGGCCCGATGATGCGCATGCCGGGGGTGGCGCCGACAACCTTGAGGGTGTCGTGGACCGGGACGCCTTCGGTGATGCAGATCGCAAAAGTGATGCCCGCATCGTACGCTTCGTAGAGTGCGTCCGCGGCGAAGGGCGGCGGAACAAAAATGCAGGTATGCGTCGCGCCCGTCGCTGCGACCGCGTCGCGCACCGTATCGAAGACGGGAAGCCCCTGCGGCGTCTTCTGGCCGCCCTTGCCGGGCGTGACGCCGCCGACGAGGTTCGTTCCGTACTTGAACATACGCTCGGTGTGGTAGGAGCCTTCGGCACCGGTGATCCCCTGCACGATCACTTTGCTGTTCTTATCGAGAAAGATCGCCATGCTACGCTACCTGTGAAAGGCGGACGGCTTCGCGAGCGCCTTCGTCCATCGTTTCGACCGGCGTCATGCCGGCATCTCGAAGGATTTGGCGTCCCTCTTCTTCATTCGTGCCGGTCAGGCGGATAACCAGCGGAATCTTGCGCGACGAAGTCTGCGCCATCGCTTCGACGATGCCGCGCGCGACCTCGTCGCCGCGCGTGATCCCGCCGAAGATGTTGACGAAGAAAACGTTCGCGCCGGTGTTGTTGACGACGAGCTCGTAACAGTTGCGTACGCGTTGCGCGTTCGCGCCGCCGCCGACGTCGAGAAAGTCGGCGACTTCTCCACCGGCGTTCGCGACCGCGTCCATCGTCGCCATTGCGAGACCCGCGCCGTTCGCCATCGTGCCGACTTTGCCGGGGAACCGGCGGAAGTTCCGAATTCCGACGCCCGCTTGCGCGGCGAGCAACTCATCTTCGTCGAGCGGCAGCGCACCGCGCCATGCATCGAGCTCGGGATGGCGAAAGAGCGCGTCGTCATCGAGCTCGATCTTTGAGTCCGATGCGACGACGCGTCCGTCGGAGGTCAGCGCGAGCGGGTTGATCTCGACGAGCTTCGCGCCGTACGCGAAGAAGAGCTCGTAGAGCGAGGCGACGATCGCAGGCAGCTGTTTGCGGTAACCGGGATCGAGCTCCGCCGCGAAGGCGAGGGCGCGCCCCATGAACGGCTGATAGCCGATGGTCGTATCTACGAAGAACTTTGCGATGGATTGCGGATGGTGCTCGGCGACCTCTTCGATATCCATTCCGCCGAAGCGGCTCACGATGATCACCGGCTTGCGCGCGGCGCGATCGATCGTGATAGCGCAGTACGCCTCCTTTGCGATATCGAGACGCTCTTCGACGAGCAGTGACTTGATCGGCTCGCCTTGCGGATTCTGCCTGTTCGGCGGCATCGGCGTCGCCATGATCGCTTCGGCAACGCTGCGCCCCGCAGCCGCGCCCGCCGCCATCTTGATCTTGCCGGCCTTGCCGCGCCCGCCCATTAGGACTTGCGCCTTCACTACCCACTCCTCGAGCTTGCCCTCGAGAAACTCGCCAACGGCTTGGGGAGTGAGCGCGTGGTGGCTGCGCGGTACGGCGATGCCGCTGCGCTTGAAGAGCTCCTTGCCCTGGTACTCCATCAGATTCATCGCGGCTCGCGTGCTTCGCCTACGAAGCTGCGGAGCACCTTGCTACGTTGGTCGCAGACCGTGATAGAATGCGGATGAGCAACACGATGGAAGAGCGCACGGCCCGCCTCGAGGGCATCAACGAGCAGATCCGCGACCGTCTCAACAGCATCGACGGCCGCTTCCCTCAGATCGACGCGCGCTTTGCTCAAATCGAGGCCCGGTTCGCACAAATCGACGCGCGCTTCGCGCAGATGGATAACCGTTTCATCTGGCTGACCGGCACCGTAATCGGCACCTGGATCACCACGATTTTAACGATACTCTTCCATCACTAGGGAAGCACCCTAGTCGAAGCGCCCCAATAGGGAGCGAGCGATGATCAACTGCTGAATCTCCGAGGTGCCTTCGTAAATCTCGGTGATCTTCGCGTCGCGATAGTGGCGCTCTACCGGGAACTCGGTGGTATAGCCGTACCCGCCGTGAATCTGCACCGCTT
>Ga0153928_1001174_pt1 | contig 12002 bp, 8 predicted proteins | sample TSNJ012MetaG_FD_106656 | JGI IMG/M metagenome (GOLD analysis project Ga0153928, IMG submission 106656) | Attine ant fungus gardens microbial communities from New Jersey, USA - TSNJ012 MetaG | ecosystem: Host-associated > Fungi > Mycelium > Unclassified | place: USA: New Jersey, Wharton State... | reverse complement strand
TTGTAGGCGCACACGACGACCGAAACGCGCGGCCAGACGACATCGGAGCGGAACGGAACTTCGGCAAAGGCTTCGCGGACGGTCGCCAGCGAGGGTTTCGCGACCCTGTCGCGACGCGTGAGCCCGAAGTCCCAATCGTCGATTGCATATCCGCCGCGATACCACTCATCGGTCCAAGCGTAAACGAACGCCCCGGCGGCTCCTGATGCGAAGATCCTACGAAGCTGCCAGTCGATGACGTTCGCTTGGCGCGTCTCGCCGTTGCGGCGGCTGTCGAGTCCGACTTCCCCTAGGACGAGCGGCCTTTCGCCCGCGATGTTCTGTAATCGCGCGAGGTAGGCACTGAGGGACTCTTCGCTCTCCAGGTAGACGTTGAAGCAGACAATATCGAGAAACGGGAGCTGCAAGTACTCCGTCGTCGGATAGTTGACATAGGTTACGAGGCCGTCCGGATCTTCGGCTTTTGCGACCTTGAAGAGCCGCTCGATGAACCGTTCAACGCGTTGCCGCCCAGACCACCTCACGATTCCGGCCGGTATCTCGTTTCCCAGCGCATAGCAAAGTACTGCCGGGTGGCCGGCGCAGCTCTTGACACCCTCGCGCACTCGCTCTTCGACGCGGCGGCAACGTTCCGGATCGTCGAGGAAGGTAACGTGCTGCTCCCAGGGCAGGCCCACCATTACGCGCAATCCGTAACGCGCGGCGGCATCGAGCAGCCAGCGCGGCGGCACCGTATAGGTGCGTACCGTATTTACGCCGTTCGCCGACATCATTACGAAATCGCGTTCGACTTGCGCCGGTTCGAGCAGTTCGGCACCGCTTTCGTCGATCGCAAACGTTCCATACGTCGTTCCGCGTACGTAAAGCTTTCGTTCACCGGAAAAGAGGAACTTTCCACGCACGACGGGCCGCACGAGCCGCTGGAGTGTGTCGCGTCGTATTTCTTCGCGGGGTTCGACCGCCGTCATGCCCGCGCGCTCCGGACGGTCATGCGCTCTTCGCACTGCGGAACCATCGAACGACCGACACCGCGGTAGCGAATACCGCAACGCGCGAAACGCTGGCCATCGAGCACGTTTCGCCCGTCTACAACGATCCGTCTTCGCAGACTCGCCGCGAGTGAAGCCGGATCTACCTGCGAGAACTCCGGCCACTCGGTGAGTACGAGCAGCGCATCGGCGTCGGCGGCTTCCATCGCCGAGCGTGCGAGCGTGGTGCGGCCCGGGAGCGTCGCGCTCTCGATCGCCGGATCGTAGGCGACGGCACTGGCTCCGCGAGCGCCAAGATCGTCGAGTACCCGCAATGCAAGGGAACTGCGCAGATCGTCGGTGCCCGCTTTGAACGCGAGGCCCCAAACGCCGATTTGCGCGCCGCGCAGTTCGCCGAGCTCTTCCTCTAAAATATCGACGACCTTGCGCGGCTGGGCGTCGTTTACCCGGAGCGTCGCCTGCAGGAGCTGCGAGGGCGATCCGTTGTGCCGCGCGACGTGTTCTAAACTCTGCACGTCTTTTTCGAAACAGGGACCGCCGAATCCAATCCCCGGTGTCAGATAGGCCTCGCCGATGCGACGATCGGTACCAATCCCGCGAAGGACTTCGAGTGCATTCGCGTCGAGTGCGCCGCAAAGATTTGCGATTTCGTTTGCAAAGCTAATCTTGAGCGCGAGAAAGGCGTTGGCCCCGCCTTTGATGAGCTCGGCATCACGCCGTTTCGTGACGATGACCGAAGCGTCTAGGGGATGCATCAACTCGGCGTAGGCCTCGGCTGCGCGCTCCGAGTCGGCTCCGATAATCGTACGGTCGGGATGCAGGAAGTCCCAAACGGCATTTCCTTCACGCAGAAACTCGGGACAGAAGAGCACGTCGAGGCGGCCGAGTCTCGCGGCGATCCGATCCGAGGTGCCGGCCGGGACCGTGGAGCGCAGGACGACGATCGCCGAGCGGTCCATAAGGGTCGAGCGCAGCGCCTCGACCACGGCATCTAAAGCCGTAAGGTCGGCCGAGCCATCGTCGGTCGACGGTGTGCCTACAGCGATGACGATGAAGTTAGCCTCGCGAACCGCTGCGGCTAGATCATTCACGAACGTAAGGTGCCCACCGGCAAGATGACGGGCGAGTAGCTCGGCTAGGCCTTCTTCCCGATAAGGCGGAATGCCGGCGGCGAGCGCTCCGATTCTACGCGAGTCGATATCGTATCCGACGACTTGGTAACCAAGCTCGGCGAATCCAACCGCGTTCGCGGTTCCCACGTAGCCTGTTCCGAGGATCGCGATTTTATCGCGGTTCACGATGTGCACGTCGCGCTCAGCATACCCGCTGCGCATCGCGCATGCCACCTACGACCCTCGCACAGTTTCCCTCACATTACAGTACGTATGGTTCGCGCGCTTCTTTTTTGCGAATCGGCGCTCGGTCGAGTGCCATTATTTAGAGTATGCTTGCACTGCCCGCCAAAGGAGATGTTCCAGTCTTCAGGGTTGACGCTTCTAACGGCCCGGTTGGAGCGCTGCCAGCGTAGTCGCGATTCCTTGCGAAAACGGCGTCTTCGCGTAGCCGCCGAGGCGTTGCCGCAGGGCCGAGTCGTCGAGCACGAAACCGCTCTCGAAAAGATAATACATTTCGGCGACTTCGCGCATGAACGGATTGAACAAGCCCAACGCCTGAAGCATGAACTTCGGAATCGAACGGTATTTCGGCGGCTTACCGAGTGCGCTGAAGATTGCGTCGGCGAAGACGCGCGCTTCAATACTCTGCCCTCCGAGATTCCAGCATCGCCCGTACGCGTCATCCATCTCCGCCAAACGCACCAGCGGATCGGCGGCATCGGGCACGTAGATGAAGTCGCGCTGCGCCATCAGCGGTCCGATCCACGAAGCGGTCTTGCCCGAGAGCGCCTCGCGCATAAAGGCGTTGGCATAGCTGAGATCCGCATGCGGCCCGTAGAAATCGGGCAAGTGCACGACGACCGTCGAGAACGGGTCGCTGTGGCGCTCCAGCACCGCCTGCTCTTGCTCCAAGCGGAAGCGACCTTTGCGGTTGTTCGGCACGTGCGGTTGACTCTCGGCGACGGGCCGGCTCTGCGGCACTCCGTAACTGTAGACCGGTGCGACGTGCACGAATCGTCTCACGCCTGCGGCTTGCGCCGCATCCAGCGCATTGCGCACCATGACTGGATGCCGGTAGAACTCCGTGTAAGGGGCGCCCGCGAGATAGAAAACCGTCTCAATTCCGCGGGCCGCCTCGCCGAGGTTCTCGCCAGAGAAGAAATCGGCGCAAACGGCTTGAGCGTGCGGAAAATCGCGCCGCAAGTGTTGTTCGTTGCGCCCGACAACGCGATACTCCACGCGTCGTGCTTCGAGCACCGGCGCGAGTGCATGTCCGACGGCGCCGTTCGCGCCGAAGAGCGCGATCATCGCTGCGGCGCAGGCCCGACTGCGACGCCGAGCACGCCGGCGGTGATTCCGTCGGTAATCGTTCGCGCCGGTTTCGTCGCCCCCGGCGGAAAGACCACGACGTTGCCGTTGCGTACGTTCACGTACTCGTTTCCGACGAAGAGCGAGCCGTCGGGAGCATACGCAAGCCCGGTCGGCGCGCTCAAGCCCTTCGTCAAGGCTTGGTTCTCGTTTTGATATGGCGGCGGATAGAAGCGCACCGCATTGAGATTGGCGTCGGCGACGACGATGTCGTCGTTGGCGTCGAGCTTGAGATCTTCAAGGAAAGCACCGGAGTTGAGATCGTTGAGCGGAAGCACGGTGCTGTTGCTCGAGCCGGCCGGGAACTCGACGACGGACGACTGATCGCCCCAAATCACCGCGACGAAAACGTTCCCGCTCGCATCCTTCGCGATGCCGTGCGGAACGTGGAGGTTATCGGTGAGGTAGGACGGCTTCATCTTCCCGCGCGGGAAGACGGCGAGCGCACCTTGGCCTGCATGTCCGGGCGTGCTGACGACCGAGACGTACATCGTCCCCGCCGGGTCGACCGTTCCTCCGAATGGTAGATCCAGACCCTGCGTATAGGTGCGCGTCGGCGACGTCGTACCCGGCGCGTACTCGACGACCGAACTCGTGTAAGTCATGTCATTACCCGCGTAAAGGTTGCCTTTAGAATCGACCCAGATCGCGCCGGGGTTCGCGAGACCTTGCGTGATCTTCCCGAGGATCCGCGGACGTTTGGCGTACGCGTCGTAGAGCGCGATGTAACTGTTATTCGTCCCGGCGTTGACGAGCACGTAGAGGATCTCGCGCGTATGCTTTGAGAGGCTAAAGCCGGCGCTCCGCGCGGCCGGAGCGTTCGTTTGCGGCGAGTACGCGCTTCCTGCGCAGCCGGCAAGCATAGCAGCGAGTGACAGTGCGGCGAACGAGCGATGCATGCGCCCTTCGACAGGCTCAGGGTGACAAGAGTTGCGGTTAGCGTGACACGCGCGGGGCGTATTTGAGCGAGGTTCCGGTATTAAATAAGACGATCGGCAGCGGAAGCGTGGCGCAGCGGTCGAGCAAGATGCGAAGCGCGGCGAGCGTCGCACCCCCCTCCTCGGTCGCGTCGATGCCGTCTCGGCGATGCAGTTCGTACATCGCCGCGGTGGCGGCCTCGTCCGAGACGGTTATCGCATCGCCGCGTGATTCGCGCAGCGCGCGCAGCGAGAGACGATCGCCGATTCCGCCGGGAACGCGCAGCCCCCACATTCGCGTGCGTCCGTTCTCGACGCGCGTTGCGCTTTCGTCACCACGTGCGAAGGCTTGCACGATCGGCGCACAGCCTTCCGCTTGCACCGAGATCATTATTGGACGGCGCCCATCTATCCAGCCGAGTTGCTCGAGCTCGCCGAACGCCTTCCACATCGCGACGAGACCGGTTCCTCCACCCGTCGGATAGACGATCGTACCGGGAAGGCCGCCAAGCTGCTCGACGAGCTCGTACGCCATCGTCTTCTTCCCCTCGACGCGATAGGGTTCGCGAAACGTAGCGACGTTGAAGGCGCCCGTCGCCCGCGCGTGCTCGCTGGCGAGACGGCCCGCGTCGTCGATCAAGCCGTCCACGAAGATCACATCGGCTCCGTATCCCTCCATCTCTTCGACGAGCAGCGCCGGCGTATCGCGCGGGACGTAGACGCGTACCGGAAGGCCGGCTCGCGCGCCGTACGCCGCGAGCGCACTTCCAGCGTTTCCCGCACTCGGCGCCACCAGCGAACTCGCGCCTAAACGTTTTGCGACCGTCACTGCGACCGACATTCCGCGCGCTTTGAACGAGCCGGTCGGATTCTGCGACTCGTCCTTGACGTAGAGCACGTCGACTCCAAGCGCGCGGGCCGTGCGCGCGGGCTCGACGAGCGGCGTCGCGCCCTCACCGAGCGAGACGGGCTCTTCATTCTCCGCGACGGGAAGCATCTCGCGGTAGCGCCACATCGTCCACGGCCTCAACGCGAGCGCGGCGCGATCGAGGCGCGCCGCGGCGTAGCGCACGAGCAGCGGCGCACCATCGTTGGGGCAGGTCGTCGCGAGCTCGCTCGGATCGTAACGGTGCGATGCGTCCAGCGAGCATTCCAAACTGACAGGCAGCATTAGTTCCTCTTCGGCAGCCCCTCGACTCCGGTCGGGGTGAGAGTGCGGCGGGCGTGGAACGACGTGCGGTGAGCGAGCGGTATGTTTGGCTTACGCTCTTTCTCCTGGGATGTTATCACGGCGTCAATCCCGCAATGGGCTGGCTCTTCGCCGTCGCGCTGGGATTTCAGGAACGCAGTGCGCGTGCGGTGCTTCGCGCGATCGTTCCTCTGACGCTCGGGCATCTCGTCTCGGTCGCGATCGTCGTGCTCGTTGCGCTCGTCGCGGCGGCCGCATTCCCGCATCGGGCGGTGCAGCTGGCGGCCGGCGGCATTCTGCTCGGCTTCGGCGCCTATCGCTTGATCCGCGCGCGCCACCCGCGTTGGGTCGGGATGCGCGTCGGCTTTTGGGGCCTCGCGCTCTGGGCATTTCTCATGTCGAGCGCGCACGGCGCAGGCTTGATGCTTGTGCCGTTCGTAACCGCCGCGCGGTCCCAGATGCCGATGATGGCGATGGGCGCGCCGCATGCAAGCTATGCGATCGGCTGGCTCATGGTCGGCGTACATACGTTCGGCTACATCCTGACGATGACCGCGGTCGCGCTCTTCGTTTACGGCAGGCTGGGAGTGAGCTTCCTTCGGCGGGCGTGGTTCAACGTCGATCTCTTGTGGGCGGTCGCATTGATCGTCACGGGGATCGTCGCTCTGGTTGCCTAATATTTCGTGCCCGCACGCGATCGCGAAGAAAGGGCCGAGAAATGCTGCTCAAACCGGACCCGACTTTTTACGCCTCCGCCAAAGATGCCATGAAAGCGCCGCCCGAGACGCTCGCATACGTCGCGCTCCTCAGTGCGACCGGTAACGGCGTTCCCGATGCGCTCGCGGTCGTCGGCACCGACGCTTCGACGCCCGAGTACGCCAAAGAACTCGGCCGCGTCGAGCTTCCCAAGAGCGCTGACGAGCTTCACCATTTCGGCTGGAACGCGTGCAGCGCCGCGCTCTGCCCGTTTGCGCCGCGACCGCATGTCGAGCGGCGTTATCTGATCGTGCCGGGTCTGCGCTCGTCGCGCATCTACATCCTCGACACGAAGCCCGACCCCACGCAGCCGAAGATCGTACGTGTGCTCGAGCCCGACGAAGTGATCTCGCAAAGCGGCTACAGCCGGCCGCACACCGTGCATTGCGGACCCGACGCGATCTACGTCAGCGCGCTCGGCAACGCCGAAGGCGATGGTCCGGGCGGCATCTTCATGATGGATTGCGATACCTTCGACATCATCGGCCCCTGGGAAGCCGACCGCGGTCCGCAGTACTTCGCCTACGATTTCTGGTGGCATCTCACGCACGACGTAATGATCACCAGCGAGTGGGGAACTCCGAAGATGATCGAAGGCGGCCTCAATCCGAGCCTATTGCTCGAAGGCAAGTACGGCCATCACCTCCACTTCTGGAACCTTCGGACTCGCCGTCATGTGGAGAGCTTCGATCTCGGGGCCGAGCAGCAGATGATTTTGGAGCTTCGCCCGTCGCACGATCCGGCGAAGACGTACGGTTTCGCCGGCGTCGTCGTTTCGCTGAAGGATCTCTCGAGTTCGATATGGCTCTGGCATCGAGAGAACGGCAAGTGGGACGTTAAGAAGGTCATCGAGATTCCCGCCGAGCCGGCCGATCCGGCGCAGCTTCCCGACATGCTCAAAGGCTTCTCGGCGGTACCGCCGCTGCTTAGCGACATAGACCTCTCGCTCGACGATCGCTTTCTCTACGCTTCGTGCTGGGGGACGGGCGAGATGCGCCAGTACGACGTCACCGATCCGTTCGCTCCGAAGCTCGTCGGCTCGGTGCACGTCGGCGGCATCGCGCGGCGCGCGCCGCATCCGCACGACCCGTCACGCGCACTCGCCGGCGGCCCGCAGATGGTCGAGATCAGCCGCGACGGCCGCCGCGTCTACTTCACGAACTCGCTCTATCGCGCGTGGGACGATCAGTTCTACCCCGACGGCGTCGGCAGCTGGATGGTGCGCCTCGACGTGGGCGAGAACGGCGGTATCAAGTTCGATCCGAATTTCTTTGCAGAGTTTGATAAGGATCACCGTCCGCACCAAGTGCGCTTGGAGGGCGGTGACGCGTCGTCAGACTCCTACTGTTACTCGTGAAGCGGAGCGCGCAAAGAGGAAGTAGACGGGAACTGCGCTGAGGCAGATCCCCACTCCGAAGAGTCCGTCGACCGGATAGGCGATGCAGGTCGCGATCGCGACGCCGAAGGAGGCGAGCATAAAGACTGCGGTCGAAACCGGATGCAGCGGTACGCGGAAACCCCCGTGAGGTTCGGCGGGCATCTTCGCGTCGCGGGCGCGGACGACGAAGAGTGCGACCGCGAGCAGCCCGCCGAACCCATAGATAATCGCGACGACGAAGTTGATGATATGTCCGTAACCAGACGTCAGCGCGATCACGATTGCGATGACCGCTTGCAGTACGACGGCGACGACCGGCACGCGCGTTCGCGGATGCACGCGCGCGACGGCACGAAAGAAGAGCCCGTCGTTGGCCATCGCATGGTAGAGCCGCGGAACGGTCAGCATGCGATTGCTGATGAAGCCAAGGGTTGAGAGCGCGATCGCAATCGAAGTAAGTCGCATGCCCGGGGCGCCGAAGGCGTGAGCAAGGACCGCTGCCGCCGGCACGTCGCTTCGGGCTAGCGCACTGGGGCCCAGCACTCGGACGCAGACCGCGTTGACGAGCACGTAGACGATCGCGACGACGATCATTCCGTAGGTTAGTCCGATCGGGAGCGCGCGCGCCGCATCCTTGCTCTCCGTCGCCATGAAGTTCGCGATCTGCGGGCCGGAATACGCGAAGAGCACGGGGATCATTGCCACGCTAAACGCACCGAGGCCGGCGAGAGTCGAATCGAGAGGCGGCGGCGCCGCACGGCTCGCCGGATGCGCGATGACTCCGGCGACGATGACCGCTAAGAGCGCGCTCAGCTTTAATAACGTGAAGCCGTTCTGAACGTTCGCGCCTTCTCGCACGCCGAATGCGTTGACGAGCGCGAGCAGCGCGAGCGCGCTCGCACCAACGATCGCCGATGGAAGGTCAAGACCGGAAAGCGAAGTAAAGTAGCCGCCGAATAAAACCGCCGCCGCGGCGAGTCCGCCGGTTCCGGCGGCGAGAAGAAATGCCCAACCGTACGCGAAACCGACCACCGGATGAAGCGCATCACTCAAGTAGGCGTATGGTCCACACCCACTCGGACGACGCGCACCGAGTTCGCCGAGCACGAACGCGCCGAAGAGAGCGATGACGCCGCCGGTCACCCATGCGGTCAGCAGGAGCCACGGAACGTGCACGCGTTGCGCAACGACGGCCGGCGTGCGGAAAATGCCCGAACCGATCACGCTTCCGGCGACGATCAGCGCGAGGTCCCAGTTCCCAAGCGCGCGCTTCAGCCTGACAGGCGATGCCATCGAGCATTTCTTAGCGTAATGGGCGCGCTGCTCATTGCAGCCGCCGGTGGAAGCTCGCCCACGCTTCTTCCAAACGGCTGGGAACTCGACCCCCCGGCCGCGGAGGTCGTCCAGACGGGAACGATGCCGCAAGGCGCGGCGGTCTCGCCCGACGGCACGACGCTCGCGGTCGTAGAATCCGGCTATAATCCGCCCGCGGTCGCGCTTTACGCGACGAAAGATTTGGCGTTGATCGGGCGCGTCGCGCTCAAAGGCGCGTTCGGCCGGCCGCTCTGGCTTGGCCAACGCGTTCTCGTTGCCGGCGCGAACGCAGACGCAATCTTCGACATCGATACGCGCCAGGGTACGATCCGCTCGATCGCGCTGCCGCACGGCAGCTATCCGATCGCGATCGCGGCCAGCCGCGGCGTGGTCGCGGTCGCTAACGACGGTAACGGGACGGTTCTCGTCGGCAAGCTCGCAGCTCTTCGCTCGGCCCGGCCGGTTCACGCAGGCGGCCAGCTCGGCAACCTGACATTCTCGAGCGACGGCACGCGCCTCTTCGTGGCGTTACGCTCGGGCAGCGACGTCGCTGCCGTCAATCCTCGAACTGGATCGCTCACGCGCATACGCACCGGTCTCCACCCCAGCGACGTGCTGGTTGCCGGCGAAAGGCTGTTCGTCGCGGAATCCGACGCGGACAGCATCGGAGAGTACGATGTCACGAGCGGCAAGCGTCTCGCCGACGTCTTCGTCGGCGCGATTGCGCATCGCATCGGCTCGTCGCCCAATGCGCTCGCGATGCAAAACGGCACCCTCTTCGTCAGCCTCGGTGCTGCGAACGAAGTCGCACTGCTGCGCGCAGGACAGGTGACGGCGCGGCTGCCTGCCGGCTGGTATCCGACCGATGCCGTTCCGTTGGGCGATCGCCTCTTCGTCGTCGACGGCAAGGGTGAAGGCACGAAGCCGAATCCCGCCTTCGACGTATTCAGCCGTAGCGACCGCGATTACGTCGCAGCGATCCAATTCGGTTCGATCCGCGAGCTCCCGCTGGCACAAACGGAATCGCTGCGCCCCAATCCACAGGGTGCGTTCAACGCCGGGACGCCGCCGCCGCAGACGATTATTCATTCGGGCGGACCGATTCGCCACGTCTTCTTCATCCTCAAAGAGAACCGCTCATACGACCAAATCCTGGGCGACATGCCCAACGGCGACGGCGATCCGAAGCTGACGTTCTTCGGCCGGCGCGTCACGCCGAATCAACACGCGATCGCGCAGCGGTTCGGGCTCTTCGATAACTCCTACACCAGCGGCGAGGTGAGCGACTCGGGGCATAATTGGTCCGACGGCGCCTTCGCCAACGATTACGTCGAGCGCATGTGGCCGGCGATCTACGGCGGCCGAAATGCGGATGACGAGACGAACACCGGCATTGGAGCCGGCGTCCCAGCCGCAGGCTACATCTGGGACTCCGCGCGCCGGGCCGGCGTATCGTTCCGCGATTACGGCGAGATGGCGCTGATGCCGGCCGTCGGGCAGCATCCGCCGACGACGGCACCGAGTCTGCAAGGCCATTTCGACCCGCATTACGTCGGCTGGAATCTCGATTACAGCGACGTGGATCGATACAAAGAGTGGAAGCGCGAGTTCGACCGTTTCGTCGCGACCGATACGCTGCCGCAGTTCGAGTATCTCTGGGTGCCCAACGACCACACATACGGGACGCGCCTCGGCAAGCTTACGCCCGCCGCGCTGATCGCGCAGAACGATTACGCCGTCGGTCTCATCGTCAGCGCGATCTCCCACTCGAAGGTTTGGGCTTCATCGGCTATCTTCATCATCGAGGACGACTCGCAGGACGGCGCCGATCACGTGAGCGCGCAGCGCACGACTTTCTATCTCGCATCGCCGTACGCCGTGGGCGGCACGATCCACGAGCATTATGCCACCGTGAGCGTCCTGCGAACGATCGAGCTGCTGTTGGGCATGCAGCCGCTTTCGAACTACGATGCGACCGCGGCCCCACTCTACGCGGCCTTCGGCACCACGCCGAATCTCGCGCCCTTCGAGGTGATTGCGCCGCAGATCGACCTGACGACGCGCAACTCGAAGGTTGCTTACGGCGCGAGCAAGAGTGCGACGCTCGATTTTAGCCGACCGGACAGCGCGCCGCTCGGCATCATGGCGCAAATTCTATCGCGTTCGAACCGATAAGCATTCGCCCACGCTTCGGCAGGACCGAAGCCGCGCAGCCGCGGAACAACTCGCGCAGGAAAAGAGAGTGCACTGATGCGCTGTTATATTTTTATCCTTGCGGCAATTATCACTACTGCCGGCTGCTCCGTGATTTCCAGTCAGTCCTCAAATCCTGTCCTTTTTCGGGCCGCTCGCACGCGCGGAGCGCATGGCCGCATCACGCATATCATCATTATCGTTCAAGAGAACCGTAGCTTCGAGAACTTCTTTGCCGGTTATCCCGGTGCAGATGCGCCGACCTCCGGATGCGGCGTCGAGACGAGCGGTGCGCGAGCGGCGCGGGAGCGCACTCGTCTAGCGACCGCTTGCCCCGTAGGTGACGAGCTTATTCCTTTGCATCAGGTCACGTTTGCGCGCGAGCCAAATCTTCCGCACGAGTTCGAATCGGCGCTGATCGACTGGCACAGCGGGAAGATGGATGGCTTCACTCACTGGGGGAGGTACGGGCAACACGACCACTCGGCGGCGTACGCCTACATCGAACGCTCTCAGGTGGCGCCCTATTGGGAGATGGCCAACCAGTACGTTTTGGCCGACCACATGTTTCCAACCGAGTTCGGGCCGAGCTGGACCGCCCACCTAACCCTCGTCGCCGGTACCGATAACCTCAACGACGGCCTCGCGCTGGCAGACTTTGCCGATGGCAAAAGCAACTGCAGGGCCTCGGCGGGCACGAAGACGACGACGGTCGATGCGAGCCGCGCAGTGCGGCATGCCGCCGGACCGTTCCCGTGCTTGAATCAGTTTAATTCCATGGCA
>Ga0153928_1001173_pt1 | contig 12007 bp, 8 predicted proteins | sample TSNJ012MetaG_FD_106656 | JGI IMG/M metagenome (GOLD analysis project Ga0153928, IMG submission 106656) | Attine ant fungus gardens microbial communities from New Jersey, USA - TSNJ012 MetaG | ecosystem: Host-associated > Fungi > Mycelium > Unclassified | place: USA: New Jersey, Wharton State... | reverse complement strand
TGCGAGAGAGCCGTCAGACCAGTGTGAAACCGGCACGAAGAATAGCGCCCAGGGCTCGGGCAAGATCCGGCTGGAGGTGTCAAAGATCACCGGAGAACCCGCGCGATCCGCACCCCAATCGCTTCCGGCATCCGCGCCGGCGGCTTTCGGAGCATAAAACATCACGTGCGGATGCCATGAGGGCCTGCCGTCGCTCGTGAGATACTGTTCCTTCGACATCATATAAGCCATCGACCCGGCTTCCAAACTGGGCAGTTGGGAGCCGACGGCCGCCTCGACACGCTTCAGTATCTCCGTTTTCGACGCGCCGGCTAGAACCAAGCTGGTTCGAAAGAGCGTGTACGGCAGCACGGCGCGCGAGGCAGTGGGATTGTAGCAGACCGGTGCGCGAATTTTCGTGCTCCAAAACTCCGGGTCGTCAAACGATTTCATCCACGCGCGTTCGACCAGACACGTGAATCCGTTGGTGCCGGCTTCCGCGGATTCGTAACCGCGGGCCGATAGCACAATCACCTTCGCACGCATCGAGATTGCCGGCGGCGCCGCGCTGCGCGCAAGCGCGATCTCGGTAGCTCGGTCCGCGATAAGGTATTGGGCGAGCGGAGCCATTCGCTCGTAGGGCGTGCTCCCTTGGCCGTAGCCAGGCCGGGCGACCGCGCCCAGCACGGCGACCAGCGCGAATACTGCGAGTGGCCAGCGTCGAGTCATACGGCAATCTCCATGGCATTGCGCAACGTCACTTGCTTTTAACAATCGAGCCGGGCGGCTTGTGACGATAGCGCTAATAACTTTTCATCAAATTCGCTAATACAAAGCCCGCGTAGTTCAAACGAATATCAAAAGGTCGCTTTCCTTTGCCGTAAGGAAGGCCTCGTTTGCGCGCGTTCGTTCGAACGCTCGTACAACTAGTCACTATATCAGAAGAGGGATTATGCAAACGGTGAAACAGCATCGAACCCTCCGTCACGCGGTCGTCATCGCGACGTTGGCCGGCGCGTTTTTAAGCCAGGGAACATGGGCACTGGCGGCAACCACCGGCAACATCGCGGGATCCGTAAAAGACTCAAAAGGGGCGCCGGTTGCCGGCGTACGGGTGGCGGCAACGGCACCCTCCCAAACGGCCTCCGCGGTGACGGATGCGGGAGGCCACTTCATTCTTCTCTCGCTCGCTCCCGATACGTATACAATCAGTCTGACGAAGGCGGGATATCAACCCGTTTCGTTCGCCGGCGTCACGGTCTTCGCCGACCAGACGCAGCAGGTTGCCTACGTAATCCAATCGGCACTCAAAGTGATCGCGCGCGTCACCTCAGCCGCGGGCGTATCGCTGGTCAAATCGGGCGTCGGCGGCGATCTCTACAGCATCAACGCCAACCAGGCGTCGGCAGCAGCAGCGCTCGGTGGCGGCGGAAACCTAAACAACGCCTACTCGGCGATGGCGACCGTGCCCGGCGTTCAAACGTCGCAAGGCGGCCTCGGCTGGGACTTCAATGGCGCGTACGTTCGAGGCCAAAACGCCTATTATACCGGCTACGAGTACGATGGAATCCCAGTCAACCGCGCCTTCGATAACTACAACTCCTCGACGGAGTCGACGCTCGGATTGCAAGAACTGCAAGTCTATACCGGCGGCGGCCCGTCCTCCGTGGCGACCTCGGGCACGGCCGGGTTCATCAACCAAGTCATCAAGACCGGGACGTTCCCGGGCTTCGCAACCGCGAACTTCGGCGTCGCCACGCCGCAGTTCTATCACCAAGCGCAGGTCGAAATCGGGGGCTCTACGCCCGATCGCAACTTCAGCTATTACGTTGGGCTGATGGGATACAATCAGGCGTACCGGTTTTTCGATAGTACCAACGGCGCCGGATACATGACGCCGGGCGGACCGTTCTCCGGCAACCCGCTCGGCTTCGGCACCGGCTATGGCTTTGGCAGCTATCAACTCCTCAACGTCGGCTTTACGTGTCTTTCGGGCACGTGCCAGGGCGACAAGGGCATCTGTAAGATGTACAACGCTGCCGCGGCGTTTTCGGTACCCGCGCAGGGATGCTGGCAGTTTTACAGCGGCGTCGCGGGCACCCCCAGCTTCATAACCGACCGCGAGAACGTCGTCAACGTTCACGTAGGCATTCCCAAGAGCAACGGCCTTCGCGACGACGTGCAGCTGATGTGGAGCGGATCGGCGCTCAATAACTACGGCTACAACGATCCGACTTCCATCGGAACGAGTTACAACCAGTTCCTCTGGGCGCAGTACAATACGCTCGCGCGCACGCCCGACTGCTCGCGTCACACGATCGCGCCTGGCTTGACGATCCCGGCGTGCAACAACCCGGGGTACTGGGGCGGAAACGCCTTCTGCTATCCCAACTGCGGGCAAGTCGTCTCGCTCGCCGGTGCGATACCGTGCAGCCAGACGAGCCCGAGCGGGCAGATTGGCTGCTCCTACACCTATACGCCCTACGCGGATAACATTGCGTATAACGTTCCGTTTGGAGCGGTCATCGCACGGAACTCGGGCTCCGTTACGCCGCCGGGTGTTTACATGGCGCCCGGCACGCCGCCGCATACGTTCGGCGGGCCGCAATCGCCGACCGATCAATCGCTCAGCGTCAACCAGAACGATACCGGCATCATCAAGATGCAGTATACGCACGCCTTGAGCCAGTCGGCCTATCTGCGCGCTTACGCTTACACTTTCTACTCCGACTGGTATCAGAACAATCCCTTGTTGGCCTCGTGCGATAACTTCTGTCCGAATACGTACGGCGCCGCGCTCTATCAATTGATTACGCACACGGCGGGCGGGGCGCTCGATTTTCAGGATCAGCTCAACGACCAAAATCTCGTCAGGCTCGACACCAACTACACGACCGCGGGCGTCATTCGCTTCAACGACACCTCGGCATACGCAGGCTGCGCTTCAGGGTATTTTGGCTTTCCGAACATCTGCTCGCCGATCGGCTATATGGCGTCAAACGGCCACGGCGGCTACAACTGTTACGATCCGGCAAAGGGCACGCCAGAAATATGTCTGAGCGCTCCGAGTTATTGCGTCTCGGCAATCGTGAGCGGAAAGCCGACCTGCACGACAACGGCCTCTACGTGGACGACCTATGCGGCTTCGGGCCCGAGCGGTTTTGCTCCGGCGGGCTCGCCGGCGGCGAAAGCCGGCGCAACCTGGGATAGCCTCTGGGCGGGCAACGCTGCGGGATCGTACAATACCGTTCGGCCGCGATTCACCAACGCATCGCTGCAGGATCAGTTCCGCCCGAGCGACCGGCTCTTGATCAACGCGGCGATCCGCTATGACGACTTCACCTACGACCTTCCCGACTCGCTCACGGCGGCCAACGCATTTTACGCCAATATGTCGGCGAACTATACGTGCGTTTTAGCCTCTACTAATCAGGTCCTCACTGAGAAACTGTTGCCCGGTCAAGCGCCGCCGGCCCCGGCGCAGTACGTCTCCGGCGACTGCAACACCGCAGCGACGGCACTCTTTCCCGCGGGCCCGCACACCGGCTGGGTTCACCCCAACGGCACGGTGCAAGACGGCGTAACGGCGCCGAATTTCAGCGCAAACTCGCCAAATTCGTACACGCTCAACTACTGGGAGCCGCGTTTCTCCGGCACCTACACCCTCAATGCCGATAATGTTGTGCGAATGTCGGCCGGGCGATTTACGCAGCCGCCGATCTCGGCTTCGGTGCAGTACCTCAGCCTGACCGGCGACGATCGCTCGGTCTGGAACAGCACGATGAATCTCGGATTCTACTCACCCTTCCATCCGATTCCTGGGATCTCGTCGGGACAGTACGACATGTCGTGGGAGAGCCGTCTCAAAGGAACGGACATGAGCTTTAAGCTCTCGCCGTTCTACACGTGGGTGAGCAACTGGCAACAGCAGACCTTCATCGGCTCCGCCTTCGTCACGCAAGTTCCCGTCGGCGTCAACCGAAACGAAGGGGTCGAGTTCCAGTTCAATAAGGGCGACTTCAGTAAGAACGGCCTCTCGGGCTTGGTCACCGCCACCTACACCAGCTCAAAAATAATGTTCCAGAACGTTCCCACCTCTACCGGGGGCGTCGTTCCCAACGAGCTGATCGCGCTGAATCAGGCCATCACGGCGTATAACCAACTGACGAAAGGCGGCGGAGGCAGCCCTTGCTATCAGTTCGGCGTTGGGGTGCCGTGCTCCGAACGCAACAACAAGATCCAGAAGGGCTACGATACGATCTTGAACCCGTACTACAATCTATCGGAGCAAGGTCTGCTCGACACCGGCGGTTGGTACAATCCGTACACAACCGCAATCGCCCCGAATCTGAACGGAGCGGTGGATTCATACATCTCGCCGTGGGTCTCGGCGTTGATTCTCAACTACCGGCACGATAAGCTCGCGATTACCCCCAGCATCAACTTCCAGAGTGGCGGTTTTTATGGCAGTCCGCTCGATACGGAAGGGTTGGATCCGCGAACCTGCGTGACCAACTCGCGCGCCTCGGGCATCACGAAGCTTTCGCCCGCGACTAACCCGCTAAAGTGCAACTATCTCTCGATTACCGCTCCGGGCCTGGGGCAGTTCAGCTATCTCTACGTTCCAAACCCCCAGACCGGAACGTTCCTGTTCGACAACGTCGAGCAACCGAACTCGATGGTCGGCAATTTGCAGGTGACGTACGACCTTACTCCCCGGATTCGGCTGAGCGTTCTGGGCGTAAACCTCTTCCGCGCCTGTTTCGGCGGATCGGCGATGCCCTGGACCGCAGCGTTCCCGCCGAGCAACGTCTATTGCGGATACCTTCCACAAGGCGGATCGCTCAACAGCACGATCTATCCGGGCAACTTCTACAACGGCACCGGCATCAACGACGTCAAGGCAAACGGCGGCGTCCGCGTCCCGGCGGCATTCCAGCAGAGCTACTTGCCCACCGGTGCGACCAACGGCGGCCTCGGAGCCGCGCCGTCACCCATCAACGTATACTTCAACGCCCAAGTCAGGATCTAACGCACTTCCCGATGCAAGAGGGAGACGAGCGGGACTCTCCGGAGTCCCGCTCGTGTTCACCAAGGCCATTCCCAGGTGAGACCGGGTGTATATCCGGCGCCGCAACCCGAGAGGCCGAAGATTACCAGCGCGCCATATCCGATCGCAAAGAGAACGATCGCGCAAACGCCGAGATAGGCCAGCTCTTTTCGCCGAGCGCTTTTAGCGCGTCGCGCAGTTACCGCCGCGAGCAGTGCGAGCGCGCCGAGCGTCGCGGCGAAAACTCCAAAACGGACCAGAAAGAGCCTCGCGTCGATCGGGCAGTATCGCGACGACAAATCGCGGGTGACTGCCGCGGTTAGAGAATCTAAAAGAGCCGTTGCGATTGGCACCAAGCGATACCGAAGAGCATAAAGGCAAAGTTAGCCGCCGCGAAGAGCAGCGCGGCGACGGCGCCGCCGAACGAGAGGCCACGCCGAAGCGCGCTCTTACGTTGCGAGATTCCGAAAAGAACGAGCCCGATCGCCGCGACGCACGACACGACGATTGCGATCCAGCCGTAGATCATTTCCACGGCGTGCGGGCTCAGACAGACGATCGCGTCGAGGCCCTTTCCCGGGGTACCGACGACGAGACCGAGCGAAGGCGCTGCCGACTCGTAACACCAGCGAAACACGATGGACGCGAATCCCACGCTTAGAACGATCAGAGACGCGAGCGCAACGGCTGCAAAGCGGGAGACGCGACGAGTTCCCGCCGCGGCAGCCGCGAGCGCGACCACCACTGCCCACAGCGCGATAAATCCACGCGCATCTTGCCGCACGCAGTACCGCGCCGTCAAGGCGTGAAACACGTCCACCCGGCCAGCTTATCACAATCCCCCCTAACCCGTGCGAATGATCAACCAGGCGTTTAGCCAGTCACGGTGCGGGGAATCCTTAATGCGAAATGCGTAAGAAAAAATCTACTGCTAAAATTGCCGCGAAAAAGAAATCATCGACCAGATCGGTAAAGGCCGCCCACCCAGCGCGAGGCGTCGCGGCTTCCGTCAAAAAACGGGTGGCGAAGACCGCGAAGAAGGTTACCGCGGCGGCGGCGCACCCCGAAAAAGCGGTCCGACGGGCCGCCGCGAGCGTTCACTCGACGGCCGTGCGAGCGCGCGGCATCGGCGCGACCGTGGCAACGGCCGGGGAACTAATCCAGCAAACAGCCGATTTCGTGGATTCCGTTGCCCAGCGAAGCGTTAAACGTTCCAAGCGAACGCGAAAACAGCCGTAACGTTCTTCCCTCGACGCAGGGCGCTCAACCCAGAGTCCGAGCGTCTTGCGCCGCATCCATGATTACGAGAGTCGGTTTGACGTTCGCCGCGGCCTTAGCGTTGTGGCTTGGGATTGGTTACTCGGCCGCGCAGCGGGCCTGCGCGCACGATCCCCGTTTCGTCTGCTCTCCCCGCAGTGCGGCGCACGCGGTAAGAATTCCGGATGCGAGCAAGTCATGGGCGTATTACGGCGGCTTGACGCCCGATCAAAGCGACGAGTTCGCCTTCGGGTTGAGTCGGCCGACCGTCCTTTCGTGGAGTCTGCTGGTAGACGCGCGCGATGCCGCAACTCCCGCGAGACCCGCTGCGGCGCTCTTCGACGCTCAAGGAAGCGTCATCGCCGGCGTCAACTTTGCCGGTGGCGGCAGCGCGTTTTACGAGCCGTTCTCGCGAGAATCGTATCTGCAGAGCTCCGTCAAGCATCTCAATCTCTGGCCCGGCAGCTATTCGATCGTGGTTTCGATGTCGGGGGCCGCCGCTCGCCAACGCTACGTGATGGCGATCGGCGACGCGGAGCGGTTTTCGCCGTTCGAAATTCCTTACGTCGCGGGTGCGATCGCGCGCATCCGAGCACGACGCTACTAGGATCGGTCGTACGACGCGATGCGCGTGCTCGTCACCGGTGCCGGCGGTTACATCGGCGGCAGGCTCGTTCCACGTTTGCTGCAGGCCGGCCACGAGGTTCGCTGCTTGGTCAGGTCGCCGCGACGTCTTGAGTCGCGTTTCGACGCACGCGTTGAACTCCTCGGCGGAGATGCATCCAACCCGGCCGCGCTCAACGTCGCGTTGCGTTCGTGCGATGCAGCTTACTACCTGATCCACTCCATGGGTTCGACCAGGGAGTTCTCGGAGAAAGACCGCCAGACGGCGATTGCCTTCGGCAACGCTGCGGCGGTAGCGGGCGTAGGTCGAATCGTCTATCTCGGGGGCCTGGGCGACGATGCTGAAAGCCTCTCGACACACCTGCGCAGCCGCCACGAGGTCGGGGACGTTCTGCGCGAAAGCGGCGTACCCGTCATCGAGCTGCGCGCGGCGCAGATCATCGGCAGCGGGTCAGTGAGCTTCGAGATGATGCGCTACCTCACAGAACGACTTCCGGTGATGATCGCCCCGCGTTGGGTGACGACGCGCTGTCAGCCGATCGGCGTCCGCGATGTACTCGCTTATCTCGCCGGCGCGCTTGCGCTTCCGGCCGTAAGTCGAACTTACGAGATCGGTGGTCCGAACGTGCTGACCTACCGGGAGATGATGACGCGCTACGCTGCGCTACGAGGCTTGCGCCGGCGGATCGTCGTCGTCCCATTCTTTACGCCGAAGCTTTCCTCGTACTGGGTCCATCTCATTACGCCGATTCCGGCTATGCTGGCGCAACCGCTCATTGCGGGGCTTCGTAACGAGGTTATCGTCCACGACGACGCTGCGCGTCGCGATTTTCCCGGCATTGCACCGCTGGACTTTGACGATGCGGTGCGAGCCGCGCTCGATAGATCGCGCGTCCCGGCGCGCGAGACGACGTGGTTCGACGCATTCGCGCCCGAGGATTCGCTCACCGATTTTACCGGTCTCACGGAGGGGATGCTCGTCGATCGCCGCGTGCGCGAAAGCTCGGCGACGCCGGAGCAGATTTTCAGCGTCTTTACGTCGCTCGGCGGTACGCGGGGATGGCTGACGTCGAACGCGCTCTGGCGCTTTCGGGGTATGCTCGACCGACTGATCGGCGGCGTCGGTTATCGGCGTGGACGGCGCAGCGCCAGTGAGTTGCGCACGGGCGATGCGGTCGATTTCTGGCGCGTCGAAGCGGTCGAGCCGAACCGGTTACTTCGCCTACGGGCCGAGATGCGGCTACCGGGACGCGCATGGCTGCAGTTTGAGGCGCAAGAAGGTCCAGGATCGCGCGCGACGTTGGTTCAAACGGCGTTCTTCGAACCGCGTGGAGTCAGCGGCTATCTGTACTGGTACGCGCTGACGATTCTGCATGGCTGGATCTTCAGCCGTCTCGCCAGATTAATCGTACGAGCCGCCGAAACGCATCCATCAAAGGCTTCACCGGAGCCTTCTCGACGACATGGAATCTGCTAATGCTGCGGGGGTGTTAGCGAAAAGACCGTCCCGTGATCGAACGCGCCGCCGTGCTTCGTGGTACCTACCAGGCTTCCACGTTTGTAGCTCAGCCGGGCCAACGGTTCGGAGCCATCGAGGCCTTTGCCGAAGCTGTGCAGCACTCTCTCCGCTCCGCCTGTCGTGATGCTAAAGATCGTGCCGCCGGCGTGTGCACCGCCGCCGGCCGTAGTGCCGTAAAGCGCGCCGCCTACGTCAATGAGTTCCGCAATGGGATCGCCGCCATCGGTCTCTTTGCCGAAACTATGCAGCACTCTCTCTTTGCCGGCCGTCGTAACGCCGAAGACCGTACCGCGCGCCAGCGTGCCGCCGCCGGCAGTCGTACCATAGAGCGTGCCGCTTACATTTACTAAACCTGCACCGGGGTTACTACCGTCGGTCCCGTGGCCGAAGCTATGCAGCACCGTTTCGGCGCCATTCGCCGCGACGCTGAAGACCGTTCCGCACGTCTCGCGATCGCACGTGTAGAGCCCTCCCTTGCTGGTCGTACCGTAGAACGAACCGGCGACATAGATCAGCCGCGCCAGAGGTTGAGAACCATCGCTGCCTTTGCCAAAACTATGCAGCACTCTCTCCGCGCCGCTCGGCGTGATGCTGAACACCGTCCCTCGGTTATGCGCGCCGCCAAACTGAGTCGTGCCATAGAGCGTGCCCTGTACCTCAATCAGGCCGGCGGCCGGATTACGGCCGTCGGTTCCCTGGCCAAAGGTATGGATTACTCTCTCATCACCGTTCGTCGAGACGCTGAAGACCGCGCCGTAGCCGTAGCTGCCGGAAGACGTCGTCCCGTAGAGCGTTTTGCCGACGTCGATTAAATCTGCTTGTGGGTTTGCTCCGTCGCTCCCGTTACCGAAGCTATGCAGTACCTTTTCGGTGCCATCGGCCATGAGGCTGAAAACGGTTCCGCACGTATAGCCGCCGCAGCTGTACGCGCCGCCAAAAGTGGTCGTGCCGTAGAAAATGCCGCCGCTGCGGTCGGTCACGCCGGCGCCGGGTGCGTTTCCGTCGGGAAGCGCGCCGAAGCTGTGCAGTACGCTGTAGCGCGGCGGGGCGGCCTCACGGTTACTAACGACGCCACTGGGAGTGTACTGAAGGCGCGAGAGTTCCGCCGGTTGCGAGCACGCCGCGAGCGCAATGCCGGCGGCGATGAGCGGCCATAGGTTCTGGCCGAAGGCTTTCATCGGCCTATCCGTTCGGCAAGAACGGTTCGGATTGCTCCACCCGGGCGGAACCCGCGTCGCGCCGCGACGCGCGGCGGGAAACGGCCAGTGCTCGACCAAACACCGGGACGTATCGGATAGCTAGTTGCTAAGAAACGGAGTGCACCAATGATCGGACGTTTGACGCTGTCTTCTTGCGGGCTCGTTGCCGTGGCACTGCTGACTGCTTGCAGCGGCTCAACCCAGAACGCTTTCACCCCGGTATCGGCTCAAAATACGAGCTCGGGACGAGAAGCGTCGTGGATGAGCCCGCTTGCGAAGGGGAAAGCGAAGCTCCTCTACGTTTCGGCGTTTAACGGAAGTGACGTGACCATCTACGATTACCCGGGCGGCCAACAGATGGGTACTCTGACGGGGTTTTCATCGCCGTCGGGTCAGTGCGTAGATGCAAAAGGCGACGTCTATATCGCGAATTTCGGAAACGGAGCCGTCAACGAATACGCGCACGGCGGACAGAACCCCATCAAGACGTTTTCGACCAGCGGTGACGCTTTCGGCTGCTCGGTCGACAAAGATAACGATCTCGCCGTTACGGACTTTCTTGGCGCGAGCTACTCTGCTGGAAGCGTCACCGTTTTCGCGAACGGCTCCACAAAGGGCACCGTTTATAGCAACCCGTCTGAGTGTTACTACATCTGGAACGCGGGCTACGACGATAAGGGTAACCTCGTCATGATAGCCGAGAACCAAGCCTCCGAAGCAGTGACGTTCTGCGCCGTTCTGAAAGGTTCCAAATCGCTGACGACGCTGTCGGCCAACGGGTTTACGATCTATTCGCCGGACACCACGATGTGGGACGGCAAATACCTTGCGCTCGGCGATCAACAGATCGGAGGAGGCCTTCAGTCGGGTATGATCGAGACGACGCTTTCGGGTACGACGCTCACCTCGCACGGTACGGTGACTTTGAGCGACACCTGTCAAGGCGACTATACGCACGTGGTTCAGCCATTCATCGTCGGTCGAAAGAATACGCCGGTGAACGATAAGCAAAGCAAAGCCGTCGTCGGTGCTAACGAATTTTGCAGTGCAAATCTCCGTTTCTGGCGCTACCCAGCCGGCAATACTCCCTTCAAATCGTTCACGTTCCAGTCGGGCGGCCAATCCGTTAGCCTCCGAAACTAAAATAGTTACACTATAGCGTCGGTTAACGCCTCGACGTTGCGATCGAGCGTCTGCAGCTGTTCGTCCATCCCGGTGACGCCGTACCGAGCTGCAATCTCCGACACGCTAACATATGCTACACTGACGATGCCGCTCTCTTCCCAGACGAGCAACTTCAACGGAAGCTCGAGGGCCACGAGCGGAAAGCCCTGCATCAGAGGCGTGCCGCCCTTGGGATTCCCGAAGACGATCAGCGTGGTTGGTCGAAGCGTCATGCCGACGGACTCAGCGGCGGCAGCTTGATCGATCGATGCGAAAATCGTACCGCCTCCTTTTATTATCTTGTCTTTGAGCACTCTTAACGTTTCGTCGTATGAGAAACGGCTGCGTTTTATCATATTAACGACCTTGGAGTAGCGCTTGAGTGAGAATTCCGACGAATCCGAGCGCGCCGATTACGGAGAGAATAACGGCGACGACAATCTCCGAGGATCGTCGCTTTTGATACGTATAACGCGGGGCGTCGAGCATCTGGAGTTCGCGGCGATAGTGTAGCGTGGAATCCACGAGTGCGTAGACGCCGAGCGCCATGAACGCGAGACCCACCGCGGCCGATAACCCGAGCGCGTGACGGCCGGGCGATATAGCATTGACGATGCGATCGATGCCGAAGCCGAATGCGATTAGCGACAGGCTAGTACGAATCCACGCAAGCAGCGTGCGACCCGCCGCGGCGCGGTTTCGTTCTCTGGCGAGTTCGTCTCGATCGCTGCGAGAGTTCTCGCCTAACGGCTCGGCCATGTGACACCTCCAACAAGAAATCAGCCCTTTTCGACGAAGTTTTCCTGCCGAGTGATTGCCCGAACGCGCATAACGGATCCTCGCCGTCCCGGCTGGCCTCGATCGGTGGTTCTCGTGATCGCAATCGGCGCGAGTCTGCTAGCGAATTCGAGCGCAAGCCTGGGAAGCGAGCAGCAGCCTTCGATCAAGAGCGTTGTGGACGGCGTCGTCCGCCCGCTAATGGCAAAGGACAACATCGCCGGCATGGCGGTGGCCATCACCGTTGCTGGAAAGGCACACGAGTTCGATTACGGCCTCGCTTCGAGGAACCCGGCACAGCCCGTCACGCCCCACACCCTCTTCGAAGTCGGCTCGATCAGTAAGACCTTCACGGCGACGTTGACCTCGTGGGCGCAGGTAACGGGCCATCTATCTCTGGCAGATGAGACTGCCAAGTATTTACCGTCGTTGCGCGGC